>Ga0068852_100002423_pt1 | contig 12841 bp, 12 predicted proteins | sample KBSCornC22_FD_66594 | JGI IMG/M metagenome (GOLD analysis project Ga0068852, IMG submission 66594) | Corn rhizosphere microbial communities from Kellogg Biological Station, Michigan, USA - KBS Corn C2-2 | ecosystem: Host-associated > Plants > Roots > Rhizosphere > Soil ... | reverse complement strand
CTCTATCAGACCGTGCTGTTCGCCGATGACGGCACCCGATCATCCGCAACGACCCTTATAATTGGAACGACCGGGTGGCGGTGGCACTCGGCTTTGGCGCGTCCAACGCCTTGGAGTTCAAGGCAGGGAAGGGCGATGTCGGGCCCTAAGCCATGCCTCGGCATTGAACCTTCCAAGCCATTGCAGGGCACGAAGGTTCATGCCGAAACGTCATGACAATCCCTGCGCATCCTTTTAGGGCGCCCGAGTGCATCCGTTGCGCCGCCATCTGACTTTTCACCGCTGGGTCGCGGCCTGGTGGGTTGCCTTCGCGCTCGCCGTGCGCCTGCTTGTCCCCGCCGGATATATGCCGATGGCGGGCAAGGCCGGGCTGGAGATCTGCGCCGGACAGAATGCCGACTTGGCCCTGATGACGGCCATGCGGGGCATGGGATCGATGCACCATGGCATGCCGATGAAGGGTATGGCCCACGGCAAGGCGATGCCGGGCGATCATGATCATGATTGCGGCTTCGGCGCGGCGATCGGGGGCGCGGCGGACCTGCCGAGCCTGATCCTGCCCGCGGCGCTGGCGCCGGTCGCGCTAGCGGCCATCTTCATCCGCGCGGTTCCGGTGCGACCCGGCCTTGGCCTCGCCGCACCCCCTCCGCCCAAGACGGGTCCACCAAGCCTCCTTCGCTGACATTTTCCGGCGCGCGTCGTCGCGCCCTCCAGTCAACGAAGGATCATCATGTCTATCCATTGTCGCGCCGCGTCCGTCGGACGCGCGCTCCTGCCCGTGGCGATCGCCGCGGGCGCTACGCCTTGCCTTGCGGACGATGCCGCACCCCAGGTGATCGTCGTCACCGGCCAGAAACAGGCCGAGACGATCGAGAATGCCCCTTCCACGCGCGCTTCGGTCGATGCCGAGACGATCCGGACGACGGTCAACGCCGCCAACGTCGAGGACGTGATCAAATATCTGCCGAGCCTGGTCGTGCGCAAACGCCATATCGGCGATACCCAATCGCCGCTGGCCACGCGGACGTCCGGCGTCGGCGCGAGCGCGCGCAGCCTGATCTATGCCGACGGCGTGCTGCTGTCGGCCTTGATCGGCAACAACAACACCACCGCCAGCCCGCGCTGGGGCATGGTGAGCCCACAGGAAATCGCGCAAGTCGATGTCCTCTACGGACCTTTCTCGGCCGCCTATCCCGGCAATTCGATCGGCGCGGTGGTCAACATCACCACGCGTCTGCCCGATCACCTGGAGGCAAACGCGAGTGCCGGCACCAGCCTGCAGACCTTTCGCCAGTACGGGACGGATCGCGATCTGCCGGTCTATCGGCTGGGCGCCACGATCGGCGATCGCGCCGGGCCGCTCGCCTGGTTCTTGAGCGCCGATCATGTCGACAGCGTGAGCCAGCCGCTCGCTTATGTGACGGCGGCGGGTACCGCCAATCCCGCAGGCACGAGCGGCGGCTTTGCCGATCTCAATCGCGCGGGCATGCCGATCCGCGTGATCGGCGCGGCGGGGTTCGAGCATCAGAAGCAGGATAACGTGAAGCTCAAGCTGGCGCTGGACGTCGCGCCGGGCGTCCGCTTGTCCTACGTCGGAGGCCTGTTCCTCAACGACACCGCCGCGACTGCGCAGAGCTATTTGCGTGACGGCGGCGGCGCGCCTGCGTTCACCCCGGCCTTTTCCAGCAACGTCTATCTCTATGATGAGCGGCATTGGTCGCACGCCGTGTCGGCCAAGGGGGAGGGGACTGCCTTCGACTGGGAGCTGATCGGCACGCTCTATCGCTACGATCATGACCTCCAGCGTACGCCCACCGGTACCCTGCCCGCCACGACGCAAGGCGGGTCCGGCAATGTCACCCGGCTCGACGGCACCGGCTGGGACACGCTCGACGCCAAGGGATCATGGCATCAGGGCGCGCATGTGCTGAGCTTCGGCGGGCATTGGGATCGCTTCATGCTCGACAGCAATCGTTACGCGACAAGCGACTGGCGAAGCGGTCGTGAAGGGACTCTCAACCTCGCCTCGCGCGGCCGCACACGGACGGCGGCTGTGTGGGCGCAGGACGCCTGGTCGATCGCCGCACCCCTGACGCTTACGATTGGCGGCCGCTACGAATGGTGGCGTGCCTATGACGGTTTCAATTTCTCGGACGCGCCATCGCCGCATCCGCCGATCCGCCAGAACCAGCCGGAACTCTCGGCGGCGCGCTTCTCGCCCAAGGCGACGCTCGCCTGGACGCCCGCGCGCCAGTGGAAGATCAAGGCTTCATTCGGCCGCGCCTGGCGCTTTCCGACCGTGAGCGAGCTGTATCAGGTGGTAACGACCGGCTCGATCCTCGCCGTGCCCAATCCGAACCTGCGGCCTGAACGCGCCACGTCGGAGGAATTGGCGATCGAGCATAAGGGCATTCGCCTGTCTTTGTTCAACGAGGTGGTGGACGACGCGCTCCTGTCCCAGCTCGCCCCGGTCAATGGCGGGGCGCTCGGCACCTTCGTCCAGAATGTCGATCGGGTCCGCACGCGCGGGATCGAGCTGGCGTTCGATAAGCCTGATCTGCTGCCCCGTTTCGACCTGTCGGGCAGCGTCACCTGGGTCGATCCCAGAATCCTTGCCGACGCGGCATTCCCCACCGCGATCGGCAAACGTGCGCCGCAGGTCCCGCGCCGCAAGGCGACTTTGGTTGCGACCTATCGGCCGAACGACCTGGTCTCGCTCACCGCGGCGGCGCGCTATGCCAGCCGATCCTTCGGCACGATCGATAATAGCGATTCCGTAGCGCACACCTATCAGGGCTTCGAAGGCTATGTGGTGGCGGATGTGCGCACCGTGGTGAACCTGTCGCGCCATTGGTCGCTGGCGGCCGGCGTCGACAACCTCACCAACCGCAAATATTTCCTGTTCCACCCCTTCACCCAACGCACTTTCGTGGGGGAGTTGAACTGGAAATTGTAGCTAGGCGGGCGCAACACAGCTGTCATGGCGGGCTCGTCCCGGCATCCACCCGTCCGCGAGGGATTCCCTTTTGACCCAATGGACCCCGGGACGCGCCCGGGGTGACGCGGGTCAGAGAGCGGCGAACCGCGCCTCGATCGCATCCCAGATCAGCGACGGCGTATCGGTGCCGTTGAACCGATCGATCGCGACGATGCCCGTCGGCGACGTCACGTTGATTTCCGTCAGATAGCCGGCGATCACGTCGATCCCGACGAACAGCAGCCCGCGTTTCGCGAGTTCGGGGCCGAGCTTGGCGCAGATCTCCCGCTCGCGCGGCGTCAATTCGGTCGCGGCGCCAGTGCCGCCGACCGCCAGATTGGACCGGATCTCGCCTGCCTTGGGCAGCCGGTTGACCGCGCCCGCGGGCTTGCCGTCGACCAGCACGATGCGCTTGTCGCCCTTGGACACGTCGGGCAGGAAGGCCTGGACCATGAACGGCTCGCGCCACACCTGACCGAACAATTCGGTCAGCGCCGCGAGATTGGCGTCGGTCTTGCCGACATGGAACACGGCCGAGCCGGCATTGCCGTAAAGCGGCTTGACCACGACCTCTCCATGCTCGGCATGGAAAGCGCGCGCCTCCTCCAGCCGCCGCGTGATCAAGGTCGGCGGCATGAATTCGGCATAATCGAGCACGAACAATTTTTCGGGCGCGTTGCGCACGGCGGCCGGATCGTTGACCACCAAAGTCTGGCCCTGGATCCGCTCGAGCAGGTGGGTGGCGGTGATGTAGGCGAGGTCGAAGGGCGGATCCTGGCGCATCAGCACGACGTCGACATCGTCCGCCAGATCGATCGTCCGCACATCCTCAAAGCGATAATGGTCGCCCGCGACGCGCTGCACCGTCACCGGATGCGCGGGCGCGGTCAGGCGCCCATCGCGATAGGACAGGTCGCCAGCGGCATAATGGAACAGCCTGTGCCCGCGCTCTTGCGCCGCCAGCATCAGGGCGAAGGTGGAATCGCCCGCGATGTTGATCTTGTCCAACGGGTCCATCTGGACCGCCACGCGCAGGGTCATGGGTATCTCCTTGGATTTTCCCTTACCGCTCGCCCTGAGCTTGTCGAGCCTGTCCTGAGCGCCTGCCTTGCAGGCAGTCGAAGGGGGCCATCTTTCTTTTCGACCAAAAAGAAGAACAGTGCTTCGGCGGGCTCAGCACGAACGGAAATGGGTGTTCGTCACCCGATCCAGGCATTCTCGATATGCCGCAGCGTCCGCCCCGGCGCGATCAGGATCACGTCGACGCGCATATCGTCGCCCGGCTGCATATAGCGGGGGCCGAGAAACTCCGCCGCGGCGGCGACGCGGGCGAGGCGATATTGGTCGATCGCGAAATCCAGCTCGGCGCCGGTCTTGCGTCGCTTGACCTCGACGAACGCGACCAGATTTCCCCGCCGGGCGACCAGGTCCACCTCGCCGGCGGGGGTCCGTACGCGTCGCGCCAGAATCCGCCACCCCTTGAGCCGCAGCCACCAGGCCGCCGCGGTTTCGCCAACGCGGCCGGCCTTTTCCGCCTTGCGGCGGTCGCTCATTCCTTGAGCTCCAGCGCGCGGGCATAAAGATCGCGCTTCTGCAGGCCGGTCGCCTTGGCGACCTCGCTCGCTGCCTTGGCTGCGGGCAGGCGCTTCAGGGCGTCGATCAGCAACGCATCCGCATCGTCGATCGATGCTTTCGGTGCATCCTCGGGCGGGCCGACCACGATCACGATCTCGCCTTTGGGCGGGGCGTCCTCATAGCGGGCGGCCAATTCGGACAGGCGGCCGGTCACGCATTCCTCGAACGCCTTGCTGATCTCGCGCGCGACCGCCGCCTCGCGGTCGCCGAGCCCGTCCGCCAGCGCAGCGAGCGTCGCCGCCAGCCGCGGCCCCGATTCGTACAATACCAAAGTGGCGCGGATCGTCGCGATCTCAGCAATCGCGTCCGCTTTGGCCTTGGCCTTGGCAGGCAGGAAGCCTGCGAACAGGAAGCGATCCGTCGGCAGCCCGGCGAGCGTCAGCGCCGCGATCGCCGCGCAGGGGCCGGGAAGCGTGACCACCTGGTGGCCCGCCGCGCGGGCATCGCGCACCAGTTTGAAGCCGGGATCGGAAATGAGCGGGGTTCCGGCGTCGGAGACCAGGGCGATCGCCTCGGATGCGAGCCGCGCGACCAGTCCGGGGCGCACCCGATCTGCATTATGATCGTGATAGGGAACCATTGGCCGCCTTGCGCCGATATGGCCAAGGAGCTTGGCGGTGACTCGGCTGTCCTCGACCGCAATCGCATCGGCACGGGCCAATATGCCGGCGGCGCGCGGGGAGAGGTCGGACAAGTTGCCGATCGGGGTCGCAACGATATAGAGGCCGGGCGAAAGACGCCCGTCCTCGGGCGGAGAGGAATTCATGGGGATGAGCATGGCAGAGGCGGGCACCCGGCGGCAATCGGGGATGTTCTCGGCCCGGCGCCTGGGCGCGTTTGCGCTGGCGATCTTGCTGTCGGCCTGCTCGACCGTGGTACCGCGCGGCGCACCGCCGCCACCGCCCGTCGTCAAGCCGGTCCCCAAGCCGGTCAATCCCAACGGACTGCCCGAGGATGTCGAGCGGCATCGCGTCGCTTTGCTGGTGCCGCTGAGCGGTCCCAATGCCGCGGTTGGCCGCTCGATCGCGGATGCTGCGGCGATGGCGCTCGCCGATACGGGCGGCAAGGCACTGCGCATCACCAATTACGATACGGCGCTGGGGGCGGAGGAAGCCTCACGCAAGGCGCTGGCCGACGGCAATCGGCTGATCCTGGGGCCGCTGTTGAGCGAGGATGTGCGCGCGATCGCCGCGCCGGCCGAAGCCGCGGGCGTCCCGGTCATCTCCTTCTCCAACGATGCCTCGGTCGCGGGGGACGATGTCTGGTTGCTCGGTTTCTCGCCCGCCCAGTCGATCGACCGCGTCGTCCGCTTCGCCAGGTCCAAGGGCCTGACCCGCTTCGCCGGCTTGATCCCGCCCGGCATCTATGGCCGCAATGCGTCCAACATGCTGATCCGCACCGCCGAGGCAGCAGGCGGGACCGTGGTGGCGATGCAGACCTACCAGCGCTCGCCCACGTCGCTCGCCGCAGCGGTTCGCACCATTGCCAAAGAGAAGTTCGATGCCGTGCTGATCGCTGACAGCGGTCGCATCGCGATTGCCTCGGCGCCCTTGATCCGCAAGGCGGAAGGCGCGGGGGTTCGGATCCTTGGCACTGAATTGTGGAATACCGAACCCAGCCTCAATGCCTCGCCCGCCATGGCCGGGGCCTGGTTCGCCAGCGTCGACGACACGCTCTTCCGCCAGTTCGCGACGCGCTATCGCGCGCGTTACGGCCATACGCCCTACCGGCTGGCGAGCCTGGGTTATGATGCGGTGCTGCTGACGGTGCGGATCGCCAAGGACTGGCGCGTCGGCAGCCGCTTCCCAGCCGATGCGCTGGCCGACGAAGGCGGCTTCACCGGGGTCGACGGCGCCTTCCGCTTCGCCCGCGGCCATGTCGCCGAGCGCGCGCTGGCGGTGCATCAATTGGGTGCGGACGGGGGCACGGTGGTTTCGCCGGCACCGACGGGGTTCTAATAGTCGGCTCTGCCACCTTGGGTCTCGTTATTGCAAGCCCCGCAGGGGCGCGGCAATCCAGTCCGGTGGGCCTGGATCGCCACGGCGCTTCGCGCTTCGCGATGACGGAGGGCTAGGCGCGACGGGGCCTCGTCAGGCACCCCGGGCGATCGCGCTAAATCGCAATCTCGGCCAGGACCGCGTCAAGCAACAGCATCCCTTGCGCGGTGACGCGCAGGCGGTCGGCGGTCTGCTCGATCAGGCCCATTCCCGCCAGGCGGGTCACCGCCTTCTCATCCACCGCGTCGTCGATCCGGTCGCGGGGCAGGCCTTCCTCCAGGCGCAGGCCCATCACCAACGCCTCGCGCGCGCGGGCTTGGTCGGACAGGCTCTCCTCAAGCTCGATGCCATGGCCTTCAGCGTCGATACGGGTGAGCCAATTTTCAGGTTTGCGTATCCGGGCAGTCGCGGCGCCGTTCCGACGGCCGTGCGCGCCGGGGCCGACGCCAAGATAGTCGCCATAACGCCAATAGGTCAGATTATGACGGCTTTCCGAGCCCTTGCGCGCGTGATTTGAGATTTCATAGGCGGGAAGGCCGGCCGTTTGCGTGATCGCCCGCGTAAGCTCGAACAAGTCGGCGCTATGATCCGGATCGGCCGGCACCAGCTCGCCGCGCGCGGCCATGGCGGCGAAGCGCGTCCCGGGCTCGATCGTCAGCTGGTAAAGTGACAGATGCTCGGTGCCGAAGCCGAGCGCACGCTCGAGCGTCGCCTGCCATGCCGACCCGGTCTGGTCGGGCAGCGCATAGATCAGGTCGAAACTGACGCGCGCGAACGCCTTTTGCGCGGTGTCCAGTGCCGCCAGTCCTTCGACGACGTCATGCGCGCGTCCCAGGAAATGGAGCGCCTCGTTATCGAGCGCCTGCAACCCCAGGCTGACCCGGTTGACTCCCGCCGCGGCAAGGTCGGCGAAGCGCGCCGCCTCGACCGAGGACGGATTGGCTTCCAGCGTGATCTCGATATCGGGCGCGAAGCCCCAGTGGCGTTCGGCCGCGGCGAGCAGGGCCGCAACCGTGGTCGGCGGCATCAGCGACGGGGTTCCGCCGCCGAAAAAGATCGAGCTTAGCGGCCTTTTGGGGGCGATCCGCGCTTCGTGCGCCAGATCGGCGAGCAAGGCGTCACGCCAACGATCCTGGTCGATGCGCTCGCGGACATGGCTGTTGAAGTCGCAATAGGGGCATTTGGAAACGCAGAACGGCCAATGGACGTAAAGCGCGAGCGCGTCGGTCACAGCACCGCGGCGACCAATTTGCGGAAGGCGTCGGCGCGGTGGCTGATCGCATGCTTCTCGTCCGGATCGAGTTCGGCGAAGCTGCGCGTATCGCCCAACGGCACGAACACGGGATCGTAACCGAAGCCCGTCGTACCGCGCGGCGGCCAGGTCAGCTTGCCGTCGCAGCGGCCCTCGAAGCTCTCGACATGGCCGTCGGGCCAGCAGAGCGAGAGCACGCAGACGAAATGGGCATCGCGGCCGGCCTCCGGCCCCTTTGTCTGGAGCGCGTCTTCGACCTTCTGCATCGCCAGATACCAGTCGCGTCCATCGGGTGTCTCCGCCCAGTTGGCGGTATAGACGCCGGGCTCGCCACCCAGCGCATCGACGCACAGGCCGCTATCGTCGGCGAGCGCGACCATACCCGACAGATCGGCCGAGAAACGCGCCTTCAGTTCGGCATTGGCGGCGAAGCTGGTGCCGGTTTCATCCGGTTCCGGAATGCCGAGCGAGGCGGCGGAGACGGGCTCGATCCCATAAGGTTCGAGCAAGGCCCGGATTTCGCGCACCTTGCCTTGATTGTGGCTGGCGATGACGAGCTTGCCGGGCGCCAGCTTGCGGTGCGGCACGGGCGGCGGCTCGTCGTCGATCAGCACGATCGTCACCGTCCCACCGCCTTCAACTGCGCCGCGAAGATTTCGGTGCAGCCGATCCGCGCCAGCCGCAGCAGGCGCAGCAGCGCCTCTTCGTCATAGGTCGCGCCCTCTGCGGTGGCTTGCGCTTCGGCGATATTGCCGTCGGAGAGGAGCACGAAATTGGCATCGGCATGGGCGGAGCTGTCCTCGACATAATCGAGATCGAGCACGGGCGTTCCTTCCCAGATGCCGCACGAGATCGCCGCGACCTGCGCCTTGATCGGATCGACGGTGAGCAGGCCCTGCTTCAAAAGCCCATCGACTGCGATGCGCAGCGCCACCCAGGCGCCGGAGATGGACGCGGTCCGCGTCCCGCCATCGGCCTGGATCACGTCGCAATCGAGCGTGATCTGGCGTTCGCCGAGCGCGGTCAGATCGCACACGGCGCGCAAGGAGCGGCCGATAAGCCGCTGGATTTCCTGGGTGCGGCCCGATTGCTTGCCCTTGGCCGCCTCACGATTGCCGCGCGTGTGCGTGGCGCGGGGCAGCATGCCATATTCGGCGGTGACCCAGCCCTGGCCCTTGCCGCGCAGGAAAGGCGGCACCTTTTCCTCGACCGACGCGGTGACGAGCACCTTGGTCTCGCCGAATTCGATCAGGACCGATCCTTCGGCATGCTTGGTGTAACCGGGGGTGATGGTGATCGCCCGCATCTGATCGGGGGCGCGGCCGCTGGGGCGCATGGTCATCCTTTGATTTGTCGATCTTCCGAGGCGGGAGCCGGTATATTACATAAGGCGCCATGACCACCCCCGTTGCCGAACTGTCGACCCGTGCGCGCGATATCTTTCGCATGGTGGTGGAAACCTATCTGGAGACCGGCGCGCCGATCGGGTCGCGCACCATCAGCCGCTTCGGCGGGCTCAATCTCTCTCCCGCCTCGATCCGCAACGTGATGCAGGATCTGGAGGAAATGGGGCTGCTCGCCGCGCCCCATACCTCAGCGGGACGCATGCCGACCGAGACCGGATTGCGCCTGTTCGTCGACGGCATGATGCAGACGGCCGAGCCTTCGGCGCAGGAGCGCGCGGCGATCGAGGCCCAGGCGCGCGGACCGATCGAAGAGGCGCTGGCCGCGACCAGCCAGGTCCTGTCCGGCCTGTCCGCCTGCGCCGGACTCGTGCTGGTGCCGCGCGGCGAGCCGGTGCTGCGCCAGCTCTCCTTCGTGCCCCTGACGCAGGACCGCGCGGTCGCGGTTTTGGTCGGCGCGGGCGGGACGATCGAGAATCGGGTGGTGGACCTGCCGCCGGGCGTGGGCCCGGCCGCGCTCAACGAGGCGGCTAATTTCGTGAGCGCGCGCTTGTCCGGCCTGACGCTGGCGGAGGCGCAGGTCCGGCTCGCCGACGAGATCGCGCAGGGGAAATCCGCGCTCGACGCCGCCGCGCAGAGCCTGGTCCAGCGCGGACTTGCGGTCTGGTCGGAGGACGGTTCGCGCCGCCCGGTGATGATCGTGCGGGGCGCCGCCAACCTGATCGATGCCAGCGCGGCCGAGGATCTGGAACGCGTGCGCCAGCTGCTGGAAGAGATTGAGGGCAAGGAAGAGATCGTGCGCCTGCTCGACAGCGCGCGCGGCGCCCGGGCGATGAAGATCTTCATTGGATCGGAAAACAAGCTGTTCGCGTTGTCCGGCTCATCGGTGATCGCCGCCCCTTACCATGGCGCCGATGGACGCGTGGTCGGCGTGGTGGGGGTTATCGGACCAACAAGGTTGAACTATGCGCGCGTCATTCCCATGGTGGATTTCACCGCACAAACACTGACGAGATTGATGGCATGACCGAAGACACGACCACGCCCGAGGCCGAAGACCTGCGCCAGGAAACCGCCGCAGACGCTCCGGAAGTGGCCGAGCATGACGCCGCGGCTGGACTGCAGGCGGAGATCGACGATCTGCGCCGGCAATTGCTCTACGCGCAGGCGGAGACGCAGAATGTCCGCCGCCGGATGGAAAAGGACGCACAGGATGCCCGCGCTTATGCCGCGACCGGCTTTGCGCGCGATATCCTGTCCGTCGCCGACAATCTGGCGCGCGCGCTCGCCGCGATCCCGCCCGCGATGCGCGAGGATGACGGCACCAAGGCGCTCGTGACGGGCATCGAGATGACCGCCAAGGAGCTGGAGAATGTGTTCCAGCGCAACGGTATCACCAAGATCGAGAGCATCGGCGCGAAACTCGACCCCAATCGCCACCAGGCGATGGTCGAGCTGCCGAGCGACCGGGAACCCGGCACGATCGTGCAGGAGATGCAGGCCGGCTATATGATCAAGGATCGCCTGTTGCGCCCGGCTTTGGTCGGCGTCGCCAAGGCGTCCGAACAACCGAAGGTCGATCTGGAGGCATGATCATCCCCGCCGCCTGCATCTGGGCGGCGGCGGGATCACCTGCACTTTTTGACGCACTGCATCATTAGCTGTCGCATGCCGCCGCCCTTTTCGATAGAGGGCGCGATATGGCATCGCGGGGCGCGCGTAAGGTAAAGCTCGATTGGGTGGAGGCGGGCCGCGGCATCGCGGCGGCCCTGGTGATGCTCAGCCATGCTGGCACCACCCATCCGATCCCGATCGACGGCAATCTGCTCGGCTTCCTGGGCAGTACCGGCGTCGGCTTTTTCTTCGTCCTGAGCGGTTTCATCATGGTCCACGTGCATCGTGATGACGTGGGCCACCCGCGCGTGGTTCCCCATTTCGTCTGGCGGCGTCTGGGGCGGATATTCCCGACCTATTTCGTCGCATTCGCCATCATGCTCGGGGTCAATCTGCTCCAGAAGTCGTCGGTGCGGGTCGATGTCACGCCGTCCTTCCTGGCGGAGCAGCTGCTTCTCCTTCCGGGCGTGAAGATGTTTCTGGGGCCGGCCTGGACATTGCGGAACGAGCTCTTCTTCTATTTTCTCTTCTCGTTCCTGCTGGTCGACCGCCGGCTTGGGCTGGCGCTCTTTGCGGGCTGGTTCTGCCTGCTGGTGGGCTGCCTGGTGGTGTACGGCCCCTGGACGCAGGCGACCGATGGCTTTCCGGACATCTACCTGCATCACGTGAATCTCTATTTCCTGATGGGGATCGCGGTGGCGGTGGCAGACCGCAATGGGTGGCTGTCCCGTTTTGCCATCTGCTGTGTGGGCGCGGCGGTCATTCTGCTTGGGCTGAGCTTCACGGCCTTGACGCGGGATCCGGCCGTGTTGTGGATCATGGGCTTGTTTCCGGCCTATGCCGCGATCCTGGGCGGGGCCGTGCTCATGTCCAAGGGCGAGATCCGGGCACCGCGATTTCTCGTATGGCTGGGGGCGATCTCCTACTCGCTCTATCTGGTGCATCTCAGCACCTTCATATTGTTGCGGGGCGTGGACCATCTGGTCGGACGTCCGCTCGATCCGATCTGGCCCGTGCGGCTGGCGATCCAGTGCGCCATCGCGGTCGGCTTTGCCGGATTGATCCATCATCTGTTCGAGCGGCCCGCGCTCGATTGGGTGAATCGGCGCCGGGCGGTGCTCGGTTTCTTTGTCGGGCGGCCAGATCGGGCGATGGCTTCATGAAAATCTTCTACGCGTCGGCAGGCGGCGCGGACATCATCCAGTCCCACCGTTTCTGGCGGGAGGGAAAGCACAACCCGAACGAGGTCTCGATCACCTTTTCAGGCCAGATCGAGGACTTCGTCGTGCAGACCGGTGCCGAAGCCTATATGGTTTCCGCACGGGCCGAGGCGCAGATCGAACAAGACGGCGCCTTCACGATCGAACATCGCGTGCGCGGTCATGGAACCGGATTGGGCTACTATCTCGCCGAGCTCCGTTATTGCCTGGGCCTGGTGAAGACGGCCCGATCGTTCGGGGCCGACCTCGCGCTGATCGATTCCGGGGTCGTGCCCTTCTTTATGATGGCCGCTTTCCGTCTCGCGGGGATCCAGGTGGTGCCGATCCTCCACAATTGCCTATGGCCTCACGGCTATCGGCCGAGAGGCAAGCTCCAGCGTGTCGTCCAGGCGCTGGACCGGCTGTTCTGGCGCCACGTCCCCAAGGCGATCATCGCGGTCTCGCCGGAGGCCGAGCGGCAGGTGGAAGAGATAGCCGGCAAGAAACATCCGCCGATCTGGCAGACGCGCGCGCAGTTTCTGCCGGACTATTTCGCGCCGATACCGCCCCCCGATGCCGATGCGGTTCCGTTCCAGGTGATGTTCATCGGGCGAGTGGTGCCGCACAAGGGCGTGCTGGACATACCCGATATGGCGAAACGCGCCGAACAACGTATGCCGGGGCAGATACGCTGGACCATCTGCGGGCGCGGCAGTGCGCTTGAGGCGTTGCGCGAAAAGATCGTCGCCTTGGGTCTTGAGGGC
>Ga0068852_100002422_pt1 | contig 12843 bp, 8 predicted proteins | sample KBSCornC22_FD_66594 | JGI IMG/M metagenome (GOLD analysis project Ga0068852, IMG submission 66594) | Corn rhizosphere microbial communities from Kellogg Biological Station, Michigan, USA - KBS Corn C2-2 | ecosystem: Host-associated > Plants > Roots > Rhizosphere > Soil ... | reverse complement strand
GCTTCGGGTCGCCTCGAGCACGAGGCATGAGGAAGGTCTGAGCGCAATCGTGCCCGGCAGTGCGGGCTCAATCGCGTCAGTCGCATCAGCCGCGCAGCTCGCCGAGGAATTCCCGCATCACTGCCACGTAGCCGTCGATATCGGCTTCCGTGTGGGCAAAGGAGGCCTGCGGCCCGGCGCTCACGATGCTGTCCCAGTAACCGCGGTTGGCCATGAAGACCCGCTTCGCGTCGAGCATGTCCAGGTCCATGGACGGGCGCGCTTCGGCATAGTTGCGCGGAAACTCGGGCGTCAGGCAGAGCCCGGAGCGCGGGCCGAGGCGGAAGGCACGGCAGGGCACGCCGAGGTCGCGACAGGCGCCTTCGATGCCGTCGGCCATGCGCTCCCCCAGGCGGCTCGCACGCTCGTAGCTCTGCGGCGTCAACACGTGTTCGAGCATGGCGCGGGCGGCGGCCATGGACAGCGCATTGCCGTAGAGCGTGCCGCCCAGGCCGATGCCGGACCTGCGATGCAGGATGTCGAGGTGGCGCTCCACATGATCGGCAATGTCGCGCGACATGCCATAAGCGGCGAACGCGACACCCGAGCCGAAGCCTTTCCCGAGCGTCAGGAAATCGCTCTCGAGACCCCATTCGCGCTTGAGGCCACCATAGGCGAACGAGAACGTGTGCGACTCGTCGATGCACAGCAAGGTCCCGGTTTCCATGGTGAGCCGCCGCAGGGCAGCGAGGTATCCGGGATCGGGCATCACCAGCGTGCAGTTGGTCAGCACGGGCTCGGTCAGTACGAGGGCCACGTCGCGCGAGGCAAGGCACCGCTCCAGTGCCGCAATGTCGTTGAACGGAAGAATGAGCGTGTCTTCGCCGCGCTTTCCCGACAGGCCCGCATATTCGGGCACCGTCTTTCCATTCTCGAGCCGGACCAGCGTCTCCTCGATGTGGCCGTGGTACTTGCCCTCGAACACCACCAGCTTGCGCCGCCCCGTCATGTGGCGGGCGATGCGCATGATCTCGGTGTTCGCGCCGGAGGCCGCGAGCGTGAACTGCCAGGACGGCATCGAGGTCAGCGCGGCCAGGCGCTCCGACACGACGACGGCATCCTCGGTCGGCAGCAGGAAGTGGGCGCCCTGCAGGTACTGGCTGTACAGCGCTTGCGCGATCGCCGGCTCGCCGTAGCCGATCGTCATCGACAGATCCGAGAGATTCATGTCGACGTAGGCATTGCCGTCGGCATCGAAGAAGGTCGACCCCGCGCCGCGTCCGGCGTAGAGCAGCGGATGCGCGTAGTAGCCCGCCATCCACGACATCGGCGTTGCGGCCGGCATGACCGCGCGCGCCCGCGCCTCGAGCGCGCGCGACTTCGTGGTCCGCTTCGCGAAGACTTCGGTCTCGCGCGCACTGATCGCCGCCACCCGGCCACGATCTGCACGAAAGCCGCCTGGATTCGGCACTGGATGCGATGCCATTACGTTTCTCCTGTGGATGTGGAATGGTCGGCGGGCGAGCGGGTGCCGGCCAACGGGCGCATCATAAACCGAACTTTAGTTCGTAAACAAGCGACTTGGAGACTGTCTCCGATCAGGGTTTGTTCTACAGTACGCGCATGAAGAAGAGCACCAAGGCAAGCCACCCAGCCCCCGCACCGCACCTCGCACCCCGCCGCCTGCCGACGCAGGAACGGGCGCGCGCGACCGTGGACCTGGTGCTGGAGACCGCCGCCGCCGAGATCGACCGCCTCGGCTTCGACAAGCTGACCACCAAGCGCATCGCCGCCGCCGCCGGCCTGTCGGTGGGCGCGATCTACGAGTACTTCCCGAACAAGGAAGCGATCGTGCACGCGCTGGCGGACAACTGGCAACAGAAGGTGCTGGAAGCCATCGACGCACCGCACCCGCGGCACGGTGGCAACCGCGACGTCTTCGCCTACCTGAACGACCAGTTCTCCCTCGTGGCGAAGCTCTACCAGGACCGGCCCGGCCTGGGTGCGCTGATCCCGATGCTGACGTCGGTGCCCGACCTCGCGGCACTCGGGCGGGCGCACGATGACCTGGCGGCCGCGAACGTCGCCTCCGCGCTCGCGCACTACGCACCGAAAGCCGACGCGCGCGCGCTCGATGCCGCCGCAAGGTGCATAGCCATCGTCTGCCATGACGTGCTCGTCGCCGCCCTCGTGCACCGCGTTGCGCCGGCCGACCTGCTGTTCGCGAACATGCGCGCCTGCCTGGTCGCGATCGCCACCCCGCTGATCCTGGCGCGCTGAGCGGGCCCGGCGCGCCAGCCGAAGGTGCGTCGCGGCGGGCAGGGTTAGTGCTAGCTCAACACAGCAATAACCGAACTATAGTTCGTAAAATCACCCAACCCGCCGCTCGGAGTCCGTTCGCATGAAAAGCCCACGCCCCTCCCGACTCGCCACGCTCGCGATGTCCAGCAGGACCGGCCGCTGTTCGGCGTGCACTTCTTCGATGTCCACCACGGCGTCGCCGTCGGGCCTCTATTCGCGACAAGGCGTGGTTCATCCCTCAGGGCAGTGACTTGCTGGAGTGACTCCCGTCCTTGCGACCGCCGGCGATCTGGATACTCGCTTTGAGATCCGCCGCCAGCGCATGGTCAGGGTCCTGGTCGAGAACCACGTCGAGGACGCTCAGCGCTTCGTCCCACCTGCGTTTCTCTCCAGCGCGCAACGCCAAATCGACCATCTGGGTCATCCAGGCGTCCACGTCTTCAGCAGGGAGCCGGACCTGAACGCCGTCGGCAGGGCGATGGCGCAGCAGCTTGGCGGCCAGTCGCCGTCCGAGTGCCGTTGGCGATCGGTCCCGCATGCTGCCCTCCATGCGGGCGCCATGTGACACGACCAGGTAGTCGAGAGACAGGGACTCGCTGGCGCGCGCTATCTGGGCGAACAGGACTTGCACACCGGGGCAGCGGCTGTCCAAGTCGGCTGCGAGCGCCTCCTGTGTGGCTGCGGCGTTGACGGCGAGGGCCTCATGTACCTCCACCGCAGACATGAGGTGCAGTTGCGAATGCAAGGCCAGCGTATGGCCGAGGACCTCCAAGGAATACCTGAGGTCACCATCGTCTGCCCCGCCGACGAGCTTCCGATCGCGCACTGGAACGACCGCAAGGCGTCCCTGCTGCGGCCGATGCAGGTCCGACAGCAGCGCCGTGGCGGCGTCGTCGACCGGCTCCGCGCGCGCATCGGCCAGCAGCCGGAAGCCTTTGCCGTAGACGGTCTGTATTCGCACCGCGTGCGTCTTGCTTCGCCGCATGGCCTGCCGGATCTTCACGATCGCCTGTGCGATCACTTCCGGCGAGCCGCCCGCTTCGTTCCACACGGTGTCGAGCAGTTCGTCCCGCGTCACCACGCGATGCCGATTCCGCACCAGGTGCACGAGCACGTCGAAGGGCTTGGGCGCGATGGTGTGCCGCCGGCCGTCGACCCACAGTTCCCGGCGCTCCGCGTCGACCACGCAATCGGCGAATCGGTAGTGCCGGCGCATCGTGCCGTCCGGCGGCGCGATCGGCATCGGCATCGGCGGCGGGCCCCGATGGTCGACCGCCATCGCAGACAGCTCCCGCCCCAGCCGACGGTACAGCGGCAGTGCGGCTGGCGCCGTCGCGAGGCGCGCGAGCAGCGCCTGCATCTCCGGCTCCTCCCGGCGCCGTCGGGCGAGAAGCGCGCGTGGATACAGCAGGTTGGCGGTGGTGCTCTCGTCTTGCAGATGGGGCTGTGCGCCGGCGCGGTCGAGCTCGGTCTGCGCGAGATCCAGGCGCCCGCTGAGCACCAGCGCCTCCACGAGCCAGGGCAGCAGAGGCGCTTCTGCGATTCGGTTACCGCGACCACGGCACTCTGCTGCCGCACGCATGAAGTTGTCGGCCGCCTCGTCGAGACGGCCGGCCGCCATGGCCGCGTGTCCGCGGGCCTGCCAGTGGTAGCCATCATCCAACGCTTCGACGGGCTGCGGCAGCAGCGACAGCAATTCAGAAGCCGCATCCGGGCGGCCTTGCTGGCGATGGACCAGGCAGTGGATGTTGATCGCGGTGCGCAACAGCTTCGCCGGGGCCTCGATGGCCAGCGCGGTGGCGGTCGCTTCCTCTGCACAGGCGCGTGCCTCGTCCAGCCGGTCCGCGTAGACCAGCTCGCCGGCCAGATTGAGACACACGTTCGCCAGCGCCGTGTTGGCATTGAGCCTGCGTGCAACGTTGGCGAGCTTCCTGTTCCACCGGATGGACTGCTCGGCGTGGCCGGACAGCGAGCACATGACCGCGCGCAACCACAGCACGTTCAGCAGGCCCCAATGGCTTGCGATGCGCGTGAAGATGGCCTGCGCCTCGTCCAGACGCATTTGCACGGAATGCAGCTCGCCGAGGCGGCACGCGACGGATGCCAGCTTGGTCAAGACCTGGCCCTGCCAGTACGGCGGCATGCAGTGGCGGCCCAGTACGAGGGCCTGCTCCAGGCTGCGCGCGCCCTCGCGCAACTGCCCCTTCACGTTGTGCAGCGTTCCGATCCACTGGCGCACCTCTGCTTCGAGGGGCTCGTCGCCCTCGCGTCTCGCGGCTTCCAGCAGCCGTTGCGCGCTGGCCGGCCCATCGTCGCTGCCGCAGATGGCCTGCAAACGCAGCAGTTCCAGATCGAGGCGAGGAAAGCCCGGCTCGAGCCGTTGCAGCAGTTCGAGCGCCCGCAAAGCCGCCGCATGGCCATGCAGCGCAGCGCAGTGCTTGGCGCGTGCGAACAACTCGATCGACAGAGGCGAACAGCGGCGCAGTTCGTCCGCCTGCGCGCGGCGTGCGCCGACGCCGAGCAGCAGCCGCCGCAATGCTTCGACGGCCGGAACGACGAGCCCTGCAGGCGCATCGGCCTGAACCTGGATGACGGTTTCCTGATCGTTGTCATGGACCCGGAGTTCGAGCGCGAGTTCGCGGCCCGTGATCCGCAACGCCCCGACCACGGCATGGCGGGCGCCGACCGCCCTCAGCATCTGGAGCATCCTCTGCTGCTTCTCGGGCCAGGAAGCGTTCAGTGACTGTGCATCGTGGACCTGCAGGCGTGCGTCGATCGACAGGCCATGTGCGATGCAGGCGACCAGGCCGTGCGCCGCCCAGGCAAGGCCTGCGAGTCCGGTCTCGTTGCGCAACGGACCGATGATCACCGAGGGGCGGCCCTCGGGCAGCCCTTGCGCAGCCGGCCGCTGCGGCGCCGGAGCGGCCGGGACGTCGAGGATGTAGCCGACGCGCGCGATCGACCGAATGATCGGCTCCGGACCCTCGTCGCCGATGGCGCGTCGCGCCGCGCGCACAGCCTGCCGCAGTGCGGCTTCGGACACGTCGCCCTCGGGCCGCAACGCCACGAGCAGCTCCTCCTTCGTGACCACGCGATGGCGGAAGCGGGCGAGCTGCTCCAGCACGCGCCATGCGCGTGGTTCCGCCTTCACCGGCTTCCCGTTGCGCAGCACGCGTTTGCCGAGCAGGTCCAGCGACGCGCTCGGCAGTGTGATGACGCGCTCCGTCATGTCGTTCGAGGAAGTCCACCCTTGCGTTGCGCGGCGGTCAGGCACAGCGCGGACATCGGGGGCTCGTGAGGGCAGGCGGTGCGTTCATGTCTGGCCGCAGTTTATTGTTGAGCACGCAAGTCCGCACAGAAAGAACGTGCAAATGTGTGCGACGGGCGACGCCCCGGCGCCGGTTCGCGAACCGCGGCTCGGCCGGAAACGGCGCGTTACGCCCCGTCATCGAATCATCATGTTCTGCACCGGGTGCGCAGGTACGGTCGAGCAGACGACTCCACCCACCCTCGCCGCCCGGCGATCGATGAAGCCCCGACATGATGAAGATAACGCGACGCTCAGCTGGACTGGCGACCCTCTCCGTGTTGTTGACCGCCTGCGGAGGCGGTGGAGGCGGTGGAGGCGGTGACGCGCCCACGCCCCCTGCCCCAGCCCCGGCGCCGCAGGCCGGGACGCCGCCACCACCTCCTCCGCCCCCGCCGGCTCCGCCCCCGCCGGCTCCACCGCCGCCTCCGCCTCCGCCGCCCCCACCGCCGCCTCCTCCCTCGCCCAACGCCTATCGCTGGAGCAACGTCGCGATTGGCGGTGGCGGTTATGTCACCGCGGTGCTGGCGAGCCGCACGCAGCAGAATTTGTTCTACGCCCGAACCGACGTCGGCGGCGCGTACCGCTGGAACGCCGCCACCGGCCGCTGGGTGCCGCTGCTCGATTTCGTCTCAGAAGACGACGTCGGCCTGATGGGCACCGAATCGCTCGCGCTCGACCCGAAGGACTCGGCGGTGCTGTACGTGCTGGCCGGCACGCCGTACTTCAGCAACGGCAAGACCGTCGTGATGCGCTCCACCGACTACGGCGCGACCTTCTCGCGCATCACCGACGTCAGCGCCCAGTTCCGCGTCAACGGCAACGGGATGGGCCGCAGCAATGGCGAGAAGCTGCAGGTCGATCCGGGCAACAGCAACGTGCTGTATGCCGGCTCGCGCAACAACGGCTTGTTCAGAAGCACCGATGCGGGCGCGAGCTTCACGCGCCTGGCCTCGCTGCCGGTGACCACCACGCCGAACGAGAACGGCATCAGCTTCGTGCTGCTCGATGCGAGCAGCGTCTCGAACGGCGGAGCGCGGCGCATATTCGTCGGCGTCTCGCGCTTCGGTTCGGTCGGCGCGAACCTCTACCGCAGCGACGACGGCGGCGCGACGTTCACGCCGGTGGCCAACGCGCCGGCCAACTTCATGCCGCAGCGCGCCGTGCTCGCCAGCGACGGCAACCTCTTCATCACCTACGCCAACGGCGGCGGCCCGCACCCCGGCTCCGACAGCCTGAACCCGCGCGAGCCGATGGACGATGGCGCGGTGTGGAAGTACAACGTCGCCGCGGGCAGCTGGACGAACGTGACGCCGGGCTTCAGGAGCAGCTACTCCGGCGTGACGATCGACCCGAACAATCCGCAGCGTGTGCTCGTCTGCACGGTCAACACCTGGGCGGCGCAGGGCAACAACTGGGGCGACCACTTCTTCCTCAGCACCAACGGCGGCACCAGCTGGGTCGACGTGGTGCAGCGCGGCTTCACGCTCGACACCGACGGCGTCTCCTGGATCGGGGAAAACTCGATCCACTGGGCGAGCAGCATCGAGTTCGACCCGTTCGACACCAAGTCCGCGTGGGTGACCTCCGGCAACGGTGTCTACCGCACCAAGAACATCGATGCGACGCCGGCCACCTGGACCTTCGCCGTGCGCGGCCTGGAGGAGACGGTGCCGCTCGGGCTGGTGAGCGTGCCCGGCGGGCCGCTGCTGACCACCATCGGCGACTACGGCGGATTCCGTCACACCGACATCGACGCCTACGCGCCGGTGCAGACGCCCCGCACGACCTCGACGCCCGGCCTGGCGGTCGCGCCGGCGAAGACCTCGGTGGTCGCGCGCGCGGGCGCCAACAAGCTCTACCGCTCGGCCGACACCGGCCTCACCTGGACGCAGGTGCCGGCGCAGGCGACGACCTACCTGGTGGCGCTGTCGGCCGATGGCAGCACGCTGCTGCACACCGACGGCTCCAACGTCACCTACCGCTCCACCGACTTCACGAACGCCTCGCCGACCTGGACGGCGGTGACGGGCCTGGGCAGCATCGGCGCGCGCCCCGAGGCCGACCCGGTCAACGCGAACAAGTTCTACGTCTACGACCCGTCGGCCGGCCGGCTGCTCGTCAGCACCAACGGCGGGGCCAGCTTCGCCGCGGCCGGTTCGCTGGACAACTGGGGCGCGCCCCGGATCCGCGCCGCGCCGGGCCGCGAGGGCGACGTGTGGGTCGGGTTGAAGGGCGGCGGGCTGGCACGCTCGACGAACTCCGGCGCATCGTTCAGCAAGATCGCCAAGGTGACGTACTGCGGCGCGGTCGGCTTCGGCAAGACGATGACCGGTGCGAGTTATTCCACCGTGTTCATCTGGGGCGCGGTCGACAACGGCAAGCGCGGCATCTACCGATCGACCGACGCGGGCGCGAGCTGGATCCGCATCAACGACGACGCGCACCAGTTCGGCGGGCCGGGCAACGGGGAGTTCGTCAACGGCGACATGAACACCGAAGGGGTGGTCTACATGAGCACTGTGGGGCGCGGCGTCGTCTACGGCGCGCCGGTGACGACGCAATGACGGCGCGGCCGGCACAGCGTCGGCCGGCCTCGCGCAGCGGGCGCCGCGCGAGGCCCGCTCGCTGAGACGCTCGCCCCCTACGACGGCACGGTGACCTGAACGACCGTCAAGCCAAGGCGGCCGACAACCTCATCGACGGCAGGTTCCGCGAGGAGAAGAGAGAATGTGCGCTCACCTGTTCCTCGCAACCGACCCCATGACCTCCCTGCCCGAGAAGCCCGCATTGCGAATCGACTTCGTGTCGGACGTGGCCTGCCCCTGGTGCGCCGTCGGCTTGAACTCGCTTGAGAAGGCCTTGCATGCGGTCGCCGGCGAGATCACGGTCGAGTTGCATTTCCAACCCTTCGAGCTGAATCCGACGATGGCGGCCGAAGGCGCCGACGCGGGCGAGTACCTGAAGGCGAAGTACGGCATGGGCGACGAGCAGCTGGCCCGCAACCGAGCGACCATCCGCGAGCGCGGCGCTGCCGTGGGCTTCGATTTCGGCGATCGGCTGCGGGTCTGGAACACCTTCGATGCGCACCGCCTGCTGCATTGGGCGGGGCTGCAGAGCGGCGATGCGCAACGCGCGTTGAAGCACGCCATGCTGCACGCCTATCACGGCGAGGGGCTGAACCCATCCGATCCGCAACTGCTCGCACGGCTGGCTGGCGAGGCCGGTCTGGATGCCTTGGAGGCCGTCGCGGTATTGAAGGAAGGCCGCTACGCCGAAGAGGTGCGCGCGGCCGAGTCCGAGTGGCAGCAGGCCGGCATCCAATCGGTGCCCAGCATCGTGATCAACCGACAGCACCTGATCCAGGGCGGCCAGCCGCCCGAGATCTTCGAGCAGGCGTTGCGGCAGATCGCGGGCGGTTCGCTGTACTGAGCGGCAGGAACTGGCCGATATCAGTCCCAACACGCGACCAAGCGTGCTAGCAGCGGCTCGACAAGATTCTTGCCACGAAGTTCGTCGAGCCATCGCGCCGGAATCGCTTCTTCGCCGTACAGAAGTCCTGCCCACCCTCGTACGGGACTCCCAAGACATCGCCAATGAGGAGGCCATAGACAGCGCCTCGGAGTCGCGAATGTCGCGTCGCAGGGGTGGGCTTGGTGGCCTGCATGACCGAAGGGTATCAGCCGACCGAAGCGGACCTTGGCGAACGCCCGCTCCTGGCCGACTACGAACCATGGTCCGCCGCGGACTCGGCAGTAGCGCAATTGCGCTACTGCCGACCAGGGGCGCGCCGATCCTCCGCATCGACCGCGGCGCGGATGGCCTCGAACAGCGCAACGCGCGCGACGACCGCATCCTTGCTCAAACCGGCCTCGGGCGTGGCACTGTTGATCGCCACCACCAGTCGGCGCGACCGATCAATGCGGATTTGCTGGCCGTGCATGCCGAGCGCGTTGAACGTGCCGGTGTCGAGGGTCCACCACTGGTAGCCGTAGCCCCAACCGGGCTGGCCAATGTCGATCTGCTTGCGGGTGGCCTCCTCGAGCCAACCGTCCGCGACGATCGCCTGGCCGTCGATGCGCGCACCTTCGAGGATGAACTGTCCGAGCCGCGCGTAGTCGCGGGTCGTCGCCGCGATGCAGCAACCGCCGTGGACATTGCCGGTGCGGTCGACCATCCAGGTCGCATCCTGCTCCATGCCGTAGCGGGCCCAGATCTTCTCCGACGCGTAGGTGGCCAAGTCCTTCTTCGTCGCACGCGCCACCAGCACGCCGATCAGGTTCGACTCGCCGGTGTTGTAGTGCCACGTCTCGCCGGGGGGCGCCGTGCGCGCGAGCTTCTTCATGTAGCTCACCGTCGCGTCGAGGCCGGGCTCGATCGGCATCGAATAGAACAGCGCGACGTCGGCCGCCGGGTCGCCGTAGTCCTCGTTCCACTTGGCGCCCGAGCTCATCGTCAACAACTGGCGCAGCGTCACGCCGTCGTAGGCGCTGCCGCGCAGCTCGGGGATATAGCGCGTGACAGGATCGTCGACGCCGGAGATCGCGCCGTCCTTGATCGCCGCACCCACCAGCGTGCTTGTCACCGACTTGGCGACCGAGAACGACACCCAGCGGCCGGTCGCGCTGTGGCCGAGCGCATAGCGCTCCAGGCGCACCTTGCCGTCGTGCAGGACGACGATGCCCGCGACCTTGAATTCATCGAGGTTGCGTTGCAGCTGCCGTGCGCCCTCGCCGCCCGGCTCGAACGTGGCCAAGGGAGCGCCCGCCGGCAGGCGCTGCACCTGCTCGCCACGCTTGATCGTCCGGGCGGCAAAGAGCCGGTCCCAGTTGGCGAACGCGTATTCGCGCTCCGCCTGGTTCCAACTGGCCCGAGACCGACGGGCCAGCGTGTACGGGTCCACGTCGGGCGGAGTGGTCGCCTGCGCGAGGGAAAGGGCGGCCCAGGCGGTGATCCATGCGCCGCAGCACCAAGTCGTGAAGCGTGACATGGCGATGTGCTCCTCGTGTCGAGACACCATCTTCGCCGACTTGGCGGAACGCCGCAAACCGCGCCGCGATCTTCACCTGGACCCTTCACTCGGAGGGCTCAAAGAGGGGTCGTTGCGACGCCGACGAACGACCGCCCTGGCCGACAGCCGCCCATCAAGCTGAACCCTCATGGTGCTTTCGAAGCGCCTCGAGAACCTGGACCCGGTCCTCTTCCGCTCCGAGAACCATGGTCTCGACAACCGGCTTTCGAGCAAGCTCCGTTTCCCGAGGGAGGCTCTTGCCCACGTACTCTGCGGCATCCGCCAGCGAGTTGCGGCAATGCGGATTCGAAATGCATTGCCAAGCCGCACCTATCGCGAGCGCGACGAGAGCAGCGAAATCGCCTTTGGCGGCGGCATTGCCTTTGGCCTTCATCACCAGGGTGCCAGACCTGGAATGCAGAAGTTCCGTAGGCATTCCGTCAAGGACGATGTCTTGAATCGCATTCAAACTGGATTGGCTGATCCCAGCCAGCGACGTCAGAAGAGCTTCGAATATGCCCCCGGGAAGCGAAGCCTCCGAGCGGTAAGTAAGCATGCGTGAAGGCTCACGTTGCCTCCAGATCATTTCCCGTGCGCAAACCGCCGAGACTTGGCCGTCCGCAAACGTGAGACATATCTCTGGATGGAATGACGGCTTCAACAGCATCCGAATTCCTTCAACCGCGCCCGTGCAAGCAGGGTCATGCTCGAAGGACGGCAAGCCCATGGATTGGCAGATGGCGTCCGCTGTGTATGACTCGGTCTTCATGGGCAACAAAGGTCGGGCGCCGGGCGCAACACCATGAAAAGCCGCGCGCTGTAGAACAAGTCGGAAGGCAACCATCCGCATGAAGCCCACGCGCCTGCACCCGCCGGCCAGGGTTCGTTGTCCTTCAGGGCCTCGAACATGAATTCGCCCTTCACGCTTGCAACGTAGAAGCGAAACCAATGCACGTCCTGCTCGAGGGATTCGCTGCGTATCGCTGCTTCGAGCCTGGGCATCATGTCTGCCGGAATCGACGGTGTGACGCAAGTAGAACTTCGCGTGCCGACATTGCCAATGAAAGCGCTGAACCGGCGGCTTCCGACAGTCCACGCTTCGGTATTGACCTGTTCAGGGTCGTGCTGAGACCAGAGCGCGGACAGGAGCACATGAAACGAGTTGATCGTGAAGTTCTGGAGACCGTCCTTCAAACCGGCGTCACCGGCGCCAATGCCCGCGAAGGACTCTTCGATGACCACACCCTTGCGCACCACCACCTGCATGTCAAGACGACCATGCGTGTCGCCAGGGTGCCACGCACCACGGATGGCCGGCAGTTCAGCGTTCGGAAGCACCCAGGCGTCACGTCGATGGGACACCAACCCGTGGCGTTGGAACAGTTCAAGCAACCAAGCCTGGATCGTGGTGTCGAATGCGGCTTCCTGATCCGGAACGGGTGGCGTTGCCGCGGGAGCGCGCTTCTTGCCGAAGAGTTTCTTGATCAATCGCATCCAGGCATTGTCATGGCTGCATCGAAGTTCACCGGGAACGTTTGCCCCTAACCGGGCGGCTCGGTGCTGGCCAGCACGGCGGCCCACGCGACGACCAGCAAAAGAACCATCATTTCAATGCGCAGCACCCTCAAGAATCTCCGCGTCCAGACAGGATCAAGGGATGACTCGCCGCGCTCAACCAGCACCGCACGCAAACCAGGCAAGACCCTGAACCGGTTGTATCCACCCAGCAGAACTGCCACCGCAACCAGCGCCAACTTGACGAACAACGCGCGCGCATAGTCCGACCCAGGCAGCAATGCCCAGTCCGGCACGCCTCGGTAGACCTTGAAGACGCCGGTCAAGACGACCACCATGAGTGCGAAGGTGGCGTCGGAGCTCAGCCCCTGCACCCAACGGCTCGCATCCAATCGGTCCGCCATGGCCGATGCGGGCAGAGGCAGCCGAGTGGCGACAAGAACCATCCCCACCCACAGCGAGGTCGCCATGATGTGGACGACATCGACGGCCACATCCATGGACGAGTCACCGCCGTTCGCAGCATGAGAAGCGCTGCTTCGACTCCAGGCCATGACAAGCACTCCAAGCAGCATTGCACTGTGACCCCTGCCCGACCAAACCATCGGCGCGATAGCAACCCAAGCCGCGAGACCAACCAGCGCCACATGGCCGTAGTGCGTGTCACGCAACAGCTTGATGACGGTCGGTCCGGCCTGGCCGAGCGGCACATCGGCCATCACAGCTGCTT
>Ga0068852_100002421_pt1 | contig 12843 bp, 12 predicted proteins | sample KBSCornC22_FD_66594 | JGI IMG/M metagenome (GOLD analysis project Ga0068852, IMG submission 66594) | Corn rhizosphere microbial communities from Kellogg Biological Station, Michigan, USA - KBS Corn C2-2 | ecosystem: Host-associated > Plants > Roots > Rhizosphere > Soil ... | reverse complement strand
TCGACCGAGCCCGGGACGAGCAGGTGGAAGGCGTTGACGTCGGGCACATGCGGCGTGACGACCAGGCGCGGCTCGGACGCCAGCGCTTCGGCCAAGGCGCGGGCGCGTTCCACGTAGGCCGACATTCGCGGCAGGTGGGCATCGACACCCGCGAGCGCCGAAATCGCATAAGGGAAGACCCGGTACAGGTTGCCGCCGTGGCGGATCTTCCACACGGCGAGCGACTCGATGAACGACGTGTCGGCCGCGACCGCGGCTCCGCCGAGGCCGGCGAGTCCCTTGTAGAAGGAGACGTAGACGCTGTCCGCGAGCGCGGCGAGCTCGTCGAGGCCGATGCCGTAGCCCGCGGCGGCTTCCCACAGGCGCGCGCCGTCGAAGTGGAGGTGCGCGCCGGCCTTGCGCGCCCACGCCGAAATGGCGCGCAGCTCCTCGAGCGGCGGGAGAAGGTAGCCGGAGCGGCGGAGCGGCAGCTCCACGACAATTGCGGCGATGGGCTCGGTGACCGCCTGAAGCTGCGCGAGGGTGAACGGCGCGTACTTGCCGAGCCGGATGGGCCGAAGGTCGTGGAGCCGCCAGGCGGCGTCCTGCTCGTCGAGGTCGATGTGGCTCATCGGGTGGATGACGATGTTCGGCGTCCCGGCGCGGTCGGACGCGGCACGAAGCACGCACATCTGCGCGATCATGCCCTTGATGAAGAACATCGCGGCGGGCTTGCCGAGCAGCTCGGCGGTACGGCGCTCGAGTTCCGCGGCCGCGCCGCCTCCGCCGTAGACGTCCACTTCCTTGGCGGCAGCCGGATGCTCGGCGAGCGTGTTCAAAGCGTCGGCCGCGGTGGCTGGGCGGTGGCCGGAAAGCCGGCGGCTACAGCTGGCCTGCAGGTGACGATCGGTATCGCTCATCGCCTCGGCCTAGCGCCAGCGAAGCGGTCAGGACAGCGTCTTGGCAAAGCGGATGCTGGTTCGTTCGAAACCCATGTGCCGGTAGAAAGCGTGCGCTTCGGTTAGCCGGTCGTTGCTGGTCACTTCAACGATCTCGCAGCCGGCCTTTCGGCACCAATGTTCGACAGCTTCGACCAGCATGCGTCCAATGCCCTTCCCCTGCGCGTCCTTCGCCACGACGAGCGTCGGAATGCGGCCGACGGGCGCTCGGCGGTGGATCGTGGTCATCAGGTGCCGCCCTGCAAGGCCGACCACATCTTTCCCAAGCGTCGCGACCAAGGGCAGCTCGCCCGCTTTTGCGAGCAGCCTGAGGTTTTTCCGGACCGTCTGTTCGTCGATCTCCTCGCCGAGCGAACGGAGCAGCTCCACCAGCCGCGCGGAGTCCGAAGGCTTCGCTTCGCGGAGCTGGGGTTTGGGCGGCGGCTTCGGCTTCGCCGTTGGCTTGGCCTTGCGCGGCGCGCTCGGCCGATTCCGTTCGACGTCGTTGGCCGGCTCTCGCGGCTTTCCCTTCGCGCTTCGCTTGCGCTGCGGCGCGGCGACGTCGAGCGAGGCGCCCCAGTCCTTCGCGTCGAGCTTTCGGAGATAATGCTCGACATCCTCGGCCTCCGCGGTCGGGCCCTTCGCATCCATGCCGAACAGCGGCTTGCCCGAATTGTCGGTAAGCCCGACCTTGCCGAAGCGGCGCCTGGTCGGTGTTCGCACGCGCGAGCGGACGAGCTTCAGCCCGCGGTTGCGCGCGGACTGGGAAAGCTGGTCGAGGTCGACGTCGCTCACAGCTTGTCCATCACGAACAGGGCGAGGCCGACGAGGCCGCCGACGATGGTGCCGTTGATGCGGATGTACTGGAGGTCGCGGCCGACCGCGGATTCAAGCCGCGCAGTGACCGTCCGCGCGTCCCAGCTGCGGATCGTCTCGGAGACCAGGGTGACGATCTGCCCGCCGTAGCTTGCCGCCATTCCAACGATGGCGCGGCGCGCGAACTGGTTGATCGCCGAGCGGATCCGCGCGTCCTTCTCAAGCGTGCCGCCCATCGATCGCATCACTTCGCCGAGCTTGCCGGCCATGACCGCATCGGGGTTGCGCGCGGCGCGGATGATCGCTTCGCGGCCCTTCTGCCACAAGGTGTCGAGCCACAGGCTGACCGATTGGTTGTCGAGCAGCTGCTCCTTGATCGCTTCGACTTTCTCCTGCGTCTCCGGACGGGTCTGCAGGTCGTTGGCGAGCTGCGCCAAGGCTTCCTCGACCTTGATCCGGACGGGGTGCGCGGGGTCGGTCGACATCTCGGCCGTGAGCTTGCGCAAGCCATCGATGATCGCGTCCGCCAGCTTGGTCTCGAGTCCCGCAAGCTTGAGGACCCAGTTCGCCTTCTTCTTGACCATCTCCCGGATCAGCTGCTCGTTGGCGTCGAGCGCGCGCGCCATCCAGCGGATCGCCGCTTCGAGCATCGGCACATGGCGCTCCTCGTTGATCGCGGAGGCGAGCGCATGGCCGAGCAGCGGGGACACTTCGGCATTGCGCAGGCGCGCGCTGATCGCGCCTTTGACGATCCCGCCGAGCCGCTCGTCGTCGAGGCTTTCGAAGATGTCGGCGATGAGCCGCGACGCGCCGGCGCGGATGCGGGTCCCTTCGGCCGCCGGGGTCTTGAGGAAGCGGCCGGCGGCGCCCGCGACGTCGAGCTTCTGCATGCGCCGCGCGACGACGGACGGGATGAGGAAATTCTCCCGGATGAAATTGGCGAGCGCCTCGCCGATGCGGTCCTTGTTGCGCGGGATGATCGCGGTGTGGGGGATGGGCAGGCCGAGCGGGTGGCGGAACAAAGCGGTGACCGCGAACCAGTCGGCGAGCCCGCCGACCATCGCCGCTTCGGCGAACGCCTTGACGTAGGCGAGCGCGGGATAGCGATGCTCGAACGCGCGAGTCACGGCGAACACCGCCGCCATCAGCACGAGCAGGCCGGTGGCGACGACCTTCATGCCTTGCGCGCCGGGCTGCACGGGGTTGAACCGGGACAGGGTGCCGTTCGCCATCGCCCTCATGCCCGTTCAATAGCTGAGCGGGCGCTCGGGTTCACGTCGGGGAGATTACTCGGCGGGAAGGGGCTGGCCCGACTGGTGCGCATCGTTGCCGATGACGCGGTGGAACAGCCGCCCGATGCGCGATTCGATCGAGATGGCGATCGAGAAATAGGACGGGACGAGCAGCAGCGTCAGCACCGTCGAGAAGAGCAGTCCGCCGATGACGGTCACGCCCATCGGTGCGCGCCAGCTCGCGTCGCCGGTGATCGACAGCGCGATCGGAAGCATGCCGGCGACCATTGCCACCGTTGTCATCACGATCGGCTGGGCGCGCTTGTGCCCCGCTTCCCAAATGGCCTCGTCCTTGGGCATTCCGTGGTTCATCATCTCGACCGCGAAATCGACCAGCAGGATCGAGTTCTTCGCGACGATCCCGAACAGCATCAGGATTCCGATCAGCACCGGTAGCGAGACCGGTTGTCCCGCGATGTGAAGCGCGACCGCGGCGCCGAGCGGCGCAAGGATCAGCGAGCCCATGTTGACGAACGGCGCCAGGAAACGCCGGTAGAGCAGCACCAGCACCGCGAAGACGAGCAGGACGCCCGACATCAGCGCGATGGCGAAATAATAGACCAGCTCGGCCTGCCATTTCTGCTGGCCGAGGTTCAGCTTCTGGATGCCCTGCGGCAGGTTCTTGACGGTCGGCAGGTTGTTGATCTTGGGCCAGACGTCGCCGGTGACGATGCCGGGGGCCAGGTCGGCGCCGACCGCGGTCCTGCGAATCTGGTTCGTCCGCTGGATGGTCGTCGGGCCCGAGCCGAACCCGATCGTGGCGACCGCCTTCAGCGGCACCGAGCCGCCGTTCGACGTCGGCACCGGAAGGTTCTCGATCGTCGAGAGGTCCCGCCGGGCATATTCGGACAGCGACACGGTGATCGGGATCTGCCGGTCGGAGAGCGAGAATTTGGCGCTGTTCTGCTCGATTTCGCCCAGCGTCGCGATGCGGATCGTCTGGCTCAGCGCCGATGTCGTGACTCCGAGGTCGGCGGCAAGGTCGAAGTGCGGCTTGATGGTGATTTCAGGCTGCGGCATGTCGCCGGCGATGCGCGGCGCGCGCACGCCCGGGATGGTCGCCATTTCCTTGGCGATCTGGTTGGCCACGGCGTTCAGCTTCACCGGGTCGTCGCCGCCGAGGAACAGCATGATATCGCGCGAATCGCCGCCGGGGCCGCCGCCGTTCTGGCTCTGGAAGCTGACCCGGGCGTCGGGAATGGCGGAAAGCTCCGGCGCATGCGCGCGCTCGAACTCCGTGCTCGTGCGCTTTCGCTTCTTGCTGAGCACGACGTTGAGATGGCCGTTGCCGACGTTGATCCGCTCGTAGACGTGGAGGACGTCCGGATCGCGCTTGAGCAAATTGGCGACGCGGTCCTCAATCGCTTCCGTCTGCTCCAGGGTCGACCCCGGCGGAAGGGTGATGTTGACCTGCGAGAAGTCGAGGTTCTGCGGCGGCTGGAAGGTCATCGGCAGGGTTGCGAACATCAGGCCGCTGACGAGAAGCGCGAACAGGCCGACCGCGACCATGTACATGCGGTGGTCGCGGAACAGCGACATGACCCACCCGCCGACGCCGGGGTGCTCGAGCCGATAGGCGTGCGCTTTCTCGGTGTTGAGGCTCCAGTTCAGCGTATTGAGGTAATAATCCATCCACTTCCACGCGGCGTGCGGCTGCTTGCCGTGCGAGCGCAGGAAGTAAGCGGCGATCAGGGGCGTGATCATCCGCGCGACGAGCAGGCTCATCAGGACCGCAATCACGACGGTGAAGCCGAACGCCTTGAAGAACTGGCCGGAGATGCCGGGCATCAGCGCGACCGGCAGGAACACGGCGACGATCGACATGGTCGTCGCAAGCACCGCGAGGCCGATCTCGTCCGCCGCGTCGAGCGCCGCCTGATAGGCGGACTTGCCCATGCGCATATGCCGCACGATGTTCTCGATCTCGACGATCGCATCGTCGACGAGCACGCCGGCGACGAGGCTCATCGCCAGCAGCGACAGGCCGTTCAGCGTGATTCCCATCAGGTTCATGAAAAAGAAGGCGGGGATCGCCGACAGCGGGATGGCGAGCGCGGAGATGGCCGTCGCACGGATATCTCTCAGGAACAGAAGGACGACGAGGACGGCGAGAATCGCGCCTTCAATCAGGCCCTCCATCGCCGATTTGTACTGCGCCTTGGTGTAGTCGACCGTGTTGAAGATCTCCGAATAATGGACTTTCGGATTTTCCTTCTGGATCTTCTGCAGCTCGGCCCAGGCCGCGTCATAGGTGGTGACTTCCGACGCGCCCTTGGCGCGCTGGACCTCGAAGCTGACGACCTGGCGGCCGTCCTGCTTGGCGAGCGTGCGCTGCTCGGAATAGCTGTCCTGCACCTGGCCGAGGTCGCCGAGCCTGACGAAGCGGCCGCCCGGCAGCGCAATCTCGGTCTGTGAAAGCTGATAGGCGTCCTTGGCGTTGCCGAGCACCCGCACCGACTGCTCCGAGCCCGCGATTTCGGCGCGGCCGCCGGCGCCGTTCATGTTGCTTGCGCGCAGCTGCTGATTGACCTGCGAAGCGGTGATGCCCTGCGCCTGCAGTGCGGCGGGATCGAGGATCACGCGGATCGTGCGGTCGACGCCGCCGGTGCGGTTCACCGCGGCGACTCCGGGCACCGCGAGCAGGCGCTTGGCGATCGTATTGTCGATGTACCAGCTCAGCTCCTCGAGGCTCATGTCGGTGGTTTCGGCGCCGACGTAGAGGATCGGGTCTCCGGCGATGTCGACACGGGTGATCTGCGGTTCGAGGATTCCTTCCGGAAGCGAGCCGCGAATCTGCGCGACCGCGTTGCGGATGTCGTTGACTCCGCGGTCGGTCGGAGTGCCGATCTGGAACTGGACGAAGGTGGAGCTGTTGCCCTCGTTAACCGTGCTGTCGATCTCGTCGACGCCATTCACGCCGCGGATCGCCGATTCGACCCGCTGCGTGACCTGGGTCTCCATCTCGTTCGGAGCGGCGCCGGGCTGCGACACGGACACGATCGCCGCCGGGAAGTCGATGTCCGGGTTGTTGTTCACCTGCATGCCCGCGAACGCGATCAGGCCGGCGAGCATCAGCCCGACGAACAGCACGATGGGGAACACCGGGTTGCGAATGCACCAGGACGAAATGTAGCGGAAACTCATGACTCTATTGACTTTCCTGGCGCGTTACCGGGGCGCGGCCTCGCGCTTCGGATTGACCTTCTGGCCCGGGTTGAGGAACGGGCCCGCCGAAAGGACGACGGCCTCGTTGCCCGACAGTCCGGACGCGATGGTCACCCCCGCGTCGTTGACGTTGCCGATCGTGACGTCGCGGCGCTCGACCTCGTTGCGGCCGTTGATGATGTACACGTAATTGCCCTTCTCGTCGCTCAGCACCGCGCTTTGCGGAAGCAACGGAGTCGAGGTCTCGCCGGCAGTGATCTTCGCTTCGGCGAAGCCGCCCGGCTTGATCGCCGGATCGTAGGGAACGGCGATCCGGACCTGGCCGAGGCGCGACTGCGGGTCGATCACCGGCGCGACCAGCCACACCGTGCCGGTGAAGCTGCGCTGCGATCCGACCGGCGTCACCTGCGCCGGCATTCCGACGTGGACCGCGGCAAGATCCTGCTGTGCGAGCTGGGCCTGCATCTCCATCTGGCCGCCCTCGGCAAGCCGGAACAGCGCGCCCGAGCCGGGGCTGACGATCTGGCCGAGCTCGACATTGCGGGCGAGCACCAGGCCCGAAACGGGTGCGACGACGCTGAGCTGGTTGATCTGCGCACGCGTGGCGCCGAGCTGCGCCTGGGCCACCTTGACCTGTGCGAAAGCGGCGTCGCGGGCCGCCTTCTTGGCGTCGATTTCGGCCTTCGAGATGAAGCCGCGGCCCTGAAGCGCGAGCGCGCGGTCGTAATCGGCCTGCGCCAGCGCCGCCTGCGCCTTGGCCGCGTCGATCTGCGCGGCGAGCTGCGCCGCCTGCTGAGTCTGCACCGAACGGTCGATGATCGCGAGCACCTGTCCTGCGCGGACCCACTGGCCGGCATCGACGAGCACGCGCACCACGCGGCCGCCCTGGCCGGCAATGCCGATCGGCTGGTCGCGCTTGGCCGCGAGCGGGCCACTGGCGGTGATCACCCGGCCGACGTTGCTGCGCCCGGGAACCACGACGGTGACGGTGGGGATCTGCCCCGCGCCGCCGGCAGCGCCTGGCGCCGGCTTCTCCGCGCCGCGCCCGGTGATGACGACGAGGCCGATCACGAACAGGGCAAGCGCCGCGATGGCGCCGATGATGACCAGCCGGCGCCGCCGGCGCGAGGCGTCGACGACAACAAGCGTGTCCGATGAATGGATCGAGGTTTCGCGGTTCATTCTGTCCTGCCCAATATGCCCCATCTGCGCGAATCCGCGCCGTTGATCTGGCAGCTGTATTACTTTAATAAGTCACCTAGTGCAACAGACCCCGCTTCCCCGGGCGCGGCCACCCCTTTTCGATTAAAGGTGGCACTAGTTTTGCGAGCGCGCGTTGGCGCATTTAACGTGAAGGTCGGTTGAACAACACCCAAAAACAAGGGAAAGCGGCATGGAACATTACGGAATCATCGGCTGGATTGTGATCGGCGGGATCGCCGGGCTGATTGCCAAGCTGTTGATGCCTGGCCGCGACCCCGGCGGCTGCATCATCACCATCCTGCTCGGCATCGCGGGCGCGCTGATTGCCGGCTGGCTGGGCCACGCGATCGGCTGGTACAAGACCGGCGAGGGGGCGGGGTTCATCGCCGCCATCGTCGGCGCCTTCATCATCCTTCTGATCTACCGCATGGTCGCGGGGCGGCGCGCGTAGCCGGCCCGGCATGCGTTCAGGAAACAGCCATGGCCCGCGGGCAAGCCTTGCCCGCGAGATGAACGGCTGAAGGACCAGGGAATGAGATACGCACTGATCGGCGCGCTTGGGCTTGCCGTGCTGTCGTGGCCGGCAACCTCGCAGGCGCAGCAGGCGGCGATCACCCAGACCATCGCCGGCACGCGGCTCGACATCAGCGCGACCGGCGAGGCGACTCGCGTGCCCGACGTGGCGGTGATCACCGCCGGGGTGGTGGCGCGCTCGGCGAATGCGTCCGCGGCGCTGCAGGATGCGGCGGACCGCATGCAGCGGATGATCGCCGCATTGAAGCGCGCCGGGGTCGAGGACCGCGACATCCAGACGAGCAACGTCAACCTCAATCCCGAGTATCGCTATCCCGAAAACCAGGCGCCGCAGCTGACCGGCTACACCGCGTCGAACCAGCTGACGATCCGGTTCCGCGACATCCGCAACTCGGGCAAGATCCTCGATGCCCTGGTCGCCCAGGGCGCGAACCAGATCAACGGGCCGAGCCTGGTGATCGACAAGCCCGAAGCGGCGCTCGACGAAGCGCGCGCCAATGCGATCGGGATCGGGCGCGCTCGCGCCGAGCTTTACGCGCACGCCCTTGGCCTTCGCGTCGTGCGCATCGTGTCGGTGTCGGAAAGCGGCGGCAATTATGCGCCTCCGCCCCCGGCGCCGCCGCCCGCGCCGATGATGGCGGCGCAATCGCGCGCCTACACCAAGATCGAGCCCGGGGAGCAGAAGCTGCAGGTCACCGTCGCGATGACCTTCGAGCTCCAATAAGGAAAAGGCCGCGCGGCTGGTGCCGCGCGGCCTGCAAAAGCATTCTCCGACGGGCGGGTTACCTTACGGTGCCGCGGCGGATGAGGTTGACGATCGCGAGCAGGATGATCGCGCCGATCAACGAATAAAGGAACGTTTCGATCGTGATCCCGGCGTTGATGCTGCCGCCGAACAGCAGCCCGGCGATGACCGCGCCGACGATGCCGACCACGATGTTCAGGATGATTCCCTGCTGCGCGTCGGTGCGCATGATCAGGCTGGCAAGCCAGCCGCAAATACCGCCGACGATCAGCCAGATGATGATACCCATGAGCTTCCCTCCTGTTTTCGGCCGGCGAAGTACAAACGCGGCCGTTGGCACCACAGACGCGCGATGCTTGCCGGTTGTTCCGGATTCGCAAGGGAGTGTCCAGTATTTCGCCCGCATTGCGAGGGAAAAGCTGGATAGATGCTTCGCCGTAACGAAGCGTCGGAAGCTCAGTAGCGCTGCTGCTTTTCGTACTGGTCGCGGTACTGCTTGATCCGCGTGACTCGCAGCCCGGGCATGCCGCTGCGGTCGACCGCGCGCTGCCAGCTGGTGAACTCCTCGAGGCTGAGCGTGTAACGCTTGCACGCCTCGTCCACGGTGAGCAGCCCGCCGGCGACGGCGGCGACCACCTCGGCCTTGCGGCGCACGACCCACCGCGTCGTGTTGACAGGCGGCAAGGACTCGAGCGTCAGCGGCTCTCCCAGCGGTCCAATGACCCGGGCCGGACGAATTTTCTGGTTCTCGAGCATCTTCTCGTCACACCTGCTTAATCATTGCCAATGCTGAACGCTTAATCCGCAGCCATTGAAAATATTCTGAAACGCGCTGGTTAATTCTCCGGTCAATCCGCCTTACGTTCCTTTAACCCTGTCTCTTCCTCGGCGAACGTCCCGCCGAGCATTCTCACCGCGTCGCGCCAGCCGTCGCTCGCCGAGAGGTAGCAGGCAATCGCATCCTCTCTCGACGGGCCGCCGGCATCGGCGCCCTCGCCCAGCAGCGAAAGCAGCTCGGCGAGGCTGAGCGGCGCTTCCGCATCCACGCGAAAGTTCCTCTCGTGACGCGCCAAACGTGCCCTCCTCGCCGGTCAATCCACGGGCCGGTCTAGGCGGGAGGAGTGAAATTCGGGTAAAGAAGGCGGCAAGAGACCTCCAATGTGGATCAATTTTCAGCTCGGCCGCCCCTCGGGCGAGGCAAGGATCGTCGTCGCCATGTCGGGCGGCGTCGACAGCTCGGTCACGGCCGCGCTCGCCGCGAGGACCGGCGCCGAGGTCATCGGGGTCACGCTCCAGCTGTACGATCATGGCGAAGCCGTGCGCCGGCCGGGCGCCTGCTGCGCCGGGCAGGACATTTACGACGCCAGGCAGGTCGCCGAGCGCCTCGGCATCGCGCACTATGTGCTCGATTACGAAAGCCGCTTCCGCGAAGGGGTGATCGACCGCTTCGTCGACGAATATGCGCATGGCCGGACTCCGGTGCCGTGCGCGAGTTGCAACCAGGGGGTGAAGTTCGTCGACCTGGTGGCGTTCGCGCGCGAGCTCGGCGCCGACTGTCTCGCGACCGGCCATTATGTCCGGCGAATCGCCGACGGGGGCCGAATCGAGCTGCACAAGGGCGCCGACCCGCGCCGCGACCAGAGCTATTTCCTCTACGGCACCACGCGCGAGCAGCTCGACTTCGTGCGATTCCCCTTGGGTGACCTGCCCAAGGACGAGGTCCGGCGGATCGCGGCCGAGCTCGGGCTCGAAGTCGCGGCCAAGCCCGACAGCCAGGACATCTGCTTCGTGCCCGACGGGGATTACGCCCGGCTCGTGAAGCGGCTGCGGCCCGAGACGGAGGCGCCGGGCGAGATCGTCGACCTCGACGGCCGAGTCCTCGGCACGCACCGGGGCGTGGTGCACTTCACGGTCGGCCAGCGGCGCGGGATCGAAATCGGCGGGCAGAAGGAGCCGCTGTACGTCGTCCGGATCGAGCCGGAGAACGCGCGAATCGTGGTCGGGCCACGCCGCGCGCTCGCGGTGGAGGCGTTGCGGGTGGGCGACTGGAACTGGATCGGCGAGCATCAGCGCGAAGTGAGCGTCAAGGTGCGCTCGCTGGCGCCGGCGGTGCCCGCGATCCGCGACGGCAACTGGATCCGCTTCGGCTCGCCCGAGCATGGCGTCGCACCGGGCCAGGCGGCGGTGCTGTACGACGGCACGCGCCTGCTTGGCGGCGGCTGGATTTCCGAAACCCAGCCGGTCGCGCTCGAGGCGGCGGCCTGACGGGCATTGGTCATTTCCGCGCGGCCGGTTAGACCCGGCCCATGAATCGCTCCCTGCTCATCGCCGCCGCCCTCGTCTCGCTCGCCGCTGCTCCGGCGCGGACTCCGCCGAACACGCCCGCCGGGCCCGACTTCCTCGCCAAGAACGGCGCGGCGAAGGGCGTGGTCACGACGGCGGACGGACTTGAATATTTCGTCGTCCACTCGGGTCCGAAGACGGGTCCGCATCCGACGGCGCGGGACACGGCGACCTTCGATTATGAAGTGAAGCTGCTCAACGGCGAGGTGATCGACAGCAGCTACGCGCGGGGAGAGCCGCTGACCGGAACCGTGGGCGATTTCGTCCCCGGCTTCACCGAAGCGCTCGAGCTGATGCGCCCCGGCGACGAGTGGATCGTCTGGGTCCCGCCGCAGCTCGGCTATGGCTCGGCCGACAAGGGCCCGATCCCCGGGAACAGCGTGCTGCGCTTCCGGCTGGCGCTGCACAAAGTCTCGCCGGCGGGGTGAGCCCGTGCCGCCGCCGCTTAGCGCCGGCGTCCTCCTGTTTCGCGAGAGGGCCGGTGCAACCGAAGTTCTGCTGATTCGGCCCGGCGGTCCCTATTGGCGCAACAAGGACGCCGGCGCATGGATGATCCCCAAGGGCGCGATCGAGCCGGGAGAAGCGCCGGTCGAGGCGGCCCTCCGGGAATTCGAGGAAGAAACCGGCACCCGGATCGACCGTGTCCCGTTCCCGCTCGCGAAGATCCGGCAGGCGGGCGGCAAGTCGGTCGAGGCCTTCGCGGCCGAAGGCGACCTCGACGCAGCGGCGGTCCGCTCGAACCATTTCGAGGTCGAATGGCCGCCGAAGAGCGGACGGCTGCAGTCCTTCCCCGAGGTCGACGAAGCGCGGTGGATGACGATTGCCGAAGCGCGGTCCATGATGCTTCCGAGCCAGCTGCCGCTGCTCGACGCGCTCGAACGCAAACTGGAGGGATGATTCGATGCTGGGCTTTCTCGCCGCCCTTGCCGCCCAGGCGGCCGCACCGCCCGCGAAAGTCTGGCCGGCCCACGAAGGAGACGTCGTCCTCAGGGACTTCCGCTTCGGCGACGGCGAGAGCCTGCCCCAGGTTCGGATGCATTACACGACGCTCGGCACGCCGCACCGCAATGCCAAGGGCGAGATCGACAATGCGGTGATGGTGCTCCACGGCACCGGCGGCGACGGGCACCAGTTCCTGCAACCGCAATTCGCGGACGAGCTGTACGGGCCCGGCCAGCCGCTCGACATCCGGAAATACTGGATCATCCTTCCGGACAATATCGGCCACGGGAAATCGTCGAAGCCGTCCGACGGGCTGCGGATGAGGTTCCCCAAGTACGATTACGCCGACATGATCCGGGCGCAGCACCGGATGCTGACCGAGGGCCTCGGAATCACGCACATGCGGCTGATCATGGGCACCTCGATGGGCTGCATGATGAGCTTCATGTGGGGCGAGATGTACCCCGATTTCGAAAGCGCGCTGATGCCGCTCGCGTGCGAGCCGATCGAGATCGCCGGGCTCAACCGCATGTGGCGGCAGATGCTCATCGACGGGATCGAGAAGGATCCGGCGTGGAACGGCGGCAATTACAAAAGCGAGCCGGAGCAGGGGCTTCGGACCGCGGCATCGATCCTGGTCATCGCCGGCGCGGCGCCGCTCTATTTCCAGAAGACCTATCCGACGCGGCAGGCGGCCGTCGCCCATGTCGAGGAGGCGGTCCCGGCCTACATCAAGGAAATGGACGCCAACGACGCGATCTACCAGTTCGACAGCTCGCGGAACTACAATCCGTGGCCGCAGCTCGGGAAGATTAAGGCGCCGCTGACGTGGATCAACTCCGCCGACGATTTCATCAATCCGCGCAACCTTCCGGTGCCGCAGGAG
>Ga0068852_100002419_pt1 | contig 12854 bp, 15 predicted proteins | sample KBSCornC22_FD_66594 | JGI IMG/M metagenome (GOLD analysis project Ga0068852, IMG submission 66594) | Corn rhizosphere microbial communities from Kellogg Biological Station, Michigan, USA - KBS Corn C2-2 | ecosystem: Host-associated > Plants > Roots > Rhizosphere > Soil ... | reverse complement strand
GTGGTCAGCTTCGATCGCTCGGCCGCATCGATTTCGCTCACGGGTAGAGCAGTCCTTCGGTCCAGTTGCCGTCGGGACCGCGCGTGAACAGATGGCGCTCGTGAAGCCGGTGCGGGCGATCGCTCCAGAATTCGATCTTCTCCGGAGCGACGCTGAACCCGCCCCAGTGAGGCGGGCGCGGGACGTCCTTATTTTCGAACTTCGTCTTCATGTCCTCGAAGCGCTGTTCGAAGGTGCCGCGGCTGTCGAGCGGGCGCGACTGATCGGAAGCCCAGGCCCCAAGTTGCGAATCCCGGCTCCGGCTCGCGAAATAAGCATCGGCCTGCTCGTTCGAGACGATGCTCACCGAGCCTTCGACGCGGACCTGGCGGCGAAGCGATTTCCAAAGGAGGAGAAGCGCGGCACGCGGGTTATTCGCAAGCTCCTCGCCCTTTCGGCTCAGCTGGTTGGTGTAGAAGACGAAACCGTCCGGCCCGTGAGCCTTCAAGAGGACGATCCGCACCGACGGACGGCCGTCGGCATCCACCGTCGCTAGCGCCATCGCGCCCGGATCATTCGGCTCGTTGGCTCGCGCCTCGGCGAACCATTCGTCGAACAGTCGGAACGGATCGCTTGCCATGGTGCTTTGGCCTTAGGCTTGGCCGCGCCGGAACGGCAACCCATCTGGTCAGCACGGAATCGTTACGGCATGGGAGAACAATGGCACTCGATCTCTACCAGCGACTGGGGCTGAAGCGCGGCGCTAGCGAAGCGGAGATCAAGAAGGCCTATCGGAGCCTTGCCAAGCAACTCCATCCCGACCGCAACAAGGACAAGCCCGACGCCGCCAAGCGCTTCGCGGAAGTGACAGCTGCCTATGATCTGCTCTCCGACAAGGACAAGCGCGCCAAGTACGATCGCGGCGAAATCGACGAAGAGGGCAATCCCAAGATGCCTTTCGGCGGCGGGTTCGGAGGATATTCCTCCGGAGCGGGCGCAGGGCCCGGAGGCGGTCCGCAGGGATTCGAAAATTTCAATTTCGGCGGTGCGGACGCGGCCGACCTCAGCGACTTGTTCGAAGGCCTGTTCGGCGCAGCCGGCGCGGCCCGGCGCGGAGGTGGGGGAGGCGGGCCGTTTGGCGGGTTCCGCCAGCGCGCAGCTCCGCCTCAGAAGGGCGCCGACGTCGCCTACCGGCTGAAGGTCTCTTTCGACGACGCCGTAGCATTGAAGCCGCAGCGGATCACGCTGGCCGACGGCAAGACCATCGACCTGAAGCTTCCGCAGGGGCTGGAGGATGGGACCAAGATCCGCCTCGCCGGCAAGGGGCAGGAGGGCCCGGGCGGTCGCGGGGATGCGATCGTTTCGATCGAGATAGGATCACATCGGTTCTTCCGGCGTGAGGGCACCAACATCCGGCTCGATCTACCGGTAACGCTCAAGGAGGCGGTGCTCGGCGCCAAGGTGAAGGTGCCGACGCCGGAGGGTCCGGTGATGCTGACGATTCCCAAGGGAACGAGCTCAGGCAAGGTGCTTCGCCTGAAAGGACGCGGGTTCGCGGCCAAGGACGGCAAGCGGGGCGACCAGCTCGTGACCGTGGAGATCGAGGTACCCGCCAATGACTCGGCCTTGCAGCAGTTCGCCGAGCAATGGGACGCCGCCGGCAATCCCCGGGCAAGCCTGGGCGTGTAACGAAGCCAGCCGATGAGAGACCATTCACCGCTCTCCCCAGAGGAACGGCGAAAACGTCTCGCAACGATGCGCGCCGCCTTCGGGACCGACGTCGAGGAGAAGCTCAAGCCGCGCCTCACGCCGTGGGAAGTCGTCAAGCGCGTCGCGATCGGCGTTTACAACGACGGCTTCATCCACGCTGGCAATCTCGCATACCTGTCGATCGTCGCGCTCTTCCCCTTCTTCATCGTGGCTGCGGCGGTCGCGCACCTCCTGGGCCAGGGGCAGGACGCGATGCTGACGGTGACGAACGTGTTGCGGCGGCTTCCGCCCGACGTTGCGGCAACGCTTCGCGAGCCGATCCAGGAGGTTCTGACAGTGCGCACCGGGACTCTGCTGTGGCTTGGTGCGATCATCGGGCTATGGACCGCGACCAGCTTCGTCGAGACCATCCGCGACATTCTCCGCCGCGCCTATGGCGTCAAATATTGCGCCCCCTTCTGGGAGTATCGGCTGGGATCGATCCTGCTGATCCTAGGGGCGGTGCTGCTTCTCATGATCGCCTTTGCGGTCAGCGCGTTGCTTACCATCGCCCATCATTTCATCATCGAATGGTTCCCGCTGGCCCAGGACATCGGCCACGAGCTTGGTCTCTACAGGTTCGTCCCGGCCGTCACTCTGTTCGTGACCTTCTATCTCCTGTTCTTTGCGCTAACGCCCTCGCGCTACCGCAAGTCCGATTGCCGGAAGTGGCCCGGAGCCCTGTTCATCACCGGGTGGTGGCTCGGCACCGTCGAGCTCATCGCGCCTGTCCTCAGCCTGTTCGGTGGCTACACGCGCACTTACGGCAGCCTTGCCGGCGTGATGATCGCGCTCATCTTCTTCTTCATGGTCGGCCTGGGCGTGGTGATCGGCGCCGAGCTCAACGCGGCGCTGGCGGAAAGCGGCGCCACCGCGCTAAAGGGCGAAATCTATACCGGGCCGTACAGCGACGAGCTTGAGGTCGAGGAGCCGCAGCCCGGTGAAGATGTCGAACCGGTACTGCAGAGAGAGGGGCCACTTTGACCGGACTGATGCAGGGCAAGCGCGGGTTGATCATGGGGCTTGCCAATGACCGCTCGCTCGCCTGGGGGATCGCCCGGGCGCTGGGCGCGCAGGGTGCTGAGCTCGCTTTCTCCTACCAGGGCGAGGCGCTGGAGAAGCGCGTGCGCCCGCTGGCGATGGAGCTCGGCTCGGACTTCCTGCTCGATTGCGATGTCAGCAGCATGGACGCGCTCGATACGGCGTTCGATCAGATAGGTGAGCGGTGGGGCACCCTCGACTTCGTTGTCCACGCAATCGGTTATTCGGACAAGAGCGAGCTTCGCGGGAAATTCGTCGATACGTCGATGGACAATTTCCTGATGACCATGAACATCTCGGTCTACAGCTTTGTCGCGGTCGCGCAGCGCGCACGGAAGCTGATGACCAATGGCGGGGCGCTTCTGACGCTGACGTATTATGGCGCCGAGAAGACGATCCCGCATTACAATGTGATGGGCCTTGCTAAGGCGGCGCTGGAGGCGAGCGTCAAATACATGGCGGTCGATCTTGGCCCCGAGGGCATTCGCGTGAACGCCATATCGGCGGGGCCGATCCAGACCCTGGCGGCGCGCGGCATCGGCGACTTCAACTATATTCTGAAATGGAACGAGCTGAATTCGCCGCTCCGCCGTACCGTGACTATCGAAGACGTTGGCGGGGCGGGACTCTATCTGCTCAGCGACCTGGCTTCCGGCGTTACGGGAGAAATCCATCACGTCGATGCCGGGTACAATGTCATCGGCATGAAAGCCGAGGACGCACCGGATATTTCGACGGTCTGATGGCGGAAATCGCCAGGCACGTTCGGGTGACCGGTCGCGTGCAGGGCGTTTTCTACCGCGCATGGTGCCAGGCACAGGCACGCGAGCTGTCGATCAGCGGCTGGGTCCGGAACTGTCCCGACGGTTCGGTCGAAGCGCATGTGCAGGGCGAAGAGAGCGCAGTCCAACGAATGACCGAGCGGATGCGCAGCGGTCCCGCCAATGCCCGGGTGGACGACATCGAAATCGAGGACGCGCCAGTCGGCGATAGCGGGCGCTTCGAATTCAAGCGCTAGCCGGCGAATGGATCCCGAACCAGGATTGTATCTTCGCGCTCTGGCGAGGTGCTGACGAGCGCGACCGAGCAGCGGATCAGCTCCTCGATCCGGCGGACATATTTGATCGCGCGCGCAGGCAAGTCGGCCCAGCTGCGCGCTCCGTGCGTTGAGCCCGGCCAGCCTTCGATCTCTTCGAAGATCGGCTCGACACGCATCTGGTCGGCGGAGTGCGCGGGAAGATAGTCGAGCTTCTTCCCGTCGAGCCGGTAGCCGGTGCAGATCTGGACCGCCTCGAAGCCGTCGAGGACGTCGAGCTTGGTCAGCGCGATGCCAGTCACGCCGCCAACCGCGACGGCTTGGCGCACCAGCACCGCGTCGAACCAGCCGCACCGGCGTTTGCGCCCGGTCACAGTTCCGAACTCGTGGCCGCGTTCGCCGAGCTTCTGGCCGATGTCGTTGTCCTGCTCGGTCGGGAAGGGGCCCGAGCCGACGCGCGTCGTGTAGGCCTTGGTGATCCCGAGGACGAATCCCGCGGTCGAAGGGCCGGTCCCGCTGCCCGCCGCGATCGTACCGGCGACCGTGTTGGATGAAGTGACGAACGGGTAGGTGCCGTGATCGACGTCGAGCAGCACTCCTTGCGCGCCCTCGAACAGGATTCGCTTGCCGTTGCGCCGGGCCTTGTCGAGGTCGCGCCACGCGGGCTTGGCGTAGGGCAGGACGAAATCTGCAATTTCGGCGAGGTCGTTCCTCAAGCGTTGGCGATCGACCGGCGGCTCGCTGAATCCGGCGCGGAGCGCATCGTGGTGAGCGCAGAGGCGGTCGAGCATTGGCTCGAGCTCGTCGAGATGAGCGAGATCGCAGACGCGGATGGCGCGGCGACCGACCTTGTCCTCATAGGCCGGGCCTATGCCGCGGCGGGTGGTGCCGATCTTGCCGGCTCCGCTCGCATCTTCGCGGAGCGCATCGAGGTCGCGGTGTATCGGAAGAATGAGCGGACAGGTGTCGGCGACCGTCAGAATTTCGGGCGTGACTTCGACGCCCTGCTCGCGGATTCGCTCGATCTCCGCTTTCAGCGCCCACGGGTCGAGCACGACGCCATTGCCGATGACCGATGGAGTGCCGGTGACGATACCACTCGGAAGCAGCGAGAGTTTGTAGGTCTGGTTACCGACGACGAGGGTGTGGCCTGCGTTGTGGCCGCCCTGGAAACGGACGACCATGTCCGCCCGGCTGGCGAGCCAATCGACGATCTTGCCCTTGCCTTCGTCGCCCCACTGGGCGCCGATGACGGTGACGTTTCCCACTGTCGAGCTTTCCTGCTGTGCGGCCCGCGCGGCTCTACGGGCTGGGGGCGCGGGCGTCTAGGTGGGTATCCTTTGCAACAGGCTGGGGCGCTCCCGGGGGTTGAAAAGGAGCGCCCCTTTCACAATCGCGGACAAGTTGCCGCGACGGGGAACATTTACAGCGCCAGCAAGACGAACAACGCGAGACCGATCACCGCCCCGAATGGGATAAGGAGGATTTGAGCGGCCGCCGCGCCGGTCGGAAGCGGGCCGTTGCGGGTCGTGACGGTCCGCGGCCATGGGCGCGAAGAGGATTTCGAGAAGCCGCCGAGGGCCGCGGGCAGGCCGAGCGTCATCAGTCCGAAGAACGAGGCCGTCACGACTGCCAGCGTTGAGGGAGCGTCGGTCGTGAAGAAGAGAAGGAAGAGTCCGAACAACAGACCCCATGCGGAGAGGAACGCGATCCAGATCGGTCGCGGGATGTCGCCGAACAGACTGGTTTCGTGCGCGGCCGGTTCGGTGGTCAGCTGATCCGCATCGTCCAACAGTTCCGGGATGAGGTGCATGATAGTCTCCGCATCACCCGCCTGATGGCTAAGTAAGCGGACAGCTCAGACCAAGCAAACGCATATTATTGCTAATTAATAGCAAAAATATCTCATTTATGGGTTGTGCGGAGAGCCGGCGACCGCTCTCAGGCCATTGCGGACGCGCGCCATAAGCTGCTCGTCGGCCTTCGCGGAATAGAGGGCGTAAATGGAATAAGAGAAGCGTGGAGTGTTTGCGATCAGATGGAGCCGCCCGCTCTCGAGATGGGGACGGGCCGCTTCCATGCGGAAATACCCGCTTCCGCCGACAGCAAGGATGTAATCCAGCGCCAGGGGACCGTGATTGACGGACAAAACGGGGCTGGGAGCGTCGGGGAAGGCGGTGTGGTGATTGCCTCTGAACTCGGGTCCCCAATCGACAAATACATAGTCCTCCCACGAATTCTCATCGGCGGAAGCGGTGGTGCTCACGGCCACTAAGGTCTCATCGAGCAAGAGCTCCGCCGCCACGCCGGTACGTGGGGGCGGTGCATAAAGCACGGCCAGATCGAGGATGCCTTCCTGGACTTGATCGATCAGGCGCTCCGGAACATCGATCTGCGCTCGGATCGCGACATCTGGACACTCGTTCCTCATCCAAACCAGCCAATCGCGCAGCAGCGGATTCCACAAACTGTGCTCACCACCGACCGTCACGACGTTGTCGCGCCCAATCGGCATTGCGACGTCATGCCGGGCGCGCTCCCACAGCTGGACCAGACTGGTCGCGTAACGAAGGAACTGGTCGCCCGCCTGGGTCAGCTTCGCTCCCGCCTTGTTCCGGATGAACAATTGGCGGTCGAGCTGCTCCTCCAGCACCCGGATGCGCGCGCTCACCGCCGTTTGGGTGATGTTGAGGTTGGTCGCCGCCCGGACGAAGCTACCCGTCTTCACGATCTCGAGGAAAGTTCGGGCGACGACGATATCCATAGCTTCTCTACAGAGTTTTTTGTATTAAAGCATAATTCTATTCGTTTGCTTGATGTTTGCCAAGAACACATATCAGTGTTGCTCGCGGAGCCATCGAAATCCGGAAGCTTCGCAGCTGAAGGAGATTGAAAATGAAATGGCGCCGGGAAATCGACTATCATGGTTCACGCTCGTACGGGACGGACGACGCAAGGGCGGGACAGTTCAGCACATTGCTCGCCTGGCTGGCGAAGATCGGCGGACGGAAGCCGCGGTCGCCCTCGTCGACCGCACCACTTTCCGGGGAGCATGGATTCTCCCTGTTGGGTGTGACGGGCAGTCGCACTCCGGAGTCCGCGGATTGTCCGTTTCCGACGAAATCCGCTGACTATTACGACCGCCGTGATTGGCGCCTGTTGCCATAGCCCGCGAAGGAGCACAGCGCTTCTACGGACAAGGAAGGCCCGTCCAGCGCCAAGGCTGTCATTGAGCAACCGGAACAGAAGCCGACCGTCGGGAGTATTGCAGGCCGTCACGCGCTTAAGCGCTTGCTGGGTAAACAATAGGGGAAAGCCAATGAAGACTACGACCATTCTCGCGATCGCTCTCGGGCTTGGGTCGCTCGCGGCTTGCAACAAGAATCCGCAGCAGCAGGCCGCCGACAATTATGAGGCGAACGCCGACAACGCCGCCGATACGATGGAAGCGAACGTCGATAATTCGGCCGACCAGATGACCGCCAATGCCGGCAACGCTTCCGACGCGATGAAGGCGGCTGCCGACAACAAGTCCGACGCGATGAAGAATGCCGCCGACAACACAGCGGACGCGATGAAGAATACGCATTGATTTACCTCACCAGCCGCTCGCACGCAGGCGGCTGGCACCAAGGGCGCTCCAATTGGGGCGCCCTTTTCGTTAGAAGCTCAGCGGGACGACTTCGCGGACTGCGGGAAGGTCGTGGAGCTGTTGCGCGACCTCGGGCGTGATCGGGTCGTCGACGGCGACGAGCGCCACGGCTTCGCCCGCCTCCTGGCGACGGCCGAGGTTAAAGGTCGCGATATTGATTGCATTCTCGCCGAGCTTCGTGCCGAGCGCCCCGATGAAGCCGGGCGCGTCGGTGTTGACGATATAGATCATCTGGCCGGTCAGCTCGGCTTCGACCGGAACTCCGAAAATCTGGACGAGGCGCGGAGCGCGGTTGCCGAAAAGCGTGCCTTCGACGCGCTTGTCGCCATGATCGGTGCCGACCGTGACTGCGACGAGCGTGTGATAATCGCCTTCACCTTCGTTCCTGATTTCGCGCACAGCTAGACCTCGCTCCTTCGCGAGATAGGGCGCGTTGACCATGTTCACGGTGTCCGACCAGGTGCGCATCACACCGGCCAGCACCGCGCCTGTGATCGGCTTGATGTTGAGCTCGGCGGCAGCGCCCTCGACCTCGATGTCGATCGAACGGATTTCCGTGCCCGCGATTTGTCCGACAAGGCGGCCGAGCTTCTCCGCCAGCGCCATGTAGGGGCGGAGACGGGGCGCCTCCTCGGCGGACAGCGACGGCACGTTCACCGCGTTCGTGATCCCACCGAGCAGCAGATAATCGCTCATCTGCTCGGCGATCTGGATCGCGACATTGACTTGCGCTTCGGTGGTCGAGGCCCCGAGGTGCGGGGTGCAGATGAGCCCGCGGGTGCCGAACAGCGCATTCTCCTTGGCGGGCTCCTGGCTGAAGACGTCGAGCGCAGCGCCGGCGACATGGCCGCTATCGAGCGCGTCCTTGAGGGCCGCCTCGTCGATCAGCCCGCCTCGCGCGCAATTGACGATCCTGACTCCGGGCTTGGTCTTGGCTAGCGCATCGCGGCTGAGGATGCCGCGCGTCTGCTCGGTGAGCGGCGTGTGGAGGGTGATGAAGTCGGCGCGGGCGAGCAGATCGTCGAGCTCGACCTTATCGACGCCAAGCTCCACCGCCCGGTCGGGCGACAGGAAGGGATCGTAGGCGACGACCTTCATCTTGAGGCCGTGGGCGCGGTCGGCGACGATCGAGCCGATGTTGCCGCATCCGACCAGGCCGAGCGTCTTGCCGGCAAGCTCGACGCCCATGAAGCGGTTCTTTTCCCACTTGCCCGACTGGGTCGACTGGTCGGCCTGCGGGATTTCGCGGGCGAGCGCGAAGAGCATCGCGATCGCGTGCTCTGCGGTCGTGATCGAATTGCCGAAGGGCGTGTTCATGACGACGATGCCGCGCGCCGAAGCGGCCGGGACATCGATGGTGTCGACTCCGATACCTGCGCGTCCGATCACCTTCAGGCGCGGCAGCGCGGCATCCATCGCCGCGGAGTTGATCTTGGTAGAGCTCCGCACGGCGACGCCGTCGTATTTGTCGATGATCGCCTTAAGCTCGTCGGGCGTGAGGCCGGGCCGCTCGTCGACCTCAATTCCGCGGTCGCGGAAGATCGCGGCCGCCCTGGAGTCCATCTTGTCGGCGATGAGTACGCGTACAGAATCGCTCATCGCGTCGCCTCCCATGCCCAGTCGAGCCACGGGGTGAGTGCTTCGATGTCGCTGGTTTCGACGGTTGCACCGCACCAGATCCGAAGACCAGGCGGGGCGTCGCGATAGGCCGTAATGTCGTAGGCCGCGCCTTCGCGCTCGAGGAGCTGGCCGATAGCTTTTTGACAGGCTCCGTTTGCGTCCTCGTCGGAGCGATCGGCGAATTGCAGGCAAACTGACGTGTTCGAGCGGATGGCCGGATCGGCGGCGAGGTGCTCGACCCAGCCTGTGCTCCGCACCCAGCGGTCGAGCGCGGCGGCATTGGCATCGGCGCGGGCGATCAGTGCTTCAAGTCCGCCTGCGCGCTCCGCCCAATCGAGACAAAACAGCCAGTCCTCGACCGCGAGCATCGAAGGCGTGTTGATTGTCTCTCCCTTGAAGATGCCTTCGATCAGCTTGCCGCTTTTGGTCAGCCGGAAGATTTTGGGTAGCGGGCGCGAAGCCGGCTCGCGCTCCAGCCGCCCGACCGCGCGGGGGCTGAGCACGATCATCCCATGCGCCGCCTCGCCGCCGAGGGCCTTTTGCCAGCTGAAGGTGCCGACATCGATCTTTGCCCAGTCGATGTCTTGGGCGAAGGCTGCGGACGTCGCGTCGCAGATGCTTAGGCCGGTGCGGTCGGCTGCAATCCAGTCCGCGTCGGGAACTCGAACGCCGCTGGTCGTGCCGTTCCACGTGAAGACGATGTCGCTGGCGGGATCGATGCCGGAAAGATCGGCGATCTCGCCATAGTCGGCGGTGCGGATGTCGGCGTCGAGCTCGAGCTGTTTGGCGACATCGGTGACCCAGCCGGCGCCAAAGCTTTCCCACGCAAGCATCGTGACCGGCTGTGCGCCGAGCAGCGACCAGATGGCCATTTCCATCGCTCCCGTGTCGGACGCGGGCACGATCCCTAGTCGATAGTCGGCCGGGAGCTTCAGCAGCGCGTGTGTCCGCTCGATCGCTTCGGCGAGCTTCGCCTTGCCGACCGTCCCGCGGTGCGAACGGCCGAGCGCCGAGGTGTCGAGCTTGTCCGCGCTCCAGCCCGGGGGCTTGGCGCACGGACCGGACGAGAAATTGGGGCGCTGAGGCTTGGTTTGGGGTCTTGCCGGGCGCACTTCGGGCGTGGCGGCAGTCGCTTCGGTCATGTCACTCTCCTCGCAGAGAGCTCGCGCCGCGTTGGGACGGCGTGGCCCAACGCCGGTTGTAAGGGTGATTGCGGCAGTCGCAAGGCGGCGCGAAAGATTCGCGTACGACTCCGAAACGATCGATTCTGGATCGTGCGAGGGATTTGGGGGCGCCGGCCCGGCGCTGGCTGAAGCTCAGTTGAACGGCTCACCGCAGTTACTCTGCGGCTCATCCCGCCAGGATGCGGCCAAGGTTGAAATTATTAACCATTGGCGGACAGTCCCGACCACGCCAGCACGCGGAGGGAAATCTCCACGCTGCCGGCTGGGGGCTGGGGAGCTCCTGAAGTTGGTGCAAACGGCGTCGCGCCCCTCAAGGTGCGTCGCTGGAGCTTTTGGAGCGGGGACGTAATGACGCAAGTTCTGGCCGGTACGACGGCATTGTTCCGCGACCGCGACCTGTTCATTCACGACGGCACCAAGCTCCGTCGTTTCCGTATTTCCGCTCCCGTTCAAGCCGTTCTCTTCGTCATTCTTCTCTGCCTGGTCGGCTGGGCGAGCTACGCAACGGCGCGCCTGATCACTCGCCCGCGCCTGGCGATCGCCGCTGCGACTGACGTCCGCACGCGCCTTCTCGAGCAGCGCCAGGCGCTGATTGAAGCGGCGCTCGCGGGCCAGAAGATCGATCCGTCGATGGTGCAGGCGGCCGCGTCGAGCGGACAACTTGCCAAGACGGGACCGCTCGCCCGAGTTGAGCAGCAACAGCTCCAGCAGGCGGCGCTCGTCGCGCAGGCGCTGGACGTTCGCTACCAGGTGACCGCCGCGGAACTTCACAAGCTCGGCATCAAGCCAGCGACCGCCGGTCAGCCGAACGGCGTCGGCGGTCCGTTCGAGAGCGTCGGCAACCCCACGTTCAAGGCCCTGTTCAACAGCTGGAAGAAGCTCGACCAGCTTCAGAACGACGTCATCGCGATTCCGTCCGACAAGCCCATCAAAGCCGAAGTGACCTTCACCAGCGGCTACGGAGTTCGCGCGGACCCATTCCATGCCGGTGCCGCCATGCACCCGGGCATCGACCTCGCCGGCGCCTACGGAACGCCGATCTACGCGACGGCTGACGGCACGGTGATGCGCGCGGGCTGGAACAATGGCGGCTACGGCAACCTCGTCGAGATCGACCACGGGCGCGGAATCAGCACCCGGTACGGCCACATGTCGGCGATCCTCGTTCAGGCTGGCGAGCATGTCACCCGCGGCCAGCAGATCGGCCGCATGGGCTCGACGGGCCGCTCAACCGGCAACCACCTCCATTATGAAGTCCGCATCGACGGACGCCCGGTGAACCCAATCCCGTTCATGAAGTCGACCGACTATGTCCTCGCCATGCAAAAGCGCGGCAGCTCCGCATCGATGGACGCGGTCGCGGTTGGCGGACCGGTCGGCGGCGACAAGTGACGCTTTAGCGTCACCCCGGACTTGATCCGGGGTCCAGCCTCGCCACATTTGATATCGTGAGCGACATCAGCCTTACCGAGAACGCGGCCAAGCGCGTCGCGTGGATCGCCGAGCGGCAGTCGAAGCCGGCTATCCTCCGCCTCGCGGTGGACGGTGGCGGCTGCGCGGGCTTCACCTACAGGTTCGAGCTAGCCGAAAAGGCCGATGACGACGCGGTGGCGGAAACCGGCGGCGTCAAGCTGGTCGTCGATCCTATCAGCCTCGACCTGGTGCGCGGCTCGGCGGTGGACTTCGTCGAGGACCTGAACGGCGCTGCCTTCAAGGTGCTCAATCCCAACGCCCAGTCGGGCTGCGGCTGCGGATCGAGCTTCAGCGTCTGACTTTCAGTCAGATTGCTACGTCGAAGAAGCGGGTTACGCGTAGGATCAGATAGCCTAGCGCGAGGATCACGATCAAAGCCTGCACGCGATCGCGTCGACTGATGATCCCGGCAGCGCACAACAGCGCAATAGCTGCTTGCGAGATCGGATATTCGAGGCCGAGAGACGTGAAGTGCGCCATGCCCTTCAACAGCGTGTCAATCACGTCGACGATTAGGAGCGCGATAAGCAATCCGAAGAACCAGCGTCGCCGCGAGATGAAATATTCCCTGAAGTCGCGATGTTCACCGAGATCGCTGGGAAACAGGATGGTGCAGATCAGGTAAATCAGGAAAGCGTAGCCTAGGACGAAGGCGTAGAGCTGAAAGGTCCAGACGGGCGTCGTTCGCAAGCCGAATTCGAACCACCACCAGAAGACGCTGAGCAGACCCGTGTGGAAGACCCACAGGAGATGTATCCACCAGACCTTGGCAGCGCGGGGATTTTCGACGATCCGACCGACGCCTTGCATCAAGTGCGTGAGCGCCAGACCGATAACCACGGCGGCCAGCGTCATCACATAGTCGAATGCGCTCACGGCCCGCCCCCCGGTCCTGGCCTGGATGAAGGGCGCATCGTTATACCACGGCACGCCAGAACGCGAGGTGGCCTGTTGCGTTTGACACGATCGCGCTTAGTCACGCGCCTGTGAAGATCGCCACCTACAATCTGAACGGCATCCGCGCGCGGCTTCCGCGCCTCCTCGAATGGCTCGACCGCGCAAAGCCGGACATCGCCTGCCTCCAGGAGCTCAAATGCGCCGACGAGGCGCTGCCGATCGC
>Ga0068852_100002418_pt1 | contig 12854 bp, 12 predicted proteins | sample KBSCornC22_FD_66594 | JGI IMG/M metagenome (GOLD analysis project Ga0068852, IMG submission 66594) | Corn rhizosphere microbial communities from Kellogg Biological Station, Michigan, USA - KBS Corn C2-2 | ecosystem: Host-associated > Plants > Roots > Rhizosphere > Soil ... | reverse complement strand
CGGATGACGCGATCGAACACACGCGTTCCCGCCAGGACTTCGGCGCCGACCGATTTGCGGGCGGCGCTGATGCCGGCGGTCTTGATGAGAATGAATCCACCAACCTGCACGACGACGATCAGCAGCACGAAGAGCGCGAGGATCTTCGCCTGCAGGCTGCGAACCCGCAGGAAGCGGTACAACCGGCGCGGGAGCGGAGACCTGCCTGGAGCCGGCGGGGAGACCGCCTCATCGCGACTTGATCGAGCCTGCTGCTCGATCGACGATCCGCTCGACCGCCGTCCCGCGGCACCTTGCGCGACCATGATTTGGTCCGACATGCTGTGTTTCACAACATGTGGAGGGGTGGACGCGGGATGGTTCGCGCGACTCATACGCTGAAACAAGGCAGAGGGCGGGAGTTATCTGGCGTCGTGCGCATCGTGGGGTACAAATCTTGCATCGCGGGTCGCTGTGAAAAAGCAAGATCTCTGCCGGTTCATACCCCAGCGCCGTTTGAATGCGGGTCGATTGACAACGACCGTGATGGCGTGCGTCCTCGGGATGCTCGCGGGCATCGCGCCGGTGAGCGCGGAAGCGCTGATCGACGCGGCGGTGAACTGGACCTATGACGACAACCTCACCCGAGCGTCGTCGCATTCGGATATTCGCGCTGACAACGCGTTCTCGGCGTCGGGTGCGCTTCGGTGGTTTCACGCGCTTACCGAGTATGACTCGGCAACGCTGGGCGGCTTCGCGGGCGGCCAAGCGTATGCCCGCTACCATGGGCTCGACGTTGCGTGGATCGGTGCTGACGTCGCGTATCGTCACAAGGAGGGCTTGGGGTATACCGCGCCCTGGTTGCTCATCGCGGCGACGGCCGCGTACCACCGGTACGATGACGAACTGCGCACCGGCGCCCGATACGGCGCTCGCGCTGAGCTTGGCAAGCGCTTCGACGAGCGCTTCGACGCGCATGTCGCCGCTTTCTACGATTGGCGTTTTGCTCCGCACGGTGAGTCGCTTGTTCCGGGAATTCCGGGAGACGTCTTCGATCTCAAGGGCGGAGGTGTGGAGATCGGCGCCGCATATGCAGCAACCGAGCAACTCGCGATCAGTGGCAGGTTCGCATCACGGCGAGGCGATGTGGTTTCGACAACGTCGCAGGGATATGCGATCTTCCAGGCGTCGAATGCGATCGCCGCGGATCCGACGTTCGGCGACGAGCTTTATGCGTACAGGCTGCGCGGAACGACGAATGTGTTTTCCCTGTTGGCAAGCTGGGCGATCAGCGATCACGCTTCGCTCAGCGTGGGTTACAGTGAAGAACGCACGAGCGTCGCACAAGGGCTCGATTACCGCAGCCATATTGCCAGCGTGACTTTTCAGTACCAACACTGAAGCATTCGTGAGCCCGGCACGCCTGTTGATGGTCGTTTGCGCGCTGTGGACGCCAATGGCCCTCGCGCAAACGGCCAATCTCGCGGCGACTGTCGCGGATTCGCAGGGACATCCGCTCGCCGACGCTGTCGTGGTTGCGACGCCTGTCGACGGACACTATCACCTTGACGAGCATCCGCAGCAGGCCATCGTAGATCAGATCGACAAGGAATTCGTGCCGCCGGTTGTCGCGGTGGCCGCGGGGACCCCGGTGACGTTTCCGAACCACGACAACGTGCGGCATCACGTTTACTCGTTCTCGCCCGCCAAGCGTTTCGAGTTGCCGCTATATCAAGGCGTTCCGGCGAAGCCGATCGTGTTCGACACGCCTGGCGTCGTCGTGCTCGGGTGCAACATTCACGACTGGATGGTCGGTTACGTCTATGTATCGGAGTCGCCTTATTTCTCCAAGACGGGCAAGGACGGCAAGGCGCGGCTGACGAACCTTCCGCCGGGCGCGTATGTGGTCCGTGTATGGCATCCACAGCTCGCGGGCACGGAGGAAGCGACGCGAAAGAGCATCGAAGTGACACGCGGTCGCGGCGCAGAAGTGACGTGGACGCTCGATGTGAAGCCCGAAGTGCGCGTTCGAAGGGCACCCATGCCCGAACGTGGGACGCGGTACTGACCCGTCGCATCAGTGCGTGGCGTGATGCGCCGAGGCGACCTCCGCTATGCGCCTGTCAATCCCTTGCTTCAGCTTCCACGTCGTGAACATCGCTGTCAGCGTGGCGCCAACGACCACGTAACCAACCCACGCGAAGTGCTCGAGCTTGCCGTCGGGCGCCAACGTGACGATGTGCCCGGCGATAACCGATGCGATGCCGCCCGAAACCTGCTGGATGGCCGCGCCAAGTGCATTGAATGATCCGCGCTTGGTCATCTCGGGCACGGATGTCGACAGCGCCTGGAAAGGAATGATGCGCGAGAAGATGCCGACGAACAGAACCACGTTGACGACCATTACTACTGGCAACGATACCGGTGGCAGGTGTGTGTAGATCAACACCATCACGATCGACAGGATGCTGCCTGCAACGAACACTGGGTATTTGCCGCGCTTGTCGGCGAGCCTGCCTACCAACGGGCCGATGAAGATCGTGAACATTCCGGTGACGAGATAGATCATCGGCAGGCTCGTAAGCGCGATGCCGAGGTTGTTAACGGTGTAGGCGCTGCCGAACGGCATCAGCATGAACCCTCCGGTCGACAGCAGCATCATCGTGACGAACGCGCTCCAGTGGCGCGGCTCGCGCACCGTGTCGTACAGATGCATCCAGGGAGTGCGCTCCTGTCGCTTCGCAAGATGCGCCACCACGGGTTGCAGTTTCCACGCGACCACCAGTCCACCCGCGATGCCGCACACGACCATGACGAGGAACGGCGCGTGCCAGTCCCAGTGGTTGGACAGGAAGATGCCCGCGGGCAGTCCCAGGATTTGACTCGCGGCAAATGCGGTTTGAATGAAACCCATCACGCGTCCGCGCTGGTTCGGCTCGAACAAGTCGGTGGCGATGGCGATTACGATGGAGCCAATGACACCGCCGAAGATGCCGGTGACGATGCGAGCTGCGAGCAGCGCGTGAAACGAGTTGGCGAGACCGCACCACAGCGTTCCCAGCACGAAGCCGGTGTAAAAGAACAGCAGCAGCCGCTTGCGATCGTAGCGATCGGCAAACCCCGCGACGAGAAGACCACTGGCGCCCGCGCTGAATGCATACGCCGACACGATGAGCCCGAAGTCGCTCGCTGACAGACCCAGCGCGGGCATCACCAGCGCGCCAAGCGGTGCCACGATCATGAAGTCCAGGATTACGGCGAACTGCAGGAACGCGAGCGATGCAACGACAAACGTCTGGTACGGCGTGAAGCCGTCGAACGATTTCTCTTTGCTGGGCCGTCGATCGATCAAGCGGCAGGGCCGGGCGGGTCCTTTACATCCGCTGATTGGACAAACGCATGGGCCTCGCCCGATGTCTCGAAAATGTGGGGCGCCACGCGCCGGCGCGACAGCGCTTCCCCGAGCTTGAGCCGCAGAAACGCGCTCGTCGTGTAGCGCGATGCCGTCGTGTAGTAATGCGTCTCCATGTACCGCACCATGCGCGCCAAGCGATTGAGCCCGCGTTCCTTGCCGTCTCCAGGTCCGGCCGCGAATACCAGTGTCAAATCACGGGGCGACCCTGTCTCGACGAAACGCTGCTCGAGCGCGACGATGAGCTCGTCGGGCGTACCGCTGCCGACAAAGCCTGAACAGAGCAATGGTGTCCCCATCACGAATGATGGCGACGCCTCCGCGGCCGAAACGACCTTGTTCTTCATCGCGCGATTCCTTCCGGTGCCGTGCGGTTCGTAGATTGGGGAAACGTCGATGAACGTTTGCGTCCCCCGGAACGTGCTCAACGCAGTGCCAAATGTCGTCGAAAACGCTCGGCCGGGCAAGATGCCTTGTGGCGCTAGCGCCGCAGCGCCGGCGGCCCGCTGACGTGCGGGTTTCCCGCTTCGTAGAAACGCAGAAGCCGCGTCGTTTCCTTCGAGATGCCAATGCGCACGGAGGTCGCGACGCGTGACGGTGTACGCACTTCGGTTGCGAGCCACAACGGGCTGCGCGCGCACAGGTCGATGCCATCGAGGCTGCGGTCGATGGCCATTGCTTGCGCGAGCCGTCCGGGCCCGCGCGCAAGCTCGGTGAGGCGATGGGTGCGACGGCGTGCCTGCATGATCGCTACGCCTTCGATCGGTTCGAGCGCGCGCAGCAGCACACCCGCACCCGTGCCGGGCAGATCGCCGGACACGTTGACACAAAAATGCATGCCGTAGATGAAATAAACGTATGCATGGCCGCGCCGTAGAAACAATGAGCGATTGCGATCGGTTTCGCCGACGTAGGCGTGACCGCTGGCGTCGCCCGGGACGTATGCCTCGACTTCGACGATTCGCCCGCTCGTGCGGCCGTCGGGGGTATCGCGCACGAGCGTCTTGCCGATGAGAAATCGCGCAAGCGCCGTGGTATCGACCGGGAGCTCGGCGCGTTTCAGTCTTCGCATCGGCTCGAGTCTGCGTTTCGCTGGAGTTCGTCGGTGTGCGGCGGTGCAGTCCTGGAGAAAGCGCGGGCGAGCATCGCGATCGGCAGACGGGCGGCACCGACATCAGCGGTTACATGTTGCCGCGTGTTCAACACCTTCAAAGGCGCAACTTCGCTAATGACACAGGGTCGGAGACCCGACCCGATCAGCAAGTGGTGCGGCGAAACGGAGCTTGTCGACTCCGCGAGCGCGCCTTTCGCACCAATCATCATCTTCAGCGAAGGTTCTCCATGCTTCTTCATCGTATGTCCGTCGTCGAAAGCCGACAGGCACCCGGGCCGTTGACGGATGAGCACATTGCGCAAGCGTTCAGAGAGGCTTTTTCGCCCCATCGCTGTACGGTCGAATTCCAGAACGACCAGCGCAAAGTTGCGCTTCGCGTGCGCGGTCTCAATGGCACAGAGTATGTCGTGGAAGGAAAGCGGGTGGACCTTTTGCGCGATGGAAACGCATTGGCGCAATACATCTACGACGTGAAGCGCCATCTGGGCCAGCACCGGCTGGTGTTCCATGATCGCGCGGCTCCCAATAGGTCGCCTCGCTGATCGCATAACTGGCTTGGGCGGTCACGCCTTGCGTCGTGGCGCGGGTTTCAATCCCCGCACATCGTGAGGCCGGGGACGCCAATCCTGTACCAGTAACTTCATCTGCCGGCGAGCCTGAGTGAGGACATCCGAGGGCTTCATGCGCTTCGCCGCGCAGTATTCGCGAAAGTCGAACGCGTTCACGGCATAGACGATGTCGACTGCCACCTCGACGGGAAGTGTCGGCGAGAGCTGCCCCTTGTCGACATAAGCCCGCAGCAGGCGCTCGATGTACTGAGTGAAGTCGCGCCGGTTCGACTCGAAGTCGTCGAGCACTTGCCGGTGACCCCGCGTCGCGACTGCGAGAAGTTCGCGCCACAGGCGCTTGTCAGCTTCACTTTCGACGTCACCGACGTCTGCGCGAATCAATGCGGCGAGACCTTCGGCCGGATCGGTCGGTGGCGCGCGCAGTACTCGCTCATAGTCGTGCCGCAAGCGATCGCGGTCGCGATTCAGCAGTCCGACGATCAGCCCCTGCTTGGTGGGGAAGTAGTTGTAGACGGTCTTGGTGGACACTGCTGCATGCGCCGCGACGTCCTCCATCCGCGTGGCTTCGTAGCCGCGCCTGCGGAAGAGATTGGCGGCGGCTTCGAGCAGCGCACGCTGCTGCGCTTGCTTTTTCCGCGCGCGCAACGACAGGGCAACCGGAGGAAACTCGTTCAGCGTTGCAGTTGCGGCCGCTGCCCTGGAACGCGACACGCCTTCCGAGCGAACTTGGGTGCGCTGCTCGCGCGTCGCGTGAGCGTTGCGGCGATCCATCCGTCAGTCTCCCGCCAGGATCAAGCCCCGGTCGCGTGTCACTTCGCCAAGACGTGTGTGACTTTTGGAGCAAAGTTTAGTCTACTGTAAAATTCCGGTAACGTGAACGACCGTGTCGACTGACCAGACATCAGGCGGGCACACCATCATTAAGGCGAAAGCGCGAAGCGCTCGAGGAGAATGCACATGAGTGCCACGACTACCCTCATCCGGGGCGGCATCGTTCTTAGCGGACGCGAGCTCACGCCTGAACAGGGCGCCGCGATCGTCATCGAAGGCGAGCGCATCGTAAGAATCGCGCCCGAGTCGAGCGTCACGGTCGGTAAAGGCTGGCGCGTGATCGACGCCGAGGGGCACACGGTGTCACCGGGGCTCATCGATGCGCACATGCACTTCTTCGGCAGCCGCAGCCCGGATCCGATGATGTGGGCGATCGAATCCCACATGCTCAATTGCGCGCGCGCGGTTTCCGATGCGCGCAAGCTGCTCGACCACGGATTCACAACCGTGCGGGACCTTGGCTCTCGCAACGGCGTCGCGATCAAGCGCGCCGTGGACGAAGGCGCGATCATGGCACCGCGCACGCTGCCTGCCCACTTCGGCATCACGATGACGTGCGGTCATGGCGATGTCCACAACTTGCCGTCGACGTGGTTGTGCGGTTGCTCGTCGATGGCGTTCATCGTCGATGGCTCGGACAACATACGCAAGGCCGTGCGGCAGTCGGTGCGAGACGGAGCGGACGTCGTCAAGATCTGGACCTCCGGCGGCACGATGTCGGAGCGCGACAGTCTCGAGGACCAGCATTTCAGCGACGAGGAGATCCAGACTGCCGTCAACGAGGCGCACGCGCTGCGGCGCAAGATCGCCTCACACGCGGAAGGACTGCTCGGCGCACGCGCGTCCATCAAAGCCGGCGTGGATTCGATCGAGCACGGCTTCGACCTCGATGAGGAAGCGTGCGCGCAGATGAAGAAACAGGGAACGTTCCTGGTCGCGACTCTCGCGCTGCTCGATCGCGTCGTCAACACACCCGGCGTGCCCGAATATGCGAAGCGCAAGGCCGAGCCGATGTTCGAGCGGCATCAGAAGTCGTTCAAGCTCGCCGTCGAAATGGGCGTCAAGATCGGCTCGGGCTCGGATGCGTTCTCCGATCCGGTCACCCCGTTCGGGCGTTACAACAGCCACGAGATCGAGCTGCAACAGGAGGCCGGCCTTTCGGCGCTCGAAGCGTTGCGCGCAGCGACATCCTCCAATGCGGAATTGCTCGGATTCGCAAATGATCTCGGGAGTCTCGAGGCTGGCAAGCTCGCTGACGTGCTCGTCGTCCGCGGCAATCTAACCGAAGACGTGCGACCGGTGACCGACCCGGCAAACCTCGCCACCATCATGCAGGGTGGCCGCGTGATTCCAAGGCTCGCCGACTGCCTGCCACAGTGATGGACACGCCGCGTGTAAAACGGGCAGGGCAGCGCATGCGCGGTGCGCTGTTTATCGACGGCGCGTGGAGGGACGCACGCAATCGCGACGTGTTGCCGGTGATCAACCCCGCCGACGAGACGATCATCGCAGAAATTGCCGCTGCGGGTGCCGATGATATTGACGATGCCGCGACTGCTGCGCGCCGCGCGTTCGAGTCCGGTTGGGGTCGTACTCGCGCCACCGAGCGCGCGGCCTTCCTCCGCGCAATCGCTGCGTCGATCGTCGAGCAAAAAGCGGCGCTGTCGCGCCTCGAGGTACTCGACAACGGCAAGCCGCTGCCCGAGGCGGAGTGGGACATCGACGATGCCGCGGGTTGCTTCGAGTACTACGCCGAGCTCGCCGAAGGATTGGACGCACAGCAGGACGAGCCCGTTGCTTTGCCAGACGCGCGATTCGAATCGGTCGTGCGGCGCGAGCCAGTCGGTGTCGCCGGGCAGATCATCCCGTGGAACTATCCGCTGCTGATGGCCGCGTGGAAGGTGGCACCTGCGCTTGCAGCAGGTTGCACGTGCGTGCTGAAGCCCTCCGAGCTCACATCGCTGACGGCGCTCGAGCTCGCGAAAATCGCGGATGCCTGCGGACTGCCCGCGGGCGTTCTGAACCTGGTGACGGGAACCGGGCCGATTGCCGGGCACGCGCTATCGAATCATCGCGACATCGACAAGCTCGCGTTCACCGGCAGCGTGCCCACGGGCCGTCGGATCATGGCGGCCGCCGCGCAGGACATCAAGAACATCAGTCTCGAGCTCGGGGGCAAATCTCCCTTCGTCGTGTTCGCCGACGCCGATCTCGCGCAAGCGGTCGAATGGATCCTCTTTGGCATTTTCTGGAACCAGGGACAGGTGTGCAGCGCCACGTCGCGCGTGCTGGTGGAACGTTCATTTGCGAGTCGGCTCATCGACGCTCTGGTGGAGCAGGCACGAAAGATCGTGATCGGCGACGGACTTGCGCCTGGCACGTTGCTGGGTCCGCTCGTAGGCGCCGCGCAGCGCGACAAGGTCGTGCATTACATCGAGCGGGCGCGGAACGCCGGGGTGAAGCTCGCGTGCGGCGGCGGACGGCCCGCGCACCTCGACCGCGGCTACTTCGTCGAGCCCACGATCTTCGTCGACGTCGCTGATAACGACCCGATATGGCGCGAAGAGGTGTTCGGTCCTGTGCTTGCCGTTTCGACGTTCGATGATGAGGCCGAAGCGATCCGCCGCGCGAACGACACACCGTATGGTCTCGCCGCAGCCGTGATGTCGCGTGACATCGATCGCTGTAACCGCGTCGCGCGCGCATTTCGCGCGGGCATCGTGTGGATCAATTGCTCGCAACCGACGTTTACGCAGGCACCGTGGGGCGGCATGAAAGCGAGCGGCATTGGCCGCGAGCTCGGCCGGTGGGGGCTCGAGAATTACCTCGAGGTCAAGCAGGTCACGACCTATCGCAGCGACGAGCCGTGGGGCTGGTATCAGAAGTCGCGTTAACGCTCTGTGCACATCGTGAGCGATGCCCGCACGACGGTGCGATCCAGTGTCGTCATCATCGGTGCTGGACTCGTTGGCTGCGCGACCGCCTATTACCTTGCGCGGCGTGGTCTTTCGGTGTGTGTGCTGGAGCGCGGACGTGTGGGGGCTGAGCAATCCAGTCGTGCGTGGGGGTTGTTGCGCCAGCAGGGGCGCGATCCCGCCGAGCTTCCGCTCGCGAGCGAAGCACTGCGGATGTGGCCGACGCTGCCGCAGGAACTCGGTGCCGACATGCAGCTCACGCGCAACGGCATCCTCATGCTTGCCGAGTCTGCCGAGGACGAAGTGCGTCTCATCGACGCTGAAGCGAATGCGAAGTTGCACGGCATCGAATGTCGATTGTTGACGCCGCGCGAGGTCGCGTTGCTGATACCGGAGCTCGCATCCGGCTGGCGAATCGGCTTGTACACCCCAAACGATGGCCATGTCGAACCGATCGAAGCGACGCACGCGTTTGCGACGGCAGCGCGTAGCCTCGGCGTCGACATACACGAGAACTCGCCGGTCCTCGGCGTTGAAACGACAGCGGGTGTCGCGAGCGGCGCAGTAACTGCGAGAGGCGTGTTCGCCGGTGAAGCCATCCTGTGCATCTCCGGAATTGGCAGCGCCGACGTGACGCGAACTCTCGGAACTTCGCTGCCGATTCAGGTCGTGCGCGCAACGGTCGCGCAAACGCTGCCTGCTTCGCGCATCACACCGATTCCGGTTTGGGCGCCGCACGCGGCATTCCGACCGAGGGCGGATGGAACGTTCTACGTTGGCAATGGATACCGCGGCATCGACGCCGAGCACGATCTGACGCTCGAATCGTTCCGGCACTTGCGCGCATTCTTTCCGATGTTTCTCGCGAATCGGCACGTCGTGCGGCTGCGAATTGGAAGGCCGTTGATCGAGGATCTTCGACGGCGAGGCGCTGATCGCGCGGACCCATTGTCCGAGCCTGAGCCGAACCATCGGCTCGTGAAGGAAAACGCGCATGGGTTCGCACGCCTTGTTCCGCAATTCAAAGAGCTCGGCATCGCGCGGTCATGGGCGGGTCGCATCGATGCGACACCCGATCTGATCCCGATGATCGGTGAGCTACCTTCGGTACGCCGCTATTACATCGCAGCCGGCTTCAACGGTCATGGCTTGGCGCTCGCACCCGCCGTCGGCCGCGCGTTGGCCGAAATCGTTGTTGACGGTCGCTCATCCGTCGACCTGCACGGCTTGCGCGTCGAGCGCTACGGGGAGGGTGACTTCAAACGAACAGGCAAGCTTTGAATGGAAGACCTCTATGTGCACCCAATGAGCAAAGCCACTGAGTGTCGCCGATGCGTTTGCGGATCGGGGAGTTGCGTTGGCCGCATATCGCAGCTTTTTCCAAGTAAGGCCGCTGCTACTGATAGCGTTCGACGTCGAACGTGGATACGGGCGCGCCAGAGTTGCCCCACGATGCGCGAACGTAGGTCAATACGGCCGCGATTTCATCGGCAGTGAGTCGCTTCACGAACGGCGGCATCCCATACGGCCTTGGATTCGCCGCGGTCGCCGGAGCATAACCGCCGTTCAGCACGGCCTTGATCGCATTGGCAGGAAGCGCTTCGGTGACGCTTGGATTACGTGCGAGGGGTGGATACGCGGGCAACACGCCTTCACCGTTGCTGCCGTGACATTCGGCGCACCGGTCTTCGTACACGAGCGCACCGCGCGCGACAACGTCGGCGTCGGGTTTCGGCAGTGGCGTTGGCTCGACAGGTGATTGCGCAAACGAGCGCAGGTACGCCGCAATCGCGCGCACGTCGTCAGCCGACAGATACTGCGTGCTCCTGAACACGACTTCGGCCATCGGACCCATTGCTGCGGCGCGCGGCGAATTGCCCGTCCTGAGAAGCGCCTCCACGTGCGCCTCTTCCCAACTCGCGACGCCCGCGCCCGTACTCGACACCAGCGGAGGCGCGTACCAGTTCTGCATCGGGATGAGGCCGCCGCCAAGATCGAGGTTGTGGCTGACGGCGCCGAAGATGTTGCGCGACGCGTGGCACGCATCGCAATGGCCGAGGCCGCGCACGAGGTAAGCGCCGCGATTCCACGCTGCATTCTTGTTCTGGTCGGGCTCGAAGACGCCGGGGCGAAAGAACAGCGCACGCCATACTGCCAGCGCAGCTTGCGTGTTGTATGGAAATCGAAGCTCGTGCGGCGCGTTCACGCGTGTTACGGGCGGCAGGCTGCGCAAATACGCAAAGATCGCATCGGCGTCGTCCACCGTCACGTGCGTGAAGTTCGGATACGGGAATGCGGGATACAACAGGCGACCGTCACGCGAGCGACCGTTGTGAAGCGCGCGCCAAAAGTCGTCGCGCGACCAATTGCCGAGGCCCGTAGCCGCATCGGGCGTGATGTTCGTCGAATACACGGTGCCAAACGGGGTCTGGATCGGACGGCCGCCTGCGAACGCTGCGCCGCCGATCGCCGTGTGGCACGCGATGCAGTCACCCGCGGTCGCGAGATAGCTTCCGCGTTCGATGTCACGGCCGACTGGCGCAATCGACCTCGACGGTGGAGTTTCGTCGCGGACGTTGACGACGTAGACGGTGCCCACGGCCGCAGCCAGCGCAACTGCGACGCCAGCCAGGAGCGAGCCCACTCTCATTTGACCGTCGTCGCAACGCTGCCACATTCGAGCGGCAGCTTTCGGTTCGGCTCATGCAACGGCTTCTGTTCGGTACTGGCAGGGCGTGACGCGAGCCACGCAGTCAACACCGCGATGTCGTCGGATGCGAGACGTCGCGCGACCTCGGCCATGCAGTCGGGTTCGATCGCCCGCAACTTGCCGGCGCGCCATGCACCGAATTGCGCATTCATGTAATGACGCGGCAGCCCGAGCAAGCCCGGAATCGCTGGAGCGATGCCCGCGAGATTCGCGCCATGACATTCGCTGCATGCGGGCACGTTGCGCGCAGCGTCGCCGTGCTCGATGAGCTCGTGCGCACGCGCCACCGCTTGCGGCGTCATCGACGTCGACTCGGGGGCCGGATATGGCAACTCGAGCTCGCTGAAATGCGCCGCGATGTCGCGCAGGTAATCGTCGGTCATGTACTGGACGAGGTAGACCATCGGAGCGTACGTGCGGCGTCCATCGCGGAAGCTGACGAGCTGGTTGAACAGATAGCCGGCCGGCTTGCCCGCAATGCGGGGCGAGAAGCCGTCTGCAGTCGCTTCGGTGTTGTTGCCGTGACAGACGGTGCACGGTCGCACGCGCTCTTCCATCGTGTCTCGCAGTACCACGGGTCCGTGCTTTTTTGCAACCGCGCCGATTGGCGCTGGTACCGAGACAGGCGACTGCATGCGCTCAGGCGCTGATTCCGTTCCGATGATCAAGCGCACGAGGCCGACGATGCCGGTCAATACGACAGCGGCGACGACTACACCGACGGCGACGATCGTGTGCGGTTGCACGCCCTCCAGGTCGCGGGCAGCATCCACGCGTCGCCGTACGCCGAAGAACGACCAGAGTACGGCTCGGAGGATACGCAGGAAGCGCACGCGCTCGTGAGGTTTGTTGGATGGTTACCGAAATGACGTGAGGGCATCGAGCGATGATGCCCCGATATGTGCCGAGACTACACCGGATGCAAAACGCCCATTGTTTCTTGTCGTTCGTCAAAGTAAATTGCTTCGCGGTAGATCAAATTGAACAACGAGCAGTTGCGCTCTCAACGACTGGATCCGATGCTCGCGCATTCGAGGCCGAAGATACCTCGTCGCTCAGCTCACTGCCTTCAAGTCGGGGGCGGCGCAACGTCGCGAGATCGCTGCACTTCCAGTCGCCTTGCGGACGTCGAGGCGATTCGCGCTGAGGTGGATGCGCTGCGTCAGGCGCTTGCGATCTCGGGCACGGCATCGCTGTCTCCCGGCATCGGTATCAAGCCATTCCCGACCATCGGCGAAAGAACCGCGCTAGGCCGCTAACGGCGCGAGCTGAAAGCAACGCGTGAACGCAATCGAATCCGTCCTCGCGCAACACTTTCTCGTCC
>Ga0068852_100002417_pt1 | contig 12857 bp, 15 predicted proteins | sample KBSCornC22_FD_66594 | JGI IMG/M metagenome (GOLD analysis project Ga0068852, IMG submission 66594) | Corn rhizosphere microbial communities from Kellogg Biological Station, Michigan, USA - KBS Corn C2-2 | ecosystem: Host-associated > Plants > Roots > Rhizosphere > Soil ... | reverse complement strand
GGCAAAGGTTACACCATCGGGCAGCGTCGCCTCGGCGCGGATACGCCAGATCTGCACCGGCCCGCTGCCGAATGCCTGCGCCGGCGGGAATGGGGGCACCGGCAGCTTGTCGGCCAGCGCCTGCGCACGCTGCGCGATGAATGCGTCGACGGTATCCGCCGTCGCATTCGGCAGCGCGAGCAGCACACTGCGCGACGCCGTCGCCGGATTGATACCCGGCTGGTGCGAATAGACGGTGATCGCCGGCGCAATTCGGTTGTACACGTCCGCCGTCATGCCGAGCACTCGCGCCGCTTCGCCGATCGTCTCGAAGGGCGCATTCGCGGGGCCGTACTTCAAATTGGCGGCGCGGTATTCCGGTAACTCGGCGCCATTGGGACGGCGCAGATCGTCGGGGTCGCGCCAGTCGTCGATCGCGTCGACGAGGTTGCCTGCGGTTGCTTCGTCGAGTCCGCCGATGACGATCAAGAGGTTCTTCAGCAATGGATCGGGCGCCGAGTTCATGTCGATCTTCGCCGCTTCGTCGACGGCCGTGACGGTGACCGTAGCTTCGCCGTCGATGAACCGGTGCGGCTGGCCGTCGGGCATCCAGACATTCGCGATCTGCGGACGCATCAGCTCGTACGCGGTGCGCTCGACGGCGCCGTCGGCGATCACGCGCGCCTGTGCAAGCGACACCGCGTTGCGCACCGCGAGCGCTTCGGTACGCATGCTGAACGCGAAGCCACTCGCGAGCACCGTCAACAACACGGTAAGCCACAGTGCGAGCACGAGCGCGATGCCCGACTGCGCATTGCGCGTTCGCGAATGAAGTGGTCGGCGGTTCGTGATCAAACTGCTGCGCATCGCTGACGCGCGATGTCCCACGCACGGCACCCAGCCTCGGGTGCCTCCCGCGGCGTCACATAAAGGGTCGGCCATGCCGGACCTTGCTTTGGTTTGACGTCGATGCGGATCATCATCGGCAGCTGCTGCACGTTGTCCCAGTGATCGCGCCACGTGGGCGCAACGGTCGTCGCCGCGTCGGTATCGCGACCGAAATACCCGAGCGTCAATTCCGCGATGCCGTCGGCCAGCACCGACCGGTCGGCGTTCGCGAACTCGGGTATCGCATCGGCGGCGAGGTCGGGGACGACGCGCTCGAGCGTCAATGGCCCGCGGGAGTCTTCGGTGCGAAGCGACAACCGATAGAACCAGATGCCGCCTCCGGCGACGCGCGGCGGCAACTCGGCGGCATAGCGCAATTCGTTGCGCGTGCCGCTGAAGAGAAGCGGTGAATCGACGATCTTCCGCATCCGCAGTGGATGTTGCGCTTCGAGGTTCGTCCGCAGGAATTCCTGCGCAAGCCGCATCGATGCCGCCGCTTCCACTTTCGCTTCGCCCCCATCGGTGCTGCGTCCCGCCAGACGCAATGACCCGAACAGAACGGCCGATAGCAGCGCCAGCAGCGTCAGCGCGATCATCAATTCGAGCAGCGTGAAGCCGCGCGCGGTGCGCGCCGTCCTCATGCCTCGAACCGCCGTCCTCATGCTGGGTTCCTTTGTCCGAGCTTCACCGTCGACAGCGTCAGCGTTCGCGTCTGGCCCGCGATTCCTGGAAAGCGCACGTCGACAGTGACGCGAAACAGTCGCGTCGCCATCGTTTCGGATGCGCGCTCGACGTCGGGATCGCCATCAGGCGGGACATACGGAGTCACCGACGTTCGCCAATCGATACGACCGTCGGCCTCGCTCCCTGCATCGGTCGTCTCGCGCAGCGGCTGCGCCGACGCCGCCAGGGCGAGCCGGCTCTGCGCGACGAGCAGCGCACGCGTCCATTCATCGGCCGCCGACGCGTTGCCAAGCGCGCCGCCGAAGAGGCGAAACAACGCGGTGACCACGAGCGCGACGATGACGAAGGCGACGAGCACTTCGAGCAGCGAGAACCCGCGATGAGGATTGCGACGCGCGTCACTCATGTCAATCGAGGATCGCGACGCGACCCGTCAGCCAGTCGACGTCGACGTCGAATTTGCGCTCGCCAGAGGCAACCGTGATGCGGCCGCCGTTGCTGCCGCCATCGGGAAAGAATCGAATCGACCCGATGTTGTTGTCGACGAGATCGTTCTGCGCGGTGAAGAGCTTGATGTCGATCTTCGACGAAAGCTTGTGCTCGGCAGGATCGCGGTCGACCTTGAATCGTCTGCCCGCAACATCGACGACGAGGAACGTCTCGCGACGCTCGGCAAGCGCTTCGCTTCGCGCGAGGCGCAGCCCGGCGGCGAGCTGGCGCGCCGTTGCGCGGAGCTCGCTCGTCGACACCGGGCCGCCGAACATCGGCAGCACGAAGCCGGCAACGATTGCCATCAACGCGATGACGATCAAAAGCTCGAGCAGCGTCACGCCGAAAGAGCACCGACGTACGCTCATTCCCTTCGCCCGCGGGTCACTGCATGGGCCGGTTCTTACTCCCAATTCGTCACATCCTTGTTCGCGCCCTCACCGCCTTCGACACCATCGGCGCCAAGCGAAATGATGTCGTACGCGCCGTGCGTCCCTGGCGACGCGTACTTGTATTCGTGCGACCACGGGTCCTTCGGTGTCGTCGACTTCTTCCAGTAAGGGCCGGCCCAGTTGGCGAGGCCCGGCGGGGCCGCGACGAGCGCCTGCAGCCCCTCCTGCGTCGTCGGATAGCGCCCGAGCTCGAGCTTGAACAAGTCGAGCGCCTGGGAAATCTGCTCGATCTCGATCTTGGCGGCCTTTGCCTTTGCCTGCTCGCTCTTGCCGAGATAGTTGCTGCCGACGATGCCGAGCACGACGCCGATCAGCGTCAGCACGACGAGAATCTCGATCAGCGTCATCCCTGCCTCGCGCATGCCGCGACGATTCGCGACGTTCGCAGAGGTGACTCGATAGCGCTTCACCATGAATTCATCCTTCCATTCGGCGTCCGGAAGGGTCGCCGGCGCCCAAGGTTTCGAAAACGGCGCGCACGCGGTATCACCGCTCCACGCGCGAGCAGCTTAGACAGGCCTCAAACGACGAGTTCGCTCATGCCCATTACGCCAAGCAGGATCGAGAACACGATGCCGCCGACCATCACCGCGAGCGACAGGATCAGCACGGGTTCGAGCACTGCAAGGAAGCGCTTGATCGCCGTTGCGACCTCGCGATCGTAGACGTCGGCGACGCGCGCGAGCATCTCCTCGAGGCGCCCGCTTTCCTCGCCGACGAGAATCATCTGCGTCGCAAGGCGCGGAAACAATCCCGTATCGGCGAGCGGACGTCCGAAGCCTTTGCCCTCGCGCAACTTGGCCGTTACACCTTCGAGCGCATCGGCAAGCACGACGTTGCCCATCGTTTCCCTGACGATGCCAAGACCCGCCAGCAGCGTCACACCGTTCGCGAGCAGCGTCGCCAGCGTTCGCGCAAAGCGCGCGATCTCAACTTTCGCGATAAGGTCGCCGACGAGCGGCATGCGCAGCATCCTCGCATCCCGTACGCGGCGCACGGACGCAATGCGGCCTCGACGCCGAAACCACAGCACGATCAAGGCGACCGCCGGCAGCGCCGCCCACCACCAGTTGCGCAGGAACGTTCCGACGACGATGACGATCTGTGTGGGCAGTGGCAGCGCCTTGCCCGCTTGCGCGAACGTCGACTGGAACTGGGGCACGACGAACACGAGCAGCACCATCACCGACGCGACAGCGACGAAGATCAGGATCGTCGGATAGATGAGCGCCGAGCGCACCGAGTCGCGCAGCTCCTTCGAGCGCTCCATCGTTTCGGCAAGCCGTTGCAGCACGGTGCCAAGCGCACCGCCCGCCTCGCCCGCGCGAACGATGTTGACGTAGAACCGGGAGAATACGTCGCGGCGCGCATCGAGCGCTTGCGACAGCGATTTGCCGCCGCGCACTTCGTCACGCACACCCTGCAGCATCACGGCAACCGGCAGCGATGGCGCGAGCGTGATCAAAAGCTCCATCGCGCGATCCAGCGGCAGTCCGGCGCGAAGCAATGTCGCGAGCTCGCGTGTGATGGAAAGAACGTTGTCACGCGTGACGCGCTTTGGCGCAAACCATGAAGCGCGCGGTGGCTTCGCCGTACGCGGTCCGGTGACCGCCGTGCCGAGCGATTGCGCGATCTGCATGGGCAGAAGCCCCTGGTCACGAAGGCGATCGACGATCTCGGATTCGTTCGCCGCCTCGAGCTGCCCGCTCGACACGTCGCCTGCCGGACTGACGGCGCGATAGCTGTAAAGAGGCATCGGCTCGCGCGTCGCGTCAGTTCTCGCGCGTTGCGCGCAAGACTTCCTCGAACGTCGTCACGCCGGCAAGCGCCTTGCGCAGCCCATCCTCGTACATCGTGACCATGCCGCCGCGAATCGCCTCGGCGCGCAGCACGGCTGCGTTCTCGTGCTTCATCACCAGGCTTCGGATGGCGTCGGTCATCGGCATCATCTCGAGGATCGACAACCGTCCGCTGAAGCCCGTTTGCGAGCAATGGCTGCAGCCCTTCGCGTGCCACAGCGTGATCTCCGCTGCGTTCGAATATCGGCGCAGCCGCATCTGCTCGACGAGCTCGGGTAGCGCGACATACGCTTCCTTGCAATGCTGGCACAGCTTGCGCACGAGCCGCTGCGCGAGGATGCCGATCACCGTCGATGTCAAAAGATAATCCTCGACGCCCATGTCGAGCAGACGGTTGACCGTCGATGGCGCATCGTTCGTATGCACGGTCGACAGCACGAGGTGGCCCGTCAGCGCCGACTGCACGGCGATCTGCGCCGTCTCGAGGTCGCGGATTTCGCCGATCATGATGACGTCGGGGTCCTGGCGTACGATCGAGCGCAGCGCGTTGGCGAACGTCAAATCGATCTGCGGCTTCACCTGGATCTGGTTGATGCCCGACATCTGGTATTCGACCGGATCCTCGACCGTCAGGATCTTCACGTCGGGCTGATTCAACCGATCGAGCGCCGTATAAAGCGTCGTCGTCTTGCCGGAACCCGTCGGGCCGGTGACCAGCAAAATTCCGTGCGGTTGCAACAGCACGCCGAGGAACGTCTGCAGCGTGTCGTCCTCGAAGCCGAGCTTGCGGAAATCGAGCGCGACGTGCCCCTTGTCGAGGATCCGCATGACGACCGATTCGCCATGCATCGTGGGCAGCGTCGATACGCGCAGATCGATCTCCTTGCCCTGGATCCGCAGCCGGATTCGTCCGTCCTGCGGCAGCCGCCGCTCGGCAATGTCGAGGTTCGCCATGATCTTGATCCGCGAGATCACGGCGGCGGAGAGCCGCTTGGGCGGCGACTCGACTTCGTGCAGCACGCCGTCGATCCGATAGCGAACGATCAGCCGGTTCTCGAACGGCTCGATGTGGATGTCCGATGCGCGCGACTCGAGTGCATTGGTGATCAAAAGCGACACGAGCCGAATGACGGGCGCTTCCGACGCGAGGTCCTTCAGCTGCTGAACATCCGCGTCGAACGAAAGCTCGTCCGGACGTGTTTCGACATCGCCCAGAAGCTGGCTTTGCGCCGACTTGCCGGCGCCGTAGAGCCGCTCGAGCGCCGCGTCGAGCTCGGTTGGAATCGCAACGAGCGGTCGAACCGTGCGTCCAGTCACCATTTCGAACGCGCCGATCGTGTATTCATCGGTTGGATCGGCCATCGCGAGCGCCAGCTCAGATTCGTCCTCGCGCACCGGCAACGCGCGCGCCTCGCGCAGGAAACGCGCCGATACACGCTCCTCGAGAATCGGGAATTCGGGATAACCGGCCGCGTCAACGAGGGGAAACGCGAGCTGCAACGACAGCGCTTCGGCGACGTCGCGCTGCGCGCAAAGTCCGAGTGTCACGAGCAGCGACCCGAGCCGTTCACCGCTCTCGCCCTGCAGGCGCAGCGCGCGATCGAGGTTCGCCTGGTCGAGCTTGCCGCGCTCGATCAGGATCTCGCCAATGCGTTTGCGAACGGGTGCGTCCAAAGGGTGTCGTCGATCGGTCGTCGCGCTAAAAACGGGATCGAATCATAGCATGCGACATCGGTGAAAGCGCCAAAAAAGCCTTGCTCATTAAGGAGTTGCAGTGAATTATTGTCGCTTTGCGGCGACGCGGCGACCGTAGCCATGACGTTATGTCGGCGCGAACGCGCCGCACGTCAGTCTGGCGCTACGCGATGGCCGCGAGAACGCGATCCGCGGCAGCGAGGGTCGCGTCGATCTCGCGCTCGCCATGAGCCGCCGACACGAAGCCTGCCTCGTAAGCAGATGGCGCGAAATAGAAGCCTGCGTCGAGCATCGCATGAAAGAACCGGTTGAAGCGTTCCTTGTCGCATGCCATCACGTCGGCGAGTGAGCCAGGGATCGACGCTGCGAAATAGATGCCGAACATGCCGCCGACCGCTTGCGCCACCATCGGAACGCCATGGCGCTTCGCCAACGCCGTGAGACCATCGGTCAACGCGCGCGTCGTCGCCGTCAAACGCGTGTAGAACCCCGGAGCTTCGGTGAGCGCCAGCGTTGCGAGTCCCGCGGCAACGGCAACGGGATTGCCCGACAGCGTGCCCGCCTGATAGACGGGACCGAGCGGTGCAATGCATTCCATGATCGAGCGCCTGCCGCCAAATGCGCCGACCGGCATGCCGCCACCGATCACCTTGCCGAGTGTCGTCAGGTCCGGCGTGATGCCGTAAAGGCCTTGTGCGCCGCGCGCGTGCACGCGAAACCCCGTCATCACTTCGTCGAAGATCAGCACGGCGCCAAAACGATCGCACAACGTCCGCAGGCCTTCGAGGAAACCGGCGCCCGGCAGCACGAGGTTCATGTTACCGGCGATAGGCTCGACGATGATGCCCGCGATCGCGTCACCATCGGCCTCGAACGTTTCTCGCACGGCGGTGACATCGTTGAACGGCAGCACGATCGTTTCGCCGGCGATCGCACTCGGCACGCCGGCCGATGACGGCTGGCCGAACGTCAGCGCGCCCGATCCCGCCTTGACGAGCAGGCTGTCGCCATGACCGTGGTAGCAGCCTTCGAACTTGATGATCTTCGGCCGCCCGGTGTAACCGCGCGCAAGACGGAGCGCCGTCATCGTCGCTTCGGTTCCAGACGACACGAGCCGCACGAGCTCGATGCCCGGAACCCTGCGAATCAGCGTTTCGGCGAGCGTGATCTCGAGCTCCGTCGGCGCGCCGAACGACAATCCATGCGCGGCAGCCGCCGTGACCGCATCGATGACGGTCGGATGCGCGTGACCCGCAATCGCCGGACCCCACGAGCCGACATAGTCGACGTAACGCCTGCCGTCGGCATCCCACAGGTACGCGCCTTCGCCGCGCGTGAAGAATCGCGGCGTTCCGCCAACCGAACGAAATGCGCGCACCGGTGAATTGACGCCAGCGGGAATCGACTGCTGCGCGCGCACAAAGAGCTCGTCGTTGCGGCTCATCTCGGTGTCGACGCAGGTCTACGTTCAGTCGTGCAGGCGCGGACGATCGCAGCGGCCGCACGAGTGATCGACGCCGGGTCGCCGCTCGCGAACACGTCCGTAATCACCGCAACCGCGGTTGCGCCTGCGTCGATCAGCGACGAAGCGTTCGATGATGTAATGCCCCCGATCGCGACGACCGGTACGGCGAGCAGAGCGGCGCGACGCAGCACGTCGATGCTCGCGCGGCGCGCCGCGGGTTTCGTCGCCGAATCGAAGAAGCTGCCGAAGGCGACATAGTCGACACCTGCATCGACGGCAGCGTACGCGCGCTCGATGTCGCCGTAGCAAGAAGCGCCAACGAGCCGATCGTTGCCGACGAGTGCGCGTGCCGTCGCGATCGCACCGTCGTCTTCGCCGACGTGAACGCCATCGGCATTGACCGCGGCCGCGAGCGCCGCGTCGTCATTGACGATCAAGAGCGTCCGCGTACGCGCGGGCAAGCGGGCGATCGCATGCGCCTGCTCGTGTCGCAATGCGCTGTCGGCGCGCTTGTTCCGATATTGAATGGCCGCCGCGCCACCGGCGATCGCCGCCTCGACATTGCGTGCGAGGAGTGCGGTGTCGGCGATGTCCGGCGTCACCGCATAAAGACCCGCGAGCCGCGCGATCCGCGCCTTGCGCGCTGCGGTGACGTCAGTGCGTGCCGCGGACATCGGTGCGCCGCGGCGACTCCACCGGCTCCGTAGCGATCGACTCCGGCTTGTCGGCATCGCGACCATCGGCTTCATCGCGTGCCCAGAACAGCCGGTCAGGCAGGTGCTGCCCCATGCCAGGTCGATACGCTTTCTCGAGCGCGTGCCACGTATAGTCCTGTGCCTCGCGGACGGCTTCCGGCAGCGCGAGTCCGTTCGCGATCATCGCGGCAATCGCCGACGCAAGTGTGCAGCCCGAGCCGTGATAGCGATACGGCAATCGCGGCCACGTGTCCGAACGCACGATGCCACTTTTCGCGTACAGCGTATTGACGACCTGCGTCGTCGCCTCGTGCGTGCCGGTCACGAGCACGTATTCGCATCCCGCCTCGACGAGCCGCGACGCGCACGCATGCAATGTCGGCTCGTCGTCATCGTCCATATCCGCGAGCCGCCGTGCTTCCATGCTGTTCGGCGTCAGGATCGTCGTCTGCGGCAGCAGGAGCTCGCGCAACGCGTGCGTCATCTCGTCGCTCGCGAGCTCGTCACCGCGCCCCGATGCAAGCACTGGATCGAGAATCAGTGGAACGTCGGGATAGTCGGAAATGATCTCGGCGATCGCGGCGATGTTCTCGACGCTGCCGAGTACGCCGATCTTGAACGCGTCGATCGGAATGTCCTCGAGCAGCGCGCGCGCCTGATCGGCGACCCAGTCGGAATCGATCGCGAGCACGCCTTCGACGCCCGTCGTATCCTGCACGGTCAGCGCCGTCATTACTGACAACGGATGACAGCCCATCGCGGCGAGTGTCAGGATGTCGGCCTGCAGGCCGGCGCCACCCGAGGGATCGGATGCGGCGAACGTCAGTACGATGGGAGGAAACGCGGGATCGTCGTCGGTCGGCATGACGACGCGACGCTCGACTGCGTCGCGAGTGGTGGGCGATTGTTACACTGACGGATTCTACCCCATGCGTCGCGACCGACGCGCATTCGCTGTCACGCCATCGCAGCCGCAAACAGCTGACGCACGCCAATGAAAAAATACATGTGCCTGATCTGCGGCTACATTTACGACGAGGAGGTCGGCGCACCCGACGAAGGAATTCCCGCTGGAACGCGCTGGGAAGACGTGCCGCCGAACTGGACGTGTCCCGAGTGCGGCGCGCGCAAGGACGATTTCGAGATGATCGAGTTCTGAAGTGATGATAGAGCCGCTTGTTGATGGAGCGTGAACCCATGCGAATCCTGCATACGATGCTGCGCGTCGGTGATCTCGAGCGGTCGATCGCGTTCTACACGAACGTGCTCGGCATGAGGCTCTTGCGTCGAACGGAACGGCCCGAGCAGCGCTACACGCTGGCGTTCATCGGCTATAACGACGAGCGCACCGACGCGGTGCTCGAGTTGACGCACAATCACGGCGTCGACCGCTACGACCACGGCGATGCGTACGGTCACATCGCGATCGAAGTGCCTGATGCGGCCGCCACGTGTGAGCACGTGCGCTCGGCGAGCGCAACGCACGGCGGCGCGGTGACGCGCGAGGCAGGTCCTGTCAAAGGTGGCACGACGGTCATCGCGTTCGTCACCGACCCCGACGGCTACAAGATCGAGTTGATCGAGCGCCGCTGAGCGCGCCCGCCCGCGGCATCAACTCGCGCGCAGCAATTCGGCGATGTCGTGCGCGAACACGTCGGCGCTCTGACCGTTGCCGACGTAGAGCCGCAACCGGCCTTGCGGATCGAACACGTAGCTTCCTGCCGAGTGATCCATCGTGTAGTTGCCGGGTGTCGTGCCGGGAACCTTCTGGTACAGGATCCTGAATTCCTTGGCTGTGCGCGCCGTCGCGTCGGCATCGCCATACAAGCCGAGAAATCGCTTGTCGAACGCCGGCACGTACTGCGCGAGCAGTGACGGCGTGTCGCGTTCGGGATCGACGGTCACGAACAGCACCTGCACGCGATCGGCGTCAGGGCCGAGGCGCTTCATCGCCTCCGCGAGTGCGGCGAGCGTCGTCGGGCACACGTCGGGACATTGCGTGTAGCCGAAGAACACCACAACGACCTTGCCGCGAAAATCGGCGAGTCGCCGCGGCTTGCCGTCGGGTGCCGTGAGCTCGAAATCGCGGCCGAACGACGCATTCGTGATGTCGGTTGCCTGGAACGACGGGCCGCTCGATCCGCACCCGGCCAGCGCGATGCCGAGGGTCAAAGCGGCGGCCAATCTGACAATCGAGCGAAGCATCATCGTGGGAGCGCGAAAGCCGTCGCGGACAGGTGCCGCGCGCTGCGCCGATCAGAACGCGCGGCGCAGGTAGTGATCGAGCAGGAGCGCGGAAAAGAGCGCGGCGAGATAGACAATTGAGAACCGGAACATCGCGCGCGCGAGCCGGTCGCTGTAGTTCAGGTAGAGGCGAACGGCATAGCCGGCGAACGTCGCACCGAGCGCAATCGCCGCAAGGAGATACGGGAACCCGCTCATGCCGAGCGCGTACGGCATCAACGTCACGGCGAAGAGCGCAACCGTATACAGCACGATCATCCGCTGCGTGTAGCGCACACCGTGCGTCACCGGCAGCATCGGCAGCTGCGCATTCCTGTATTCGTCGCGGCGGAAGAGCGCAAGCGACCAGAAATGCGGTGGCGTCCAGATGAAGATGATCAGGAACAAGAGCAGCGCTTCGGGCGGAATGTCGCCAGTCACCGCTGCCCAGCCCAGCACCGGCGGCATCGCACCCGACGCGCCGCCAATGACGATGTTCTGCGGCGTTGCCGGCTTGAGCAGCACCGTATAGATGACCGCGTAGCCGAGAAACGTGCCGAGTGTGAGCCACATCGTCAATGCGTTGACGAACGTGTAGAGAATCGCGAGCCCCGCGATGCCGACGATACTGGCGAACACGAGCGTCTCGCCGGACGCCAACTGGCCGCGCGGCAATGGCCGCCTGCTCGTGCGCCGCATCAGCTTGTCGATGTTCTGCTCGACGAGGCAGTTGATCGCGGCCGCGGCGCCCGCGACGAGCGCGATGCCGAGCGTGCCGAACACGACGGGACCTGCCGGCGGAATGCCGGGCACGGCCAGGAACATGCCGATGACCGCCGTGAAGACGATCAGCGACACAACGCGCGGCTTCGTCAATGCGAAGAACTGGCGTGCGCGTGATGCGGGAAGAGCGACGGACGTCAAGGCGTGCCGGCCGTTTGGCGAGTAATGCGAGTCGGCATTTTACCGCAGCGGGTCGTCGTCACTGCGGATTGACCGCGCGCTAACCAATCGATGATGCGCGCAGCAACCGCCCGATATCCTTGGCCATCGCCTTGATATCCGGCTTCGATGGCCACGCGAGCACGTAGTTGCCGAGTGGATCGATGAGGTAGATCCGGTCGATCCCTTCCGGGAATCCAGCGACCGCTGTGCGCGGTACGCGCGCGACCGTGAGATCAGGATGCGCGGCGATGATCGCAGCCGCAGGTCTTTCGTCATCGACGACGAGGTACACGCGGCGAATCCGTTCGCGCTCGGCATTCTGGATCGTTCGCGCCTGCCGCGACGCATAGAGCGCATCGATACATGGGCCTGTGCACCCGCCCGATCCCGCGTACAGGATGACCCAGCGACCTCTTAGCTCAGCAAGGGAGAATGGCCCGCCCGCTGCAAGCGTTCCGGAGATCGGCTCGACCGGACGCGTCGCGAGCAGCGTCCCGTAGTTGACCCGCGCATCGCGCGGCGCAAAGTAGTAAGCGAGATACGACAACACGACGGGCGCAAGCGCTATACCCGCCAGCAGCAGCAGACGGCGGCGCGTTCGCGCTGTCGCAGCAGCGGCTATCTCCGTTGTTGCCGGGTTCATCGGGTTCGTCGCTGCCACCACGGCCGCGCGCTGAACCATAGCCACAGGCCAGCTGCCATCGCTGCAAACGTGTACCACTGCAGCATGTAGCTGACGTGCTTCTCGACGCCCGTTTCAGGTAACGCTTCATCGAGCTCGAGGCCGTTGGCGTGCGTACCGATATCACGCACGACGATCGGCAATACGGGAATGCCCGTCGCCTGCGCAAACTCGATCGTGTCGATGTGCTGCCAGAGCGGTCCTTTCGGCGTCACGTGCGTGCCGAGCTCGAGGTAGCGGCGCGACGGAATGTCGATGCGGCCATCGATCGTCACGTGGCCTGCGGGAAGGGGTGGCGACGGCAGGCTCGCGCGCGACGCCCCCGCCGGAACGAAGCCGCGATCGACGAGTACGGCACGTCCATCGGCGAGCATCAGTGGCGCGACGACGTTGAAGCCGACGCGGCCTGCGTGTTGCGCATTGTCGATCAGGATTTGATGACGCGCGTCGAACTCGCCATCGAGCGTCACGGCGCGAAAGCGCCAGCTGCTCCAGTCGCGGACATCGGTCGGAAGTGGAACTGTTGGTGCCGCCCTGGCCGCGCTGATCTTCGCGAGCAATGCCTCTTTTTCGAGCATGCGGCGGTGCTGCCAGTTGCCCGCCGTCACGCACAGCGCGATCGCAATGAACGCGGTCAGTGTGGGAACCCACGCCGGGCGCCGCCGCGACGTGAACGCTGGTGCGGTCGCGCCCGCGCGTGCATCGATCGTCATCGCACGGGTGCTACACTCGCCGGCCGAGCGCGGAAGTCATGAGAATCATCGTCATCAGCGCATTGCTCGCGGTCGTCGCCGCGCTCTTCACCGCGCTCGTGTTTCTCTACCGCGATCGCGGCCGCGGCAACCGCGTCGTCATCGCGCT
>Ga0068852_100002409_pt1 | contig 12885 bp, 6 predicted proteins | sample KBSCornC22_FD_66594 | JGI IMG/M metagenome (GOLD analysis project Ga0068852, IMG submission 66594) | Corn rhizosphere microbial communities from Kellogg Biological Station, Michigan, USA - KBS Corn C2-2 | ecosystem: Host-associated > Plants > Roots > Rhizosphere > Soil ... | reverse complement strand
GTACGGGTGCATGAAGACGATGCCGACGTGCGCATGGCCGAGCGCGTCGGTCTGGGGACGGCGCAGCTTGGCGGCCACGACGTTGCCGCCGTCGGCCACCAGCGCCGCGGTGACGGTGGTCGTGGTCGTGGGCTGGAGCTGGGCTTGCGCGGGCACGGCGGCGATCGACAGGACCGCGGCCGCCAGGGCGAGCGCCCGGCGGATCGAGCTGGGTTTCATGGGTTTCCTCCTCGAAGGCGAAGCGTTTCTTTATACGGAACGCGATTTCGGGACTTCGCGCCCGCAGGTCATTCAGCGCCTCGCGCGGACGATGCGTCAAGCTGTAACAAGTGGTTAAGGCGCGAAATCGCGGGGCGCCGCTCGGTATGATGGGCGGCTATGCCGACCGCTCCCTCGCGCCAGTCCTCCGGCTCCTCCGTGGTCGAGCTGGCGCTGCGTCGCCCGTACACGTTCATCGTGATGGCGATCCTGATCGTGCTCGCGTTCCCGTTCGCGCTGCGCAACATGGCGACGGACATCTTTCCCGAGATCAACATCCCGGTGATCTCGGTGATCTGGAACTACAACGGGCTGCCGCCCGTGGAGATGGGCCAGCGCTTCGCCGGGCAGACGGAGCGGGGCCTCACGACCACGGTGAGCGACATCGAGCACATCGAGTCGCAGTCGCTCAACGGCATCACGGTGGAGAAGATCTTCTTCCAGCCGGGCGCCAACATCCAGAGCGCGATCGCGCAGGTCGTGGCCTCGGTGCAGACGCAGGTGCGCCAGCTCCCGCCGGGGACCACGCCGCCGCTGGTGATCAAGTACTCGGCTTCGAGCATCCCGGTGATCCAGCTGGCCCTCTCGAGCCCGACGCTCTCGGAGCAGGGCATCTTCGACACCGCGATCAACCAGCTGCGCCCGCAGCTCGTGACGATCCCGGGCGTGGCGATTCCCTATCCCTACGGCGGCCGCATCCGGCTCATCTCCGTCGACCTCGATCTCCCGGCGATGCAGGCGCGCGGACTCACGCCTGCCGACGTCGTGACCGCGCTCAACGCGCAGAACCTCATCCTGCCTTCGGGCACGGCGAAGTTCGGCGACACGGAATACAACGTGCGCATGAACGCCTCGCCCGAGGCGATCGCGGGGTTGAACGAGCTGCCGGTGCGCACCATGAACGGCGCCACGACCTACCTCAAGGACGTGGCGATGGTGCGCGACGGGTTCCAGCCGCAGACCAACATCGTGCGCCGCGACGGGGAGCGCGGCGTGCTGCTCTCGATCCTCAAGAACGGCGGCGCCTCGACCCTCGACATCGTCGACAACCTCAGGGACGTGCTGCCGCACGCGGCGCAGCTCCTGCCGCCCGACGTGAAGATCACGCCGCTCTTCGACCAGTCGGTGTTCGTGAAGGCGGCGGTGAAGGGCGTCGTGGTCGAGGCGCTCATCGCGGCGGGGCTCACCGCGATCATGGTGCTGCTCTTCCTCGGCAACTGGCGCTCGACGCTCATCATCGCGCTCACCATCCCGCTCTCGATCCTCGCCTCGATCCTCATCCTCTACGCGCTGGGCGAGACGCTGAACCTCATGACGCTGGGCGGCCTGGCGCTCTCGGTGGGGATCCTCGTCGACCAGGCCATCGTCACCATCGAGAACATCGAGCGCCACCTGCACGCGGGCGAGGAGCTGCACGAGGCGATCGTGATCGGCGCGGGGGAGATCGGCGTCCCCGCCTTCGTCTCGACGCTCTGCATCTGCATCGTGTTCGTGCCGATGTTCTTCCTGACCGGGGTCGCCCGCTTCCTCTTCGTGCCGATGGCCGAAGCGGTCGTGTTCGCGATGGCGATGTCGTACATCCTGTCGCGCACGCTGGTGCCGACGCTGGTGATGCTGTTGATGAAGAAGGACCCTCACCCCGGCCCTCTCCCAGGGGAGAGGGAGAACGTCCTGCAGCGGACCTACAAGGCCTTCGACGCGCAATTCAATCGCGTGCGCGCGGGCTACGAGGCGATCCTCGAGGCCGTCCTCGCGCGCCGCGCGCTCTTCGGCCTCGCCTTCCTCGCCTTCACGCTCGCCTCCTGCCTGCTCTACCCGTTCCTCGGCCGCGACTTCTTCCCGGCCGTCGATGCGGGCCAGATCCGCCTGCACATGCGCGTGGCGACCGGCACCCGCATCGAGGAGACCGCGCACATCGCCGACCAGGTCGAGGCCGAGATCCGGAAGCTCGTCCCGGCGCGCGACCTCGAGACCATCCTCGACAACCTGGGACTTCCCAACAGCGGCATCAACCTCTCGTACAGCAACGCGGGCGTGATCGGCACGCTCGATGGCGAGATCCTCATGTCGTTGCGCGAGGGCCATCGCCCGACCGACGAGTACGTGACGCTCCTGCGCTCGGAGCTGCCGAAGCGCTTCCCGGGCGTGGAGTTCTTCTTCCAGCCCGCCGACATCGTCACGCAGATCCTCAACTTCGGCCTGCCCGCCGCCATCGACGTCCAGTTCAGCGGCAACGACCTCGCCCGCAACAACCAGCTCGCCGCGCAGCTCGCCAAGTCGATCCGGACCATTCCCGGCGCGGTCGACGTGCACGTGCACCAGCGCCTCGACGCACCGGCGGTCGAGCTGGAGATGGATCGCACGCGCCTGCAGCAGGTCGGCCTCACGGCGTTCAACGTGGGCCAGAACCTGCTCGTGACGCTCTCGGGCAGCTCGCAGACCGCGCCCGCCTTCTGGCTGAATCCGCAGAATGGCGTGGTCTACAACGTCGCCGTGCGTGCGCCCGAGTACAACGTGGATTCGCTCGACGCCCTGCTCAACATCCCGGTGGCTCCCAGCGGCGCGGGCGCGAGCGGCAACAACCCGCAGCTGCTCGGCAACCTCGTGCAGGCGAGGGCCGGCCGCACGCCCGCGATCGTGTCCCACTACAACATCCTGCCGGCCATCGACGTCTTCGTGAGCGTTCACGGCACCGACCTCGCATCCGTCGCGCGCCAGGTCGAGGACAAGGTCGCCGCGATCGAGGGCAAGCTTCCGCGCGGCAGCCGCATCGCGGTCCGCGGCCAGGTCGAGACGATGCGCGCCTCGTTCGTCGGGCTCGGGCTCGGCCTCGCCATGGCGATCGTGCTGGTCTACCTGCTGATCGTGGTGAACTTCCAGAGCTGGATCGACGCATTCATCATCATCGCGGCGCTGCCGGCCGCCCTCGCCGGCATCGCGTGGACGCTCTTCATCACGGGCACGACGCTCTCGGTGCCCGCGCTCACCGGCGCCATCATGACGATGGGGGTCGCGACCGCGAACTCCATCCTGCTGGTCTCGTTCGGCCGCGACCGCATGGCCGAGGGCGTCGAGCCGCTCGCCGCCGCGCTCGAGGCGGGCGCCACGCGCATCCGCCCGGTGCTCATGACGGCGCTCGCGATGATCATCGGCATGATCCCCATGGCCCTCGGCATCGGCGAGGGCGCCGAGCAGAACGCGCCGCTCGGGCGCGCCGTCATCGGGGGCCTCGTGTTCGCGACGGTGTCGACGCTGCTCTTCGTTCCGGTGGTGTTCGCGAGCGTACACGTGAGGTTGCGGAAGAGGCGGAAATTGGATCCCGGCCTTCGCCGGGGTGACATGCAAGCTGGGTGACGAGGGAAGCACATGCCTGAGGAAAACCGCCGCGTGCTGCGGCGCGCGCAAATCGTGATGCTCGTGGTGCTGGCGATCCTCGTGGTCGGCGGCGCGCGCACGCTGTGGAGCCGCAGCTCGAATGCGAAGGTCCTCGAGGCGGGCGTTGCCGAGAATGCGCGCCAGTACGTGAAGGTCGTGTCGCCGCTCGTGGGGGGCGCCGGCAACACGGTGTCGCTGCCGGGCACGCTGCAGGGCTTCGTGCAGGCGCCGATCGGGGCGCGCGCGACGGGCTACCTGCGGCGCTGGACCCACGACATCGGCGCGCGCGTCGAGAAGGGCGAGCTGCTGGCGGAGATCGACAGCCCCGAGCTCGACCAGCAGCTCTCGCAGGCGATCGCCGCGCGCCAGCAGGCGGCGGCGAGCCTCGCCCTCGCGCAGAGCACCGTCGCGCGCTGGGAAGCCCTGCGCAAGAAGGATGTCGTTGCACAGCAGGAGCTCGACGAGAAGCGCAGCGGCGACGCCCAGGCGAAGGCGAACCTCGCCGCGGCCGACGCCAACGTCGAGCGGCTGCGCGAGCTCGAGGCGTTCAAGCGCGTGGTGGCGCCGTTCGCGGGCGTGGTGACGCGCCGCAACGTCGACGTGGGCGACCTCATCGACAACACGACCGGACGCGCGCTCTTCGTGCTCACGCAGACCGACCCCCTGCGCGTCTACGTGAACGTGCCGCAGGCGTACGCCCATCTCGTCAAGCCCGGCCAGAAGGTGACGGTCGCGCAGGCGGAGCTTGCCGGGCGCAAGTTCCAGGGACACGTCGAGCGCACGTCGGGCGCGATCGACACCGCGACGCGCACGATGCAGGCCGAGGTGGCCCTGCCCAACAAGGACGGCGCCCTGCTGCCCGGCGCGTACGTGCAGGTGCAGCTGCCGCTCGCGGGCAGCAAGGACATGCTGCTCAACGCGAATGCGCTCATGTTCCGCAGCGAGGGCGTGCGCGTGGCGTCCGTGGCCGCCGACGGCAAGGTGAAGCTGCTGCCGGTGCGCGTGGGACGCAACTTCGGCGATCGCGTCGAGGTGCTGGAAGGCTTGAAGGGCGACGAGAAGCTCGTGCTCAATCCGCCCGACTCGCTCGCCGACGGCGACACGGTGAGCGTCGTGCACGAGAAGACGCCGTCGTGATGCGCCGCAGCGCGACGATCGCCGCGGCGCTCGGCATGCTCGCCGGCTGCACCGCCGGCCCGGACTACCAGCGGCCGTCCTTGCAGATGCCCGCGGCCTGGCAGGTCGAGGCGCCTTGGCGTGAGGCCGCCCCGCGCGACGACGCGCCGAAAGGCGCCTGGTGGAAGCCGTTCAACGACGGCGACCTCGATGGCCTCGAGGTGCGCGCCCTCGCGAACAGCCCGACGCTCGCCATTTCCGCTTCGCGCGTGGAGCAGGCTCGGGCGTCGCTGGATGCCGCGCTCGCCGCGCGCTTCCCGCAGCTCTCCGTGGGCTCGCGCGACCAGCGCTTTCGCATCACCGAGGAGCGCCCGCTCAGCAATTACGCGACGCCGCAGTTCTCGACGGTGCAGAACGACTTCACGCTCGCCGTCAACGCGAGCTACGAGCTCGATCTCGCGGGCCGCGTGCGCCGCTCCATCCAGGGCGCGCGCGCCAGCGCGGAGCAGACCGCGGCCGACTTCGAGAACACGCGCCTCGTGCTCACCGCGGACGTGGCGACCGCGTACTTCAACCTCCGCGCGCTCGACATCGAGCTCGACGTGCTCTTGCGCTCGATCGCGCTGCAGCGCCGCGCGCTCGATCTCGCTACCTCGCGGCACGACCTCGGCGCGGCCTCCGGCCTCGACGTCGCGCAGCAGCAGGCGCTCCTCGACAGCACCCTCACGCAGGTCGACGTGCTTCACAAGCAGCGCTCCCAGTTCGAGCACGCGCTCGCGACCCTCATCGGCACGCCGGCGCCGTCCTTCTCCGTGGTGCCGGAAGCCACCCGCGCCGAGCCGCCCGCCATTCCCCTCGGAGTTCCTTCGGATGTGCTCGAGCGGCGTCCCGACGTCGCCTCGGCGGAGCGCGCGATGGCCGCGGCCAACGCCCAGATCGGCGTCGCGGCCGCGGCGCTCTACCCGAGCATCACGCTCGCCGGCAGCGCCGGTCTCGAGAACCGCGACCTCGCCTCGCTCTTCAGCGCGCCGAGCGCGGTGTGGTCGATCGGCGCCTCGATCACGCAGCCGCTCTTCGACGCCGGGCGCCTGCAAGCCAATGTGCGTTTCGCGCGCGCGGGGTACGAGGCATCCGTCGCGTCCTATCGCCGCACGGTGCTGACCGCGATGCAGGAGGTCGAGGATGGCATCACGGGCCTCGCCGCGCTCGAGCGCGCGCACGCCCAGGCGGGGGCCGCCGTGCAAAGCGCGGCGCGCGTCCTCGACATGGCGAACGCACGCTACGAAGGGGGCGCCTCGGGTTATCTCGAGGTGATCACGGCGCAGCAGGGCCTGCTCAACAACGAGCGCCTGCGGGCGCAGCTGCAGGGCCAGCGGCTGCTCACCGCGGTGTTCCTGGTCAAGGCATTGGGGGGCGGATGGACATCCGTACAGTAAGCCGCATCGCGGCGTTCATCGTGGCCTTCGCCACGTGCGCGGCGCATGCGAAGATCGTCACCAAGGCGCTCGACTACGAAGTGGACCACCGGCCGATGCACGGCTACCTCGCGTACGACGACGCCGTGAAGGAGCAACGGCCCGGCGTCCTCGTGCTGTCCGGCGGCAAGGATCTCGACGACGCGACGCGCCGGCACGCGCGCGACATCGCGCAGATGGGCTACGTCGCTTTCGCCGCGGTCGCTCAGGGCGACCCGGCGAGCGGCCTCACGCTCGCGCTGCGCGCGAAGCCGGCGCTCGACACCGTGCGCAAGCAGCCGCAGACGGATCCCGAGCGCCTCGCGGCCGTGGGCTTCGGGCTCGGCGGCACGGCGGTGATGCAGCTCGCTTACGCCGGAGCGCACCTGCGCACCGTGGCGAGCTTCGATGGCGCGCTCACCGCGCCCGATGCCGACCAGCAGCGCCGCATCCGCTGCTCGATCCTCGTGCTGGACCTTGCGGGCGCGGCGACGCGCGACGGCGCCGCGGCCGATGCGTTGCGCCAGGCGCTCGCGCGCGTGCACGTCGACTTCGAGCTCGCCTCCTACGGCCGCGCGAGTCACGCGAAAGCCGAACGGCGCGCATGGGGCACGTTACGCGCCTTTCTCGGCGAGGCGCTGCGCTAGGGCGACATCAATCGTCTTCGGCGTCCTCGGCGAAAAGGGTGTCCATCTCGGCTTCCACCTGGCACGCGCGGGCGATGGCGCGCATCACGGCCCTGGGTTCGCGCCAGATGACGTGCAGCAGGACGAGAGCCGCTCCGCGCGGGCGCCTGCGGCCCTCCTCCCAATGGCGCAACGTGTTGACGGAGATTCCGAAGCGGTTCGCGAATTGCGTGCGGTTGATATTCAACCGTCGCCGCACCTGCTGGGCGAAAAGCCAATAGGGAGGATGCGAGGCGCCTCGCCGCCGCAGGCGGCGATGCGGTTGGCGGCCTTTGATGATCTCCATGCCTCGTTCAACGGCGCGGGCATCTCATGCGATGACGTGAGGGAGCAACGTGGGGGGATCCAAAAGTACACCATTGAAAACTCCGCTCCACTGGAGCCCTAAAGTGTCCCACTGGACCGCCTACGTCGTCCGCAGTCGCGCATGACGCGCCCGCCAGTCCAGTGGAGCACAAGGTTGCTCCAGTGGATCATCCGCGCGGCCGCCGTCGCGGCCCGTGGCGCGCCACACGGTCCACTGGGACACTTTAGGGCTCCAGTGGAGCGGGATTTTCAATATTCACTTTTGCGACCTCCCCACCCCTCGTATGCGGCACCTTCCGCCAGTGGGCGCCAGCGCCGCGCGAGAAAAAAAAACCGGGGACGAGCCCCGGTTGAAGCGCTATCCCGGCTTGGGTCCGGGATGGCATGCGATCGTTACTTCACGGTTTCGGTGATCGGTCCCGCGACGCCCGCGACGTAGGTGGCATCGCCCGAATAGTTGCCGCGGATCTGGAAGCTGCCGCGCTTGAGGCCATTGGTCGAACAGGTCGCCTTGCCCGCGGAAAGCGCAACAGCCGTGCAGCCCGAGATCGGCGAGTTGTTCGCGGTGAAGCTCACGGTGCCCGTCGGCGTGCCCGCATTGCCCATGATGGCGGCGGTGAAAGTCACGCGCGTCCCTTTGTTCGCGGTGTACGCCGACGAGTCCATCGTCGCGGAGACGGGCTGGTTGGTGAGGGGAGCCGGAGGCGGCGGCGGCGGAGGCGGCGTTGTCGTACCGCCACCGGACGATCCGCTCGTGCTGCCGCTACCGCCCGCGCTGGAGCCCGACGTCGCAGCCGCCACGCCGAACTTCATCGCCGCATCGCCCGCCTCCATCGCACCGACGTCCGGCGCGGCGCCGTTGAAGTGGTCGTTGAAGTTGGGAATGCGAATGCCCTGGTCGTAGCCGGGCGCCCCGGCGGCGAGGGCGTAGAGGCCCGAATCCGCCGCCATGTCGCCGTTGCCCGCGGCGTATTGCGGCCGGCCGATGAGCGCGCCGACTTCCGGCACGCCGAGGGTCGCCATCATGTCGTTCTGGAACGTGTTGTCCGTGCCGATCTGGAAGAACGGGCCGTTCTGCGGCTTCCACACGTTGTAGATGTTGTTCATCGAGATCGTGTTGTGCACGAGCTGCGTGTCGCCCGTGCCGCCCACCCCCGCGCCGCCGCCGAGGCCGTTGGTGCAGCCCGACTGCGTGCGTTGCAGCATCGTGTTGTGGAAGAGGTAGCGCCGGCCGTTGCCGAAGTCGCTCGAGCTTCCATCCTTGAACATCGGCTGCTTGTCGTCGCTGTCGCAAGCCGCACCCTGCAGGAACTCGTTCCGATCCCACACGTTCCTGAAGATGTAGAGCGGCCCGACGGAGTCGACGGTGCTCGCGATGCCGGTGCCCGTCTGGTCGAGATAGTTGCCCCACACGCGCACGTTCTGGTCGCCGCCCTCGATCTCGAGGCCGTCGTCCCACGCGTGGTTCACCTTGTTGCCGTAGACGTCGCTGTCCTTGTTCGGCCAGCCCGAGGTCGAGAAATTGTCCTCGCCGCCCATGCCGTCGTTGAAGTGGTTCGATGAGCTGTACACCTCGTTCCAGCGGTAGACGTTGTTGCCGCCGCAGTACGAGAAGGTCAGGCCCTGGGGACCCGCCGGGTGCGCCACCGCCCACGAGTTCGCGGCATAGCGCGGGTCGTGGATCTTGTTGCGCTGGACCGTGACGCGCGTGAGCTCCTCGCTCTGGCAGATCGCGCGGATGCCGGAATCCATGTCCGTGCCCCACGTGCCGTCGCGGGTGCGGCCCCAGCCCGAGATGTCGTTGTCCTCGATGATGACGTCGTGCTGGTTCTTGTCGATGAGGATGCCGTGCTGCTGCGCGCCCTTCAGCGTGAAGCCGCGCACGATCACGTACGACGCGTTGATCGTGATGTTGTACGGCGCGTTGTTGGCCGCATCGAGCGTGGCGCCCGTGCCGTCGTAGACGACATAGCCGTTCGCGGTGCCGCTCACGCTCACGTTCAGCGTCTGCGAGCCGCTCGCGACCTTGATCGTCTGCGAGACGGGCTTGGTGTTCGACCAGGTGGTGAAGGTGACCGACTTCGCGGCCGCCTGGCCGGGAAGGTTGAGTTGCGCTTCATACGTCGTTCCCGCCGCCAGGTTCACGAGCGAGCCGCGGCACTGGTTCGCGCTCGAGTCGTAGACCATGGTGAGCCCCTGCGTCCAGGCCGATGCGCCGCTCACGCGGAATTTCACTTCGCAGCCGCCGGATGCGGTGGCACCCGCGGGGCTGCTCCAGTAGAGGCCCACGGCCTCGTAGGTGGGGACGGCGTTGACGTTGGTGCTGTCGAGGGATTGCGCCTGCGCCTGAAGCGCGGCCGCTGCACAAAGCAGCGACGCGACGGTCGTTTTAGCAAGGCTTCGCATGCCAGATAACTCCTACATCGTTGTGCGACAAGCCGGAGTTATTGCAAGGGGTGTGCCAGTGCCTTTTTACTATTTTAAACCAACAGCTTGCCTCACAACGCCGAAATGCCAAGGACGCAACGTTGTAGTGCGGACGCCACGGGTTTTGTCGTCACCGCGAGATTCGTTGTAGGAATCCCCTGATGGCCACGTCAGATATGGACTACATCGTCGGGCACCGACGACGTCACGCACGAATGCGCTGCCGCAAATGGTCAGCCGGCCGCGTTGACCCCCGAAAAGCAGGGGTCAACCGGTCGCTGTAGGGATACGACTACGCGCTTGTCGTCGCCGCTATCACTGGCACGTCGTCTTGGGCGACGCAAAGACCTGGCGCGTGATCGGCTTCGAGCCGCTCACGCCGTTCACGACGTAGCTGAAGGTGCCGTCGTTGCCGTCGCTGAACGTGAGGGAGGCCGTGCCGACGGCGGTCGCGGTGACTCGCGCGGGATCCCACGCCGCATTGAACGCGGGACCGGTCATGCGATAGAGGGTGCCGGTGTAGCTGCCGGGCGCGGTCTTCGCCATGTTCGAGGCGACGAGCCAGAGGCCGTTGCCGGCATCGTCGTAGGTGAACCAGGTGAGGAAGATCGTGTCGCCCTGGTGCGTGACGTTGATGCCCCACCCGGACTCCGTGCCGTTCATGCGCCACCAGAGGTCCTGGTAATTCGTGGCCGCACTGCTCGTGGCCGCGGCGACGCACGTCGGAGGCGAGGCGCTGAACAGCTCGCGCGTGACCGACTTGCTCACCGTCGCGCCATCGAGCGTCGCGCTGAATGTGCCGTGGCTCGCGTCGCTGAACGCGAAGGTCGCATTGCCCACCGGGGTCGCGCTCACCTGCGAGGGATCGAACGTCGCGGCCGAGAACGCTGGTCCGCGCGTGCGGTACAGCGTGCCGCTCCAGGTGTTCGTGCCCGTGAGCGCGCCGGCGGACATCACGAGCCACTGGCCGTTGCCTTGCGCGTCGTAGGTGAACCACGTCGCGAAGAGCAGGTTGCCCTGCTGCGTGAGGTTCACGCCCCAGCCCGACTCGGCCGCGGCGCCCCACCACAGTCCCTGCACGTTCACGCTCGCGGAGGCCGTGCCCGAGCCATTGCCGCCCGACGTGCCCGCATTCACGGTCTGCGTGATCGGGCCGGCGATGCCGGTGCCGTAGGCTCCGTTGCCGGAGTAGATCGCGCGGATCGCGTGCGCGCCGGCGCTCGAGAGCGACGTGTTGCAGAGCGCGATGCCGTTGGACACGGCGACGCTCGAGCACGCGCCGATGGTGCTGCCGTTGTCCTGGAACTGCGCGGTGCCGCCGTTGCCGGGAATCGTCGCGGTGAAGGTCACGCTGTCGCCCGCGTTGATCGTGTACGACGACGAGTCCATGCCGAACGAGGTGGGCAGCGACGCGGCGGACTGCGTGGAGCCCGTCACGGTCTGCGTGATGGGACCCGCCGTGGCGACGGCATAGCTCGAATCGCCGGAGTAAGCGCCGCGGATCGCATAAGTTCCGCCGCCGAGGCTGGCGGAGCAGGTCGCGACACCGCCCGAGAGCCCGACGCTCGAGCAACCGCCGAGCGTGGCGCCGTTCGCGCTGAAGCTCACCGTCCCCGTCGGCGTGCCCGCGTTGCCCGAGATCCGCGCGGTGAAGGTCACCGTGCTCCCGGAAGCGCTGGTGTAGGAAGAAGAGTCCATCGTCGCCGATGCACTCGTGGTGCCGGTGCCCGTGCCGGGCGTGCTCGGCGTGCTCGGCGTCGAGGGCACCGTCGGTGTCGACGGCACCGCCGGCGGCGTCGGCGCGGCCGGTGTGCCCGCGGCGCCGATGCTCGAGCCCGGCGAAGCGGCGACACCGAACGTCATCGGCCCATCGCCGGCTTCGGCCGCCCCCACATCCGGCCCGGAACCGTTGTAGTGGTCGTTGAAGTTCGGGATGCGGATCGCCTTGTCGTAGCCCGGCGAGCCCGCGGCGAGCTGGTACATGCCGCCGTCGGCGTTGCCGTTTCCATTGCCCGATGCGTACGCGGGACTCGCCACGATCGCCCCGACCTCGGGCGAGCCCGCCGTCGCCATCATGTCGTTCTGGAACGTGACGTCGGAGCCGACCTGGTAGAAGGGCCCGTTCTGCGGCTTCCACAGGTTGAAGATGTTGTTCATCGAGATCGTGTTGTGCACGAGCTGCGAGTCGCCCGTGCCGCCGATCCCCGCGCCGCCACCCAGCCCGTACTGCAGGCCCGATTGCGTCGGCTGCAGCATCGTGTTGTGGAAGAGGTAGCGCCGCCCGTTGTTGAAGTCGCTCGACGACCCGGACTTGAAGAACGGACCGCGATCGTCCTTGTCGGGCGAGGAGACGTTGAGCAGGAAGTTGTTGCGGTTCCACACGTTGCGGAAGACGTAGAGCGGGCCGACCGAGTCGACCGTCGAGGCGATGCCGGTGCCCGTGCGGTCGAGGTAGTTGCCCCACACGCGCACGTTCTGGTCGCCGCCCTCGATCTCGAGGCCGTCGTCGTTCGCCATCGAGATCTTGTTGCCGTAGACGTCGCTGTCCTTGTTCGGCCAGCCCGAGGTCGAGAAATTGTCCTCGCCGCCCATCCCGTCGTTGAACCGGTTCGACGAGCTGTAGATCTCGTTGTGGCGGTACACGTTGTTGCCGCCGCAGTACGAGAACGTGATGCCCTGCGGGCCGGCGGGATGCGCCGTGTCCCAGCTGTTGGCGCTGTAGCGCGGATCGTGGATGCGATTGCGCTGGATCGTGACGCGCGTGAGCTCCTCGTTCTGGCAGATCGCGCGGATGCCCGAATCCATGTCGGTGCCCCACGTGCCGTCGCGCGTGCGGCCCCAGCCCGAGATGTCGTTGTCCTCGATGATGACGTCGTGCTGGTTCTTGTCGATCAGCACGCCGTGCTGTTGCGCGCCGCGCATCGTGATGCCGCGCACGACGACGTACGACGCGTTGATGCTGACGTTCGTGGCCGCGCCATTCTGCGCGTCGAGCACCGCGGAGCCGCCGCCGTCATAGACCACGTAGCCGGAGGGACTGCCTCCCTCGGTGATGTTGAGCGTGCCGGAGCCGCTCGGGACCGCGATCGTCTTCGCCACCGGCACGCGATTCGACCACGTGGTGAAGGTGATGCCCTTCATGGCGGGCTGCCCCGGCATGTTGAGCTGCGCTTCGTACTGCGTGCCCGGGGCGAGGCTCACGAGCGAGCCGCGGCACTCGTTGCTGGAGGCGTCGTACCAGAGGGCGAGGCCCTGGGTCCACG
>Ga0068852_100002408_pt1 | contig 12888 bp, 10 predicted proteins | sample KBSCornC22_FD_66594 | JGI IMG/M metagenome (GOLD analysis project Ga0068852, IMG submission 66594) | Corn rhizosphere microbial communities from Kellogg Biological Station, Michigan, USA - KBS Corn C2-2 | ecosystem: Host-associated > Plants > Roots > Rhizosphere > Soil ... | reverse complement strand
CGCGAAATTCGAAGCGCCGCACGACTTCGACCTCGCGAACGGCACGCCGACGGACTTCCGGACCACGCGATACGACAGCGCGTTCGCCGTGGCCGAGATCGGCTACGGCGCGCTCGAAGGGCGCATCCTCAACGTGATCTCCAAGACCTACCGCGGTGCGGACACCGGCGGCGTGTGCGGCACCATGCTCGCGCTGATGGCCGACCCGACGCCCGGGCTCGACTGCTATGCGCGCGGCGACCACGGCTCGCGCGGCAGCTGGCTGCTCGACATCGACTACAAGCATGCGATCACGCCGGCCACCACGCTGAACCTGCACGCGGGCTACCAGAAGGTGGCCAACTTCTCCGAGGCCAACTTCAGCGACTGGCGCATCGGCCTCACGCACAAGCACTGGGGCTTCGAATGGAACGCCGACCTCGTGGGCAGCAACACCCGCGTGCGCGAGCTCTACCTCGCGGTGGACGGCGACAAGCTGCGCGCCACCGACAACGCGAAGCTGGTCGTCTCCGTCACCAGGCACTTCTGATGCTTGCCCCGATGACTTCGAACGCTTCGACGGAGTCCGCCCGGCCGCGCCGGCCGCCCTGGCTGCGCAGCCAGCGTCCATGCCATCGCCTCGTGAACACATCGATTCCCTGGCTCCTGGCCGCTCTCGGAACCGCGCTGTCGCCAGCAGCCCGGGCAGAAGAAAGCGGCGACGAGTTCGTCGGGTATTGGAAGACAGCGCAAGGCGACGGCATCGTGCAACTCCAGCGCTGCGCCATCTACAAGGACGCGCCACCCACCGCCTTGTGCGGGGTCGTGGTCTGGGACAGCGCGGTGGACAACCCGAAGAGGACCACACCGCTCGATTGCAACCGCAAGATCTTCGAGGCCACCAGGTTCGAGGCGGGCGTGTGGAAAGATGGCTGGGCCTTCGATACGCGCAAGAAGCAGTTCTACCGCGTCAAGCTGCGCCTGAAGGACGGGTACATGCACGCACGTGCCTACGTGGGCAGCGAGGTCAACGGCCAGACCGAGATCTTCACCCGCGTGGCGGCCGTGCCGCCAGGTTGCGATGGCCGCAAGCCGGAAGCGACCTCCGTGGTCGGCGTCGGCCAGTGACGATGGCGCGTGACGGCGATCAACTGCGCGACCGCTGGGTCAGCGCTCGCCGCCGCCTGCGCTACCGGGGCCTGTTCGCCGACGGCAGCAGCCTGTCGTTGCGCAGCCCGCGGGGCGCGATGCTGTGGTTCGGCGACGCGCACTGCAGCGAGCCCGCGCAGCTGGGCCTGGCCCATGCCGCCAGCAGCACGGGCGAATCGCCCGTGCACGCCGCCATCTACCTTGCACGGCCCGACGTGGGCGCGGTGCTGCTGGGTGGCGGCGAGTACGGCCGCGCGCTGGCAGGCTTCGGCGGCGGCATGCCGCAGCTCTTCGACGAGCAGGCGCGCCACATCGGCCCCATGGGTTCGCCGGTGGACGGCGCGCCGACGCTGTCGCGCACGCTGCGCGGTGGCGGCAATGCGCTCATCATCGGCGGCAGGCCAGCGTGCCTGGGCACCACCTGCGAGCGGCTGGTGTTGAATGCAGAACTGTTCGAGAAATGCGCCCAGGCTTGCGTGCTGGCACTGGCCACCGGCGGCAGCATCCGGCCGCTGCCGTGGTGGGTGCGGCTGGTCGCCAACTGGCGCCTGATGAACGATGAGAAGCGCGCCGCGCTGCGCTTCTCGCAAGGCCTGATGCCCGAGCACAGCCTCGGCTACTGACGACAAGGAGCGATGCGTCCATGAGTGCGAACGACCCCCGTCCCCTGGGCACCCGCCAGATCGCCAGTGCGCTGTCCATCGGCACCATCGCCTTGCTGATGATCGGGCTGCAGCCCATCCTGCTGGGCGAGCTGGTGGAGCAAAAGCGCATCACGCTCGAAGGCGTGGGCATCGTGGCGATGGGCGAGATCGTCACCGTGGGGCTGGGCGTGATCCTGGGCGATGCCTTGCTGTCGCTCGCGCAGCTGCGGCTGGTCACTGTGCTGGCGGCGCTGGTCACGGCGGTGCTGGACGTCTTCACCGCACAGGCCGCGGGCGACACCGGCTTCGCGCTCGTGCGCGCGCTGGCGGGCCTGGGGGAAGGCGTGCTGGTGTGGGTCGCCACCTGCATCGTCGTGCGCTCGGCCACGCCCGACCGGCTGGCCGGCATCTTCCTCGCCGCGCAGACGCTCGCGCAGGCCGCGCTCGCCGCGCTGCTGGCCATGGCCGTCATCCCGCGCTGGGGATGGGCGGGAGGCTTCGCGGTGCTGGCGGCGGTGACCCTGCTGGCCGGCATGCTGTCTCGCGGCCTGCCGCGGGCGGTGGCGCCGCTGCCCAGCGTGGGCGAGTCTCGCTTGCCGTGGTCGGCATCGACCGTGCTCACACTGGTCGTGGTGTTCATGCAGATGGCCGCAATCGGATCGCTGTGGGCCTACCTCGAGCCGCTGGGCAAGCAGGTCGGCTTCGACGCGCAGACATCGCAGACGTTGATCTCGGGCGTGCTGCTGATGCAGGTCATCGGCGGCGGCGTGGCGGCGCTGGTCATCCGCCGTCTGGGCGCGGGGTCCACGCTGCTGGCCGGTACGGTCGCGCTGGCCGCGGTCGCCATCGGCATCCATTTCGCGCCGGCGGGCGCCACCACCGGCTTCGCCGCGATGGGCGCGATCTTCGGGTTCGCATGGCTGTTCCTGATGCCTTTCCACATCCGGCTGGCCTTCCGTGCCGACCCCACCGGCCGGGTCGCGGTGCTGGTGCCCGCCCTGCAGCTGCTGGGCAGCGCCTTCGGGCCGCTGGTCGCGTCGTTCATCGTCACGGGCGAGGACGCACGGCCGGTGCCGATGGTGTGCGCAGCCTTTGCCGCGCTCACCGTGGTGTCGCTGCTCGTGCTGCTCAGCCGCCGGCGCGGTTCGCCGGCGCTGGCGCCGAATGCATGACGCCGGTGCGCGGCAGGTACTTCACGCCTCGCGTGACGGGCGAGCCCTGATGGCTCAACCGGCGCAGGAACGCCAGCGCCAAGCCGCGCCCGGCTTTCGTTGATTCCTGCCGGAACCGCGTGACGCTGTCCTCGAAACGCCGTTGTCCTGAACGGATTTCACTCCAAAACGATAGTTATCGCTATACAATAGTCATCACTATATTTTTGTCGACTGCCGGGCCTCATTGTTGTCTTTGACCGCCCGGTGCCGACGCCGTCTTCCAAATCGTGACCATGCCTGCTTCTCGTGACGATCGCCTGGTTCTGGCCGTCGACCTCGGCACCTCCGGCTGCAAGTGCGCCCTGGTGACGCTGGACGGGCAGGTGCAGGCCTGGGCGTTCCGCCCGGTGGCGCTGCATGTGCAAGGCGTTCAGGCCGAGCAGGACCCTCACGAGTGGTGGCAGGCGCTGGTGAGCGCCGCCGGCGAGCTGCTGGCGGGCGATGCCGCGCGCCGGCAGCGCGTGGCGGCCGTGTGCTGCTCCACGCAAACCGAAGTCACGGTCTGCGTGGACCGCACGGGCGAGCCCATCGGCCGCGCGATCAGCTGGCTCGACGCGCGCGGCGCCGCGGCCATCGCCCGGCGCGCGCGTGGCCGGCTGGTCAACATCGAGGGCTACGGCCCCTTGAAGCTGTGGCGCTGGCTGCGCCTGACGGGCGGCGCGCCGTCGAGCACCGGGCGCGACCTTGCCGGCCACATGGCCTACGTTCGCGACGAGCAGCCGCAGGTCTACGAACGCACGCACAAGTTCCTCAACGCGCTCGATTACCTGAACCTGCGCCTGACAGGCCGCGTGTGCGCCACCCAGGATTCGCTGGTCACCGCCTGGGTGACCGACAACCGCGATGCGAACCGCGTGCGCTACGACGCGCGCCTGCTGCGCGTCCTGGGCATCGAGGCCGACAAGCTGCCGGAGATCGTGCAGTCCACCGACGTCATCGGCACGCTGATGCCGCAGGTGGCCGACACGCTCGGGCTCGACCCGCGCACCGTGGTGGTGGCCGGCGCCGTGGACAACTCGGCCGTGGCGGTCGGCGCGGCCGTGCGCGACTTCGAGACGCACCTGTACCTCGGCACCTCGTCATGGCTGGGCGCCCATGTGCCCTTCATGAAGACGGACGTGCTGCGCAAGATCGCCGCCGTCCCCTGCGCGGTGCCGGGGCGCTACCTGGCGATGGCGCTGCAGTCCACGGCCGGCGCCAATCTCTCGTTCCTGCGCGACCGCATCCTCTACCACCCGGACGAACTGGCCAGCGACGAAGAGCATCCGGCCGTCTACGAGGTGCTCAACCGCATCGCCGCGCGTGTGCCGCCGGGCGCTCGCGGCTTGATCTACACGCCCTGGCTGTTCGGCGAGCGCACGCCGGTGGACGACCCGCGGCTGCGGGCGGGCCTCATCAACATGTCGCTGGAGCACACCCGCGAGGACATCTTCCGCGCCTTCCTGGAAGGCGTGGCGCTGAACACGCGCTGGATGATGGAGCCGTTCGCCAAGCTGCTCGGGCGCGACCCCGGCACCATCGTCGCAGTCGGCGGCGGGGCGCAAAGCGATGTCTGGTGCCAGATCATCGCGGACGTCACCGGCCAGCCCATCCTGCAGCCCGAGAGCCCGATCCAGGCGAATGCCATCGGCGCGACGTTCATTGCCGGTGTCGGCATCGGCGCCCTGCGCTACGACGAGCTCGGCGCGCTGCGCCACACGAAGCAGGTCTTCGAGCCTTCGCCCGCGCTGCGCCGCCTGTACGCCGACAAGTTCGACGCCTTCAAGGAAGTCCGCCGTCGGCTCGCGCCGCTCTATCACCGGCTCAACGCCCCCTCCCCGACCCGCCCATGAAGCACGAATCACCACGCCGCCACGTCGTCGAGCTCTGCCTGGAGTTGTCCCGCCGCGGCTACTTCGCCGGCACCGGCGGCAACCTGATGCTGCGCATCGACGCCGAGCTCGTCGCCGTGACGCCCTCGGCACTGGACTATCACGCCATGACGGCGGCCGACGTCTGCGTGCTGCGCCTGGCCGACCTGTCGCGGGTCGAGGGCGAGCGCACGCCGTCGGTAGAAAGCAGCCTGCACGCGCGCGTGCTGCGCGCCAAGCCCGAGATGGGTTGCAGCATCCACACGCACCAGCCCGTGGCCAGCGCCTGCGCGCTGATCGGCCGGACCCTGGAGGTGCCCGTGCGGCTGCGCGCCTCGCTGGGCTCGCACGTGCCGGTGGTCGGCTACGCGCCTTCGGGCAGCGGCTGGCTGGCGTCGCGCCTGCACCGCACGCTCGAGCCCGGTATCAACGCGTACCTGATGCGCAACCACGGCATCCTGTGCTGCGGACGTGACAGCGCCGCCGCGATGCAGGCCGTGGACGACCTCGAATCCGTGGCGCGCACGCTGCTCAGCGAGCGCATCTCGGCGCAGGCTTCAGCACACGCCACCACCAAGTCAGCGCTGCTGCGCGTCAACGACGCACTCCTCGGCCGCGCGCCCCTCTGAGCTTTACACCAGGATGACTGAGATGAGCAACCTTGCTTCCGTCCAAGAGGCGGCCCGTGCCGCCAGCCCTGCCGCAACGCCGGCATCCGCGATTTCCGCCTGGCCCGACGTGGACAGCCTGAACCGGCGCTTCGCCGACCTCGTCAAGCAGCCCATGCGGCCGATCCGGCCCGACGCGATGCCCAAGGTCCAGCGCTACTTCGACGAGAAGTGCCGCGGCTCCAAGCGCCTGGCTGAAGAGGCCAAGGCGGTGATCCCCGGCGGCGTGCAGCACAACCTGGCCTTCAACCACCCGTTCCCGCTGGCCATCACTCAGGCCGAAGGCGCCCACCTCACCGACGTCGACGGCAACCGCTACATCGACTTCCTCCAGGCCGGCGGACCGACGCTGCTGGGCAGCAACCACCCGGTCGTGCGGCAGAAGGTGCACGAGCTCATCGACAGCTGCGGCCCCGTCACCGGCCTGCTGCACGAGTACGAGGTCAAGCTCGCGGAACTCGTGTGCAAGCACATGCCGGGGGTGCAGATGCTGCGCCTGCTCGGCTCGGGCACCGAGGCGGTGATGGGCGCGGTGCGGCTCGCACGCACCTACACCCGCAAGAAATGGATCATCAAGGTCGGCGGTGCCTACCACGGCTGGAGCGACCAGCTGGTCTACGGCATGCGCCTGCCCAACACCGGCCGCATGGAGGCCACCGGCATCCCGCGCGGCGCCACCGGCTACACGCAGGAGTGCCTGCCCAACGACCTGGACGCGCTGCGCCGCAAGCTGCGCTGGAACCGCCTGCGCGGAGGCACAGCCGCGGTGCTGCTGGAGCCGCTCGGCCCCGAGAGCGGCACGCGGCCCGTGCACCGCGACTACAACGCCCAGGTGCGCGCGCTGTGCGATGAATTCGGCGCGCTGCTGGTCTTCGACGAGGTGGTGACCGGCTTTCGCATCGGCATGGGCGGCGCGCAGGCCTACTTCGGCGTCACGCCCGACATCACGGTGCTCGGCAAGTGCCTCACCGGCGGCTACCCGATGGCCGGCGCGATCGGCGGCAAGAAGGAGATCATGATGTCGCTCGTCGGCGGCATCGGCACCACCTCGCGCCGTGCCTTCGTCGGCGGCACGCTGTCGGCCAACCCGCTGTCGTGCGTCGCCGGCTACCACGCGCTGGCCGAAGCCGAGCGCAGCAACGCCGCGGCCGTCGCCGGACGTGCAGGCGATCGCCTGCGCAGCGGGCTCGAGGAAATCATCCGCCGGCGCGGCCTGCCCTACGTGACCTACAACATGGGCTCGATCGTGCACCTGCAGACCTCCGGCGTGCTGCTGCTGGACACCAGCAGCCTGTGGAAGCTGCTGAAGGTGAAGGACGAGGCCAAGCGCCGCAAGCACATGATGGAAGAGATGGGCGCGGCCTACACCGCGCACGGCCTGGTGACGCTGGCAGGCAGCCGCATCTACACCAGCCTCGCCGACACGGATGACGTCATCGACGATGCGCTGAACCGCTTCGACGACGTCTTCGCGCTGGTGTAGTGGCCATGGACGACCAGGCCATGCTGGAACCGCTGTGGCGGCAACTGCGCGAGCGCTTGTCGGCCAAGCATCTGACTGCCGGGCGCGCGCCCAGCCTGTCGCTGCGCATTCCCGGCAGCGATGCGATGTGGTTCGGCGAGGCTGACGACACCGTCCCGCGCCGCATCTCGTGGACCGGCACGAGTGCGGAGGGATCGGCCGCGCACATGCACGGCACCGTCTATGCGCACCGTGAGGACGTGTGCGCCGTCGCCGGGGCCAGCGGCGATTTCGGCCTGTGCCTGGCCGACTTCGGCGGCATCCTGCCCGGCGTGTTCGACGAGCAGGTGCGCCACCTCGGGCGCATGGCCTCGCCGGTGCGCGATGCTGATGAGCTGGCACCTGCCTTGCGCCATGGCGCCAATGTGATCCTCGTCCAAGGCCAGCCGCTGGTGCTGGGCACGACCGGCACGCGCCTCGTGCTCAATGCCGAGCTGTTCGAGAAATGCGCCAAGGCCTATGTGCTGGCCGTCGCCTGCGGCGAGACGGTCAAGCCGCTGCCATGGATCGTTCGCCATGTCGCCAATGGCCGCCTCATGAAAGACCAGAATCGGGCCCGCGCACGCATGCGCCAGGGATTGCTGCCCGAAGAAAGCAAAGGCTACTGATGCGCTTCGAGAACAAGGTGGTATTGATCGTCGGCGCGTCGTCCGGCATTGGCCGGGTGCTCGCTCGGCGGCTGGCCGACGAAGGCGCCCGCGTGGCGGTGACGGCGCGGCGACGCGATCGACTCGAGGCGCTCGCAGTCGAGATCGCAGCCGGCGGCGGGCACTGCAGCGTGCACGCCGCGGATGCGCAGGACGGCGACGCTGCCGAAGCCGTGGTGCGGGCCTGCATCGCCGAACACGGGCGCATCGACCTGCTCGTGCTCAACGCCGGAGGTGCGCCTGCGATCGACATGCGGTGCATGCAGGCGGCTGAGGTGCTGGCCTACATGCGCTCGAACTACGACGTGGCGGTGAACTACCTGTTCCCTGTCCTGAAGCAGATGCGCCAACAGCGCGACGGCGTGGTTGCCGTGACCAATTCGCTCGCCGGTTTCCTGGGCGTGCCGATGCAGGGACCGTACTCCGCCGCCAAGGGCGCGCTGCGGCTGCTGATCGACACCTGCCGCATCGAGTTCGGCCCTTTCGGCATCCGCTTCGTGTCGGTCTATCCCGGCTTCATCGCCACCGCTGCCACCGCCGACGACGGCATGCCGGCGCCGCTTGCGATGTCGGAGGATCGCGCGGTTGACCATGTCCTGGGGGCCATCCGCCGCGAGCGCCTGGACTTCGCCTTCCCCTGGCCGATGGCCGCGCTGGTCAAGCTATCGCAATGGCTGCCCAAGCGGCTTGTCGTGCGCATCCTGCGCCGCGACGTGCCGCCGTTGCCGGTCCATGCCGGCAACGGCGTGTGATCCAGGCGACACACAGCACCGAGCCCGCCAAGTCGAGGACATCGATGCGCTGCTGATCGCACGGAGCATCGGCAAAAAGTACATTGGTCCTCCATGCAACCCCAAGCCCACGAGTGGCTTGCGTGGTCTCGCCCGTCCTCCGCGTATGCTGGTCCGAAAACAACGCTCGTTCGCTCGAACGGACAATGGACGCGAGACAAGCCAAGCTCCAGAAACATCGTCTGCGCATGACCTCCCTCACGGTGGTCAATACGCTGCTTCAAGGGGTGATCTTCGGGCTGTATGCCTGGGCGGGCGAGGTGTCGTGGGGCGCGATGATCGCCTTCACCGCCGTGAGCCTGGGCACGACGGTGTTCTTCACAGCTGCTGTCGCGCTGCACTGGAACTTGCGCGTCAAGGACAGCTGGCTGCTCAACGCGCAGCTCATCACCAACTTCGCCATCGGCCTCACCTTTCTTGCAGTGGTGCCACAGCTGGCCCTGATGTTCCTCGTCTCGCTGCTGGTCACCTTCAACTTCGCGATGATGGCCTTCACGACGCGGCAGTTCCTGTGGGCATGGCTGGCCTTCGGCGGCTTGACCGCCGTCGCGCTCATCGCCGGCCGGCCGCGCTTCGCGAGCCTGGCGCCCACGGACTTCAACATGTTCGTGATGTGGCTGTTCTTCTTCCTCGCCGTGCGCCGGCTCGCCGTCATCGGTTCGCAGTTCAGCAGCCTGCGCGGGCAGCTGTCGGAGAAGAACCGGCAGCTCACCGAATCGCTGGAGCGCATCAACGAACTGGCCACGCATGACGAGCTCACCGGCGCCTTCAACCGCCGGCGATTCATGGAGCTCCTGATGGAAGAACGCGAGCGGGCCAAGCGCACGCACGAGGCCTTCTCGGTGGCCATCTTCGACCTCGACCATTTCAAGCAGGTCAACGACCGCTTCGGCCACCTCGCGGGCGATGCGGTGCTCAGGGAATTCTGCGAGCTGGTCCGCCAGAGCATGCGCACCACCGACCGCTTCGCGCGCTACGGCGGCGAGGAGTTCGTGATGCTGATGCCGGCCACCACGCAGGCCGACAGCGCCGGCGTGGCGGTGGAGCGCATCCGCCAGGCGGCGGAGACCAAGGACTGGAACCCGATCCTGCCGGGCCACGGCGTGACCCTGTCCGCCGGCGTGGCCACCTACCGCGGCGACGAAAGCATCGAGGAGCTGCTCGCGCGCGCGGACGCGGCCTTGTACGAGGCCAAGCACAACGGACGCAACCAGTTCGTCGTGCGGCCGTGATCCTCGCGCCGTGATTGGCCGCGCCGCGCGGGGCGGCGCATGTCACGAATCCAGACAGCGGCGGTTGCTGCGTAGCCAGCAGACGCGCCGACGGTTGCTGCCAAAGCAGCCAAAAACATGCCTTTGCGCATGGCACGACCTCTGCAATGAAAGGTGTCCCCAAACACCATTCCATTGCCGAGGAGAACCTTTTCGTGAGCCATCGTCCGAGTCGCCGCATCCCCTTCCCAGCTTCGCCCGTCGCGGCCGTGTGCGCCGCGATGTGCCTGCTGGCCTCGGGCGCGACGCGCGCGGCCGAGCCCACCGTCGCCGAGCTGCAGGCCGAGATCGCGCGGCTGAAGGAAGCGCTGCAGGCGGCGCAGAACAAGAACAAGCCGGCTGAAGAAGCGAAGCCGGCAGCAAGCACGGGCGCCGCAGTGGCACCCGCGTCCGCAACTGCGCCCGCCGCAGAAGCCCCGGCCGAGGCGCCTGCCCTCGGCGGCGTGACGGTGCGCAGCCGCAACCGCATCGAGAAGCTGCAGGACGTGCCGCTGTCGGTGTCCGTCGTGACGGGCAAGGAGCTCGACCGACTGGCCGCCACCGACATCAGCGAGATCACCAAGCGCGCGGCCAACGTGGCGTGGAACAAGGGCAACCAGCGCACGAGCAGCCTGTCCATTCGCGGCATCGGCAAGATCGGCCAGACCGAGGCGCAGGACCCGAGCGTGGGCACGATCGTGGACGGCGTGAACTACGCCTACAACGCGCTCACCTCCAGCTTCGACTTCACCGATGTGGAAGCAGTGGAAGTCACGCGCGGCCCGCAAGGCACGCTGCTGGGCAAGAACACCAGCCTGGGCGTGGTCAACATCGTCACGCGCAAGCCGAGCTTCACGCCCACCGCCGACTACTCGCTCGGCTTCGGCCAGAACAACACCCTCACCGGCACGCTGGCCGCCGGCGGCCCGGTGGTGGACGACCTGCTTGCCTGGCGCGGCGTGCTGTCGGTGAGCCGCGGCGAGGGCGACATGGTCAACCTCTACAACCGCGACATCACGTACACCAACCGCGACCGCGTGTCGGGCCGCGTGCAGTTCCTGCTGCGCCCGTCGGCGGATTTCGACGCCCGCGTGGCACTCGACCTGCAGCCGCGCGCCGGCGAGACCACCAACGGCCGCACGATCAACACGCCCACGCCGGCCACCTACGCCAACGGCAGCGTGAACACACTGAGCACCGACCCGGCGGTGCGGCTCGCGCGGCGCTGGTTCACGCAGCAAGGCAACTATTCGTATGCCAACGACTTCCTTTACGGCGGCGGGCAGAACGCGGTCAACAACGACAACCAGCGCGCGCTCGTCACCGGAAGCCGCGGCGCGACCGCGGAGCTGAACTGGCGCCTGGCCGACCACACCATCACGTCCATCAGCGCGTACAAGGACTATCACTTCGATGCGTCCAACGACGAAGGCACGCCCTTCGACGTCTACCGCAATGCCGGCGGCTTCTGGAACGACTACAAGCAATGGAGCCAGGAGCTGCGCCTGAGCTCGAAGGCAGGCGGCTTCGTCGACTACCAGGCGGGCCTGTACTTCATCAAGGTTCGCAACGAAGCCGAGTACCGGCGCGAGTGGGGCAGCGATGCCGGCGCCTGGTTCGCCACGCCCGCGCAATACAAGACGCTGGACGCGGATGCGGCCGGACGCCAGCTGCTGCTCAATTCGCTGGACGGCCTGAAGATGGCCTTCAACAGCCCGGCCGGCACGCAGGACATCCGCAACGACAGCGCCGCCGTCTTCGGCCAAGCCAACTGGCACATCAGCGAGCCGCTGACCGTGACCACGGGCATCCGCTTCACGCGTGAGGACCGCCGCAACACCGGGGCAAGCTATCTCAAGGACAACGGCTTCGCGCCCGAGCTGACCCCGGCCATCGTGAACAGCGTGAACCTGGGCGGCTTCATCTCGAACGCCGCCGGCGACCTCGATGCGGCCAACAACGCGACGCAGCTCGCGCTCGCCGATGCACTCGCGCTGAAGTACTTCGGCAAGGCCGCGGGCGCGGCAGCCGGCGACGCCTACCGTTCGCTCACCGCCGCGCAGAAGGCGCAGGTGGCGGCGGCCAAGGCCTTGCGCGCCGCGCAGATCGGCGTGGTGTTCGCGCAGGCCGAGGCGCAGCCCTTCAAGAAGACGCAGCCGGCCCTCGTGATCAGCCCGAGCTACAAGATCACGCCCGACCTCACCTCCTACGTCTCGCTGCAGTACGGCGAGAAGGCAGGCATCGCGCAGTTCGTCAACGGCAACTCCAGCCCGGTGAAGCCGGAGAAGACCACCTCGTACGAGCTGGGCCTGAAGTCGCTCCTGCTGAACAAGACGCTGGTGCTCAACGCCGACGTGTTCCTGATGAACATCAAGGACTACCAGCAGTCGGTGCGCGTGGTGGACGACTACACCACCGCACTAAACCGCCAGTCCGACCCGAGCGCGCCCACCGTCTACGCCACCGCCACCGGCAACGTGCCGAAGGTGAAGGTGAGCGGCCTGGAAGTGGACGGCGTGTACCAGGGCATCCGCAACACCACGCTGCGCTTCTCGGGCGCCTACAACCGCGCGGTCTACAAGGAGTTCCCGAACTCCGCGCAGCCGGTGGAGAACGGCTACGCCGGCGCGCCGGCCTACCAGGACGTGAGCGGCCGGCCGGTGGCGGGCGCGCCGCGCTACACCTTCAACCTCGGCGCCGACTACCGCCTGCCCGTGCTCGCGGACAAGGAGTTCCACACCAGCGCCAACCTCGCGTTCACCAGCGGCTACTACTCGGACGCGGCGCTGTCCTCGTACAGCGTGATCCCGAAGAACACGCAGGTGGACCTGGCCGTGGGCCTGGGCAACCGCAACAAGAACTTCGACGTGAGCCTGATCGTGAAGAACCTCTTCAACGACGACACGCCGCAGCTTCGCACCTGGAACACCATCACGCCGGCCGTGCCGCGCTGGGTGGGTGTCGTCTTCACCGGAAAGCTCTGATGAACAAGAAGGAGAGAACCGCCATGGCACCGAAACTTCGACCCTCGTTCGCGCGAACACTCGTTGCGGCCGCCGCCGTGACCGTGCTCAGCGTCGTGCTCGCGCAAGCGGCCGACGAGAAGGCCGCTGCGCCCGCCGCCAACACCAACACCAGCACCAGCGCGCCGACGGCCGCCACCGCCAAGCCCTG
>Ga0068852_100002406_pt1 | contig 12898 bp, 10 predicted proteins | sample KBSCornC22_FD_66594 | JGI IMG/M metagenome (GOLD analysis project Ga0068852, IMG submission 66594) | Corn rhizosphere microbial communities from Kellogg Biological Station, Michigan, USA - KBS Corn C2-2 | ecosystem: Host-associated > Plants > Roots > Rhizosphere > Soil ... | reverse complement strand
GCAGGTCGCGTACTTCCTGCCGTCGCGACGGAAGACGATCGTGACGCTGAACTTGCCGGCGATCTTGCGCCTGCCCTTCCGCTCGCCCTTGATGTCCCACCTGTAGCGGCCGCTGAACGTGCTGTCGGATTCGACCGCCGAGCCCTCGTCGCGGAAGCGGTCGCGGTCCGAGCGGTCGAGCGGCGCCCGGAACGCGAACTCGCCCACGAACGGCTCGAAGCGGTCTCCGCAGGCCGTCCGCGCCGAGAACGCACCGCGCTTGACCCGCCCGCGGCCGTCGACGACCAGCTTGATCTCCCGGTCCTGGCCGGTCAGGCCCCGGTACGGGGTCCCGTCGCCGCCCGCTCCCGCCGCGACGGCGGCGAGCCAGAGAGCGACGAGGCAGCCGGCGAGCAGCGAGACTGCGAGAGGACGGGACACGTCGCGAGTTCTACCGGGCATCCGGCTCGGCGGCGCCGGTCGGCGCAGTCGCCCGGGCGCCGTTCTCGACCAGCACCGGGGGGCCGCGCTCGGGCAGCGGGACCTCGACGAGGTCGAAGTCGCGCGGCGCGACGGTGCCGGCGAAGACGGCGCGCGCCTCGGCGAGGACGTCGGGCACGAAGTGCCGCGAGGAGATGTGGACGAGGGCGAGCATCGCGACCCCGGCCGCGGCGGCGAGCTCGGCGGCACCGTGCGCGGTCGAATGCCCGGTCTCGACCGCCCGATCCTCCTCGGCGGCCGTGAAGCTCGCGTCGTGAACGAGCAGCTCGGCGCCCTCGGCGGCGACCTCGGTCTCCTCGCAGGGCTCGGTGTCGCCGGTGATCACGATCGTCCGCCCGGGCCGGTCGGAGCCCATCACCTGATCGGGCTCGACGGTCCCGTCGCGCCCGGCAACCGCACGGCCGTCCTGGAGCTCGCTGTAGTCGGGCCCGGGCTCGACGCCGAGCGCCCGCGCCGCCTCGGGATCGAACCGCCCGGGCCGATCGTCCTCGCGAAGCGCGTAGCCGTTGGCGACGATCCGGTGCGAGACCTCGAAAGGTTCGATCTCGTAGTCGCCGAAGTCGACCGACTCGGCACGGTTCAGCTCGATCAGCTCGAGGCCGTAGCGGGGCTTGCCGATGATCCGCGAGATCGAGCTGAACAGCGTCGTCAGCCCGGGCGGGCCGTAGATCGTCAGCCGCTCCTCGCGGTCCTGCATCTCGTAGCTCTTGATCAGCCCCGGCAGCCCCAGGTAGTGGTCGGCATGCAGGTGGGTGATGAAGATCGCATCGACGTTGATCAGGCCGATCGAGCGCTGCATCTGCCGCTGGGTGCCCTCGCCGCAGTCGAAGAGCAGTCGATCGCCGCCGCGGCGGACGAGCACCGCAGCGGTGTTCCGGCGCGCCGAGGGGACCGATCCGCCGGTGCCGAGGAAGATGACGTCGAGATCCACGCGGGAAGCGTATGGACGCGGACGAACCCGCGCCGGTTGGCGGCGGCCTCTGTACCTTTGCCCGCCATGCCCAGAGCCGCCCTCGCCCCGATCGTCACCGCAGCCCTCGCGCTGCTCCTCGCCGCGTCCGCCTCCGCGGCGCTGCCGAAGCCGCGGCACACGAAGAAGATCGACGTGCCGGAGTCGATCGCCGGCGTCGGGCTGAAGATGAAGATCGGGGACGCGGACAAGGAGTGGGGACGGAAGGGCGACTGCGACCTGAAGGGCTTTTCGACCTGCGTCTACGAGGCCCGCAACCCGCGTTCCGGCAGAGCGTCGATCGAGGCCGCCCGCCGCAGCAACGTCAGCTCGATCGGGATCTTCGCCGGGCGGGACAAGGACGACCGCTGGGTCTTCAAGGGCAAGCTGCTGAGGATCCAGGCGAAGCGGGGAATCGGCCTCGGCGCCCCCGGCAGGAAGGTCCCGAAGGCCTACCCGGACGCGATCAGGACCGCCAACCGGACCGGCTACATCGTCGAGGGCAGGGGTCGCTCCTACATGACCTTCCAGACCCTCGACGGGAAGCACGTCACCGGAATCACGCTCGTCGACGGCCGCCACCAGGGCTGAGCCGGAATAGACTCCCGACTCACACGCGCCCGTAGCTCAGCTGGATAGAGCGCCGCCCTCCGGAGGCGGAGGTCGCAGGTTCGAATCCTGCCGGGCGCGCTGCCCGGCGCGGCTGCGGAAGGACCCTGCCGGCCCTACGGCTTGATCTTCGAGCACTCCTTTCCGGCGCAGGTCGAGAGCTCGGTCGCCTTCTCGGCCAACCGTGCCTCGACGTCGGCGTAAGCCGGATCGCCGGCGAGGTTGTGGAGCTCGTGCGGATCGCTCTGACGATCGAAGAGCTGCCGGTCGCCGCTCTCGGTGTACTCGACGAACGTCCAGCGGTCGGTCCGCACGCCTTCGTAGGGCCGGTCCCAGCCGTTGACCGGAATCGCCCCCGCGAACAGCGGCGCCGGCGCCTCCACCCCGAGCGCGCGTTGCGGGACCTGATCGGGGTCGGCGATCGTCGGCAGCAGCGACAGGCCGTCCATCTTCCGGCCCGCACGCACGTTCGCGAAGTCGAGCAGGGTCGGCGCGAAGTCGATGTTCGAGACCTGACCCTTCACCTTCTCGCCCTGCGGGATGCCGGGGCCGCGGACGATCAGGGGAACCTTCAGCGACTCGTCGTAGGGCAGGAACTTGTCGCCGGGGATCCGGTGCTGCCCCTGCAGCCAGCCGTTGTCGGAGACGAACATGATCACGGTGTTCTTGAGCTGGTGGGTCTCACGCAGCGTCTTGACCATGTCCGCGACGTGGTCGTCGACCGCCATCATCGAGCCGGCCCGTCCCTGATAGTCGAGGTTGAGCTGGTCGATGTCGCTCGGGTCGAGCGGGGTCGCCGCGTTCATGTTCTCGGGGATCGGCCCGGTCCCCTGGTTGTTGAAGCTCGGCCCCTGCGGCAGGGTCAGCTCCGAGCTCTCGTCGCGATAGCGGAAGGGCGCCCGCGGGTCCGGCCCGGACCGCCCCATCAACGTCGTGGTGACGTCCTCGCGGTGCGGCGATGCGGGCGACCACCAGATGAAGAACGGCTTCTTCTCGCTGCGCCCGCGGCGGACGAGCCGGGTCGCGACCTTGCCGGTCACGTCGGGCGAGTAGTCCTTCGGCCGCTCGGTGCCCCAGTAGTCGTAGGGCGGCGGGCCGAAGAGACGCGCCAATTCGGCGAAGATCGTCGCCAGCGTGTCGGGCTGGTCGTCGACCTCGATGTGGGCGAACTCGACGAGCTTCTTGGCGAACTCCTCGTCGCCCCACGTCCGCAGCTTGCCGTCCTTGTTCATCACGAAGTTGAAGTAGTCGTAGGCGGAGACGTCGAGCAGCCCGCGCCAGGTGTCGAAGCCCTTCGGGACCTCGCCGTGGGCGTCGAGGGCGCCGTAGCCGTTCAGCCACTTGCCGATCGCTGCGGTCCGATAGCCGGCGTCGTCGAGCCAGGCCGGAAGCGTGTTCCCGCGCTGCTTCATCCCGTACCAGCCGTAGGGCGCGAAGTTGCCGATGACGCCGTGGTTGTGCGGGTACTGGCCGGTGATGAACGTCGCCCGGGCCGGGCAGCAGAGCGGGAACGCGTCGATCGCGTTCGTGAAGGAGGTGCCCTTCTGCGCGAGCTTGCGACGGACGTTCGGCATGAACTGCAGGTCGCTCTGAGCCATGTCGTCGGTCATGACGACGAGGATGTTCGGCTGCTTGCCCTTGCCGGCTCCGTTCGGGCGCGCGTGCGCGTTCGCCGTCAGCGCCAGGAGCGCAAGCAGCGACAGCGCCACCAGCGCGGCAAGCGCCGGACGTCGGTCTCGAATCGCGGTCCTCACGGGGTTCACCTCCGTAGCTCGGCCGGCGCGGTGCCGGTCGCGTTCATCGCCTCGTCGAGCGCCTCGACGAGATCGTCATGTGTCTTGCGGTCGCCGGGATCGTTCACGGTCCCGGCCCGGACGCCGACCAGGTTGCGGACCTCGTCCGGGTCACGCTCGAGGTCGTACATCTCGTACTCGCGCGGCCGCTCGCCGCTCGGGTCGAAGTAGAAGGCGTACTTGTGGCGGGCGGTGCGGATCGCCCGCAGCCGGTTCGGCTGCCCGGGCGCCTCGGTCAGCGCCGTCGCCGCCTGGTGGTCGTCGTAGGTGAACTGGATCGCGTCCTGGACGGTCTCGGCCGGTGCGTCGTGGTCGAGCACCGGCCCGAGGTCGACCGGGGAACGTTCGACGCGCTCGCGCTCGGGGGCCGCCTTCGCCGCCAGGATCGGAGCGAGGCTGCGCCCGCGCAGCCCCGGGTCCCCGTTGCCGCCGCCGTCGGGCTTCCCGGCGAGATCGAGGATCGTCGGCAGGACGTCGACCAGCGATCCGAGCGCATCGGTCTCAGCCGGCTTCGGAAAGAGCACCGGGTTGGAGACGACCAGCGGGACGTTGATCGTCTCCTCGTAGGCGTTGAAGGCCTTCTGGCGGAGGCCGCCGTGCGAGAGGCCCATCTCGCCGTGGTCGGCAACCCGGACGATCACCGTCCGCGAGCGCAGCGAATCCGGGTCGTCGGGATCGCCGAGCGCGGTGAGGATCCGTCCGACCTTGGCGTCGACGAGCCGGTGCAGGTACGCGTAGAAGTTCACGTAATCGAGCTGCTTGCGGCGGCTGTCGAGCGCTCCCATGTAGGCGGTCATTCCCATCCGCATCAGCGAGTGGACCGCCGGCTTGCCGGCGAGGGTCTCGTCGATGGTCGGCGGCAGCAGCACGCCGAGGTCGCGGAACTCGTCGTTCGAGTAGCCGCCGTCGAGGTACTGCGCGGGATAGCCGAGCACGTCGTGAGGGTTGACGAGCGAGGCGACGAGGCAGAACGGTCGCTCCGGGTCGCGGCCGGCGAGCCAGGTCTCGAGCTGGCGGGTGTAGACCTCGTCCCAGCCCTCGCCGTCGCCGGCCAGGCCGCCTCCGAAGTTCGAGGCCTTCGCGTTCTCGCCGGCGTCCGGCGCCTCCCAGTCGGCGAAGCCGTAGTCGCGCTCGATCCGCTCGGCGTCGCGCTGGGTCCAGCCGGCGAGCATCGAGCCTTCGCCGCCGAGCGGATGGGTCAGGTGCCACTTGCCTTTGTAGGCGACGTCGTAGCCGCGGTCGGCGAGCAGCCGCGGCAGGATCGGGATGTCGGTCGGGAGCTCGGCCTCCCCCCCGCGGCTCGCCCCGATGTTGAACATGCCGCGGGCGAACTGGGTCATGACCCGCTTCGGCGGCGCCTCCTTGCGGCGCAGGATTCGCGCCATCTCGCCGGCGACGCCCGGGAGGTTGCGCGGGTCCGGCTTCAGGTCGGCGGCGGTCAGCGTCAGCTCGACCCCATGCTCGGCCGGGAAACGGCCGGTGAACAGCGTCGAGCGGCTCGGCGAGCACATCGCCGTGTTGCAGAAGCCGTTCGTGAAGCTGAGCCCGGTCCGGGCCAGCTCGGCGCAGTTGGGCATCAGCGCGTCGACCCACCCCGGCTCGTCGGGCCAGTGCCGGGGCTGTCGCTGCTGATCGGTGATCAACAGGAGCACGTTCGGGGGCGTCGTGGTTACGGCAGTGCTCCGTCCCAGTTGGCCTCGTAGCACGGCCGCGGACCGCAGGGGTCGGTGATCGACCCGCCCTCGTCGATGAAGGCGGCGATCTGAGCGCGGATCGCCGGCGTGTTGCGGATCACCCGGTCGTGTGGGTCGAGGCCGAAGCTGTCGTTGGGGGCGGTGTTCGTGAGCGGCGGCGGGTCGGTGCCGAGGACGTCGTCGGGGTCGGGCGTCGTCGGGTCCGGCCGCTTCGGCCCGATGTCCCAGATGAAGAAGCCGCTGCCCTGCGCGGCGGGTCCGCTCAGGTCGCCGAGCGTGTGCAGGCCGACGAACGGAGCGTCATAGCCGGGCTGCAGTCGGTTCAGGTCCACCGCCGGGACCCGCAGCGGCGCCCCGATCGTCCGCGCCTCGACCTCGGTCTGGACGTTGGCGACCTGGTGGTCGCCGTAGGCCATCTCGATCAGCACCTTGTGCGGCGGCGTCCCCGGAAGCGGGTCGTCGGTCATGTGGTTGGCGTAGCCGTTCGGCTCGCCGCGGTCCCACATCGACTGGATCAGCGTCAGCAGCAGCGGTCGCTCCGACTCGACCGGATAGCTCGGGTAGAGGACCAGCGCGTAGTCCTCGAAGTCGACGCTGCGGGTCAGCAGCGTCGAGTAGTTCATCCCCGGCACGTAGAGGACCGAGCGCGTGAAGTCGGTCGCGATCGCGGTCAGCGCGCCGCCGGCGATCCCGCCCTGGCTGTTGCCGTAGTAGAAGAGCGGCTTCGAGGTGTCGATGACGCTGTTGCCGTTGAACCGGAAGGCGGGATCGCTCGCGAACCCGTCCGGGTGGATCATCGCCCGGCCGAGGTAGAGGAAGTCGAGGAATCCCTGCTGGAGCCGGTCCGGGAGTGGCTTGAAGTGCGAGAGGTCGGCCAGCGCCGGGATCGCGACCGGCCCGACGTCGTCCTCGGACATCCCGATCCAGTCGGTCGCGCAGGTCATCACGCCGTGGTCGTTTCCGAGCGTGCGGACGTCGCGGGTGTGGACCTCGGTGTAGTCGCCGAACAGCCCGTGCCCGTACATCGACGTCCGCACCGGCGCGACGACGTTGCCGCCGGCGTCGACGGCGGAGCGCGGGATGTTGCAGGTGAACCGGGCGTCGTAGAAGCCGTTCTGCTGCGGGACCCCGTCCCCGTCGAGGTTGAGGACGGCGCCCGGATCGCACGGCTTCAGGGGCCCGCCGTCGTCGGGATCGGTCATGTAGCAGGGCACCTTCACGGTCCCCGTCACCTCGCGGACGTTCTCGGCTCCGTGGTCGTTCGGGGTGGTCGCGTCCGGGAAGTCGACGACGCCGTCGGGACCGTTGGCCGGATCGCCGTCGTTCGGGTTGATCGTGAACTGCGGCGAGGTGCCGTCGACTCCGCCGTCGGTCAGGTCGGCGTCGCCGAGGTCGGCGAATGCCTGGTCGCGCATCGAGAGCATCCGCGAGGTCAGGTTCTCGGTGCTCGCGACGGTGAAGTCCCAGGCCAGGTAGAGGTGCTTGCGACCGATGTCGTCCGCCTCGAGGTCGTCGAAGATCGACTCGAAGTGATCACGGCGACTCTCGATCGCCTTGATCCCGGTCGGCACGCGATCGCGGTAGAGCTGAAATCCCGGTGGCGCGGCGAGCGTGTTGCCGTCGGCGTCTTCGAGGTTGCGCAGCGCGACGATGTAGCGGTGCCCGTCCTCGAGGTTCTTGCCGAAGTGGATCAGCAGGTCGGTCTGATCGGGGCTGGTGGCGTTCGAGTCGAGCTCGCTCCAGATCAGCTGCCGCTTGCCGGTGGCGGCGTCGATGACGACGATCGGTGCCTTGGCGCGGAACGACTCGCCCATGTCGGTGATCGCGACCGGGTCGGTCTGCGCAAATGCCTCCGGCGTGTCCATGCCCGGCACGCGAAGCACGATCGGCGCGCCGGGGCTGAACCCGTCGCTGGTGTTGATCTCGGCCGGGTCGATGGGCGTCCCGCTTGCGTTCGTCGGCATCGACGCGGTCTTCAGGTCGAGCCGCCGGCCGGTCGGGGTCGCGTCGTCGGGACGTGTGTAGAAGTCGTTCGGGTACGGGAACAGGCACTGCCCGCCCGGCGCGGCGATCGGATCGCAGCGGTCGGCGGTCGCCACGTCGACGCCGACCGGGTTCTTGCCGTCGCATCGCGCCGGGTCGCGCTTCATCTTCCGCTCGGCGACCACGTGCGTCTTGCCGCGCTTGACTGTGAACCTGGCGGTGAGCCGCAGCTTCGTCTTCAGGCAGCTCCGCACCAGCGGCGCTCCGGTGCGGTTGATCTCGAAGCTCGTCTTGGCCTTGCTGCCCGGGCGGGCCCGGATCTTCTCGTTGGCGGCGATCACGGTCTTCTCGCCGCCCTGGATCGCCGCAAGGGAAAGCGTCATGCGCTTCGGCTTGCGGCCCCGGTAGGAAACGGTTGCGCGGGCCTTGCCGCCGTCGACGAGAGCCGCCTGGTCCGCCGTCTTCAGTTTCAGCTTCGCCTTCGGCGACGGCTTCGCCGCGCTCGCTGATCCGGCGAGGACGACGACGAGCACGAGTGCGATCGCTGCGACTGCTGCTGATGCTGTCCGGCCGATCGCGGCGGCTCTGGACAAGGGCTTCTCTCCTCCGGTCGTTCCCTCTCCGGCATGAAACCGGGCCGGGGACGATTTTAATGGGCCAACTGACGCTCCGTCAATAGCGAACCCTGCGTGGATCGGACCACTCCTGCGAAGCTCCGGGCAGATGCGTTTTCCGCACCTGGCGACAGCCGTCATCGCCGCCGCCCTCCTCGCGCTGCTCGCCGGGTGTGGCGAGGGCGACGACGACACGACCATGGCGCCCGCGGACTTCGCGATCACGGTCGATCACGCCGACGGATCGGTCCCGCCGCCGCACCATGCCGTCTGGCGGCTCGAGGTCGACGACACCGGGCAGGGGGTCCTCGTCTACACCCCCGACTACCCCGGCCCCGACGTGCCGACCTGGCGGGCCGAGTTCGATGTCGCCGCCACGGCGGCCGATGACCTATACGCGGCGCTCCGGCGCCATGACCTGCTCGGCGAGCTCGAACCCGCATCCGACGAGCCGGTCGGAGGCCCGGTCGAGACCGCAACCGTCACGGCCGACGGCAAGACCCACGAGATTCCCGCGTTCACGGAGGCCGGCGCTCCGCTGGCCCCGCTCGAGCGCGAGATCCACGCGCTCGTCCCAGGTCGCGTCTGGCGGGACTTCGAGGAGAGGCGCGACGCCTACGCCGAACGGAGTTACGGGGAATCGCCCTGATCGCGCTCCGCCCGGCGCCCGACCAACGGCAACAGGAGCAGCGCCAGCCAGAAGAGCTGCCCAAGGGTGGGCGAGACGAACGCGATCGGGATCGAGGCGAAGAAGATCAGCGCCCGGAGCCGACCGGTGAGGAGCTGCGCGCGCCGCTGCCCGGCACTCACGTGCACGCTCAGCCCGGCGTCGAAAGCCACCCGGTCCACGCGCGAATCCGCGAGCGACGCCAGCCCGACGTTGGCGGCGTAGAGCACGATCGCGATCGACTGATCGCCGTAGCTGCCCATCAGCGCGGTCGTGAACGGCATCAGCGCGATCAGCGAGAGCAGCAGCAGGTTCGACCAGACGAGCCGCGGCGTCGTCCCCCGCAGGGTCGACCAGGCCTTGTGATGGCCGTACCAGAAGAGCCCGATCACGGCGAACGCGATGAAGTACGTCAACACGTCGGGGACGAGGTCGTCGAGAGCGGTCGTCAGCTTCTCGTCGCCGCTCAGCTGCGGCACCTCGATGTTGAGGACCAGCAGCGTGATCGCGACCGCGAAGACGCCGTCGCTGAAGCCGCCGATCCGGTCGAGCTCACGCTGTGCCGACTCGGCGTCCTGGCTCTCGACGGCGCCGTCCACCGGCGCGGAGCTTCGCAGGCGCCCCGGTCGCCCCAGCCCGGCTGGGTGGCCGACCGCCGGGTCCTCGGCAGATCAGCTCCCGTCTACACTCAGCCGAGACGCCGCAAAGCCGTCCCGAAACGATCTCGAGACCCAGGAGGAGACCGATGTCCGACAAGACCGAGCGCCGCACCGACCAGCACGGCACCCCCGCGCCGAACAACGACCACTCGATCACCGTCGGCCACCGCGGTCCGATCCTCATGCAGGACCGCTACATGTTCGAGAAGATGCAGAACTTCAACCGGGAGCGGGTCCCGGAGCGGGTCGTCCACGCCAAGGGTGCCGCTGCGCACGGCTACTTCGAGGTCACCGAGGACGTCACGCAATGGTGCCGGGCCGACTTCCTCTCCGAGGTCGGGCGCAAGACCAAGACCTTCCTCCGCTTCTCGACCGTCGCCGGTGAGCAGGGCTCGCCCGACACCTGGCGCGACCCGCGTGGCTTTGCCCTCAAGCACTACACCGAAGAGGGCAACTACGACATGGTCGGCAACAACACGCCGGTCTTCTTCGTCCGCGACGCGATCAAGTTCAGCGACTTCATCCACTCGCAGAAGCGCGACCCGCGCACCGGCCTTCGCGACGAGACCCTGATGTGGGACTTCTGGTCGCTGACCCCGGAGTCGCTGCACCAGGTCATCTGGCTGATGGCCGATCGCGGCATCCCGCGTACCTACCGGCACATGAACGGCTACTCCTCGCACACCTACCGCTGGGTGAACGCGGCCGGTGAGGCCTTCTGGGTCAAGTACCACTACAAGACCGATCAGGGGATCGAGTTCTTCACCCAGGCCGAGGCGGACGAGATGGCCGGGGTCGACCCGGACTTCCATCGTCGCGACCTGTCCCAGTCGATCGATGCGGGCGATCATCCGAGCTGGACGCTGCGGGTCCAGGTCATGCCCGAGGCAGAGGCGTGGGACTACCGCTACAACCCGTTCGACCTGACCAAGGTCTGGCCGCACGCGGACTACCCGCTGCACGAGGTCGGCAGGCTGGTCCTCGACCGCAACCCTGACAACTACTTCGCCGAGACCGAGCAGTCGGCGTTCGAGCCCGGGAACATGGTCCCCGGCATCGAGCCGTCGCCGGACAAGATGCTGCAGAACCGGTTGATCTCCTACACCGATGCGCACCGCTACCGGATCGGGACCAACTACGCGCACGTGCCGATCAACTGCCCGATGCACGCCGCCAACGACACCCAGAACCGGGACGGAAAGACGCGCTCGGACGGCAACCACGGCGGTCGCCCGAACTACGCGCCGAACAGCTTCGACGACCCGGTCGCCGACGACGCGTACAACGAGAGCTCCTACGAGGTCTCGGGCCCGATCGGGCGCTTCGACTACGAGCAGCAGTACAAGGACACCGACGGCGAGCAGCCGGCGGCGTTCTGGAACATGCTCGACGACGGCGAGAAGGAGCGGCTCGTCGGCAACATCGCCGGCCACCTCGGCGAGGCACGCGACGAGGGTGTTCGCAGTCGCGCCCTCGAGTACCTGTCGGTCGCCAGCCAGGACCTCTCCGACCGCGTCGCGGCGGCGATGGATGCCCCGCACGCAGTCGGCTCGCCGACGTCGTAGGCGACGGATGACAGTGGTTCGCCGGCGGGTCCCGCCCGCGTTCTAACCTTTGCCCATGCGCAACCTGCGCCCGCTCTTCGATCAGGTCGTCATCAAGGAGCTCGAGCCCGACCGGGTCCGCCAGTCGGGTCTCGTGGTCCCGCCCGGCACCCGCGAGCCGCCGCCCCAGCACGGGATCGTCATCGCGGTCGGCCCCGGCCTCGACTGGTGGGAGCAGGCCGGAGTGAAGATGCCGGTCGCCCCCGGCGACCACGTGGTCTTCCCGGCAAGCGCCGGCGTCTGGGTGGAGGTCGAGGAGGAGCGGCTGCTCGTCTGCACGGTCAGCGAGGTCCTCGGCGTCCTCGAGGAGCTCGGCGTCTGCCCCTACTGCGAGGGCAAGGGTCTGCCCGGCGGCGACTCCTGCCCGGTCTGCGGGCGGACGGCCGAGCCGACCGGCACTGAATGACCCCGGTTCGGCTGCCGGCGCCCCCCGAGGCGCTGAGGACGCGGCTGCTGACGGTCGGACCAGTGCCCCCGGAATGGGGCGGCCGGCTGCGCGGCGGCGTCACCCGCTTCAACGTCACCCTGCTCGACGAGCTGCGGACGCGGCCGTGGCGGCACCGGATCGAGCCGATCGGGGTGCTGATCCCGCCGCCGCAGCGGATCCGCCGCCGAGTCGCCGAGCGGCTCTCGCCGCTGCCCCTCTTCATGCAGCCGGAGGGCGGTCGGCCCCGCCGGTTCACCCGGATGCTGATCGACGAGCAGCGCCCCGACGTCGTCCTCGTCAACAACATCGCCGCCTTCAACGGCGCCCGCTACGTCCGCGTCCAGGCCCAGGTCGCTCCCGAGCTGCCGACGATCGCAGTCGTCCACGAATGGCGGGCGATCCGCGCCAAGGGCGACGCCGAACGGGCGGCGCGCTACCGGGCTGCCGCCCAGGATGCACTCGACCACGTCGCCGCCGTCGTCTTCCCCTCCCGGCACACCCGCGATGTCGGCCGCGAGGAGCTCGGCATGCGCTATCCGGAGCGGGCGGTCGTGATCCACAACCCGGTCCAGCCGGCATTCGCCGACCCGGCGCTCGAGGTCGGCGGCGAGCGCCGCGGAATTGCCTTCGTCGGCTCGTTCAACGACCGCAAGAACCCGCAGTCGCTGCTCCGAGCGCTGGCCGCGATGCCGGGCCTCGAGCTGACGATGCAGGGGCGCGGGCCGCTCGAAGCCGAGCTCAGGGAGCTGGCGAGCGAGCTCGGCATCGCCGATCGTGTCGGGTTCGCGCCGTTCCTCGGCCATCGCAAGCACGTCAACGCGGTCATCGACGTGATGCGCTCGGCGGAGCTGCTCTGCCTGCCATCGCGGAGCGAGGCGTTCGCGCTGGTGATCATCGAGGCGCTCGCGGCGGGGACGCCGGTCGCCGGCTACGGGCCGACCCTCGTCGAGATCCGCGACCGGCTCGGGATCGACATCGGCGAGCCGATCTTCGATCCGACGCCCGAGAACGTCGCCGCGGCGATCGAGGCGGCCCGCTCGCGGCGCTGGGATCGCGAGCGGCTCCGCCGCGCCACGCTCGGCGAGTTCGGCCCGCCCGCGATCGCTCGCCATTACGCGAAGCTGATCCGCGCGGTCGCCTGACGGTTCGAATCGACCGCGGAAGCCGGCTTCCCGAACGAACGTCCGCCCTTCCGATCGAACGTCCGTCTGCGGGCGCTTCGGTCGTCGCGCGGCGGGAAGGACAGCTCCGCTCAGGGAACTCCTGGGTCCGAATGGCAACGGCCGCGCAAGCGGCGGGACAAGGAACCGGCCACGGGGGCTGGACCGAGGAAAGGAAGTTCAATGCAGGGAAGACGATGGCTCGCGGCAGGCATATGCCTGCTGGCGATGCTGGGGATGACCGCAAGCGCGAACGCGG
>Ga0068852_100002401_pt1 | contig 12906 bp, 12 predicted proteins | sample KBSCornC22_FD_66594 | JGI IMG/M metagenome (GOLD analysis project Ga0068852, IMG submission 66594) | Corn rhizosphere microbial communities from Kellogg Biological Station, Michigan, USA - KBS Corn C2-2 | ecosystem: Host-associated > Plants > Roots > Rhizosphere > Soil ... | reverse complement strand
GACGACAATAGAGTTATACAATTTTTTGTTTCCCTTTTTTTATAATCTCACGACTAATTGCTGAAATAAACATAAGTTATGAACAGGGTTATCAGCATAGCAATTTTATTAATTGAACTAATTTTTTCTATAATCATCAGCTTTAAGAAAAGAAATATTATAAGCCTCAGGCCACCAAAATGGCCTGTAAATTTGCCGCCTCGAAATTGGTGAAAATAGTTAAGATGCAAAATGGAAAACTAACTACTACGGTTAAACGAAACTTCGTAACCTCAATCTTTCGCCAGCCTGCTGTTTTTTCTTCCATAAAAAAAATATATTACAAGGCCAATGCACAGCCATATAACAAAGCGATACCAGTTGGTGTGGCTTTCCTGCGCCATCAGGTAAAAACAACTCAGTAAACCCATAACGGGTATTAAAGAAAAGTCTTTAATAAAAGATAAAGCAGAAACTACTGTAGCAACAATCCAGAACACCAGCATGGGAATGCCTTCTTTTCTAAATAAAGATTTAAAATGTTCCGGCACATAGATCACAATAAGAATAACGGAAAGAAGGAATAGCGCCGGTATAATATATTTACCGCTTATATCGGGCACACGAAATTTTGATGGTGGCCGGTTGGGCGTTTTTTGCAATACTAAAATTCCACCACAAACTAATACAAATGCAAATAAAGTCCCGATACTTGTTAATGCAATTACCACATCAAGGTTCATGAATAATGCCGGTATGCCTACAACGCAGCCTGTTAATACTGTTGAAAAGGATGGCGTTCTGTATTTGGGATGTATGCGTGAAAATACCTTTGGCAACAAGCCATCGCGGCTCATGCTCATCCATATTCGTGGCTGCCCCAGTTGATATACAAGCAACACAGATGCAATAACAAAAATGGCACTCACTGATATAATCCCTGCCAGCCAATTCGTAACCTTCGAGTTTTGCGATTTAAAAACATAAGCCAGTGGGTCGGCTACATTAAGATGCGTATAGTTCGTCATGCCCGTAAGCACTAATACTAAGATTATATACAGCACTGTACAAATAATTAATGTATTAAACATTGCTCGCGGTAAATCGCGTTGCGGATTTTTACATTCTTCCGCCGTTGTAGATATAGCGTCAAAGCCAATATAGGCAAAGAACACAGCGGACACGCCACTTAACACGCCTGAAAATCCGTTAGGCATAAAAGGATGCCAGTTAACCGGGCTTATATAAAATGCTCCCGCAATAATCACCAGTAAAATAACTGCAAGCTTAATAATAACAAAAACATTATTAGCGGTTTTTGATTCCCGAATGCCTATATAAACTATATAAGTAATAAGTGCCACAATACATAAAGCAGGAACGTTCATTATAATCCTTAAGCCGCCAAGAGTTGGTGCGCTGTTCCATGCATTGTAAGCCGCCGTCATATTCTGGTCAAGCGTTGCTATTACACTATTGCCGCTTTTTGCGACGGCAGCAGCTACTTCTTTATAGCCAGAGTGTGCCGTGAAATAATCCATGGTAAGCCATGAAGGAATATGAATGTGAAAGCCCTCAAGCACCCTCACAAAATACTGGCTCCATGAAATAGCGACTGCAATATTTCCGATAGCATATTCCATCAATAGATCCCAGCCGATTATCCATGCGAATAATTCGCCGAAGGCAACATAAGAATAAGTGTAAGCGCTTCCTGAAACGGGAACGGTAGAAGCAAACTCTGCATAACAATATGCTGCAAAACCACATGCCACAGCCGTTATAGCAAACAATAGCGTTACTGCAGGGCCGCCATGAAAGCTCGCTGCACCGATTGCCGTAAATACGCCTGTACCGATAACCGCAGCTATACCAAAGAAAGTGAGATCTTTTACGGTTAGCACTCGTTTTAAATCTTCATGATGGCCGTGAGCATCAGTCAATCCTTCTTCTGCCTCCTTCAAAATAGCAGGGACAGTTTTTTTACGAAATAAAGAATCAGACATTTGGTGAGCTTTATTATGTAATGAAAATAAAGAAATATTGTGGATTAGTTGGTTTTTGGTTCGGATAAAAGTTTCCAGTTTTGAACCACGCTTGTTCACGTGCCCTCACTGAGCTATAAACAAATATCTGTGTAAAATCAGGAAATCTTTTTGAGTGTAAATAACAGGAGCGAATAAACCCTAATTTGTATAACGATAACGCTTAACTGAAATAAGATGAAGTAAACGAGGCTTCGATACGTATAAATAACTTTCTATTGTAATTATCAATTTACAATAACATCTTTTTCTTATACTTCACTCACTGCCCCGCATAAATCAACAGCCCAAGCCCAACTATAAAAAATAAAAACATAGCAGTGAGTAAACCATTGGTGCCCTTTGGCGCATTTCGAAATTCTTTCCAGATAAACACACCCCACAATGCAGCTATTAATGTGGCGCCCTGGCCCAGCCCGTAAGATATGGCTGCGCCTGCTTTTCCGGCCGCAATAAGATTAAGTGAATTACCAACGCCCCAGATAATACCGCCGAGCACACCGACCATGTGTGTTGAAAATTTTCCGGCGAAATAATTTTTATAAGAAACCGGCGGCCCATCAAAAGGCTTCTTCATGAGGATGGTGTTGAAAATAAAGTTGCTCGCAAAAATACCAACTGAAAAAATGAAGACTGCGGTGTAAGGCGTCATTTTACCAGCGGCAGGACTTACAAAATTTTCAAGATCCATTGATGCTGCAATAAAACGATAAAAGAAGGACATGAGCACGCCTGCAACCAGCGAAATCAAAATTCCCTTTGTTGAAACACGTTGCTGCGAAGCACTCGCCTTTTTATAAGCAACTGCATTAATGATGATAGCGACGGCTATTAGTGCAACACCCAAAAACAAAAAAGCGGGATCACCTTTTTGCGATGCTGTATAATTTACAATTACACCAAGCACCAGCGCCAACCCTATAGCAACAGGAAATGCAACAGCCATACCGGCAATTGCAATGGCAGCAGAGAATAAAATATTGGCTGCATTGAAAATAATGCCGCCGATAAATGCGCTTATAATATTACTGGTATCTGCCTGCTTAAGATCATTAATAAAACTTCTGCCTCCTGTGCCCGTGCTGCCTAGTGTAAATGCAATGATGACTGAGCATAATAAAATACCGATGACATAATCCCAATAAAATAATTCAAAGCGCCATGTTCTCTCTGCAAGTTTTTGTGTGTTGGCCCATGAGCCCCAGCATAACATGGTTATAATGCAGAAAATAACTGCAAGTGAATAATTCTGAACGATGAACATATTGTATCAGTTTGATTTTTATTGCTATACTTCACTTATAACTATTTCTTCTCATTCTTCATATTTACCTTTATCCCATCCACAGGTTTATCTGAATAGATAATCACATCACCTGCATTGAAATTTTCGTTTGCATCGCTATTAAGAATTTTCAACTCTGCGTGATGTTTGCCTTTTGGTAAATCATAATTCCAGCAAAGCTCATAACGACGGGTTGTATAGCTTACTGGCAACTGTGGTTTCTCAATAAGTTTTCCATCTATATACAATTCAGTATTGTACACAAAAGATGAATTGTTACCCCATTTCGCTGTCTCACCTCTCAACGCAAAACCAGTTCCATCAAAATCAAAACTTACATCATCTTTCTTATCAGACACAGTTGGTGAAATTTTTTGAACAGGATAAATTCCATCAAAACTTTTTTCAAATTTTACAACTGCAGGTTGCTGCTTTTTTATAACAATATTATCTCCATTTACAGAGCCGCCATTTCTTTCTATGTTTTGCAATGCATGTTTGAAACCTGTTTCATATACGTCATTTAAACTCATCGTCGTATATTTAAAATCGATGCTTTCTGCTTCTTTCAACCCCATTTTCCAATAAGCCGGAATTTTATCGTAGCCCAGCACGGCACCAAGAACTCCGCCAACTGTCGATGGATTACAATCTGCATCCTGTCCGCATCTTGTAGCTATTTCAAGTGATTTTGTAAAATCGCCGCCGCCGTACAGTAAGCCTATCGTTACATAAGCTGCATTTACTTTTGCATCAATATCAAAAGGTGTAAATACTCCTTCGGGACAGCCAACATCATTTGCATATTTTTTCTGCACTTCAAACCATGTAGATTTCCAATCGGGATATTTTTGATGCCATCCAATTACATCATGTATGCATTTATAAAATTCACTTTGTTGCGGAATTGTTTTCAATGCTTCATTAACGATAAAATTTATATCACCTGAAATAAATGCCTGCGAGTACATAGCACCTACATATACGCCGCCATACCAGCCATCGCCATAGTTCATTATATGGCCTATCTTATCACTGATTGCGGATGCAGTGTTAGGCATAGCCGGGCACATCAATCCTGCAAAATCACTCTCAATCTGGTAATCGATACAGTCAGCGTGTGGATTATTTTTCCAGTAACCACTTTGAGGCGCTTTTATTCCATTCAGTAAATTGTAGCGGGCAGCCTGGTTTGCGTGCCACAACATATAACCAGCATGCGCAAACGCATTTGCAAAAGAATCAACCGGGGCATCCAATCCATATTTCTTAAATACATCTACAAAAGTGAGGTCCATATAAAGGTCATCATACAAGCCAGGATTGTTAATGAGTTCATGCTTTAAATATCCATCATACCAAAGCAGTGGCTGATAATCACCTATAAATGTTCCCTGGAAACGAAATTCGTAAGGACCGCCAAACGTAACGCCAATTGTTTGCCCGGCCCATCCGCCCATTATTTTATCTTTCAACTTTGCTTTAGAAATAATAATGGTATTTGATTGTGCATTGGCGGTAAACACGATTAACAGGCAGGCAAAAAAATAGCTGTATTTTTTCATGATACGATTTTTATATATAGTTTTTGTATTTATCACCTGGTCGTCGGGTTAGTCACTTCAGCATTAAGCAGTTCATTTAAATACGGTGCAGAAGCCTGTGCTCCCAACCTTGTAACAGAAATAGCCGCCGCTTTACATGCAAATTCAACTGCCGTTTTTATTTCTTTCCCGTTTGCCAGGGCAACAACCAAAGCACCATTAAATACATCCCCGGCTGCAGTGGTGTCAATAGCATTTACTTTTATTGATTCTATTAAACAACTTTCGCCATTGTTAAATATAAAGGCACCTTGTGAGCCCATGGTGATAATTACAGTGTCAATACCTTTCTCCTGCAAAATCTTTGCTGCTTCCATGGCAGTATTTTTATCATTTATTTTTATGCCCGTAAGCATTTCTGCTTCTTTTTGATTTGGTGTAATAACAGAAATTTTTTCCAGCAGTTCATCGCTAAGTACCGCAGCAGGCGCAGGGTTCAGCACTACTTTACTATTTGTTGACGAAGCAATTTCAGCTATGCGTTCAATAGTAGCAACAGGTGTTTCTAACTGCATTAAAATAATGGATGCTTCTTCAATTTTTTCCTTTGCATTTTCAATATCTGCAATATTTAAAGCCGCATTTGCGCCCGGTGCAACCACAATACAATTCTCTCCATTTGCATCAACAGTTATCAATGCAACACCAGAGGGATACTGTGCATCCACAATAATTCCAGACACATCAATTCCTTCACTGCTGAATAACTCAACTGCCTGTTTTCCAAAAATATCGTTGCCAGTTTTTGCAATAAAAGAAACATCTCCACCAAGCCTTGCCGCGGCAACAGCCTGGTTGGCGCCCTTGCCACCTGCATTCATAAAGAAAGTGCCACCGAGAATAGTTTCGCCGGGTTGAGGTATGCGTAATGACTTTATAACCATGTCAGTATTAGAACTGCCGATAACAAGTATCTTTTTATTGATCATAACAGCTAAGGCTTAGAAGATAAATTTCAGTGAAAGCAGCAGATCACTATGCGGGTGCACAATCGTCTTTGACAAACTTAGTTATTTCGCTGGCGAAAAACAGGTTTTGCAGAAAAAATTTTAAACACTGTATATCAAGGCAAGAAAATGTAATAAGGCATTGTGCGTGCACTGTCAACGAATCCTTAAAACAAAGCCGTCTCAATTTTAACTTTGAGACGGCCTGTTTTTGGAAGAATTTTAAATTGCAGGGGTTATTATTTTTTATAGAATAATTTGGATACCGTTTTACTGGCTTGTTTTCTTTGAGATATTACAGTTCATACAGATATTGAAAAATTAGAAGTTGACTGATATCGGATTTTTAGGTTTTCACAAGGTTAGGAAACGGGTCTTTTCATTGGATTTGGATTCCCGATAACTATCGGGATGATTAATGTTTGTTGAACATCAATCAACTTCTGGTACAAAGATATACCTGTTATGTCTTGTGCACAAGAGCATTAATACCTAATTATGCAGCTATTGAAACTACGGTAGTAATAGTATAAATACGAATAGTTACCTTCAGAAACTACACCCGGTTTTTTGCTGCAATCAGCCTAATGATAACAATTCCGATTTCACTTCCCATATTGTTTCATAATATCCGGCACCTCATCCTTTGTAATGATCAAACTGTGATGATAAACATACTGCAGGTATTTCTTATCTACTTTTCTTATAAAGTCTGTATGCCATTCCATCCACCACGACCACATAACACCTTTACTAAAACAACTATCAGGGTTAGGCGGCACACCACATTCGTGGTAAGGAATTGGAACGCGGGTACCTGTAATTTCTTTTACTGCCCGGTACATTTCAGGCATTCCGCTATCGCCCACATTGTAGGTGTCAGCGCCTGCTATATCTACATATTTATCACCAGGATACCAATCTGCATCCGGCTTTGTTGTATAGCAAAGCACCCAGATAAGGTTATTTAGTTTTCTCTTCTTTACATAATAATCATACATGGCTATCCACAATTTCTTGAATTTATCTGGCCCCTGTTTGCCCCACCAAAACCAATTGCCATTCAATTCATGAAAGGGCCGCCAAAGCACCGGAACATTTGCCCTCTTTAATCTCTCGAGCAAATCACCTTTTCTTTTAAGTTCATCCCAAAAAACTTTGTATTCCGTGGTTCCCTGCTGGAAACATTTATCGATATCGATTTCTTTTTTACTGTTCTCGTAACCTTCACCAATACCCGGTGCACCCATGTGCCACATAAGAGTAACGATACCGCCGCCTTTCCACCAGTCAATGGCTTCTTGCGTAACGGTATCGTTAAGTTTATCGTCAATAAAATCCAATCCTTTTATTGCCGGGTATTTACCTGTGATGGCTTTAATATATTTGAATTCGTCGAACCCCCCACCCGGAATACATCTGACCCGAAAGAATTTTTTTGCCAAACATATCCTTAATATAAGTGTATAGTGCCGTGGCTTCTTTAGATGCTTTCTTGTTGGATAGTTTTCCGGTTAGCTGGGCCTGTAGCAGCAGCGGAAATATTAACAGGGAAATCAAAAAGGCCTTATTTAATTTAACGATTTTCATATTGAAGAATTACGCTATAAATCCTACAAGATACAATTGAAATTTGTTAAAGAATTAGTTGCGTTAACAGTGAGTTGTTTTAATATTTGTGAAATTCCTTTTTTTATATCATAAAAAAACTGCACCATCTCAACAGGGTATTAAATTACCGGCAGGCTGTTTGCACACAATCGTCAACTGAATTTTGGAGTAGATGTATTAACTTAAACTCTTTATAAAAACGTTTAAAATAATATGAGTGTCTGTAGAATTGTTTAATATTGATAAAGGCTATTCCGTATTTTCCGACAGTGATTATGAAACTGCAAAGCATTCTCATTACGCTATTGAAATCGTATGCTGCACTGAAGGTTCATTCAGTGTAACAACAAACGTTTCTGAATATGCAAACCTGGAAAGTGTAATTATTCCTTCAAACATTTCTCACAGCTTTAGTTGCATAAATGCTACATGCAATCTTTTATTTTTAGACCCGCTTTCGGATATTGGAATGTATTTTTTACAACTATATGATTTGGCCTCACAGAAAAGTATCATCGTTAACCCACCCGGATTAAATCAGTTCCATGAAAAAGGAACATTTGACATTCCATTAATGTTGAATAGCGCTAAAACAAATCGTACCAGGCAAATAGACTTCAGAATTTCCAAATGTATTGAAACAATAAACTCTTTTACTGATCACAAACTAACTGTATCCCAATTATCGAAAGCTTCATTTTTATCAGAAAGCAGGCTTGCTCATTTATTCAAAAAGCAATTGGGAATATCTGTTCACCAATGTATTCTTTGGAAAAAAATATTGTTGGCAGTTTTAAAATCAAGAGAAGGATATTCTCTAACCGAATGTGCTCATTACGTTGGCTTTTCGGATTCCTCCCATCTTAATAAAGTATTTTATAAAATGTTTGGTGTCAATCCATTTTTTGTGCTCAAAGATTAGCAGGTTTATACAATTTTTTCGCAGTTCATTTTTTGAACTTTGTACCATTATTAACCATAAACACAAATATGATGGAAACAATGGAAGCAAAAATGACAATTAACGAAATCGCCGAAAACTTCGTGAATTGGAGGAACAACGACAACGCCGCTACGCTACGTGCAGAGCTTTATAGTCCCGGCATTGAAAGCATAGAGGAAGGAAATACCACCGAGATTGGCCATGTTAAAGGCATGGAGGGCTTAAAGAAAAAAGGACAGAGTTTGTCCCGGGATTTTGAAGTGCATAATATCAAAGCCTTTGATCCTGTAGTGGCCGATAATTGGTTCTCAGTAAAATTTGCAATAGATACTACTGATAAACGCTCAGGGGAGCGCTCTATACTATCCGAAATAGGTATATATAAAGTTGAGGATGGGAAAATTGTAAAAGAGCATTATTTTATGTTTTAAAAAACAAATTAATTGCAATAAAATGAAAGGTGCCGGGCCGGATCGGTACTTTTCATTCTATTGGTTTTCAGTAAAGGCTCGTAACAATGGCGGTGTATAGCAGACGACATAGCCCTGCAGACGTTAATAGATTATTAATGCCAATGAAGGTCAAACGTTTGCAGCAAAGCCATTTTACTTCTTAACTTTATATTTTTAATCTAACAATATGGGTAAATTCCACAAATGCATCGCTACTGCTCATGCCGAGTTTATCAGGAAGCAACATATATTCTTTGTGGCTACAGCGCCTTTAAACGCTGATGGGAGAGTGAACCTGTCGCCTAAGGGACTGGATTGTTTCAAGACCTTGTCTGAAAATAAAGTAGCTTATATGGATCTCATCAGCAGCGGCAACGAAACCTCGGCACATACGCTGGAAAACGGGCGCATTACATTTATGTTTTGCTCCTTTGAAGGGCCGCCCAATATCCTGCGCCTTTATGGAAAGGGCTTTGCAGTGTTGCCTGGTACAAAAAACTGGGAGATATACGCTCCGCATTTCAAAATTTACCCCAGCACCCGGCAGATCATTGTTGCCAATATTGACCTGGTTCAAACTTCCTGTGGCTTCGGCGTTCCTTTATACTCATATGAGGGGGAACGGGATATTCATTTTGAATGGGCAGAAAAAAAAGGCGTGGATGGCCTGCGGGAGTACGTACTGGAAAAAAATCTTACAAGTGTTGACGGGTTGCCCACAGATTTAGGAATAGTGAAATAAGCAGTAGCGTTACCGGGTGAAAATTCGGCTAATTTTAACGATAAAGGCCTGTGAGCATTTCATCGATAACCTATATTGGTAGCAGTTATTCTTTCTTATTTAAGTACTCGTCAGTAAAGTGTTGTTTGTGTTTTGGTTTAGAAAATTTGTCTGCGTTGTATTCGTTTGAGTTTCCTTTTGGAATAGAAAGTGATATCCATTTATTGTTACGCAGCATTTTCCCAATAAATACAATTTGCCCAATGTGATAAGGATAATGTGCAAGTTGCCTGTTTATTGCTTCAACAACTGAATGCCCTTGATTTCTTATAAAAATTTCTTTCGTTAAGTCCGCTTCTGTTAGTGAGTTTAGAGTTTTAAAAAAACAAGCCCAACCTTCATTCCATTTCGCTAAAAGTTCTGCTCTATCTGCAAGGTCGTTGTCAAATTCAGCATCTCTTTTTCGCCATTCCTTTTCTCCGTCTGTTGTCAGAAAATCTGTCCAGCGTGAAAGCATATTTCCCCACAAGTGTTTTACAATTGTCGCAATGCTATTACTTTCTTCATTATATTGTTCAAAAAGTTGTTCATCTGAAAGTTGTGCAAAGGTTTTGTCTCCGAGCATTTTGTAATACTCAAATTGTTTTTTTACGCTATTCAAATAGTCGTTCGTCATGTCAATTATTTGTTTTTAACTTTCGTTCAGCAATTGTCGTTTCCAACCGTAAACTATGTTTAAAGTCAGAAAATCATAAATGTGCCTTCCTTTTTTGCTGGCGGTGTTTAGCAGCGGGAATATTCTTTTGAGCAAGAACTTCATGACTCAGAATGCCTATAAAACATGTGATAAAAAAGTAATTTTCATTTAACTAATCAAAGTTATTTATTATTTTAATGAGATTGAAAGTTTGTCAAAAAATTACGGCTTACTCGTTGATTGCCGCGCCTCTAAAACTACTCTATTGCAGCAATGAAACCAAATGGGATTCTTTGCGAATATGTTTTCTCCTTGCTATTATTATTAAGTAGCGGATAGAATCTTACCGAAGAGTTTCTCAATGGGTGCAGTAAGCTATTTATCTTAATAGCGTCTTGCTGGCTTGTACGCTCAGCAGGCATTTTATTTGTTCCATCAGAGATTTGCTTTGGGAATACCACTTTATAAAAATCCTGCTTTTAAACAATAAAAAATTTTTTCTTCTTACATACAAAATTGAAAAAAAATTCGTTGTACCTGTAATCAATTAATTGTATGCCAGCTTCCGGTATTAATATCCACGAAATACATTCCCGGTTAAGAAGGGAATATAATTCGTTGATGGATTTAGAGATACCCCGCCTCGTCAATAAATATAATGAGAGAAGGGAAGGGTTGAAAATTAAAGAGTATGTTACTTTCGCAAATGCATACCCTGTTAGGTCAATGGCAGGCAACAACTGGATCATATTTATTCAAAAATCTCCGTTGGTAAAAAAATACGTTGGCAAAGAATGTGTCAGCATACTGGCAGTTACTTATCACTATTGTGAGAAAGGGCTCAGGGCTTTTTACCTGGGAGAAAATAATGTGATTGTAGGCTTTAATCCTCATTTTTTTGAAAGATATAATGAGCGCATGAATCTTAACCTGCATCATCCGTTAGATATAGTAAAATCATTTTTTAAAAAAGGAATTTATTGCCACTCCGGGATGATAAAAAAGAAAGATGGCAAAAAACAACCCATAGCTTTTAGAGCCGATGGCCTTCAACTGGGAGAATACCATGTTAAGGACAGCTATATGGAATGGCGAACCTTTGTAAATAAGGAGCTTACATTTCATAATCAAACCAGGATAGGATACCAACTTATGAAGCGCCATAAAGAAGAAAATAAAAATAAGTAAACCCTCCTGCTGGTGTTGGCGTCCCGCCAACATTGTTCTTTCCCACACACTTTTCTAATAGCTTAAATATGCTGATGGCGGGAGGCTAACAGCAGTAAGCAAACCTAAAGCTGAATTTATATAATGGCATAGTGAGAATATATATCAAGCATAAATACTGAGTTGCAAAACTAAGTATAGCGGTTCTTTATTATTTAAAACATTCAACGTGTAGCAAGGGAGTGGTGGATAAATGTCAGTAAGATGAACTTTTATTTATAAATTTAGCGGCGCTTCTACTTGCAGTGATTTTTAATATTCCAGGTGTGTAAAAACCTATTGCAACAATCTTAAATTATCATTATTAATAAAAATATATGAGCGACATTACCGAAATTATCCAGGAGCCCATTGAAAAGGCGGGTAAAAGCATAATCAATTCAAGAGTTGCATTGTTTGTAGCAATAACAGCAACCTTTATGGCTCTTTGCAATGTAAAAGATGGCAATATTGTCCAGTCAATGTCGCAGGCACAGGCCCATAGTATCGATGCCTGGTCATACTACCAGGCAAAAAGTACCAAGGAATCAATTGCTGAAAATTCCCTGCAATTACTAACATTACAAAATAGCCCCGGCAGCGATACAATCATTAAAAAATACGAAGAGCAAATTAACCGCTACGAAAAAGAAAAGGCAGTAATAAAAACCCAGGCAGAAGGTTTTCAAAAAGAATACGACGACATTAATCTTTTTGATGACCAGTTTGATATGACTGAGGCGCTTTTAACAATTTCAATTGCAATGTTGGGTATTACTTCTCTTACCCAAAAGAAATGGCTCTTATATTTTGCCAGTATCGTAAGCCTGATAGGAATTATATTAGGTTTGGCGGCCTTTATGAAGATAAGCCTGCATTCAGACTTTATCTCAAAAATATTGAGCTAATTTATTTTATCAACCCTGTACCCGGTATTATCTGCCGGTACTACATATATCTGCCGCGAGAACGGCGCCCACAATTACCTGCTTAAAGAAATTTCAACATTTACCGGGGGATTATTGCTGCTATTCGAAATAGTTAACTGGTTGACGGAAATGCTATCTATATTAAAATTGGTAGCAGAGCTTGATTTTACTCCGTTTACAATAGGATAAAATAAAAGTGTATGGTTATCCGAAAGCAAAGTATAAGCGATGGTATCATTTCTTTCGTTAACCGAAGTATACAAAATATTGTTAACAGCAAAATTGTAATAATCCTCCGCTGTTCCATTGTACCTTAATGCTTCTCCATGCACGTATACTACCATCCATTTGTGCTGAATTAAGACAATATCTTTTGAGATATTATCGCCCAATTTTTTGCAGGAACTAATGATAACCAGGCAAACCAATATGGCACCTGTTACAAGATTTTTCATTTCATATTTGTTTATTTTTTCGACAAATTAAT
>Ga0068852_100002398_pt1 | contig 12915 bp, 10 predicted proteins | sample KBSCornC22_FD_66594 | JGI IMG/M metagenome (GOLD analysis project Ga0068852, IMG submission 66594) | Corn rhizosphere microbial communities from Kellogg Biological Station, Michigan, USA - KBS Corn C2-2 | ecosystem: Host-associated > Plants > Roots > Rhizosphere > Soil ... | reverse complement strand
GCTTCGCGGCGGATGTCCGAGGAAGAGCTGGCGGCGATCGAGAGCGCGCATGCGTCTTGTCAGGGCGCCGTCGTTGCGCGCGATGCCGACGCGTACTTCTATGCCAATGAGCGCTTCCACTACGCGATCTACACGGCGTCTCACAACAGCTTTCTCTTCGAGCAGGCCGCCGCGCTGCAGCGCAAGCTCCGGCCGTACCGTCGCCTGCAGCTGCGCGTGCGCAACCGGATCCAGCGCTCGTTCGACGAGCACCAGGCGATCGTCGATGCCTTGCGTTCCGGGACGGCGGAGCAACTCGTGACCAGCGTGAGGAACCACGTCCTCGTGCAAGGCGAACGCTTCGCCGATCTCGTGTCGAGCCTGTCGCGGCTGGATGCTTCGGCGGGGGACACCGATCGCGTTCCAGCGCTCGCCGGCGCCTGACCGCGCCCCGACCCGTCGCCGCGCTTCCCCACAGAATTGCGTCCGGCGCTGCGAGCAATGCAGGTGCCAGACGCCGCTAACGTATACCCTAAGCGGCCTCAGGTATACACCTCATAAACTCCCCGTGTAACGACGGCCTTCGTCCCGATCCGACGGTCGAGGCGAGCGGCGCTAGGGAGCGCGCGGCGATTCCCGCGCATCAGTCAGAGGAGACATCCATGGGTGAGTTGAGGCTGCGCAGCGCCGGTTGGCGGCTGTGCGCGGTAGCTGCGGTTTTCGCCGGCGTCGCGACGACGGCGCCGGTGCAGGCGCGCGTCACGCGCATCGTGATCGACGCGACGGCCGCCATCAACAACCAGCCGGCGTACGAGCAGCTGACCGGTCGGGCCTTCGGCGAGATCGATCCCGCCAACCCGCACAACGCGCTCATCACCGACATCACCAACCCGCTCGCGCGCGACGCGTCGGGCAAGGTCACCTACGTCGCGAGCTTCGTACTGCGCAAGCCCAAGGACATGACGACCGCGAGCGGCGTCATGTGGCACGACGTTCCCAACCGCGGCGGCGACGTCGGCTTTCCGGCCGACTCGTTCGCGGCGATGGACGTGCAGCTGCTGAGCGCCTGGCAGGGCGACAACGCCGGCGGGACGTCGCTGCCGACGACCGATCCGACCTGTTTGGCCCCGGGCTGCACGGGCACCTTCGCGCACCACTACGTCAAGGTGCCGGTGCTGACCAACGTGACGGGCCGACTCATCGGCCGCATCGTCAACCGCAGCGGTCAGGTCTCGGCGCCGCTCAACGTGATGGGCAACCCGATCCCGTACTTCCCTGCGGATCCGACGCACGCAGGCGACGTGCTGCGCGTCCACACCAAGGAGACGGTCAACGGCAACGTGACGCTCGACAGCACGAACGGCGGCGTCGTTCCGTCGACCGACTGGAAGTACTGCGGCACCGGCACCGGCTCCACCTTCGACGCGCCTCTGCCCGTGACGGCGCTGCCGGTCGGCGTCTGCCTGAAGAACGGCTTCGATGCGACCAAGCTCTATCAGCTGGAGTACACGGTCATCAATCCGTACGTGCTCGGCGTCGGGACAGCCGCGTTCCGTGACGTGCAGTCGTTCTTCCGCTACTCGACGGCCGACGACGTGGGCACGCCCAATCCGCTCGGCAATTCGATCAAGTCGGCGATCGTGCGCGGTGTGTCGCAGTCGGGCAACTTCGTGCGCCACCTGATCTTCCTCGGCATGAACGAGGACGAGGCCGGCCGCATCGTGCACGAAGGCGCGTGGCCGATCATCGCCGGGCGCCGCGTCGCCAACAACTCGCGCTGGGGCCAGCCCGACGGCGTGCTCGAGCTCTACCAGATGGGCAGCGAGGGTCCGCAGTGGTGGCACGTCTGGCCCGACCAGGTGCGCAACGAGCGCCCGGGCAGCATCCTTCTCCGCTGCGAGCGCTCGGACACGTGTCCCAAGATCGTCGAGACGTTCGGTGGGTCGGAGGTGTTCGCGCTCAAGATGACGACGTCGTGGGTCGGCACCGACCCGAAGACCGACATCCCGTTGCCCGACAACGTGCGCCGCTACTACCTGCCGAGCTCGACACACGGCGGCGGCAACGGCGCGACGACGCAGAACCCGGCCGACGTGACGCAAACGCCGCTGAACTGCCCGGGCAACAACTGGGGCCGCGGCACGCTGCGCGCGAACCCCGTGCCCTCGACCGGGCTCACCAATCGCATGCGGCTCGCGCTGCGCGACTGGGTGACGAAGGGAGTCGAGCCGCCCGACAGCATCTGGCCGCACATGAAGGGCCCGAAGAACAGCCGCGATCTCGTCGAGCCGACGAAGGCGGCGATGGGCTTCCCGAGCGGCGTCCCCGGAATTCCGGACTCGATCTTCGCGCCGGAGAACTTCGTCTTCCCGATCTTGGACTACAACTGGGGGCCGCTGTTCGACGAGTACAACGCCACCGGCGTGCCGACGAACGAGCCGCCGCCGATCGACGCGGTGATCAAGATGATGGTGCCGCGCGTCGACGCCGACGGCAACGAGATGGGCGGCGTCCCGACGGTGCAGCGCGACGCGCCGCTCGGCACCTACCTCGGCTGGAACATCACCGCGGGGCCCGACGACAAGGGCTTCAACACGACGAACCCGCAGCCGTTCCACGCCGGCCAGGTCTGCAACTACGTCGGCGGCATGGTGCCGTTCGCGATCCACAAGGCGGACCGGCTCACCAGCGGCGATCCGCGCCTGTCGCTCGAGGAGCGCTACGGCAACCACGACGGCTACGTCGCCGCCGTGCGCAAGGCCGCCGACAACGCGGCGTGCAAGGGCTACCTCAACGCGGGCATCACTGCAGCGTCGATGGGGGCGCTGTGCACGGTCGCGCTGCCGCCCGGCGCGGCGGACGACTGGGCCACGCTGGTCAACCAGGCGATCGCGAGCGACGTGCTGAAATAGCGGCTCGCTGCGGGCCGATCGCGCCCGCGTCGTTCCGGACAGGGACGACGCGGGCGCTTTGTCTTTGTGACCGAACAAGCGGTACAACCACGGGCCATGGAAGTGAAGCCGTGAGTCCGGCCTCCGCGACCGCCGGCGGCAAGTGCCTGTGCGGCGTGGTCGGCTTCGTCGCGACGCTGCCGTCGCGCTGGGTCGCGCACTGCCACTGCTCGCGCTGCCGGCGCGCGCATGGCGCGGCGTTCGTCACCTTCGTCGGCCTCGACGCCGACAAGGTCGAGTTGCGCGACGCCGAGCGGCGGCTGACGTGGTACCGCGCCGAGACCGGCGGCGAGCGCGGCTTCTGCGCGACGTGCGGGAGCACGCTCTTCTTTCGTTCGCCGCGCTGGCCGGGCGAACTGCACGCCGTCCTCGCGAACTTCGACGATCCGGTCGACCGTGCGCCGCAGGCGCACGCGTACTGGGACACGCACGTCGACTGGGTGACGGTCGTCGACGGGCTGCCGAAGAAACTGGATCCCGACGCCGCGAAACGCGTGAGCTGACGCGCGATCGCGGCGAGGTCAATCGTCGTCGTCGTCGTCGCCGCCGGCGTCGCGCACCGTCTCGATGCTCTCGCGCGGCGAGCTCGCGTCGTCGTCGAAATCGTCGGGCGTGTCGGGGTGCGGGTCGACGTCGCGAACGTGCTCCTCGTCGGAGCCGGTGTCGTCGCGGTCGGAGGACGGCGCCCGGACGTCGCTCTCTTCGCTCGACGGCGCGGGTGCTGCCGGCGGCGGCGAGTTCGTGCCTGGATCGTGGTCCATGCCCGTCGATGGGCAAGCGACGTACCTTCGCCGCGTGCGTCGCATGCGGCGACGTCGTCGTTCGCTGACGCCCGTTGTCGTCCGCCTCCGACTGCACCGCGGAAGAGGCTCGTCGAACATGCGGGCTTCGCGCCATTCCATCCACGCCCTTCGTGAAGACCGTCTTCGTCATCGACCGCACCCAGGACTGGCCGTTCGAGCTTCCCGGCTCGAGCGTCGTCAGCGCGCGCAGCTATCTCGCCGACGCCGCCGGCGGCGCGGCCGGCGACGCGCAGCTGATCAACCTGTGCCGCGCCGACCGCTACCAGGGCCGCGGCTACTACGTGTCGCTGCTCGCCGAGGCGCGCGGCCATCGCCCGCTTCCCGACGTCAAGACCGTCGAGGACCTGAAGTCCGACGAGCAGGTCCAGCGCGTCGGCGCGGCGATCGACGAGCTCGCCAACGAGACGCTTCACCACGACGAGAGCGACCGCTTCGAGCTCGACGCGTACTTCGGCCGCGATCCTGCCGAGCGGCATCAGCCGCTCGCCGAGCAGCTCTTCGCCAACGTGCGCGCACCGCTTCTGAGGACGCGCTTTCGCCGCGACGGCGGGCGCTGGACGCTCGAGAAGATCGCCGCGATCGGCGTCGCCGACGTGCCCGCGCAGCACCGTGCGTTCTTGCTCGACGCTGCGAAGGCGTTCGTCACCGGCAGCGAGGCGTCGCGCGAGGCGCGCACCGGCGCTGCCGACGCCAAGCCGAAGGTCGCGATCCTCTGGGACGCCGCCGAGGAACACAAGCCGTCGAACGAGGAAGCGATCCGCAGGTTCGTCGACACTGCGCCGTCGGTCGGGCTCGTCGCCGAGGTGATCGGCCCCGACGCGCTCGAGCGCCTCGCCGAGTTCGACGGGCTTCTCATCCGCTGCGGCACCGACGTCGCCGGCTATTCGTACGAGTTCGCGCGCCGGGCCGAGTCGCTCGGCATGCCGGTCGTCGACGACCCCGACTCGATCCTCAAGTGCACGAACAAGGTCTACCTGCGCGAGCTGATGAGCCGCCACGGCATTCCCGAGCCGAAGACGATGATCGTGCACCGCGAGAACCTCGACCAGGTGATCGCGACGCTCGGCCTGCCGTGCGTGCTCAAGCTTCCCGACAGCGGTTTCGGCCTCGACGTCCTCAAGATCGAGGCCGAGGACCAGCTCGAGAGCAGCGCGGCGAAGTTCTTTGCCGTGTCCGAACTGCTGATCGCGCAGGAGTGGCTGCCGACCGGATTCGACTGGCGGGTCGGCGTCTACGACCGCCGGCCGCTCTTCGTCTGCAAGTACTTCATGGCGCCCGGGCACTGGAAGGTCAACAAGATCGAGCCTGGGCAGGAGACCGTCGAGGGCGAGACCGTCGCGTACGCGGTCGGCGAGGCGCCCGAGATCGTCGTCAGCACCGCCGTCCGCGCCGCCAACCTGATCGGCCGCGGCCTCTACGGCGTCGACCTCAAGCAGGTCGACGACCGTTGCTACCTCATCGAGGTCAACGACAACCCGAACGTCGACGCCGGCAACGAGGACCAGGTCCTCGGCGGCGCGCTCTACCGCGAGGTGCTCGGCGTCTACGCGCGGCGAATCGGCGAGCGCCGCGGCGTCGCTGGCCGCTGAACGCTCGCAGCGCGCGCCCTGCGCGCTCGCGCGCCGCGCCGGCGGGCCGCGTCTTGCCGCACACTCGGCGGATCGACAACGAGGAGGTCCGCCGTGAACGAAGCCCGTCCCGATCTTGCGCGATACACCCTCGGTGTGCTCGCGCTGGTCGCGTTGATCATCGCATCGCTCTGGACGCTGCGCCCGTTCCTCGGCGCGACGATCTGGGCGACGATGCTCGTCGTCGCGACCTGGCCGGCGCTGCTCTGGTTCCAGGCCAGGCTCTGGGGCAGGCGCAGCCTCGCGGTGGCGGTGATGGTGCTGATCCTCCTGCTGCTGTTCGTGCTGCCCGTGACCGCGGCGATCACGACGATCGCCGCGCACGCCGACGAAGCCGTCAACGCCGCCAAGTCGCTGATCGCTTCCGGCCTGCCGGCGCTGCCCGACTGGATCGCCAAGCTTCCCTACGTCGGTCCGAAGGCGGCCGAGATGTGGAACGACGTGCTCGCGTCGGGCGTCATCGGACTGCAGGAGAAAGTCGCACCGTACGCACGCGAGGTCGGCGCGTGGCTGTTCGCGCAGGCCGGCGTGGTCGGCGCGCTGACGCTGCAGTTCCTGCTCACCGTCATCGTCGCCGCGCTGATGTACGCGCAGGGCGAGACGGCGGCGAGCAAGGTGAAGCACTTCGGCCGCAGGCTCGGCGGCGAGCGCGGCGAAGACGCGATCGTCCTCGCCGGCAAGGCGATCCGCGGCGTCGCCCTCGGCGTCGGCGTGACCGCCATCGTCCAGGCAGTGCTTGGTGGCATCGGCCTCGCGATCGCCGGGGTGCCGTTCGCTGCGTTTCTCACCGCGCTGATGTTCATTCTCTGCATCATCCAGGTCGGCCCGGTGATCGTCTTGCTGCCGGCGACGATCTGGGTCTTCTACAACGGCTCGACCGGCTGGGGCATCTTCATGGTGGTCTGGACGATCGTCGTCGGCGCGCTCGACAACGTCTTGCGCCCGGTGCTGATCCGGCGCGGTGCCGACCTGCCGCTGCTCCTGATCTTCGCCGGCGTGATCGGTGGTCTGCTCGGCTTCGGCCTCGTCGGCATCTTCGTCGGGCCGGTCATCCTCGCGGTCTCGTACACGCTGATCGACGCCTGGATCGAGACGCCGCCGCAAAGCGCGTCGCTGCGGCTTCCCGCCGACCTGCGGCCGCCGCCGGTCGGGACGATCGCCGGAGGCGCGTCGCCGTCGTGAGCGCGCCGCGACGCGCTCGGGGCGCCGGCGGCGGCGCTGACGACACGCTGCGACTCGGCGCCGGCGCCGGCTACTCGGGCGACCGCATCGAGCCTGCGCTCGAGCTCGTCGAGCGCGGCGACATCGACGTCCTCGTCTTCGAGTGCCTCGCCGAGCGAACGATCGCGCTCGCGCAGCAGGCGCGCCGGCGCGACCCCGAGGCCGGCTTCGACCCGCTCCTCGAGACGCGCATGCGCAGCGTCCTCGGCGCCGCGGCCGAGCGCGGCGTTCGCATCGTCACCAACATGGGCGCTGCGAACCCGCTCGCCGCCGCGCGTCGCACCGCCGCGGTCGCACGCGAGCTCGGCCTCGCGTCGCTGCGCGTCGCTGCCGTGCTCGGCGACGACGTCCTCGCCCACGTCCTCGCGGGCGACTACCGCTTCGAAGAGTCGGCAGCGCCGGTGCGCGAACTCGGCGATCGCATCGTCTCGGCGAACGCGTACCTCGGCGTCGCGCCGATCTGCGCTGCGCTCGGCAGCGATGTCGACGTCGTCGTCACGGGCCGCGCCTCCGACCCCGCGCTCTTCCTCGCGCCGATCGTTCACGCGTTCGGCTGGTCGCTGGACGACTGGAACCTGCTCGGGCAGGGCACCGTCGTCGGTCACATGCTCGAGTGCGCCGGGCAGGTCACCGGCGGCTACTTCGCCGACCCGGGCCTCAAGAACGTCGCCGACCTCGCGCGGCTCGGCTTTCCGATCGGCGAGGTGTCGCGCGACGGCGACTTCGTCGTCACCAAGGTCGAGGGCTCGGGCGGCTGCGTCAGCGCGGCGACGTGCAAGGAGCAGCTGCTCTACGAGATCCACGACCCGGCGCGCTACCTGCAACCCGACGTCGTCGCCGACTTCACGCACGTGCGCGTCGACGAGATCGCCAAGGATCGCGTCCGCGTCGTCGGCGGCCGCGGCAGCGCGCCGACGGGGATGCTCAAGGCTTCGATCGGCTATGTCGACGGCTGGGTCGGCGAAGGGCAGATCTCGTATGCAGGCGCCGGTGCGTTCGCGCGTGCGCGCCTCGCGCGCGAGATCGTGCGCGAGCGGCTGCGCAGCACCCGCGTGGAGGCGAGCGAGATGCGCTTCGATCTGCTCGGTGTCGACGCGCTGCACGGGCCGGTCGCGGTGCGCGATGGCGAGCCGTACGAGGTCCGGCTGCGCGTCGCCGGCCGCACGCGGTCGATGGCCGAGGCTGTGCGCATCGGCAACGAGGTCGAGACCCTCTACACCAACGGACCCGCAGGCGGTGGCGGTGTCGTCAAGAGCGCACGCGAGGTCGTCGCCGTGCAGTCGGTGCTCGTCCCCGCGACGGCGGTGCGCCCGTCGGTCGAGATCGTCGAGGTGACGGCATGAAGCTTCGCGAGCTCGCACATTCGCGTGCCGGCGACAAGGGCGACACCTCGAACCTGTCGCTGATCGCCTACGACGCCAGGCACTACGAGCACCTGAGACGCCACGTGACGGCGGCCGCGGTGCGCGCGCACCTCGCGGGCATCGTCGCCGGCGACGTCGTTCGCTACGAATTGCCGCAGCTCGGCGCCTTCAACTTCGTTCTCGCGCGGGCGCTCGGCGGCGGCGTCACGCGCTCGCTCGCGCTCGACGCGCACGGCAAGTCGCTCAGCTCGGCGCTGCTCGAGCTCGAGATCCCCGGTACCGGCGACGAGCGCGCACCCGCGCGTTGACCCGCTTTCCATCCACGCCCGCAAAAACGAAAGACCCACATGCACCCTTCTTCGATCCTCCAAGCGTCGCGCCGCGCCGTCGTCGTAGGCGCAGCGGCGCTCGTCGGTCTCGCTGCCGCGGAGCCGTCGTTCGCGCAGGCGTATCCGTCGAAGCCGATCAGCTTCGTCGTCCCCTTCGCGGCGGGCAGTGCGACCGACCAGCTCGCGCGTGCGCTCGGCCAGTCGGTCACCGAGCAGACGAAGCAGGCGGTCATCGTCGACAACAAGGCCGGTGCGAGCGGCATGCTCGCCGCCCAGCAGGCGGCGCGCGCGGCGAACGACGGCTACACGGTCCTGATCACGACCAACACGACGCACGCGGCCAACGAGCACCTCTACAAGAAGCTGTCGTACGACCCGGTCAAGGACTTCGCGCCGGTGACGGGGCTCGGCCGCGGGGGGCAGGTGCTCGTCGTCCGCGCCGACTCGCCCTACAGGAGCGTCGCCGACCTGATCGCCGACGCGAAGAAACGCCCCGGCAAGCTGTCCTTCGGCAGCGGCAGCTCGTCGAGCCGCGTCGCCGGCGAGATGTTCAAGCAACTGACCCACACCGACATCCTGCACGTGCCGTACAAGAGCAATCCGAACGCGGTCACCGACCTGCTCGGCGGCCAGATCGACTTCATGATCACCGACACCGCGACCGGCGTGCCGCAGATCAAGGGCGGCAAGCTGCGCGGCCTCGCCGTCTCGACGACCAAGCGCAACCCGCTGCTGCCCGAGCTGCCGACGCTCGACGAGGCCGGCGTCAAAGGCTACGACATGGGCTACTGGTTTGCCGCCTACGTCCCTGCCGGCACGCCCGCGCCTGTCGTCGCCCGCCTGCACGAGCTGCTCGTCGCCGGAACGAAGAGCGCGTCGGCGAAGCAGTTCTTCGACAGCACCGGCACCGACGCCTGGACGACGACGCCCGACGAGCTCGCGAAGTTCCAAGCCGGCGAAGCGCAGAAGTGGGGGCGCGTGATCAAGGCGGCGGGGATCGAGCCCGAGTAGCGCCGCTCAGCGCTGCGCCGGCGTCGCTGCGATCAGGCCGCGCAGCTCGACGAGCTTGGCCTTGACGCGGCGCTCGTTGCCGACGCCCATGCGCAGCAGGATCTTCTGGCCGGCGGTGAGCGCTTCGAGCTGCGGGTCGTCGAATTCGTACAGCAGCCACGGCCGTTGTGGCTGCACCGGTCCGTTCACGGTGGGCAAGTGCACTTTCGGCGCCGATGCCGGCTCCGGAGTGGCGAGGAGGACGTCGATGACGTCGACGAAGCGGTCGTTGAAGTAGCGCTTCGGGTAGCCGAGCTCCTCGTACGCGCGCTGCAACGACGGGTAGAGCTGCACGTAGGCGCTCGCCGCGCGGCGCAGGTCGACGTGCTCGAGCAGGCGCACGAAGGGCTCGTAGCGTGCCGCGTTGGCGGTGCCGATCGCCGCACCGCCGTCAGCGTCGGCGACGCTGAAGCGTCCCGCCGCCGGAACGACCGGCCACAGGCGCGACGACGCGCTCGAGCGGCCGAGGTTGTCGATCGTGGCGACGAAGCGGCGCGCGAAGTCGTCGACCTGGAACATCGATGCGACGGTGCGCGCACCGAAGAGATCGTCGAGTGCGCCGTGGAAGTCGACCGGCGCTGCAGCGCGATCGACCTGCGCGCCGTCGATCGGATAGCGGATCGACGGCTCGGCTGGCGCCGACGGGGGCGACGCGGGCGCTTGAGCGACCGTCGCGTGCGGTGCTGTGCCGGCGGCCTCGGGCGCGCGCGGCCGAGACACCCACCAGAGCCCGGCGACGAGCGCGGCTGCGACAAAGGCCGTGGCGACAATGATCGGGGTGCGCTTCATCGATGCAGTCGAGCGCCGCGCCTGGACGCACGGCGCGCCCTGCGAAGATAGCGCGGATCGCCGAATCCCGCAGCGACATCAGGCGGCGCGCGAGAGCGCTGGGCGCCTCGCCCGCGTCAGCGCTTGCGCGCCAGCGTGACGCCGTCGCTGAACGGCAGCAGGACCATGTCGACACGCTCGTCGCGGTGGACCTTGGCGTTGAGCGCCTGCAGCGCGCGCGTATCGTCGCTTTGCGCCGGCTGTGCGACCGCGCCGCCCCAGAGCGTGTTGTCGATGACGACGAGGCCGCCGGGCCGCAGCAGCGCAAGCGCGAGCTCGTAGTAGCTGTCGTAGCTCGTCTTGTCGGCGTCGATGAAGACGAAGTCGTATCGGCCCGCCTCACCGGCGGCGAGCAGCGCGCGCAGCGTCTCGGCGGCCGGCGCGATGCGAAGGTCGATCCGGTCGGCGACGCCGGCGCGCTGCCAGAACGGCACCCCGATCCTGACGTTCTCGTCGCTGATGTCGCAAGCGACGAGGCTGCCGTCCGCGGGCAGCGCGAGCGCGACGCTGAGCGCGCTGTAGCCGGTGAAGACGCCGATCTCGATCGCGCGCCGCGCGCCGATCGACTTCGCGAGCAGCGCCATGAACTGGCCCTGCTCGGGCGCGATCTGCATCATCGCGAGCGGATGCGACGCGGTCGCTTCGCGCAGCGCGGTCTGCTCGGGATGCTCGCGCAGGGTGTGCGCGAGCGCGTAGTCGTAGAGGGCCGGGTCGGCGAGGAGGGTGCGTCGTGACATCTTCGGTGCTCGGTCGTGGCGGGGTGGGTCGTGCGTTCAGCGCTGCGCGAGCAGCTCGCTCGCGGCGCGCGTCTCCGGGTGGTCGTTGCCGAGCGTCTGCGCGAGCTCGGCGTGCGCGGTCGCGATCGCCTCGGGCCAGCGCTCGCTGTCGCCGCTTGCACGCAGCACGCGCGCAAGCGTCAGCCAGGCGAGGCCGGTCGTGTCGGAGTGCGCGTTCGAGCCCTGCAGCAGGCGCGCCGTCTTCACTGCCGCCTCGGCGTCGGCGATCGCGCCGGCCGCGTCGCGGCGCTTGAGCGCGACCTCGGCGCGGCCGCGCAGCGCCGTTACCAGCGGCGGCGTCTCGACCTTCTGCGCGCGCAGCCGATCGATCACGGCCGAATAGCGGCGGTCGGCGGCGTCGAGGTCGCCGCGGGCAAGATCGATGCGCGCCTGCACGAGCGCGCCGCGGACGCGCGCCGAATGCGCCGGCGGCAGCGACGCCATCGGCGCATCGCCCTCTTCGAGGCTCGCCTGCGCGTCGTCGACGTGGCCGAGCGAGACGAGCACCGACGCGCGGCCGACGAGCGCGTACGCCTCGCCGGCGACGAAACCGCTCGCGCGCGACGCTGCGAGCGCGCGCTCGTAGCCGGCGAGCGCGTCGTCCCAACGGCCGAGCTGCTCGAGGCCGAACGCCCGATTGGCGAGGATGCCCGGCGGCACGACCGCCCCGCCCTGCCGCTCGGTGACGCGCAGCACCTGCTCGAACAGGTCGAGACCGCCGCGGTAGTCGCTCATCGCGTAGCGGACGACGCCGCGGTCGAGCGTGAGGCGCAGCGCGTCGAAGCTCTGGGCCGCGCCGAGCTCGCGCAGGCGGTCGAGCGACGCCTGATAGGCGCGATCGGCTTCGGCGTTGCGGCCGGCGAGGTGCTGGGCGAAGGCGATGTCGCCGAGGAGTGTCGCCTCGGTGCGCGTGCCGGCGGTCCCCGAGACGCGCAAACGCCTGAGCCCCGCTTCGGCGTAGCGCAGCGCGGCGGCCGGGTCGGCGGCGTTCTGCGCGAGCTGCGCGCGCAGCTGCAGGCAGCCTGCAGCGACCTCGGGCGCGATGTCGGTCGCCGCGCCCCAGCGCTCGAGCAGCTTCGCGCCTTCGTCCTCATTGCCGACGAGCGTCGCGGCGCGACCGAGATCGCAGTCGAGCCGCGCCTGCAGCGAGCGGTCGGGCACCTGCTCGACGATGCGGCGCGCGCGCGTCAGCAGCTCGTACTGCTTGTTCGGCAGGCTCAGGCGCGTGTAGTACGACGCGAGCACGCGCAGCACCTCCGCCTGCTCGGCCGGCCGGCCGGCGAACTCGGTGTCGATCAGCGGCTCGCTGCGCTCGAGCATCTCCTGCATCGTCTTCGCCTGTCCTTCGGGGAGCGCTTCGCTGAACATGACGCCGACGAAATCGGCGATCGCCTCGTTGCGGCCGAGCAGGACCTGCGCGCGGTCGCGCTGCGCGAGCGCTTCGGCGCGCTGCCGCTTTGCCTCGACCGCCTGCCACGTCGTGCCGACGACGCCGGCGACGAGCGTCGCGAAGACGACGAGCGCGGCGGCGACGCCGAGCCGGTTGCGACGGATGAACTTGGCGCTGCGGTACGCGAACGAATCGGGCCGTGCCGTGACGGGCTGTTCGGCGAGGTGGCGGCGCAGGTCGTCGGCGAACGCGGCGGCGGTCGGATAGCGCTCCGCGGGCTCCTTCTTCAAAGCCTTCGCGCAGATGTTCTCGAGGTCGCCGCGCAGCGCGCGGCCGAGCCGGAGCGACGACTCGCCGCGCGCCGCGGCGGCGGCGTCGCCGCTGTCGTTCTCGGGCACCGCTTCGGAGAGCGGCCGCGGCTCGGTCTCGACCACCGAGCGCAGCCGCTCGACCGGCGCGGCGCCGGCGCGCGCGGTCGGATGGACTCCGGCGAGGAGCACGTAGAGGAGGACGCCGAGCGCGTAGACGTCGGTCGCGGTCGTCACCGCGGCGCCCTGGATCTGCTCGGGCGCTGCGTAGTCGGGAGTGAACGCGCG
>Ga0068852_100002394_pt1 | contig 12922 bp, 11 predicted proteins | sample KBSCornC22_FD_66594 | JGI IMG/M metagenome (GOLD analysis project Ga0068852, IMG submission 66594) | Corn rhizosphere microbial communities from Kellogg Biological Station, Michigan, USA - KBS Corn C2-2 | ecosystem: Host-associated > Plants > Roots > Rhizosphere > Soil ... | reverse complement strand
CGTCGATCGAGTGGGTCGAGGGCGACATGCTCGCGCTGCCGTTCGAGGACGCGTCGTTCGACGCAGCGACCGTCGGGTTCGGCGTCCGCAACGTCGTCGACCTGGAACGGGGCGTGGCGGAGCTGCGGCGGGTGCTCCGGCCGGGTGGCCGGCTTGCGATTCTCGAGATCACGCACCCGCGCGGGCTCCTGCGGCCGTTCTTCTCCCTCTGGTTCGACCGGATCGTGCCGCTGCTCGGGAAGGTGCTGCCGGGCGGGCGCGCCTACACCTACCTCCCGGCCAGCGTGCGCCGCTTCCCGGGCGCCGAGGAGCTCGCCGCGCTGCTCGAGCGCCACGGGTTCGGGCACGTTCGGTTCCGTCTCATGGGCGGGACGATCGTGGCGCTGCACACCGCCGTCGCGACCGTGGAGAGCGGCGATTAGCGCCCTCGAGACCATCGCGTCGGTCGAGGGGCTGCGCGACTACCTCGGCGCGGTCGAGGATCGCCTCGAGTCGGTGGTCGCTGCGCATCCGGGCACGGTCGCCGCCGTTGGCGCGGACGCGCTCGCGGCCGGCGGGAAGCGGTTGCGGCCGACGCTCACCTTCCTCTCGTCGCCCGTTCGTGCGGAGCCACCCGTCGTCGAGGGCGTCGCGGTCGAGCTCGTCCACATGGCAACGCTCATCCACGACGACATCGTCGACGGCGCGCACGTCCGGCGCGGCCGCGCCGCTGCCTGGACGCAGCACGGCTCCGACGCGGCGAAGGCCGCGGGCGACCACCTGTTTGCGGCCGCGTTCGCGTCGCTCGCCGCGAGAGGGTCGCACGAGCAAGTCGGGGCGCTCGCCGATGCGTCGCTTGCCCTCGCCCGCGGCGAGGCGATGCAGCGCCTCCAGCGCCACGACCCGTCCACGACGGTCGATGCGTACCTCGAGCGGTGTGCTCTGAAGACCGGTTCGCTCTTCGCCGCGGCGTGTGTCCTCGGCGGAGGGAGCGGCGAGTTCGGCCGGCTGGTCGGGATCGCGTTCCAGATCGTCGACGACGTGCTCGACTGCTCGGGCGAGACCGTCGAGACGGGGAAGATCCCCGGCACCGACCTCCGCGACGGGACGCCGACCCTGCCGTTGCTCCTCGCCGCGCGGGAGGACGAGGTCGTGCGCGCAGCGCTCGCCGGCGGCCCGCTCGAGGGCACGCTCGTCCGGGTCGCGGCCACCGGTGCGCTCGAGCGCTCGCTCGAAGTCGCGCTGGATTACGCTGCACGGGCGCGCGCGAGCCTGGACGGCTCCGTGCGCCGGGAGGAGCTCGAAGCGCTCGCCGACGCCGTCGTCGAGCGGAATCGCTGAACCGGATGACACATACGGGAGAGAACAGGACGAGACGCGAGGCTGAAGCCACGCCCCTTCGCGCCGGACCCGGGCGTGGCTTCAGCCTCGCCCCTTTCGGTGACGGTAGACGCGCGTGATTCGGCTCGGGCGGATCTCCTACGTCAACATGGCGCCGGTCTTCCACCGGCTGAGGCACGAGGTCCAGGAGGTCACCGGCGTCCCGACCACGCTCAACCGCATGCTCCTCGACGGGGAGATCGACGTCGCGCCCATCTCGTCGATCGAGTACGCGCGCAACGCGCCGCGGCTGCGGCTGCTCCCGCGGCTCTGCGTGTCGTCCGAGGGGGCGGTCGACTCGATCCAGCTCGTCACGCGCATCTCGCTCGGCCGGATCCGCACGGTCGCAGTCACGCCGGAAAGCGCGACGTCGGTCGTGTTGACGAAGGTGCTGATCCCACAGGCGGAGCTCCTGCCCCTCGAAGCGGCGAACGAGGCCGACGCCAAGCTGCTCATCGGCGACGCGGCGCTGAAGAGCGCCTTCGAGGACCCGACGCCGCACCACGATCTCGGCCGTCTGTGGCTCGAGCGCACCGGGCTGCCGATGGTGTTCGCGGTGTGGGCCGCGCCGGAGCCGCTCGTCGACGGGCTCGGCGACCTCCAGGACGCACTCGTCGCGTCGGTTCGTCTGGCGCGCTCGGAGCCCGAGCGCCTCGCGTACGAGGCGAGCGAGCGCTACGGCTACCCGCCCGGCTTCCTCGCGCGCTACTTCGAGAAGCTCCGCTACAGCTTCGGCCCGCGCGAGCGCGCCGGCTTCTACACCTTCCTCGAGATGGCCCGCGACGTCGGCGAGCTCGCCCAGGTTCCCGAGCTCCGCTTCATCCCCGGCGAGCCGGCGCGCGTCTCCGGCTAGGGCTGGGAGCCCGCGAGCGCCGGCGGGCGCGCTGCGTGGCGGTACTCGACCCGGTAGCCGAGACGGCGGGGGATCGCGAGCAGGCTCTCGAGGTCGAGGTCGACGGTGGCGCCCGCCTTCTGGGTGACCTCGTCCTCGATCGGCAGGTCGAAGTCGTCGGCGCCGTACTCGAGCGCGCGGAACGCGTCCTCGTTCTGGGTCAGCACCGAGGTACGGAAGTGGCGGACGTTGTCGAGGAAGATCCGCGAGAGGGCCATGTGGCGCCAGTACTCGCGCGCGGAGATCTCGCGCCCGCCGAACGCGGTGCCGTAGGGCTTGTATGTCCAGCAGAGGAACGAGAAGAGCCCGTCGTAGCCGTCGCGCACGCACGCGTCCTGAAAGTCCCGGGTGCGCTGGAGGTGCTCGATCCGCTCCTCGAGCGTCTCGTCGAAGCCGATCACCATCGTCGCCGTGGTACGCATGCCGCTCTCGACGATCGCGCGCTGGGCGTCGAAGTAGTCGGCGACCGTGTACTTCCACTTCGCGTGGCGCTTGCGGAAGTCCTCGGTGAGGATCTCGCTGCCGCCACCGGTGATCCAGTGGACGCCCGCGTCGCGGAGCCTTGCCGCGGCCTCTGCGAACGAGAGCTTCGCGCGGTCGGCGAGGAAGACGAACTCCGCGACGGTCAGCGCGTAGAACTCGACGCGCTCGCCGTAGCGCTCGCGGACGGAGGCGAAGAGGTCGCAGTAGTAGTCGAGCGGCAGCTTCGGGTTGAAGCCGCCGTTGAAGCCGACGAGGTCGCCTCCGACCTCGAGCAGCTCGTCGATCTTGGCGAAGACCTCGTCGCGGTCGAGGACGTAGCCACCGTCCTGGTTCGGAAGGACGTAGAAGGCGCAGTAGTCGCACTGGGCGACGCAGACGTTCGTGTAATTGACGATGCGCATGATCATGTACGTCGCCTTGTCGGGCTCGTGCCAGCGCGCGCGCGTCTGCTGCGCGAGCTCCTTCAGCTCGTCGTCCGACGCGTCGTGCCAGAGCTGCGCCGCCCGCTCGGCGGTGATGCGCGTCACGCCGGCACGGCCTCCTCGACCGTGACCTCGTCGGGGTCGAGCGTGTCCATGAAGGAGCTGACGGAGAAGACGGCGTTGCCTGCGCCCGCGACGCCGTAGCCCGGCGGAGGCCGGAGGCCGTGGCGGCCGAGCGCATCGCGGTAGGCGTGCAGCAGGCGGATGTGGTACTCGAGCGGCGCCCCGTCGGGGTTGGCCTGGCCGAGCGGCGTCGTCGGCTCGGGGCACCACGTCGTGAAGCGTGGGGTGATGCCCCGGCTCATGAACCAGTCGAGTCCCTCGGTGGTGGAGGCGATCGCCTCGTCGATCGTCCCGAAGCCGTGCGGCTTCGCCATCTCGACGCCCGCGACGAAGTTCGGGATCACGTGGCGCGGGCCGAACACCTCGGCGGCGTCCAGGATCCGCCGGTGCCACTCCTCGCGGCCGACGTACCGCTCCTTGCCGGGCGAGATCAGCGTGAACAGCCGCTTGTCCCAGACCTCGTAGTTCGGGTGATAGATCGCGATGCCGTAGTCCTTGAACCGCTGGACGTCAGCCTTCGGGAGCGCCTGCGCGACGACCTTGCCGATCCAGCGGCCGGGGAACCGCTCCTCGATCGCCTGCGCGTAACGGCCGTAGAAGTCCGCCTCGGCGAGTCCGTCGACCGTGCTCGTCACAGAGCCGCCGGTGAGCGTGTACGCCTTGCTCGTCCGCTCCGTGTCGTAGCGGTCGATCAGGGCGAGCGCCTCGAGCACGTCCTCCACCGGCTTGACGCCGGTGTAGGGCCGGCCCGCCTTCTTGTGCTGGCGCCAGTTGTGGTTGATGTCGCAGAAGCCGCACTCCTCGTGCGCGCCGAAGTACTGGCAGAGGCGCAGCACGGTCAGGTAGATCAGGTAGCCCCACTGGATCGTCGGCGCGGTCTCCATCACCGTCTTGCCGCCGGCGAGCGTGTGGCGGTAGTACTCGGGCATCGGCGGCAGGCCGACGTCCGCGATACCGCGGCCCTCGAGGGACAGGGCGAGCGCGCCGTCGTCTCCGCGGCCGACGCGGTAGGGCGACCCCGGGTTGACCCGCACCGACACGATCGTCCGCCGCAGCCCGAACGGGCCGCCGGTGAGCGCAACTTCCTCGGGCGGGCGTCTCAGCGCGGCCTCGCCGAGCTCGGTGAGCGGCTTCTGGTCGAACGAGAAGATGAAGTACGACTTCGGCTTCACCTCGCCGTCCAGGTTGTCCGACAACGCGGCGTCGTCGAACGCGATCCCGGTGCGCAGGAGGTCCTCCTTCAGCACCGCCTCGGGCGGCACGTCCGGGTAGCGCTCCACGAGCGACTCGACGAGCGCGCGACGCGTGTCGGGAGCGACTGCAGTCACGCCTGCACGGTATCGGCCGCGGGCGCGCCGGTGGGTGTCGTTGCGCGCCAAAGGTGGTGGGCAACGAAGCCGATCCAGACGAACCACGCGACGCTTCCTGCGCGCGAGGCCGCGCCCTGACCGATCGTCCCGAAGACGGCGCCGGCGGCGATGACGGCCGGAATCGCGAGCAGCGTCGGTATCCACGCCGAGCGCCAGCCCGGGCGCGCCCGGAACGCGAAGGCGAGCACGACCGGGGTGAGCAGCAGTGCAGCGCCCGTGATGCCCGACTCGACCTTGTGGGCTGTGGCGTGCCACGAGACGTTCTCGCAGGGCACGTCGATCCCGCCCCGGCAGTCGAGTCGGAGGAATCCGTCCAGCACCATGCCGACGCCGACGACCATGAGACCGGCGCTCCCGAGGCGGGCCGACCACCCCGGTCCGAGCGCGCTCCCGAGGCCGAGGCCGAGGCAGACGACGAGAAGCCCGGTGAGGTTCGCACCGATCTGGTTGTAGAGCCACGGGCTCGATGCCGTCTGCGCGCCGAGGTGGCTGATGTCGTTGTGTGCGGGGTCGAACGGGTCGGGCTGGACGAGATCGCCGAGAAAGATCCCGAGGACGAAGGCGACGGGTGCTGCGAGCCCGCAGAGGGCGGCGACCCGGATCGGCATGCGTGGAGTGTCTCAGACCGTCTGCGCGTCCGCAGGGCACGAATCTCTCTGTACGAAATCCGTGAGGATCGCGGGCGGCCGCACGTCGGTGCACTACCCTCGGGCCGGGTCGATGCGCCGTCTCGTCTCACTCGCCGCCGTCTCGTCGCTCGCCGCCGCGCTCCTGGTGCCGGCAGCCGTCGCCGCGCCGCGTGAGCTCTGGCCGGGTGTCACGTACGAGTCGGGCATCCAGTTCACGACGCACGGGCCGGTGGCGATCAACGTGCTGCGCGGGCCACGGCCCGGCGGCCTGACGACTCTCGAGCCCGTGCTCTCGAACGACACGGTCGTCGGTCGCGAGAAGCTGACGACAATGGAAGTGCGGCTGCGGCGGACAGCCACGGCGGCCGGCGTCAACGGCGACTACTTCACGCTCGCGACGGGCAAGCCGTCTGGTGTCCTGATGCGGGACGCGCAGCTCGTCGCGCCGCCGAACGCGGGGCGGGCGAGCGCCGGGATACGGAGCGACGGGGTGCTCGACATTCGGCGGGTGGGCTTCAAGGGCACGTGGCGCGCCACGGTAGGGCCGCGTCCGCTCGGTGCGCTCAACGCGATGCCCGCCGCCAACGGCGCGGCGCTGTACACGGATGCGTACGGGGCGAGCACCCCCGCGCTCCCGGGGAGCGCAGCCGTGATCCTGTTCCCCTTCCCGGCCGCGACCCCCGAGGTCGATCTCGTCGCGCCCGTCGTCGAGGCGAGGACGGACGGCGGCGCGGTCGCAATTCCTGCGGGCGGCGCCGTGGTCGTGGCGCGCGGCACCGCGGCGCAGGCGCTCCGTTCGGAAGGGGTCGCCGGCGGGACGATCACGGTGAACCTCGGGCTCGTGCCGTCGTGGCCCCACATGGTCGGGGCGATCGGCGGCGGCCCGCAGATCGTCCGGAACGCGGCACCGATCTTTCGCGCAGGCGAGGTGTTCACGACCAAGCAGCTCGGCCCGCGAGCGCCCCGCAGCGCGGTCGGCCAGCTCCGCGACGGCCGGATCCTTCTCGTCGCGGTCGACGGGCGGCAGCCCGGCTACAGCGTCGGGCTCACGAACTGGGAGCTCGCCCAGGCCCTCGTCCGGCTCGGCGCGGTCACCGGGATGGCGCTCGACAGCGGCGGCTCGACGACCATGGCGTTCGACGGCCAACTCCTGAACCGGCCCTCGGACGGAGTCGAGCGGCGTATCTCGACCGGGCTCGCCTTTCTCTACCGGGGGGTTTTCGCCCCCGAGCCCCCTGCGCGCGTCTCGCCGAACGGCGACGGAGTCGACGACGCTCCGAACCTCGCCTACAGGGTCGTGCGGCCCTCGTCGGTGACGGTGACGCTGCGCGCACCCGACGGGTCGACGCCGGTCTCGACGACGGCGCAGCAGGCACCCGGTACGTACCCCGTGCCATTCCCGGCCGCGCCGGAGGCGGGGACAGCAGCGGTCGGCGCAGTCGTGGCCGCGGGCGCGTGGGCGTTCGAGGTGAAGGCCGTGGACGACATCGGACAGAGCTCCTCGATGACCCGTAGCTTCGTCGTCGACGACACGCTCGGGTTTCTCCGCGTGCCGAAGCTGCGCGCGGTGCCGCCCTCCGGCCGCGACATCCCGATCACGTTCGAGCTCGCGCGCGCCGCGCGTGTGTCGGTCACCGTGGTCGACGCAACGGGCCGGGTGGTGCGGAGCGGGCTCGCCGTTCCCGCCTCGCGTGACGCGGGCGACCAGACGGTTGCCTGGAATGGGCTCGCGAAGAACGGGAAGGTCGTCCCCGGCAAGCTCACCGTGCGGGTGGTCGCCACGTCGAGCCTCGGCCGGTCCGAGCTGAACGGGCCGATCACGCTCCGCAAGGCTGCCGGATAGCGCGGACCTCTGGCGTCCCTCAAAGTCGGACACCAAGGGCGGCTAGCATCCCGCGATGCTCGTCGCCGGGATCGTCAGCGACATCACGACGTGGGTCACCGACGCGATCGGGAGCTACGGCCTCTACGCCGTCTTTCTCCTGATGCTGATCGACGCGGTCTTTCCGGCCGCGAGCGAGGTCGTGATGGTCTACGGGGGTGCGGTCGCATCGGGTGCGTTCGCCGGTCAGGCGATCACGCTCTTCGGCTACCACTTCGACAGCGGCCTGCCGGCCTACCTCGCCGTCGCGATCGCCGGGACCGTCGGGTACCTGATCGGGTCGATCGGTGGCTGGGCGCTGGGCGACTACCTCGGGCGTCCGTGGCTCGAGCGCCACGGCCGGTGGCTGCATCTGAGCGGCGAGAACCTCGACCGCGCAGAGCACTGGTTCGACCGCTGGGAGGAATGGGCAGTGTTCCTCGGTCGGATCACGCCGGTGATGCGCTCGTTCATCTCGATTCCGGCGGGTGTCTTCCGCGCGCGGTTCTGGCCCTACGTCTGGCTGACGCTCCTCGGCTCGGCGATCTGGTGCTTCGCCTTCGCGGGAGCGGGCTGGGCGGCCGGGGCGAGCTGGGAGTCGTTCCACCACGCGTTCCGCTTCGTCGACTACGTCGTCGCGCTCGCAGTCGTCGTAGGCGCCGCGCTGCTGGCGCGCACCTTGCTGAGGCGCCGTCGCCGGTCGGCCGCCGACGAGCCGGTGTAGCCAGCCCCGCAAGTAGACTCCCCTCGTCGTGATCCCGCTGGTCGACGTCAAGGCGCAGTACGCGCCGTTCATCCCCGAGTTGCAGGAGCGCTTCGCCGAGGTGCTGGAGTCGGGCCGCTTCATCTTCGGCCCCGAGGTCGAGGCGTTCGAGCGCGAGGCGGCCGCCTATCTCGGCGTGCCGCACGCGATCGGCGTCGCGAACGGCACGGACGCGCTCGTCCTCGCGCTGGAGGCGATGGGAGTCGGCCGTGGCGACGAGGTGATCTGCCCCGCGTTCACGTTCTATGCGACCGCCGAGGCAATCGCGCGCGTCGGCGCGACGCCGGTGTTCGCGGACATCGACCCGGTCACGCTCAACCTCGATGTGGCCGCCGTCGCTCCGCTCGTCGGCGAGCACACGAAGGCGATCGTCCCGGTGCACCTCTTCGGCCGTCCGGCGCCGCTCGCCGAGCTGGCGACGCTCGGGGTTCCTCTGCTCGAGGATGCCGCGCAGGCGTTCGGCGCGCCGGGGATCGCCACGACGGGCATCTGCTCCACGTTCAGCTTCTTCCCGACCAAGAACCTCTTCGCGCTCGGCGACGGGGGGCTCGTCGCGTGCACCGATACGGCGGTCGCGGACACCGTGCGCAAGCTCCGGTTCCACGGCTCGCGCGACAAGCGGACGTTCGAGCTCATCGGGGCGAACTCGCGGCTCGACGCGATCCAGGCTGCCGCCCTGCGCGTCTTCCTTCCGCATCTCGCAGGTTGGAACCGGTCGCGCCGTGAGGCGGCGGGGCGCTACGCGGAGCTGGGGCTCGGAGAGTCCGTCGAGCTGCCGCTCGACGAGGCCGGGCACGTGTACCACATGTACGTCGTGCGGACGAACGAGCGTGAGCGCATCGCCGCAGCGCTCGACGAGGCCGGAATCGCGTCCGCCTCGTACTACGTGACGCCGCTCCACCTCCAGCCGGCGATGGCCTATCTCGGCTACGAGCCCGGGTCGCTCCCGGAGACGGAGCGGGCCGCGGCCGAGAACCTCGCCCTGCCGATGTGGGGCGGGATCGGCGTCGAGCAGCAGGAACGGGTCGTCGCGACGGTGAAGTCCGCCGTCGGTGTCGTCGTTTAGCTAAGGAGCCGCGGTCGTGCGTAGCCCGGTGAGTCGCCACTCGATCTGGCAGGTAGGTGTCGACGCGGTCCTCGTCGCGGCCGCCTGGTGGCTCGCCTGGAGCCTCCGCTTCGAGCACCGCCCGGTCTACTACGACCGCTATCTCGACTGGTCGATCGTCGCGCTCGTCGTCGTGATCAAGCTGCCGGTCTTCGCCCTGTGCGGCTTCTACAACCGCTGGTGGCGCTACGTCTCGACGCGCGACATGTGGGGGGCGTTCCGCGGGGTCGTCCTCGCGTCCGTTGCGGTCTTCCTCGTCTTCACGCTCTTCGAGGTGCACCGCGTGAACGTGCCGCGCGGCGTCTGGTTCATCGACCTGCTCCTCTGCATGGCTTTCGTCGCGGGCTCCCGCCTGCTCGTGCGGACGATCGTGGAGCGGCCTCTGCCCGGCCGGATCGTGACCCGCGGCAAGGAGGCCATCATCGTCGGCGCCGGCGACGCCGGACAGCTCGTCGTGAAGGAGATGCAGCGGTCACCGGCGCTCGGCTACACGCCCATCGGGCTGCTCGACGACGACTCGCGCAAGCGCAACCTGCGGCTCCACGGCGTGCGCGTGCTCGGCACGACCGCGGACCTGGCGCACGTCATCCGCGACCGCAGGCCGGACGAGGTGCTGATCGCGATCCCGAGCGCCTCCGGCGAGCTTCGCGCGCGGATCGTCGAGACGGCGCGGGCCCTCGAGGTCCCGGTCAAGACCCTGCCGACGCTCTCCGACCTCGTGTCGGGCGACGCGGACCTCGCGCGCCAGCTGCGGCCCGTCGAGGTCGAGGACGTTCTCGGCCGCGAGCCGGTCGAGGTCGACTTCGCGTCCATCGCCGAGTACCTGAAGGGCGAGGTCGTGCTCGTGACGGGCGCCGGCGGCTCGATCGGCTCGGAGCTCTGTCGGCAGATCGCCCGCATCGGGCCTGCGAAGCTCGTCCTGCTCGACCACGCAGAGCCCGCGCTCTTCGAGATCGAGCGCGAGCTCGTACGCGAGCGGGGATTCCTCGCGGCCGCCGCCGTCGTCGGTGACGTCCGCGATCCGGTGAAGCTGCGGCAGGTCTTCGACAAGTACCGGCCGGGCGTCGTCTTCCACGCCGCCGCGTACAAGCACGTTGCGATGATGGAGGCGAACCCGCTCGAGGCCGTGCGCAACAACACGCTCGGTACCCGCGTCGTCGCGGACGTCGCGGTCGAGTACGGCGCGAAGCGATTCGTGCTCGTCTCGACGGACAAGGCCGCCAACCCGAAGACCGTCATGGGCCAGTCGAAGGCGCTCGCCGAGTGGATCGTCGAGACGTGGGGCCATCGCGCCGACGTGACGACGCGGTTCGTGGCGGTTCGCTTCGGAAACGTCCTCGGCTCGTCCGGCTCGGTCGTGCCGATCTTCCGCCGGCAGATCGCCCGCGGGGGGCCTGTGACGGTGACGCACCCCGAGATGACGCGGTTCTTCATGACGATCCCCGAGGCGGTGCAGTTGATCGTCCAGGCCGGCGCGATCGGCGGCCGCGGGCAGGTGTACGTCCTCGACATGGGCGAGCCGGTTCGCATCGTCGACCTCGCGGAGAAGATGATCCGCCTGTCGGGCAAGGAGCCGGGACGGGAGATCGTCATCGAGTACGTCGGGCCGGCGCCCGGCGAGAAGCTCCACGAGGAGCTCGTCGGGGACGGCGAGGCCGTGACGCCGAGCCGGCATCCCAAGATCGACCTGATCACCCGCCCGCCTGTCGACTCGGAGTGGCTCGAGGCCGAGCTCGCGGACCTCGAGCGGCTCGTCGAGGACGGCGAGACGCTCGAGCTCGTCGGCGAGCTGCGGCGTCTCGTGGGCGAGCCGCGGCGCGAGGGGGCGGTTGCCCCCGAGTCGGGGCACGTGCCATAGCCCCGAGCGCGCCGGTCTTCGTCGTGGGCGACGTCCACGGCTGTCGCGACGCGCTCGCAACGCTGCTCTCCGACGCGGGACTGGTCGATGCGGAGGAGCGATGGGCGGGGGGAGATGCCCGCGTCTGGCTCGTCGGGGATCTGACGGACCGGGGTCCCGACGGCATCGGCGCGATCGACCTCGTCCGCCGGCTCGAGCAGCAGAGCGAAGGCGCCGTCCGCTGCCTGTTGGGGAATCACGAGGTGCTCCTGCTCTCCGTCCTCCGCTTCGGCGGCGAGGAGACGAGCATCCCCGGCGAGTCGTTTCACGGCCTGTGGCGGCGGAACGGCGGAGTCGAGTCGGACGTGCGGGGGCTCACGCCCGAGCACGTCTCCTGGATCGCGGCCCTGCCGCCGCTCGCGCTCGAGGGCGAGACCCTGCTGATCCACGCGGACACGTCGGCGTATCTCGCGCTCGGACGCTCGGTCGACGCGGTCGCGCGTGCCACGCGCGCCGTTCTCGCGGCGGGGTCGGTGAACGAGATGGACGACCTCCTCGGCATCGTCTCCGACCGGATGCGACTCGACGACCCGGCGGCCGTCCAGGCGCTGCTCGACGCCTACGGCGGCACGCGCATCGTGCACGGGCACACGCCCATAGCGTCGCTGGTCGGAGTCGACCCGAGGAGCGTGACCGAGCCGCTCGTCTACGGCGACGGGCGCGTGACGAACGTCGACCACTGCCTCTTCGCAGGCGGGCCAGGGTTCGTCACAAGGCTGTGAGGAGGAGGTCGAGGAGCAGCGCGGGGTCGCGGGTCGCGCGGGCCGCGTCCGGTTGCTTGCGCTCGACCGCGATGCCTGCCGCGTTCTCGAGCGTTCGCAGCCGTCCCTCGGCAACGAGGCGCTCGTCGACGGCGCCCATCCGCCCCGTGAAGGTCGTGTAGACGGGCGTTCCGAGCGCGACGGCCTCGCGGTTCATGGTCCCGCCTGCGGAGACGACCAGATCGGCGAGCGCGACGAGGCTCAGGGCGTCGACTGCTCTGTCCGGCACGAGCAGGGACGGCAAGGCGGCGGCGCGGATCGTCTCGCGCTGCTCCGGCGTGCGCGGCAGCACGACGGCATGGACGCCGGGGTCGTGTCCGAGCCGCTCGAGCACATCCGCGAAGAGCGGATTGCGGTGGCGGTGGTAGAGAGAGACGTCGGGTGGGGTGCGCACGACCGCGAGCACCCGATCCGGGTCGACACGCAGTGCGTCGAGCACGGCCGCGTCGGGTGTGAAGCCGTCGAGGTAGTACTCCTCCTTGAGCCCCGGGTAGCGCCGCACCTTCCGCGACCGCGCACCGATCCGATCGAGGCGGCTCTGGGGGATGACCTCCGGCACGACCACCCGCGTCGCCGCCCGGCAGCCGAGCCCGTGCTGCGCCCGCGCGAACTCGTAGTCGAACGCGTAGGACGACGGAATGCCGAGGGAACGTGCCGCGAGCGGCAGCTCGTGTGAGGCATGCGAGAGCGCGACGTCGAAGTCCCGTGCGCGGGCGAAGCGACGGAGCGCCCGCAGGCGCGTCGACATCGCGCGCACCTTGCCCGTGCGCGACGCCCCGGCGTGCGGCGGGCCGACGACGGTGTGTTCGAGGCCTGCATCCTCGAGGAGCTCGAGCGTCTGTGCGAAGTCCCGCGCGGTGATCGTCACCTCGTGCCCCCGAGCCTCGAGCAGATCGACGAGCGGCCGGAAGAAGACCACGTGCGGGGAGTTCGTCACGTCGATCCAGACGCGCATGGGTCACTTCTATAACATTCGCTTATGGATACGCGCCAGCTGGCCGCGTTCTGCGCCGTCGTCGAGCGGCGCTCCTTCTCACAGGCGGCGGAGCAGCTCGGCGTCACGCAGCCGGCCGTCTCGCTCCAGGTGCGCGCGCTCGAGAAGCGGCTCGGCGCCCAGCTTCTCGACCGGTCGGGCCGCCGTGTCGAGCCGACCGAGGCGGGTACGCGCCTCTACCGCGGCGCGCAGCGGCTCCTCGCGCTCGAGCAGCAGGTGCTCGACGAGGTGGCGGCGGAAGGCGACGGAGACCTCTCCGGCGC
>Ga0068852_100002389_pt1 | contig 12934 bp, 9 predicted proteins | sample KBSCornC22_FD_66594 | JGI IMG/M metagenome (GOLD analysis project Ga0068852, IMG submission 66594) | Corn rhizosphere microbial communities from Kellogg Biological Station, Michigan, USA - KBS Corn C2-2 | ecosystem: Host-associated > Plants > Roots > Rhizosphere > Soil ... | reverse complement strand
GCGAGTACGTGCCGTTCGGACCGACACCACCGGTGATCGTCCCCGTCGTGATCGCTTCCTGCGTCGGCGACGTGATGGCGAGACTGAACAGTTTGCCGTCGGAAACGACCACACTCTCCGTCGAAACGAGCGGATCGGAGATGCCGTTGTCCACATTGTTGTCTGCGCGGTCGACCGTGGCGCGGATCTGCACCGGCCCCTGGATCGTGCCGGCGCGGAACGACGCCGAAGCGACGCCCTGGACGGTGCGGGTCTTCACCGACGGACCCGTCGACGAACCACCGGCGCCCAAGGCACTCAGTGTTCCGTAGTTCGCGCCGCCGACAACGTCGAACTGCACGTTGTTGAACGAGGTATTGCCGCTACCCGGGTTCGGCACGAACTGGCCACCGCCGTCGCGCACGACGGCTGTCACGATCGTCGTGTTGGGACCACCGGTTTCCTGGGTATAGACGCGGTTCGGGGTCGCGTCGACTGCGAGCGAGGCCGGCAGCGACGAGGCGATGTTGTTGACGGTGATCGGGAACGTCTTCGAGATCGTCGTGTTCGATGCCGTGTCGCGAGCCGTCACGGTGACGGTGGCGACGCCAGCCGTGCTGGACGAGTGCACGAAGATGGTGGCATGACCGCCGGTCACATCGACCGGGCCACTGCCAAGCAGATCCAGAAATTCATTGCCGCGCAGATAGTTGCCCTGGGCGTCCGTCTGGATCGGCGTGGCCGGGTCGTCGAGCGTCGAGAACGACGCCACGGTCACCGGCGTAATCGCTACCGCGACTTCCTGGCCCGACACCAGATCACCGTTGGCGCGGCGCCAGGTGATGTCGAGTTCCGACATGAACGGCGAGCCAAAGAACGGGCCGACGTTGTCGCGGTTCAGCGGCAACTGGCTTGCAGTAGCAGTAATGGTCAAGGTGCCGCTCGGTGTTGGCTGGAATGCGCCATCACCGCCGCTGCCGCCTCCGCCGCCGCAGCTGGCCAGCATCAAGCTGGCCGCCAGCAGACCGAGGCATCGATTAAAAGATCTCATGTCGTCTCTCCAAGCTCGCAAATTGCATTGCGTTTCTGGCCGCAACGCCCGGATGGCCGGGCGTGTGCGAGCTCAAGCGTTATTTCAGGCTTTCGTTGAGAATGCGCGGAGTTACGAAAATCAGCAGCTCCGCCTTCTCGTTGCTGTTCTTCTTGTTGCGGAACAAGGCACCCACGCCCGGGATGTCGCCCAGGAACGGAACCTTCTTGATGTCGTCGCGCGACTCGACTTCATAGACACCGCCCAGCACGACGGTCTGGCCGTCGTCGACTAGCACGGTCGTGTTGATCTCGCGCTTGTCGATCTGCGGAACGAAGCCGCCGCCCGGATTGGGTACCAGCGCCGCAATGTTGTCTTTCTTCACATTGAGAGCCAGCACCACGCGTTCGTCGTTGGTGATCGTCGGTGTCACCTTGAGCTCGAGCACCGCGTCCTTGAACTGCACGGTTGCCTGGCCGCCACCACCACCCGAACCTTGCTGGAAAGTCACATAGCCAATTTCCTGGCCCTGCTTGATGACGGCTTCCTGCTGATTGGCCGTGATCACACGCGGGCTGGAGATGACTTCGCCGCGCGCTTCGGTCTGCGCCGCCGAGAGTTCCAGATCGAGCAGGTAGTCGGCACCCAGGATCGCGAGGCCGAAGCTGCCGGCCGGTGTTGCCGCCGGCATGTTCACGCCGAGGCGATTGCCCAGTGCCGGCACCGAGATGCCGCCCGGAATGGTGCCCGGGGAACCCAAAGGTGTTCCGCGCTCACCCGAGAAGCGGTTGTTCAGGGCGACGTTAGCCATCGTATCGGCCGCAACCTGGCTGCCCGAGAGCGAAACGACGTTGCCGTTGTTGTCCTCGTAACCGCCGCTCACGCCGAAGCGCACGCCGAGTTCCTTGGCGAAGTCATCGGTCGCGATGACGATGCGCGATTCGATCAGCACCTGTTGCACGGGCCGGTCAAGGGTCAGCACGAGATCACGGACTTCAAGGATCTTTTCCGGAGTGTCGTTCACCAACAAGGTATTGGTGCGCTCGTCGTAGGTGACGGAACCGCGCGCCGACAGGAATCCGCGGTTGAGCTCTGCCGACGAACTCCCGCCGGCGGCAGCGCCTCCACTTGCACCGGCACCACCGCCGCGACTCTGCAGCAGCGCCGCAATATCCTTGGCCTTGCCGTAGCTGACCTTGATATAGGCCGAGTCGAGCTCCACGCGCTGCTCGAGAGCGATGCGGGCGTCTTCCAGCGCCTGCTCGCGGTCAGCGATTTCCTTCTGTGGCGCGACCCAGATCACGTTGTCGCGACGACGCTTGTCGAGCCCCTTGGCCTGCAGCACCAGATCCAGCGCCTGATCCCACGGCACGTTGATCAGACGCAGCGTTACATTGCCGGTAACCGTGTCGGCGACGACGATATTGAGATCCGATACGTCAGCGATGAGCTGCAGTACCGAGCGCGTCGGGATGTCCTGGAAATTGAAGGTGACGCGGGCGCCGACGTATTCGGGCTCGGCGTTCTTGTCCTTCTTCTTCTCGGCATCGGCCTTCTTCGGCGCGATCTCGAGCACGTACTCATTGCCAGACTGGTAAGCAAGCTGCTCGTACGGACCCTTTGCCGTGATTTCGAGACGCGCGCCGTTGCCGCGCGAGCGCGCTTCGACAAATTGCACGGGCGTGGCGAAATCGAGCAGGTCGAGTCGCTGGGCCAGGTTCGCCGGCAGCTGCGCGTTATAGAGATCCAGCGTGATGTTGTCGCCTTCGCGCTTGACGTCGGTGGTGGCACCCTCACCGGTGAAGGTGATGACGACACGGCCTTCGCCGTTCTTGCCGCGGCGGAAATCGATGTTCGAGACTTCCACGCCGCGCGCAGCAACGGACTTGTTCGGATCGTTACCGACCATCGCCGTGGTCGCTGCCGAGCCGCTGATGCCGTTGCCGATGGTCAGGATCAGGTTGCGGCCATCAATCTTGCTCTCGTAGCTCGATGGACGGACCAGATCGACGACAACTCGCGTGCGTCCTGCCGCCTCGACGGCGGATACCGCCGTGGTGGAGCCGGTATTGATCTCGACATTACGCTGTGCAAGTGCGCTGCGTGTGTCGGCCAAATCGAGCGCGATGCGCGGTGGCGTGTCGGTCGTGAAAATCTGTGGATCGATCGCCGGTCCGGAGAGCTGCAGCGTCACTTCCACCTTGCCGCCTGGCAGGGTGTTGTAGCTGATTTTCTCGAGCACGTTCTCGGCACTGGCCGCACCGGATCCCAGCGACGCGACCAGCATCAGTGCAGGTACGCACAGACGCAGAAGGCGACTCAAGGGACCGGTTTTGTGGCCCAGGTTGTTGGCAGCTGTCGTAGTCATGAAAGTTACCCCCAAGGGCCTCTTATTGGTCACCGAGCGCGATGGACGCCTGGCGCTCCATCCAGCCGCCGGCCCCGTTGGGAACCAGCTCGACGAGTTCGATACGGTCTTCAGCGATCGACGTGATTCGACCGTAGTTTTGTCCGAGATAGTTGTCGTTGTGCACACGGTGCACGACACCATCCGGATCCTTGACGAGTCCCTCGATGGCCGTGCCGATCCCCAGCGTGCCAACCATGGAAAGACCATCGAGCGGATACTTCTCCAGCAGCTCGGGCGTGCGGTTCTGATCCGGCCGTGGCCCGTTGCCACCGTCAGCGAGCTGCTCCTCACGTGCTTCCTCGGAACTCGGGCTGAAGGGGTCGCGTAAATCCTGCCCCTGCGCGTCCTGGCTCTTGTATTCGAAGGTTTCGAACGTCTTGACCACGGGCAGCGGGTCGATCGGTGCGCCCTTCTTGGCTTTTTCCGTCGCGACCCAGTCTTCGAGATCGCGTCGTCCCGCCGTGCAGCCTGCCAACATCAGCAGAGCCAGGGCAGGCACAACAATGGTTCGCAAGCGCATGCTCATGGTCCTCCCCCGTGTCCGGCTGGCTGAGCAGGTGCGGCGGGCCGCGTCGCGGGCGCCGCCGGGACCGCCGGAGTTGCGGGCGCGCCGGTCGGTGTCTCGTCGTCCTCCACGTACCGGTAAGTCTTGACCGTCCCCTCGAGCGCGAGCGTACCCGCCGTCAGCGCGGGCTTCGCACCTCCAGCGGCGACGGCAGCCTGCGGGCGCAGCGAAACATCGTGCATCGTCAGGATCACCACACGCGGCAAAGTCGCGACGCCACTGATGAAGGCACCGAACTGGTGATACGAACCCACCATGCGCAGGGTGATCGGCTTCTCGGCGTAGAACTCTTTGATAGTTTCCGCGCCGGGCTGGAACAGGTCGTTCTCGATACCGGACGACAGCGCCGTCTGCGAAATATCAACCAGGAGCTCCGGCATTTCCGTCTTGCTCGGCAACTGCCGAAGCATCTGCCGCAGCATGTCCTTCATTTCTTCGAGCTGCTGGCGCAGGGCTTCCAGATTGACGGCCTTGGCCTGCTTGATGCGGAAGTCGGACTTGAGCGTCTCTTCCTGCTTCTGTTTGTTTTCCAGGTCTTCCTGCTGATCGCGGATCTGGAAATACCAGCCCAGCAAACAGATGACGCCGAACAGCAGCACGCAGAACGTCAACTTCACGCCCTGAGGCCAGTTGCCGGAATTCTGGAAATCCAGATCGCGGAAATCGGAGAGCTTCATGGCTTGGCTCCCGAGGCGGCCGGCGGCGGCGGCACAGCCGGCGTTGCGGGCGCACCCGGTGCCGCTGTCGTGGTGCCGTCCGGGTTTTCCTCCGAACCGGCCGGCTTGCGCAGCTTCACATCCATCGCAAAGTCATACGGCATGCGCTTCTCGGCGGTGCGTTTGATTTCGGTTTTCTTGAGATCCGGATGGCCGAGCCAGGGCGACGCTTCGACATTGCGCATGTAGGTCGCGACGCTCGCGTTGGACTGAGCCACACCTTCGAGGGTCAGGATGTCGCCGACCTGTTTGAGCGAGGTGAGTCGAACGCCTTCAGGAACCGTGTGCACAAGTTCATCGAACATGTGCACCATCTGCGACCGGTTCGCCTGCAGCTGCTCGATGACCTGCTTGCGCTGCAATAGTTTGCTGCGCGTCTTGTCCAGTGTCTTGATCTCTTCGAGCTTCTTCTCGACTTCCGTGATCTGCTGCTGCATGTACGTGTTGCGGTCGACCTGATTGTTGATGCGCGCGTCCATCCAGAACATCGCACCGAGGAACGCGGCGACGCCCGCCGCACCCGCCATGGCCAGCATGACGAGGAATTCGCGCTTGCGCACCGCGCGCCGTTCGGCGCGCCAGGGCAATAGATTGATTTTTGCCATCAGTCGAAGCTCCTCAGCGCAAGCCCGCAGGCAATCATCAACGCCGGCGCATCCTGGGCCAGCGTCTGAGCCTGCACGCGGGAGGACAGCGACATGTTCGCCAGCGGATTGGCGACCACGCTCGGAACGCCCAGCTGCTCTTCCACCATGTCCGCCACGCCGGCAATCGAGGCGCAGCCGCCGGCCAGCACAACCTGGTCGACCTTGCTGTATTCGCTGCCGGCGAAAAAGAACTGCAGCAAGCGGCTGATCTGCTGGACCATCGCTTCCTTGAACGGCTCCAGCACTTCGATCTCGTAGGACTCGGGCAGACCGCCCTGACGCTTGGCGAGGCCGGACTCCTCATAGGAGAGGCCGTAGCGGCGCATGACTTCGTCGGTCAACTGCTTGCCGCCGAACACCTGCTCGCGCGAATAGATCGTGCGCTGGTTCTTGAGGACGATCAGCGTCGTCATGGTCGCGCCGACATCGACGACCGCCACGACCGCGTCCTTGGATACGGCGAGCTGGTCGGCGATGAGCTTGAACGCGTTTTCCATCGCGAAGGCTTCGACGTCGACGACCTTGGCCGACAGTCCGGCCAGATCCAGCGCGGCGACGCGCAAGTCGACGTTCTCGGTTCGCGAGGCGGCCAACAGCACGTTGACCATTTCGGGATTGTCCTTGACCGGACCCAGCGCCTCGAAATCGAGGCTAACTTCTTCGATCGGGTAAGGAATGTACTGATTTGCCTCGACCTGGATCTGGCCTTCGAGGTCCTCCTCGGACAGATCGGCCGGCATTGGAATCACTTTGGTGATGACCGCAGAACCCGCGACGGCGGCGGAGGCGAACTTCGTCTTGGCACCGGAACGGCCCAGCGCGCGACGGATCGCTTCGCCAACGGCCTCGACCTCGACAATATTCTTTTCGACCACGGCATTGGGCGGGAGCGGTTCGACCGCGTAGTGTTCGACGCGGTAGCGACCACCCGACTGGCTGAGCTGCAATAGCTTGACCGCCGTCGAACTGATGTCCACCCCAATCAGCGGCGGCGCTTTCGGACTGAACAGGCCCACATTTTTCCCCTTCCCACGCGCTCTTACGAGCGAAAGATGCGCAGTCACATTAAATACGAAACTTAACCAAATGGCAACGACCCGAAGAATATTCTCCAAGACGCTGAAATTCCATGGGATTTGTCACACAAAGCGGACCCCCTGGTGAAAGTTTCCGCTATCGGCCAGGCGGGGGCACGATCTATACTCCGGCCCGAGTCGCGCCGACTTTGACTGTCATCACATTCCCGGTTCATCATGCGCGTTTTCCTCCGCTTGGCCCGCTATGCGCTGTACCTCGCGCTTAGCGGAATCCTGCTCGGGTGCCTTGCGATAGGCATCGCTTACTGGCTGATTTCCCCACGGCTGCCTTCGGTCGAGACGTTGCGAGACGTCCGCCTGCAGGTGCCGTTGCGAGTCTACACCGCCGATGACAAGCTCATCGCGACGTTCGGCGAGACGCGCCGCATCCCGGTCGCGATCGAGAACGTACCGGCCAAGGTCAAGAACGCGTTCCTCGCCGCCGAGGACTCGCGCTTCTACGATCACCCCGGCTTCGATGTGCAGGGAATTTTCCGCGCCGTGTGGCATCTCGTCCGCACGGGCGGCGACAAGGGGCCGGGCGGCTCGACGATCACGCAGCAGGTCGCGCGCAACTTCTTCCTCAGCCCCGAGCAAACCTATACCCGCAAGATTTCGGAGCTGTTCCTGGCGCTGCGCATCGAGCGCGCACTGACCAAGGACGAGATCCTCTCGCTCTATCTCAACAAGATTTTCCTCGGCCACCGCGCGTACGGCGTCGGCGCCGCTGCAGAGTTCTATTACGGCAAGACGCTGGAGCAGCTCGAACTCGGCGAGTGCGCGATGCTGGCATCGCTGCCAAAGTTTCCGTCGACCGGCAATCCGCTGTTCAACCGCAAGCGTGCGGAAGAGCGGCGCAACTATGTGCTCGCGCGCATGTACGAGAACAACTTCATCAGCGAAGCCGAGATGAAGGCGGCCATGGCCGAACCCGACCAGGCGTACGCGCACGAACCGCCGATCGAGGTCGAGGCGCCCTATCTCGCCGAGATGGTCCGTGTCGAAGCGCTGAGCCGCCTCGGCAACGACGCGCTCAGCGACGGCTACAACATCAAGACGACCCTCGACAGCCGCATGCAGGAGGCCGCGAACCAGGCCGTGCGCGGCGCGCTGATCGACTACGACCGCCGCCACGGCTATCGCGGCGCCGAAGCGCATGTGGACCTCGCCGCCGGCGCGACGCCCGAAGATTTCGCGCGCGAACTGGCGAGTTTCCGCGCATTGGCCGGGCTGATTCCCGCCATCGTCACGGAGACTGGCAAAGAACAGGCGCAGCTCTATCTCGCCGACGGCCAGACCGTAGTGCTGGACAAGAAGTCGGTGGAATGGGCCCGTCCGTACCAGAGCGAGAACAGCCGCGGCGCCGCGCCGAAAAGCGTGGATGCGGTGGTCAAGGTCGGCGACATCGTGCGCGTCGCGCGCGGCGATGAGGAAAACTGGACATTGGCACAATTGCCAGCAGCGCAGGCCGCACTGGTGTCGCTCGATCCGGAGGATGGATCGGTGCGCGCGCTGGTCGGTGGTTTCAGCTTCGGCCGCAGCAAGTTCAATCGCGCCACGCAGAGTGCGCGCCAGCCCGGATCGGGCTTCAAGCCCTTCCTCTATGCGGCCGCGTTCGAACACGGCTTCACGCCGAGTTCCATCCTCAACGACGCACCGCTGGTATTCCCCGATCCGTCGCGGCCCGACGGCATGTGGGCCCCGTCCAACGACGACGACAAATTCGAAGGCCCGATGCGGCTGCGCGAAGCGCTGGTCAAGTCAGTGAATCTGATCTCGGTGCGCCTGCTCGACGCGATCGGCGTGCGCTATGCGCGCGAGTTCATCACGCGCTTCGGCCTGCCGCTGGAAGCGATGCCGGAAAATCTGTCGATGTCGTTGGGCACGGCATCCGTTGCGCCGCTGATGATGGCGCGCGGGTATTCGGTCTTCGCCAACGGCGGCATGCTGATCGACCCGTATTTCGTGGCCAGCATCCGTGATCGCGACGGCAAGGAAGTCTATGTTGCGCAGGCGCCGAGGGCGTGCCGCAACTGCCCCGAGCGACTGCTCGACGATGCGCGCCTCGCGCGCGAGGCCGTACCCGCTGCCATGAGCACTGGCACGCAGGCCGCGCCGAGCACCAGCCCGCGCTTCAATCCGATCCGCAGCGCGAATGCCGCCACCGTGCCAGCCGCCGTGGTCGCCGAGCCCGGCAAGCCGCGTCTCGCGCCGCGCACGCTCGATGTGCGTACTGCACATCTGGTGACGTCGCTGATGCGCGACGTGATACGCCGTGGCACCGGCCGCGCGGCCATGGATCTGAAACGCAACGACCTCGCCGGCAAGACCGGCACGACCAACGAACATCGCGACGCCTGGTTCAGCGGCTTCAACGACCAGATCGTCACGAGCGTGTGGGTCGGTTTCGACGATTTCAGCTCGCTCGGCCGCGGCGAATTCGGCGCCAAGGCCGCGCTGCCGATCTGGATCGACTACATGCGCGTCGCACTGGACGGCAAGGCGGAAACGCCGTTCGTGCCGCCGCCGGGCATCAGCACCGCACGCATCGACCCGTCCACCGGCTATCTCGCGTCGAGCGACGACAGCAGTTCGATGCTCGAGATCTTCAAGAGCGAAGACATCGAGCGGCTCAGCGCACCGCCGCCCGATGCCGCACTGGACGAAGGCCAGCAGGGCGAGTCGTACGACATTTTCTGATGACCGATCCACGCCAGCGGAACCGTCGTCCCGCCGATGACCGGCGCGACGATCAGCGTCAACGCATTGCCGCCGAGGCGGCGCGGCTGATCAGCGAACTCGGATTGCGCGACTACCACCAGGCCAAACTGCGTGCCGCGCAGCGTCTCGGCATACAGGACGAGCGCCACCTGCCGCGCAACAGCGAGATCGAAACCGCGCTGCGCGAATACCAGCGCCTGTTCGGCGGTGAGGAACGGCTCGCATACCTGAAACGTTTGCGCGAAACCGCGGTCGAGGCGCTGCGGTTCTTCCATTCGTTCGAACCGCGTCTCGTCGGCGCGGTTCTCGATGGCACGGCCGACCAGCATTCGGCCGTCAGCCTGCACCTGCACAGCGACGATCGCGACAGCCTCCCGCAGTTTCTGGCCGAACACGGCATTCCCTACGATCAGATCGAGCGCCAGCTGCGCTGGTCCGCCACGGAAACCGAGCGCTTCGATGCCTATCGCTTCAGCGCAGACGATGTACCCGTCGATCTCACCCTGCTGCCACGCGACGCGCTGCGCCAGGCGCCGCTGGACCGCATCGACGGCAAGCCCATGCGACGCGCGAATCTCGCCGCAGCGCAGGTGCTGTTGCACGAGTCTGACGATCCGGCACAGCCGGCGTCGTAGCCTCTGAGCGGTTGCGGCGTCGCGCTCAGATTTATCGGGATCCCGGAACGTCTCCGCAAGAATCGTCAGCCCTGCAGCGCAACGTGCGTAACGCGATCCGCACCCGCCGCACATAGTCCACAAACGAAAAACCCGGCCGAAGCCGGGTTTTTCGTAAATAGCGTCGGACCGATCAGCGCTTGGCGGACTCGACGTAATCGCGGTTCGCCGCGCCAATGTAGATCTGGCGCGGACGGCCGATCTTGGCATCCGCCGTCTCGTGCTGCTCCAGCCAGTGCGCGACCCAGCCCGCAGTGCGCGCGATCGCGAACATCACGGTGAACATCTCCGTCGGGATGCCCAGTGCCTTGTAGATGATGCCCGAGTAGAAATCGACGTTCGGATAGAGCTTGCGTTCGACGAAGTAAGGATCCTTCAGCGCCGCCTGCTCGAGTTCCATCGCTACGTCGAGCATTGGGTCGTTGACACCGAGTTCGCCGAGCACCTTGTGGCACATCTCGCGGATGATCGTCGCCCGCGGATCGAAATTCTTGTAGACGCGGTGACCGAAGCCCATCAGACGGAAGCCGGAATTCTTGTCCTTGGCGCGCTCGACGGCCTTGCTGACGTTCTTCGCGTCGCCGATCTCGGCCAGCATCTTGAGTACCGCCTCGTTGGCACCGCCATGAGCAGGCCCCCACAGTGCAGCGATGCCGGCAGCGACGCAGGCATACGGGTTCGCACCTGTGGAACCGACCAGGCGAACGGTCGAGGTGGACGCGTTCTGCTCGTGGTCCGCGTGCAGGATGAACAGCAGATCGAGCGCCTTGGCCGCGACCGGATTCATCTGCAGCGGCTCGCTCGGCACCTCGAACATCATGTGCAGGAAGCGCGAGCAGTATTCGAGGTTGTTGCGCGGATAGCGGATCGGCCAGCCGATCGAATAGCGGTAGGCGGCGGCGGCAATCGTCGGCATCTTCGCGATCAGGCGGATTGCTGCGAGCTTGCGCTGGGCCGGATCGTTGATGTCGAGCGAGTCGTGGTAGAACGCGGCCAGCGAACCCACGGCGGCCATGCACATGGCCATCGGATGCGCATCGTAGTGGAAGCCCTGGAAGAAGTTCTTCAACGACTCGCGCATCATCGTGTGATGCGTGACTTCGTGATCGAACTTGGCGAATTCGTCAGCCTTGGGCAATTCGCCGTTGATCAGCAGATAGGCAACTTCGAGAAAATTGGAATGTTTCGCCAGCTGCTCGATCGGGTAGCCGCGATACAGCAGGATGCCCTCGTCGCCGTCGATGAAGGTGACCGCGCTCTTGGTGGCGGCAGTCGACATGAAGCCCGGGTCGTAGGTGAAGTAGCCGGTGTCCTTGTTCAACTTGCCGATGTCGAACGCGGGATCGCCCAGTGTTCCGGTGACGACCGGCAGGGCGGTCGAACGGTTGGACGCAGCATCGGTGAGGACAACGGTCTTCTCGGACACGGGCAAGCTCCTGGTCGCAGAACGGGCCGACGCGGTGCTTTTCCGTCGCCAGCGGGCGCGCAGCCGGCGATGCCGGAGTGCGCTGGGTAATGCGCAATTATCGCACAGACGTTTGAATCGGAAACCGGGGGCGCAGCGCGGTCGCGGCTGCGCGAAGTTGCGACTTTGGTCCAGTCGCCAGCGCCAGTCTGGCGAGTGTGTCGATGTGTCACGAAGGCACAAACAAAAACGCCGACCCGAAGGTCGGCGTTTCGTCTGCCAGGACCGGAAAGGTCCGGGCCGGATTTACTTCTTGGCGGCGTAGCGGCGGTTGAACTTGTCCACGCGGCCACCGGTGTCGATGATCTTGTGCTTGCCGGTGTAGAACGGATGCGAGGCGCTGGAAATATCGATCTTGACCAGCGGATATTCCTCGCCGTCTTCCCACTTGATCTTTTCCTTGCTCGTCATGGTGGAGCGAGTCAGGAACGAAAAATCGGTGGTGACATCCTGGAACACCACCGAGTGGTACTTGGGATGAATGTCGGCTTTCATGGTGGCTCCAGAGGAAACGTCGGCGGAAAAGAGCGGCATGGTACGTCCGGACCGCCCTCTGCGCAAGTCTGTTGTGGGGAAGCCGCAGGCGCGGCGGAGCCTGGACTCGCCAGGCTCGGCCGCGGACGTCCGCCCGCACTTCCCGACACGTACCTCATGCCGCACAGCTGCTCGAGTCCGAAGGTTAACGCCGCCCCAGCGCGGTTCGGCCGTTTGCCGGAGTCGCGCAAGCCCTGCGGCATAATCCCCCGCCCCGCCCGATGGAGTTTCGCCTGCCGATGAGTATGTGGCCGCGCCTGTTCGCTTCGTTGCTGATCCTTGGCCTGCTGGCGGGAACCGCCAAGGGCCAGGAGTCCCTGCAGGCGTGGCGCGACCAGCACGGCGAAATACGCGTCGCGCCGGATCCCGAGTTCGCCCCGATCGAAAGCGTCGACGGCAGCGGCCAGCAGACCGGTCTTGCCGCCGACTATCTGCGCCTCGTCGCCGAACGCTCCGGCCTGCGCTTCCGCATCGTGCCGGTGAAAAGCTGGAAAGACGCGCTGCAGGCGCTGCGCGAACAGCGCGTCGACATGCTGTCGAGCGCGTTTGCATCGCCCGAGCGCGCCGAGATCGCCTTGTTCAGTGCCGCCTACCTGCGCCTGCCCTGCGCGGCCTTCGTGCGGCGCATCGCAGGCATCGAGCGGCTCGACCAGATCGAGACACATCGCATCGCCGTCGCCGAACAGCACGTCTGCCATGAAGCGCTGGTCAAACTCGCGCCGAAAGCCGAGATCCAGGTTTTTCCGTCGACCGCCAAGGCCCTGGCGGCCCTGGTGCAGGGCAAGGCCGATGTGCTCGTCGGCGACCTCGTCACGGCACAGGCTGCAGCGAATCGCAGCGGCGTGCGCGACCAGCTCGTCGTACTCGGCCAGATCGGCGCGGACGAAGCACTTGGCTTCGCGATCCGCAAGGACTGGCCGGAGCTCAAGCAGATCCTCGATGCGGCACTCGCCGATATCGACGTCGCCGACGAAACGCGCCTGCGCCAGCGCTGGCTCAAGGACCTGCTTCCCAATGCCGGCAGCAGCAGCGCAACGACCGCGGAATCGCTACCCCCGCCGCTCTCCCCGGCGATCAAGGCCGCGCGCCAGGCCGCCGCCGACGCCAAGAGCGGCGA
>Ga0068852_100002367_pt1 | contig 12987 bp, 12 predicted proteins | sample KBSCornC22_FD_66594 | JGI IMG/M metagenome (GOLD analysis project Ga0068852, IMG submission 66594) | Corn rhizosphere microbial communities from Kellogg Biological Station, Michigan, USA - KBS Corn C2-2 | ecosystem: Host-associated > Plants > Roots > Rhizosphere > Soil ... | reverse complement strand
GGTCCAGCGTCTGCAGCTTGAAGGCGTTGCCCTGGCGGGTGATGTAGGCGAGCGTGCGGCCGTCGGCGCTGATGCTCGGGCTGATGTTGTAGCCGCCCGAGAAGGTGACCCGCTCGGCCGCGCCGCCTGCCGCCGGCATGCGGTAGATCTGCGGGCTGCCGCCACGGTCGCTCACGAAGTAGATCGAGCGGCCATCGGGCGAGAAGCAGGGTTCGGTGTCGATCGCGTTGCTGTTGGTCAGCCGGCGCGGCGTGCCGCCGGCGCGCGGCATCAGGTACAGCTGCGAGCCGCCCTCGCGCGACAGCGTCATCGCCAGCGTCTGGCCGTCCGGCGACCAGGCCGGCGCGCTGTTCGAGCCGCGGAAGTTGGCCACCGCCCGGCGCTTGCCGGTGGCCATGTCCTGCGTGTAGACCACGGCCTTCTGGTCCTCGAAAGACACGTAGGCCAGCTCGCGGCCGTCGGGCGACCAGGCCGGCGAGATGATGGGCTCGGTACTGTTGAGCACGCTTTCGCCCTCGGCCTTGCCCGTCGGGTCGTAGCCGTCGGCATCGGCCACGCGCAATGAGAAGCTGCGGCGGCTCTTGGCCACGTAGGCAATGCGCGTGGAGAAGACGCCCTTGTCGCCGGTGAGCTTCTCGTGCACGTAGTCGGCGATGCGGTGGGCCGCCAGGCGCAGGTCGTTCGGGTGGACGCTGGCGTTGAGCACGCCGATCTCTGTGCCCTTGACCACGTCCCACAGCTTGGCGCGCACGTCGTAGCGGCCGTCGGCCAGGCGTGTCACCGAGCCGCCCACGAGCGCATCGGCGGCCTTGGCGCGCCAGTCGGCCATCACGGGCTGGCTGCCTTCATCGACGACGGTGTTGGCATCGACGCCGCGGAAGAGCCCGCTGCGCTCCAGGTCGGCGCGGATGATGGCCGAGACCTGCTGCGTGGCCTTGTCCTCGTCGCGGTAGCGGGCCACGGCAATGGGCACCTGCGTGGCGCCGACGCCGGATATCTCGACGCGGAACTGCGCCCAGGCGGGCAGCCCGGCGGCAGCGACGACGAGGCAGGCGGCACCGCGCACGAGGCCGCGGCGGGAGACAAAGCAAGAGGCGAAAGATGTAGCGGGAAGTTGCGCCATCGGTGGTGGACTGATCGAGTCAGTGAATCGTGGACAATCTGATGATAGAGGAGCGGTCGAACACGCCATGCCAGAGTCCCCCACGCTGACCGTTGTCATCGTCGCCAAGAACGAAGCGCGAAACATCAAGGATTGCGTGGCGAGCGCGGCATTCGCCGACGAAGTGCTGGTGCTCGACTCGGGCAGCAGCGACGGCACGCCCACCCTCGCGGCCGAGGCCGGCGCCCGCGTGGTGCAGACCGACTGGCCGGGCTACGGCCCGCAGGTGGCGCGCGGCTTCCAGATGGCGCGTGGCGACTGGGTGCTGTCGCTGGACGCCGACGAGCGCATCACCGACGCGCTGCGCACCGAGGTGCTGGCTGCCATCCGCTCGAACACGAACGACGGGTATCGCATCCCGCGCATGTCGGAGTTCTGCGGCAAGTACATCCGCCACTCCGGCTGGCGCCCTGACTACACCTTGCGGCTGGGACGTCGTGCGGTGTCGGGCTTCACCGACCATTTCCTGCATGCGCACATGACGGTGCGCGGCCGCGTGGGCGATCTGCGTGCAAGCCTCTTGCACTACAGCTACCCCGACATCAACGACGTGCTCGAAAAGCTCAATCGGTATTCCAGCGGCCACGCGCGCGACATGCAGGGCCGCGGCAAGTCGGCGAGCGTCCCGCGCGCAGTGCTGGCCGGGTTCTTCGCATTTGTACGAACCTATTTCCTGCGGCTCGGGTTCCTGGATGGTCAGCACGGGTTGATGCTCGCGATCTACAACGCTGAATACACCTATTACAAGTACATCAAGCTGATGTTCCTCCAGAGTCCGGCAAGACGGCCCGAGTTCCCTGCATGAGCGAAACCACTACATCGGCCGCCGCGGCGGCCGGTCAACGCCCTTTCGGCGAGCGCCTGAAGCGCGTGCTGCCCTTCTTTCGCACCAGCCGGCCCGGCGTGCTGCTGGCCGTCGTTGGCGCCATCATCGCCGCGGTGACCGAGCCGATGATCCCGGAATTCCTCAAGCTGCTGCTCGATCGCGGCTTCGCGCACAACGCGATGCCGCTATGGCAGGTGCCGGTGGCCGTGGTCGGCCTCTTCGGTGTGCGCGGCATCGCTGGCTTCCTCTCGCAGTACGGCCTGGCATGGGCGGCAAACAAGGGGCTGCTCGAGATGCGGCAGTCGATGTTCACGCGGCTGCTCAACGCGCAACCGGTGCTCTTCACAAGGCAGTCGGCGAGCAGCCTCGTCAACACGCTCACCTACGAGGTGCAGAACGGCGCCAGCCAGCTCGTCTACTCGCTGCAATCGCTCGTGGGCGACTCGCTGCGGCTCGTGACCCTGATGGCCTACCTGCTGTTGCTGAACTGGCAGCTCACGCTCTTCGTGGCCGTGCTGTTCCCGCCAGTGGCCTACATCATGCGGGTGCTGAGCAAGCGCCTGCACCGTCTGACCGTCGGCACGCAATCGGCCACCGATCGCCTGGCCTACGTTGTCGAAGAGAACGTGCTGGCCTGGCGCATCGTGCGCCTGCACGGCGCCGAGAGGGCACAAAGCTCGCTCTTCCAACGGGTAAGCGAAGAGATGCGCCGTCTCTCGCTCAAGGCTACCGTGGCTGCGGCCGCCATGACGCCGATCACACAGGTGGTTGCCGCACTGGTGCTGTCCTTCGTGATCATGGCGGCGCTGTGGCAAAGCAGCCATGTTGAGCCGAAGTCGGTTGGCACTTTCGTTGCCTTCGTCACATCCATGCTGCAGTTGGTGTCGCCGATCAAGCACCTGTCGGAAGTGGCTGGCCCCATCACCCGCGGCCTCGCGGCGCTCGACCGCGGCGTCGAACTGCTCGATCACACGCCGCCCGAATCCGGCGGCAACTTCGTGCCGAGCAAGATGGCCGGGCGCATCGAGTTGCGCGACGTGTCGCTGCAATACCGCAACGACCAATCACCGGCGCTCGAGAAAGTGGCGCTGCACATCGCGCCGGGCGAGACGGTGGCGCTCGTCGGCCCATCGGGCGCCGGCAAGTCCACGCTCGTGAACCTGCTGCCGCGCTTCCTCGAACCGACCTCGGGCAGCGTGCTGCTCGACGACGTGCCGCTGGCCGACTGGGACATCCACACGCTTCGCCGGCAGTTCGCCCTCGTGAGCCAGGACGTCGTTCTCTTCAACGACACCGTGGCCGCGAACGTCGCGCTGGGCGTGGACGGCAGCGACGAGGCCGTGCGCGACGCCCTGCGCGCAGCCAACCTGCTGGACTTCGTCGACACGCTGCCGCAAGGCATCCACAGCGCCATCGGCCACAACGGCAACCAGCTCTCCGGCGGCCAGCGCCAGCGCCTGGCCATCGCGCGGGCCATCTACAAGAACGCGCCCATCCTCATCCTCGACGAGGCCACCTCCGCGCTCGATTCCGAATCCGAGCGGCTCGTGCAGCAGGCGCTGGAGCGGCTGATGCAAGGGCGCACCAGCATCGTCATCGCCCACCGGCTGTCGACGATCGAGCGAGCCGACCGCATCGTCGCGCTCGAGGGCGGGCGCGTCGTCGAGCAAGGCAGCCATGCCGAGCTGCTGGCGCACGGCGGCCTGTATGCGCGGCTGCACGCGCTGCAGTTCCGAGGCTGAGCCCCGGCGCAAGATCTTCGCAAGACCATCCCCATGACCACGCGCGCGACCATCGTCATTCCCGTGCTGAACCAGCTGGCCTACACGCGCCAATGCGTGGACAGCCTCATCGCCGGCGGCACCGCGCCGTCCGACATCCTCGTCATCGACAACGGCAGCAGCGACGAGACGCCGCAGTGGCTCGAAACGCGCACCGACATCCGGTCGCTGCGCAACCGCGTCAACCTAGGCTGCGGCGGTGCGTGGACGCAGGGCTCGATGCTCGCGCTGGAAGACAGCGAATGGGTCGTGCTCCTGAACAACGACGTGATCGTGCCCGCGCACGGCATGAGCCGCATGCTCGACGCGGCCGAGCGCCATGGCCTGCAGGTGGTGAGCCCATCGCTCGTCGAAGGCCCGCTCGACTACGACTTCCCCGCGCACGCCGCCGACTTCATGCAGAAGATGGCCGGCACCCTGCGCCGCGGCTGGTTCCACGGCGTGTGCTTCGCGGTGAAGCGGCAGGTGTTCGAGACGGTCGGCTTCCCCGACACCGACCGCCAGCTGGGTGGCCGCGAGGACGTGGAATTCCTCGTGCGCTGCAACCGCCACGGCGTGCCGGTGGGCACGGTGGGCGATTCGATCCTGCATCACTTCGGCTCCATCACGCAAAAGGCCATCAAGCTGGAGACCGGGCAGGACGACCTGGGCGACCGCAGGCATTTCTACGCCAAGGTGGGCATGAACTGGCTGGCCCGCAAGCGCTTCAAGGCCGAACGCAAGCGCTCGGCGCGCGACTGGGTCGCGGCCGAGCGGCGCGAGCGCGGCTACGTGATGCACATGCTGCGAAGCGGCGGCCAGTGGGTCGACGTGGAGTACCTGTGAGCATCGCCGAACGCTGGCGGCATTGGCGGCGGCTTGCAAAGTCGCGGCTGCCCTACGTGCGCCGGCGCGAGTACGCCAAGCTGGAGCAGCGTTATCGTGCCATCACCGATGCGCTCGGCCAAGGCCTGGCGCCGTGCACCGATGCGGCCATCACCGCGCTCAAGCCGGTGAACGGGCTGCTCGGCACGGAGGTCGCCTTCTTCGTGACCTACGCCCCCACGCCGGCCTTGAAACAGCACGTCGTGCGCCATGTGGAAGCGCTGCTCTCGACCGGTATGCAAGTCGTGCTGGTGGCGAACACACCGCTCAGGGCCGAGCAGGTCGCCATTGAGCCCGCGCTGCTCGATCGACTCGCCGGTGCCTATGTGCGCGACAACCTCGGCTTCGACTTCGCCGCCTGGGCGCATGTCCATGCGCTGCTCGAAGCGAACTTGGTCGGCTGCGAGCGCTTGCTGCTCACCAACGACAGCATCGTCGGTCCGCTGCGCGCGGGCCAGCTCGAAGCGGTCATGACGCGCGTGCGAGCCAGCCGCGCCGATGTGGTCGGGCTCACCGAATACCACGCGCCGCGCTACCACCTGCAAAGCTTCTTCCTCGTCTTCCAGCATCGTGCCATCCAAAGCAATGCGCTGGGCGGCTTCATGCACGAGGTGAAGAACCTGCCGAGCAAGGAGCTGGTCATCGACTTCTACGAGACGGTGCTCAGCGATCGCCTCGCGCGCGCCGGCTTGCAGCTGGAAGCGCTCTTCCCGAGCATGGCCGGCAGCGTGTTCGAGTCGAACGACACCTCTGAACGCTGGGACGAGCTGGTCGACAACGGCTTCCCCTACGTCAAGACCAGCATGCTGGAGAAGCACTGGAACAACCCGCGCATGCAGGCCCTGGTGCCGGCTGAGATTCGCGACAGCTACGAGTTTGCCAACGCGCGCGCGGCAAAGCGCTGAGTGGCTGGCGGCTTCACGGAAAGTAGCGCCCGCATTTCTCCACGAAGCGCCGCACGCTCTCATTGGCCAGGCTCTCCTGCGCCTTCAGGTGGGGCAGCAGCAGCGGCCGCGTCGCACGCGCGCTGTCGATGTCGTCGAAGCCATAGGCCATGCCGTAGCGGTCCCGCGGGTCGGGGTACCACTGCTCTTTGCTGACACCCTCTTCCGGCACGATCACCGAATCGCAGCCGCACAGCGCCGCGAACACCGAGTACATCGTGTACGCGTCGTAGGAGATACAGGTCTTCACGCGGTTGAAGACCTTGGCGAGCTCTGCATGCGAGAGATCATCCACCAGCACCGAATCGGACAGGTCGTGCACGATCTCGCGGCCGCGCCCCTTGCGCAGGAAGTAGCAGGTGCCATGGCGCTCGCCGACGTGGGTCTGCCGGTAGATGTCGTCTCGCACGAACGAGGTCTTGAGCAGGTTGTCGCCGTCGGGGTTGAGCGCTGGATCGTCGAAGGCCTTCTGGTAGAAGAAGAAGCGGTCCTTCGGGCCGTAATGCGAGCGGCCGGTGTGAAAGCCCGGCTTGTGCAGCAGCCAGCGCACGACGTGCTCCGCGCCCAGCGGGTTGCCGTCGACCACTTCGGGGTACACCGCGATGGCGCCCGGCACGTGATGCGCCTCGGCGATGGGCGTCTCGAAGGCGGCCCAAGTCTTGTAGGCCCGCTGCTTTCCCTTGAGCCGGTAGCGCGCCAGTTTCCAGCGGCTGGCGACGGGGTGTTGCGCCGTCACGGCCGGCTTGTTGTCCGGCCAAAGATAGGCTTCGTGGCCATCGCGGTTGAGCAAGTCGCACAGGCGATGCAAGGCGATGACCCCGCCGATGTTCTCGTCGAAGCTGCCGCAGTAGATGATGAAGCGGCGGCGGCTCGCGCTTGCGGCCGGCAACTTGGCCGATGTGTTTGTCATCGCGTGCGGATCGATCAGGCCGGGTCGAGCGCGGCCAGTCGATCGCGCAGCGCAGGGCCCGATGTCACCGCCAGGCGGATCAAGCCGCACAACCGCTCGATCTCGTCCACGCTCACGCCGGTTCCGGTCGGCAGCACCAGCAGGCGGCTCGCCACCGCCTCGGTGTGAGGCAGCCGCGCGCCCACGTCAGGCTCCAGGCTGCGGTATGGCTCCATCCGATGGCAGCCCGGCCAGAAGTACTTGCGGGCCATCACGTTCTCTGCCCACAAGATGCGCACCAGTTCCTCGCGGCTCGGCGCACCCGGGAGCGGCGCGTACTCGGCCACGAGGTACTGGTAGTTGTTGCGCTCACGCTCGTCGTACTCGAAGAGACTGAGACCGGGGATGCCCGCAAGCGCCCGCTGGTACACCTCGCGGTTGCGCCGGTTCACGGCCACGAAATCATCGACGGCCCGCAGCGAGGTCAGGCCCATCGCGGCCGACATCTCGCTCATCTTGCCGTTGGTGCCGACGTGAACGACGTTGTCGTAGCCTGCAAAACCGAAGTTGGTCATCAGCCGCAGCTTGCGCGCGAGCTCGTCGTCGTTGGTGGTGATCGCGCCGCCTTCGAAGGTGTTGAAGAACTTCGTCGCATGGAAGCTGAACACCTCCGCCCGGCCGAAGCTGCCCACCCTGCGGCCCTTGTAGCTGCTGCCGAAGGCATGTGCCGCGTCGAACATCAGCGCGAGGCCATGGCGGTCGGCCACCGCCTGCAATTCATCGACCTCGCAGGCGCGACCCCACAGGTGCACGCCGACGATGCCGGTGGTGCGCGGCGTGATGAGGCGCTCCACCTCGGCGGGGTCCAGGCTGTGCGTGACAGGGTCGATGTCGCAGAACACCGGCTTGATCTGCTGCCACTGCAAGGCATGCGCCGTCGCGATGAAGGTGAGCGAAGGCACGATCACCTCGCCTTGCAGGCCGAGTGCGCGGCTGGCGATCTCCAGGCCCACGGTGGCATTGCACACGGTGATGCAATGCTTCACTTCGAGCGTCTTCGCGAGCTCCGTCTCCAGCTCCTGCACGCAGGCGCCGTAGTTGGTGAACCAGCGCGCGTCGAGGATGCGGTTCACGCGCTCGAGAAAGTCCGCCCGGTCGCCGAGGTTGGGTCGGCCGACGTGCAGCTTGTCAGCGAACTCCGGCGAGCCGCCGAACAGCGCGAAATCTTCGATGCCTTGCTTCAATGGATTGTCCTGTTCCTGGCAGCGAGCATCACTGCGCGCCCATCGCACGCGCCGGGTTGCCCACCACCGTCGCGCCGGGCGGCACGCTCTTGGTCACCACCGCGCCCATGCCGATGACGGCACCCGCGCCGATCACCACCGGGCGATCCGGCGAGCCTTCGCGCAGCACTGCCCCCGTGCCGATGTAGGCGCCGTCCTCGATGCGCACCCGGCCGTTGCACTTCACGCCGGGCGCGAAGGTGACGAAGTCGCCGATGACGCAGTCGTGCGCGACGTACGAATAGATGTTGGCGTGGAAGAAGCGGCCGATGCGTGCGTTGGACGTGACCATGGTGAAGGGACAGAGGATGGCGCCATCGCCGATCTCGTTCGCATCGCCCAGCACGCTGTTCGGCGCGATGACGCTGAACGGCTTTGCGCCGTCATCCATCAGCCGATCGGCAATGCGCTTGCGCGCCGCGTGGTCGGCAATCGCGATGTTGAAACTGCGCTCGCCTCCTACGCGCAGGAAGTCATCCGCCGTCATCACCCGCACGTCATTGACCGGCTCGGTGCTGCCGAATTCCACCACGAACACCAGCTCGTAGCTGCCGCGTCCGTGCAGCGCATCGAGCATCTGCCGCGCAAACGGCATGACCTCGCGGCCGAAGCCGCCTGCGCCGATGATGCCGTATGTCTTCTTCACGCTCAGCCCGTCCTCACCTGCTCACATCAGCACGATGTCGTACTGCTCCGGCGACCCGGTCGCCTCCGCCTGCAGCGAGATCGGCTTGCCGATGAAATCGCTGAGCCCCGCCAGATGCTGGCTTTCTTCGTCCAGCAGCATCTCCACCACCGAGGGCGCGGCAATCACGCGGAATTCCTTCGGGTTGAACTGCCGCGCCTCGCGCAGGATCTCGCGCAGGATGTCGTAGCACACGCTGCGCGGCGTCTTCACCTGGCCCTTGCCCTGGCAGGTGGGGCAGGGTTCGCACAGCATGTGCGCGAGCGACTCGCGCGTGCGCTTGCGGGTCATCTCCACCAGGCCCAGTTGCGTGAAGCCGCTCACCGTGATCTTGGTGCGGTCGCGCGCGAGCTGCTTGCGGAATTCGTTGAGCACCGATGTTTGATGCTCTTCGCGTGCCATGTCGATGAAGTCGACGATGATGATGCCGCCCAGGTTGCGCAGCCGCAGCTGCCTTGCGATGGCCCCCGCCGCCTCGAGGTTGGTCTTGAAGATGGTGTCGTCGAAGTTGCGCGCGCCCACGTAGCCGCCGGTGTTCACGTCGATGGTCGTGAGCGCCTCGGTCTGGTCGATGATGAGGTAGCCGCCGGACTTCAGGTCCACGCGACGCGCCAGCGCCCGCTCGATCTCTTCGTCGATGTTGTAGAGGTCGAAGATCGGCCGCTCGCCCTTGTAGTGCTCGAGCTTGCTCACCGACGTGGGCGTGAAGTTCTCGCCGAAGGTCTTGAGCGCATCGAACTGCATCTTCGAATCGATGCGGATGCTTTGCGTGTGGTCGTGGGCCAGGTCGCGTAGCACGCGCTCGGTGAGGCTCAGGTCTTGATGCAGCAAGGTGCCCGACGGCGACTTGAAGCTGCGTTCGCGGATGGACGTCCAGGTCTTGCGCAGGTAGGCGATGTCGTCGGCGAGTTCATCGTCGGTGGCCTCTTCCGCATTCGTGCGCAGGATGAAGCCGCCGCCACCACCGTCTTCCGGCTTGCCCACCAGCACCGCCATGCGCGCGCGAAGCTGCTCGCGCAACTCCGGCGAGCCGATCTTCTGCGAGATGCCGATGTGGTCGTCCTGCGGCAGGAACACGAGCAGCCGCCCTGCGATGCTGATCTGCGTGGACAGCCGCGCGCCCTTGGTGCCGATCGGGTCCTTGATGACTTGCACCGTCAGCGTCTGGCCTTCGAAGACGAGGCGCTCGATGGGCGTGGGCGGCGCGGCGTTCTGGTCGGCGCGCGGCGTGCCGCCGTTCACGTGCACGTCGGCCACATGCAGGAAAGCCGCGCGCTCCAGGCCGATGTCGATGAAGGCCGACTGCATGCCCGGCAGCACGCGCGCCACGCGGCCCGCATAGATGTTGCCCACCAGGCCGCGCTCCAGGGTGCGCTCCACATGCAGCTCCTGCACCGCGCCGTTCTCGACGACGGCGACGCGCGTTTCCTGGGGGGCCCAGTTGATGAGGATGTCTTGCATCAGAAGCGAACCTTGGCTTGTTTCATCAACTGTGCGGTCTCGTACAAGGGCAAACCCATGATACCGGAGTAGCTTCCTTCGATGCGGCTGATCCAGGCCCCTGCGGCGCTCTGGATCGCATAGGCGCCGGCCTTGCCGAAAGGCTCGCCGCTGTCGACGTAGCGGCGGATCTCGGGGGCCGTGACGGACGCGAAATGCACCTTCGAGACGTTGACCAGGATCTCGCTTTGCCGGCCCCACGCGAGCGCCACCGCCGTGATCACGCGATGCGTGCGGCCGGCCAGCAGCACGAGCGTCTGGAAGGCATCGTCGGCATCGCGCGGCTTGCCGAGGATGCGCCGCCCGATCGCCACCGTCGTGTCGGAGCAGAGGATGGGCGCGGCAGGCAGCCCGCGGCGCTTGAGGCGCTGCCGAGCGGCCTGCAGCTTGGCCAGCGTCACGCGGTGCACGTAGTCGATGGGCGCCTCGCCCGGCTGCTCCGCCTCCAGCGCTTCGGCGTCCTCATCAGCATCGGCCAGCAGCAGCTCGTGCTTCACGCCGAGCTGTTCGAGCAGCTGCCGGCGACGCGGACTCTGGGAGGCGAGGTAGATGAAGTCGTGCGGCATGTCTGTGGCTTTGAGTCCGGCGGCGTGTGGTCGCGGATTGTCACGCGAACAGAGGCCGTTCAGGCTGAGGTATCGAAGCCTCGTGCGGCTCAGCGAGGCTTCGACACGCCGCAGGCGTACCTTGTCCTGAGCCTGTCGAAGGGTCAGCCTGAACGGGTCACGCGGCGGACCACGCGGGCGCACGTCACTCCGCGGCCCGTCACTCCCGGTGGTACGGGTGGTTCACCATCACCGTCCACGCGCGGTACAGCGCCTCAGCCAGCAGCACGCGAACGAACGCATGCGGCAAGGTGAGGTCGGACAGGCGCATGGTCTCGTCGGCCGTGGCCTTAAGCTTGGCGTCGAGCCCGTCCGGACCGCCGATGAGCAGCACTGCATCGCGGCCGTCGTTGAGCCACACCTTCATGCGCTCGGCGAGTTGCACGGTGGTGAGACGCGTGCCGCGCTCGTCGAGGACGATGCGGCGCGCGCCTTTCGGAATGGCTGCCTCCAGCCGCGAAGCCTCCGCCGCCATCAACTGCTCGGCCGTCTTCGAGCCGCGCGGCTCGGCCTTCACGGCTTTCAGTTCGAGCCGCATCTCCGGCGGAAAGCGCTTGGCGAAGTCGTCGTAGGCGGTGTCGGCCCACGCCGGCTGGCGTTGGCCGATGGCCGCGAGGATGAGCTTCACCGGGGCGCCTAGGCGCGAGACGCGGTCTTCTTCGCGGCGACCTTCTTGGCCGGCGCCTTCTTGGCCGCCGTCTTGGCCGCAGGCGCCTTGGCCGCCGTCTTCGACGCGGCGCTCTTCACGCCCACCGTGCGCGTCACGCCGGCCTTGGGCGCGGCAGCCACACGCTTGGCAGGGGCCTTCTTCGCCGTCGCCTTGCGGGCCGCGGGCTCCTTCGCAGCAGGCGCCTTGGCCGCGGCCGATTTCGGCGCCGCCTTCTTGGCCGGCGCCTTCTTGGCAGCAGTCTTCGCGGCCGTCTTCGCCGTCGCCTTCTTCGCCGTGGGCTCGTCCTCGTTCTCCGACTTCACCAGGCGTACCGGCTTGTCGTCGATCTTCATCTTCACGGGCTTCTCGCCCCAGATCTCTTCGAGGTGGTAGTAGTCGCGGATGGCCGGCTGCATCACGTGGACCACGGCCGCGCCGCAGTCGACGATGATCCATTCGCCGTTGTCCTCGCCCTCGGTGCGCATCACGCCGAAGCCCCTTTGCTTGACCGCGTCGCGCACGCTGGAGGCGAGTGCCTTGGTCTGCCGGTTGCTCGTGCCCGAGGCGATGATGACGCGCTCGAAAAGCGGCGAGAGATGTTCCGTGTTGAAGACCACGATGTTCTGGCCCTTCACGTCTTCCAGACCATCGACGATGGCGCGTTGCAGTTTGCGGATGTCCATTCAGCTCCTGGGGGTGCCTCGGTAGAGGTGGTGGCGGTCAATATAGCGCGCGATCGGGCCGGGCACCATGTCGGTGTAATCCCGGCCTTCGGCGGCGGCGGTTCGGATGGCGGTGGACGAGACGTCGATGCGCGGCAAGGGCAGCGCGACGACACGATGCGGCACCGCCGCCACCTGAGGGTCGGGCGTGGGCTGCGAGCCTTCGCGGCTGGCCACCGCCAAGGTCACACGCTGCAACATCTCTGGCCACTCGTGCCAGGTGTGGAAGTTGGCGTACTGGTCCTGCCCGATGATGAAGAACCAGTCGGCGGCTTGCCTGGACTGCAGCTCGCGCAGGGTGTCCACGCTGTAGCTCGGGCCTGCGCGGTCGAGCTCGCAGGTCTCGAGTGCAAAGCGCGGCTCATCCGCAATCGCGAGCTCGATCATCGCGCGCCGGTCGGCCACGCTCGCGAGCTCGCGGTGCTTCTGGTAGGCATCGCCGACCGGCACCCAGCGCAATTCGTCGAGCCGCAGATGGTCGAGCGCGATGCGTGCGAGCGCGAGGTGTGCGTTGTGCGGCGGGTCGAAGCTGCCGCCCAGCAAGCCGATTCGCTTCACGCCGCGGCCCAGTCCCTTGGGCGCAGGAAGTCGCTGTAGAGCCTGGCTTCCGGCGTGCCCGGCTCGGGCTGCCAGTTGTAGCGCCACTTCACGATAGGCGGCATGGACATGAGGATGGATTCGGTGCGTCCGCCCGACTGAAGGCCGAACAGCGTGCCGCGGTCGAACACCAGGTTGAACTCGACATAGCGGCCGCGCCGGTAGGCCTGGAAGTCGCGCTCGCGTTCGCCGTAGGGCGTGGCCTTGCGGCGCTCGACAATCGGCAGGTAGGCACGCAAGAAGGCATCGCCCACGGCGCGCGTCATCGCGAAGCTGGTGTCGAAGCCGCCCTCGGAGAAGTCGTCGTAGAACACGCCGCCGATGCCGCGCGGCTCGTTGCGGTGCTTGAGGAAGAAGTATTCGTCGCACCACTGCTTGAAGCGCGGGTACTTGTCGTCGCCGAAGGGCGCGAGCGCATCGCGGTTCACGCGGTGGAAGTGCGTGGCGTCTTCCTCGACGCCGTAGTAGGGCGTGAGGTCC
>Ga0068852_100002364_pt1 | contig 13003 bp, 7 predicted proteins | sample KBSCornC22_FD_66594 | JGI IMG/M metagenome (GOLD analysis project Ga0068852, IMG submission 66594) | Corn rhizosphere microbial communities from Kellogg Biological Station, Michigan, USA - KBS Corn C2-2 | ecosystem: Host-associated > Plants > Roots > Rhizosphere > Soil ... | reverse complement strand
TGCCGCACATCGGCCCGACCATCATCGCCGTTTCGGCCCTGAAGCTTGCCGACACGACCGCGACCGGAACGCTGGCTCCGCTTGCAGGCGGGATCGCCGGCAATCTCAATCTCTCCGGCGGCGGGTTGAACGGGACCATCGGTTTCGCACCGGTCGCGGGGGTGCAGCGGATCGATCTGCACCTGGCGGCGGCAAATGCGACATTCCCGGGAGCCCTCGCAGTCCACTCCGGCCGGCTCGATGGCAGTATCGCGCTCGGCGACGCACAAACCACCGTCAACGGTGTCGTCAATGCCCGTGGTGTCCAGGTCTCCGGGATGGCGCTCGACCGGATCGAGGCCAACGCCAGCCTCGTCAACGGCTCGGGGCAGGTGCGGGCCGTGCTCGCCGGGAAGCGCGGGGCCGCCTTCCAGTTCAGTGCCGTCGCCAATGTTTCTCCGCAGCGGATCGCAATCGGCGGGCGCGGCAGCGTCGAGCGCCAGCCGCTAGTCCTCGAACAGCCCGCGGTCCTGACCGCCTCCGACGATGGCTGGGCGCTTGCCCCGACGCATATTGCGTTCGGCGGCGGCCATGCCGTCGTGTCCGGCAACAACGGTTCGGCGCCGTCGGTTCACGCGCAGCTGGAAGCGATGCCGCTTCAGGTGCTCAACATCGTGTCGCCCGATCTCGACCTCGGCGGCCTCGCCAGCGGCAGCGTCGATTACGCGTGGAAGGGCATTCGCTCGGGGCGGATGAACCTCACTGTCCGCGGGCTCAGCCGCTCCGGGCTGGTGCTGGCGTCGCAGCCGATCGACGTCGGGATCGCCGCCATCCTGACTGGCGACAAGGCCGGGATGCGCGCCGTTGCCGTCGCCGGCGGTCAGACGATCGGCCGGGCTCAGGCCCTATTCTCACCGCTCGGCCCCGGCTCGGTGGTCGAGGCGCTGATGAATGCGCCGCTCTTCGCGCAGCTTCGCTACTCCGGCCCGGCCGACACCCTCTGGCGCCTCTCGGGGATCGAGGTATTCGACCTGACCGGCCCCGCCGCGATCGGCGCCGACATTCATGGGACTCTCGCCAATCCCTCGATCGGCGGATCGGTCAGGACCCAGAATGCGCGAATCGAGAGCGCGGTGACTGGCACGGTGATCCAGCAGGTTGCGGTGGATGGCCGCTTTGAAGGCCCGCACCTGGTCTTCAGCCGCATCGCCGGCGCCACGCCGGGCAACGGCTCCATCTCAGGCTCGGGGACCGTGACCTTCACCGGCGGCCGCACGGCGATGGATTTGAGTTTCAACGCGGCGAATGCATTGCTCCTCAACCGCGACGATGTTTCGGCACGGGGAACCGGGACGATCAAAGTCCAGTCGGGCGGCAGCGGCGGCACCATTTCCGGCAATCTTCACCTGAACGGCGGCCGCTTCACGCTTGGCAAGGCGAGTTCCGCCGCGGCGATCCCACAGCTTAACGTCAAGGAAGTCGGGCTCGATCAGGCCGACGTGATCCAGCCCGAACAGCTTCACCCGTGGAAGCTGGACGTGAAGGTCGCGGGCGGAAACCTGCAGGTCACCGGCCTCGGAATCGACAGCATCTGGACCACTAATCTCCAGGTCGGCGGCTATGCCGACTCGCCCGCCTTCACCGGCCGCGCCAGCCTTGTGCGCGGCGATTACGAATTCGCCGGCAAGAGCTTCCGGCTCGATCGCGGGACGATCCGTTTTCGTGGCGAAAGTCCGCCCGATCCGCTGCTTGATATCCATGCTTCGGCGGACGTGCAGGGATTGAGCGCGAGCGTTGGCGTCACCGGCACCGGCCTCAAGCCCGATATCGAGTTCGCAAGCGTTCCCGCGCTTCCGCAGGACGAGCTTCTGTCGCGGCTTCTGTTCGGAACCTCGATCGCCAATCTGTCGGCGCCAGAAGCGCTGCAGCTGGCGGCGGCGGTGGCGGCGCTTCAGTCGGGGAAGCCCAATCTCAACCCGATCAACGCGCTCCGGAGCGCGATCGGTCTCGATCGGCTGCGAATTGTGCCCGCCGACATATCGACGGGCCAGAAAACGGCCGTCGCCGCGGGCAAATATATCGGCCGCAAGCTCTACGTCGAAGTCGTCACCGACGGGCACCAATATTCCGCGACCAATGTCGAATATCAGATCACGCGCTGGCTGTCCGTGCTGTCGACCGTCTCGACGATCGGCCGGGCGAGCGCGAACGTGCGGGTCAGCAAGGACTATTAGCGGAGTGTCTGTTTCGGGTGGAAAGCGGACACTCTCCGACTGCTAGGATGCCGAGGCGGGGACCGCGTCAGCCGTCCAGTGTTCCTGTGCGAATTTAACTTGCGCAAGGAGGTCGTCGGGACTGACGTTCAAGCAGGTAGGCAATGCGCCGGTTGCACCTGAGATTCTTCGACTGACCTCGGCAAGGCGTGGGTTTGGTGGATCCATATCGTCAAAGACGGCCATGCGGTTGCCTGCGTTGCTCCAAATCCTGAAGTTGCCAATGCCGTGCCAAGGTCGCGAGTATCTCTTCCATGCCGTTGATACCGTCACGCCTTCCGGTCCTAATGTTAGCGTGACAGGCCGGACTAATGACATTGCGACTGCGACTAGCGCTAATGAGAAAAAGGGGGCGGTTATCCAGCCGACCACCTCAATATAGCTGCTGCTCGGATGCCTTGTAGTTGTCCAAAAACCAGGATTGCTAATGAAGGAACAGCCCATCACCACGAACACGATCCCAATTATGGCTACGCCGAATAGTTTCCGGCGGTCCTGTCGGAAAACGATAGCACCATCAGGCATTTTTCGCGGGAACCCCATGGAGGCTATTTTCAGCGGCTAGTGTTGCTCGTCAATCGCGGTGTCCGCAATGGGTCGATAACGGACATTCCGCGCTACCGAAAATTCCGCTGTCCTACAGCGGGTGCCTTGTGGTTCAGGCTGGCGGATGCTCCGCTCCGCCTCACCTTCGTTATCAATCGGTTCGAACCGGGCGGCACGCTCTCTCCGTCACTGCGAAGATTGGGGAAGATTCGCGTCGCCCCGCCCGTCATTGCGAGCGCCGCAGGCGCGCGGCAAACGCCAGTTCACCGCAGGTAATCCAGCATCTCGCAACTGGATTGCTTCGTCGCTACGCTCCTCGCAATGACGAATTAGGGGAAGGGGAGCCCAATTGAAGAACTGGAACGTGCGCAAGGCCATTGTGCCGCGCGAGGAGATGGCGCCCGAGCACCGGCTGAAGGCGACCCTGTCCTGGCCGCACCTGGTCGCGCTGGGGGTGGGCGCAATCGTCGGCACCGGGATCCTGACTCTCACCGGAGTCGGCGCGGATCGCGCCGGTCCGGCGATGCTCGTCAGCTTCGTCATTGCCGGCGTAATCTGTGCGTGCGCCGCGCTGTGCTACGCGGAAATGTCGACCAGCATTCCGGTGTCTGGGAGCGCCTACACCTACTGCTACTCGGTGCTCGGCGAGGGCTTCGCGTGGATCGTCGGCTGGAGCCTGATCCTCGAATATTCGCTGGTGGTTTCTACCGTGGCGGTGGGGTGGGCCGGCTACGCCAATGACGCGCTGCGCCATATTGGGCTTGGGCTGCCGGATTTCCTGACTCACGGGCCAACACTCGCCGGAGCACAATGCGGCGGAGCGGCCCAGCAGGCGTCGGTCGGAATCAACGTGCTTGCCGTCCTGATCATCGGCGTCGTCGCCGCCCTGCTCAGCTTCGGCACTCGCGAGAGCGCCCGGGTCAACATCGTTCTGGTGCTACTGAAGCTCGCGACCTTGTCCCTGTTCGTGATCGTCGCCCTTCCGCATTTCCACATGGCGAACCTGCACCCGTTCGCGCCGCACGGCATCTTCGCCACGCCCGGAGCCTGCGGGAGGCCCTATGGGATCATGCCAGCTGCGGCGATCATGTTCTTTGCTTTCTACGGTTTCGACGCGATCTCGACCGCCGCCGAGGAGACAAAGAACCCCGGGCGCGATCTCGCCATCGGCATTGTCGGATCGATGGTGGCGTGCACCCTCATCTACATTGTCGTCGGTGCTGCGGCGGTTGGCGCGGTCCACTACACCGTCTTCGCCAATAGCCCGGAGCCGCTGTCGCTGATCCTGCGCCAGGCGGGGCAGGGCAATGTGGCGACGATCGTCTCGACCGGGGCGGTCATCGCGCTGCCGACCGTCCTGCTCGCTTTCCTTTACGGCCAGAGCCGGATCTTCATGGTGATGGCCCGCGATGGCTTCTTCCCGAAGGGTCTCGCAGCCGTTTGGGCAAGACGTGGGACGCCTGTGCGGATCACCATTTTCACCGCGTTCGTCGTCGCGATCATCGCCGCCGTGACTCCGATCGACGTCATCGCGTCGCTCGCCAACGCCGGAACGCTGTGCGCATTCGTATCGGTTGGGCTTTGTGTGATCGTCCGGCGCCTGCGCGAGCCTGACGCTCACCGGCCATTTCGGACCCCGCTGGTGTGGGTCGTCGCTCCGCTGACGATCGGCGGATGCATCTACCTGTTCACGAACCTGTCGCTTCTGACGATGGAGTTCTTCGTCGCGTGGAATGTGATCGGGCTCTTCGTCTACTTCATCTACGGCTCGCCGAGAGCAGAGCGGGCGAGGGCCGGCGCCGCAAAGAAAACCCCTCCCCTTTGATGGGGAGGGGTATGGGGTGGGGTGACTTCCGAAGGCGAAATGCCGGTGGATCCGTCACCCCCTCCACCTCCCCCATCGAGGGGGAGAGATTCTCGATTAGCTCGAATAGTACATGTCGAATTCGACCGGACTCGGGGTCGTCTCCCAGCGCATGACGTCTTCCCACCGGAGCTCGGCGTAGGCGTCGATCTGGTCGTCGCTGAAGACGTCGCCGCGCGTCAGGAACTCGCGGTCGTTCTGCAGGCTGACCAGCGCTTCGCGAAGGCTTCCGCACACGGTCGGGACGTTCACCAGCTCCTGCGGCGGCAGGTCGTAGAGGTTCTTGTCCATCGGATCGCCCGGGTGGATCCGGTTCTGGATACCGTCCAGGCCGGCCATCAGCAGGGCCGAGTAGGCGAGGTACGGGTTGGCCATCGCGTCGGGGAAGCGGAACTCGACGCGCTTCGCCTTCTCGCCGGCGCCGTACGGGATACGGCAGGAAGCCGAGCGGTTGCGGCTCGAGTAGGCGAGGAGAACCGGCGCCTCGAAGCCCGGCACCAGGCGCTTGTAGCTGTTGGTGGTCGGGTTGGTGAAAGCGTTCAGCGCCCGCGCGTGCTTGATCACGCCGCCGATGAAGTAAAGCGCCATCTCGCTGAGCCCGGCATAGCCGTTGCCCGCGAACAGCGGCTTGCCGCCCTTCCAGATCGACATGTGGGTGTGCATGCCGCTGCCGTTGTCCTTGGCGATTGGCTTGGGCATGAAAGTCGCGGTCTTGCCGTAGGCATTGGCGACCATGTGCACGACGTACTTGTAAATCTGCATGCGGTCGGCGGTTTCGACGAGGCCGCCGTAGGTGAGGCCGAGCTCGTGCTGCGCAGCCGCAACCTCGTGGTGGTGCTTGTCGCAAGGCAGGCCCATCTCGAGCATGGTCGAGACCATCTCGCCGCGGATGTCCTGGGCACTGTCGACCGGAGCGACGGGGAAATAGCCGCCCTTTGCGCGCGGGCGGTGGCCAAGGTTGCCGTCGTCATATTCGCGGTTGGTGTTGGTCGGAAGCTCGATGTCGTCGATCCGGTAGCAGCTGGCGTTGTAGGTATCTTCGAACCGGACATCGTCGAACATGAAGAATTCGGCTTCAGGGCCGACGAAGACGGTATCGCCGATTCCGCTCGCCTTCAGGTAAGCTTCGGCGCGGTGTGCCGTCGAGCGCGGATCGCGGCTGTAGAGCTCTCCCGTCGAGGGCTCCACGACGTCGCAGAACAGGACCAGCATTGGTGTTGCGCTGAACGGATCGGTGTAGGCTGCGTTCAAATCCGGCTTCAGGATCATGTCGGATTCGTTGATCGCCTTCCAGCCCGCGATCGAACTTCCGTCGAACATCAGCCCGTCGACGAGATTGTCCTCATCAATGACTCCGCTGGCCATCGTCAGGTGCTGCCACTTGCCCTTGGGATCGGTGAAGCGGAGGTCGACCCAATCGATCTCCTCTTCCTTGATGCGCTTCAGAATGTCGTTCGCTTCGGCCATTTTTGTCGTCCCCGCTCATGATCCCGGACAGCCGGGACATCAGTTGAAATCCTGGTGAGAATCGGCGTCCCGAACAGGGTCCGGATTCGCGCTCGGCAGCTATTTAGTGCAGTGCACAATGAATCCAGTCGCGCGTTAATATTTCACCGGAACTGGAGGCGCGGCGTGCTAGAGTCCGGCCATGCTGTACCTGATCCTGAAGGCTGTGATCTCTGGCCTAATAGTCGCCGCTGCGTCGGAAGCCGGGCGGCGCTGGCCGACCGTCGGCGGGCTGATCGTCTCGTTGCCCCTGGTTTCGCTGCTCGCCTTCATCTGGCTGTGGCGCGGTACCGGCGACAGCGCAAAAGTGGCGGAGCTTTCGACCAGCACCTTCTGGTTCATCCTGCCGTCGATGCCCCTCTTCCTGATATTTCCGGCGCTGCTCCGCTCCGGACTCGGCTTCTGGGTCGCCTTTGCGATCGCCGTGGCAATCACAGCGGGTCTCTACCTCGCCTTCTTCTGGGCCGCGCCGAGGATCGGGCTAAAGCTCTAATCAGAACCGGTTCGAGCGCGGGAATCCGATCGGCGGCATTCGGCCGGCCGCGCCGCGTGCGGCCCGCCACGGTCCGAGATCGGTTTCCGTCCGTATGCGCCCGCTTTCGCCGCCCAGTGCCCAGCTGAGGCCATCGTCCAGCTTGAATGCGATTGCGTCCGACATCCCGCCGTCACGATAGCGCTGCAGCATCACGCCCTGGCCCCGCGCCAGTTCCGGGAGCTCGCCGAGCGCAAACACCAGCAGCTTGCGGTTGTCGCCGATCACCGCGACCGCATCCGCTCCGGCCGGAATTGGCCGGATCACAGCGACCTTCGCTCCCGACCGAAGGTTTGCCAGCTGCTTGCCCTTTCGGGTTTCGGCGAGAGTCGCTTCGCCCGTCGCAACGAAACCGCGGCCGTCCGACGACGCGATCAGCAACCGCATATCGGACCGCGCGACCAGGAGGGTGACAATGTCGACCTCTGGCTCAAGGTCGATCTGCAAGCGGACCGGCTCGCCGAACCCGCGGCCGCCAGGAAGCTTGTCGCTGCCGAGCGTGTAGACGCGCCCGTTGTCGGCGAAGAGCGCGAGCTTGTCCGTGGTCTGCGCATGGAAATGGATGAAGGGTCCATCGCCTTCGCGCCACTTCAGCTCCTTGATCTCCTCGAGCGCGACATGGCCTTTCATCGCGCGGATCCAGCCGCGCTGCGACAGGATGACGGTGATCGGCTCCTTTTCGATCATCGCGGACCAGTCGATCTCCCGCGCCGGTGCCACTTCCTCGATCCGGGTGCGGCGTTCGTCGCCGAACTTGGTCTTCACCTCCGAGAGATCGCGCTTCAGGCGAGTTCGCTGGCGAGCCGGGCTTTCGATCAGCTTCTGAAGCTCTTCGCGCTCCTTGGTCAGCGCATCGCGCTCGCGGCCGATCTCCATCTCCTCGAGCCGGCGCAAGCTCCTCAAGCGCATGTTGAGGATGGCCTCGGCCTGCCGGTCGGTGAGCGAGAATTCGGCCATCAGTACGGGCTTGGGCTCATCCTCGGTTCGGATGATCGCGATCACCCGGTCGAGGTTCAGGAAAGCCTTCAGAAAACCTTCCAAAAGCTCCAGCCGATCGTCGATCTTGCCGATGCGGACGGTGGCACGCCGCACCATCACCTGGAACTGAAAATCGAGCCAAGCGAGGAGCGCTTCCCTGAGGCTCATCACCAACGGCGTCCGCGAGGCGTCCAGCACGTTGAGGTTGAGCGGGAACCGCACCTCGAGGTCGGTGAGGCGATAGAGGCTCTCGAGCAGCAGGTCGGCATCCACCGTCCGGCTCCTCGGCTCCAGGATCAGCCGAACCTCCTCGGCGCTTTCGTCCTTCACGTCGGCGAGGATCGGCAGCTTCTTGTCTGCGATCAGCTGCGCGATCTGCTCGATCAGCTTGCCCTTCTGAACGCCGTACGGGATTTCGCTGACCAGCAGGTGCCAGCCGCCGCCTTTCTCCCGCTCGACCTCGACTTTCGCCCGCAGCCGGAACGCGCCGCGCCCGCTCGCATACGCCGCGGCGATGCTCTCGCGGCTGTCGACCAGGACTCCGCCCGTCGGAAAATCGGGGCCCCCGACGAAATCCATCAGCGCCGAATCCTCAGCCTTGGGATTGTCGATCAGGTGGATCGCGGCATCGATCAGCTCGCCGGCATTGTGCGGCGGGATCGAGGTCGCCATGCCGACCGCGATCCCGCTGGCGCCGTTGGCGAGCAGATTGGGGAACAGCCCCGGAAAGACCTCCGGCTCCTCCTCTTCGCCATTGTAGGTGGGCTTGAAATCGACCGTGCCTTCGTCGAGCCCGGCCATCAGCTGCATGGCAATCGCGGTCAGCCGCGCCTCCGTGTAGCGGTAGGCAGCGGCGTTATCGCCGTCGATGTTGCCGAAATTGCCCTGCCCGTCGACGAGAGGGTAGCGGAGCGCAAAATCCTGCGCCAGGCGGACCATCGCATCATAGACGGACGCATCGCCGTGCGGGTGATATTTGCCGATGACGTCGCCGACTACCCGGGCCGACTTCTTGTAGGCGCCGGTCGCGTCGAGCCGGAGCAGTCGCATCGCCCACAGAAGCCGCCGATGGACCGGCTTCAGGCCGTCCCGCACGTCCGGAAGCGAGCGGGCGGTGATCGTTGACAGGGCATAGACGAGGTAGCGCTCGGACAGAGCGGCGTCGAACGGGACTTCAATTTCCTGGTTTTCGGCTTCGGCTTGCATTGAGCGACCGTAGCAATGGGAATCGCCGCAAGGAAGCGGATCACGACCTTATCGAAAGTTCACTGGGTGACGCAGGATGGCGGGTGTAAACGGCGACCCGATTGCGGGGGATTCTCGTGCCAGCGTACCGGCTTTATCACGTCGACGGCTCGGGCCATTTCTCGACCGCGGAATGGATCCAGGCGGAGGACGACGCCGAAGCGATCGAGGCCGCCGCTGCTCGCGCGGGGGCAGGGGCGTGCGAAGTCTGGCACGGTAGTCGGCTGGTCGATCGAGTAGGGCCGGGCGGCGAAGCGCCTCAGTCCGAGCGATCCTCGCCGAAATAGCGCTGGCCGCGCGCCTTCATCGCGCCTTGCAGCAGCCGCTCGGAAGTCTCTTCGGCGGCGCGCGCCGTAAGCCGCACATCGACGGCATCGGGTCCCTTCACGACAACGATTCCGTCGTCCGCATCGACTTTGCTGGGTTCGTCGTAAACATCGTCACGCGTCATGCGGTGAAAACGGCTGATTTGTATGAGAATATCCTCTGCACATCGCAGGGATTGAACGTTTAACTGGTGCGCAGCCGTTGCGATCTGCGGCGAGTGATCATCAGCCCAGGCGCGTTCCACATAAGAAATGGGGGCCGGCATCGCTGCCAGCCCCCACTGCGCCGAGCGAAGGATCTGCCAAATTTCCCGTCTCGGGTCCCAGGGGAACCCTCTTCAAGAATTTCGGCTCACCAGCTCAGGCGTCGCCTCCCATCTGATTGCCTCCTCCGGAGGAGGAACCCGACAGCCCTACCGCGGTTCGCTGGCCCGAAGACCCGCTTCCGTTTCGACCCATCGGGCCTGGCCAAGCCAGAGCCATCCGATGTTCCGCGGCCCTTCTTGGGATGGCCTCGTTTCGCGTTTCGCTTCGCTCACCAAAGATCCGAAGACCTCCGGGAGCCGCGTCCCGCGACCGAAAGACCATCTCTTCCGGCGCCTCTTCCCGGCTGGCCCCGGAAAGCCCCGAGGGGAACTTTCCAACTGCCTGCCGGCGGAGATCGGGCCTTAGGCCACCTGCCGCATCGTCATTCCGTTTCCGGCTTTCCGATGAGGCCGGGACCGCCGTCCCGATCACCCATGGACAATGCACCTCGCCGCCGAGTCGGGGAAGCGAAATATTTGGGTGCAAGCCTGTGGATTATGTGGATATCGGGCAAAAGCCGCGGAACCTTTTCGAAAGCGCCGCAACGGCCGTTATCGAAGGTCAGTAACGGCTCCTCACTCCATTCCCGGATAGCGTTTGAACGCGGGCAATTCGTGCATTCGCTCCATCCAGCCTACCCGTTCTGCCGACTGCACCTGAACCTCCGGCGGAAGCGCGTCGGGATCGTCGAGAGTCGCGGTCTGGACATCGACCTTGCCCGGCAGCATCACGTCGTTCGTGTAGAAAAGTCCGGTCCCACATTTCGGGCAGAACTGCCGCCGGCCATTCTCCGACGACGCATATTCCTGGGTCTCGCCCTCGACCTTCAGCTGGTCCTTTTCGACCAGCGCCCAGGACACCATCGGTGCTCCCGATTGCTTTCGGCAATCGCTGCAGTGGCAGATTGCGCGCCACACCGTCTGCTCCGGCATTTGATAGCGAACAGCGCCGCAATGGCATCCACCCTTCGGCATCTGATGTCCTCCTTTTGTTCTCACGAGCCGAAATGGCAGATCGGATGCGATTCGGCCAGAAGAATTCGTTCCAACAGCTTACGATTGGTTGCTGTTCCGTTCTCCTCCGCCTACTTGGCGTGGAGTGCCTGAATCCCCCGCAACCATACCAGAACCCGGATACCTTCAGGGCCTGAATGCGCCGCAGCGCGAGGCAGTGCTGACGACTGAAGGCCCGGTCCTGGTCCTCGCCGGTGCCGGCACCGGCAAGACCGCGGCGCTGACTGCCCGGCTCGCCCACCTGATCGCAAGCCGCAAGGCGTGGCCGAGCCAGATCCTCGCAGTGACCTTCACGAACAAGGCGGCACGCGAAATGCGCGAGCGTGTCGGCGCTCTTTCCGGCGGAGCACTGGAAGGGATGCCGTGGCTCGGCACCTTCCATTCGGTCGCCGCGCGAATGCTCCGGGCCCACGCCGAGCTCGCCGGCCTCAAGAGCAATTTCACCATCCTCGATACCGACGACCAGCTTCGGGTGCTCAAGCAGCTGATCCAGGCTTCCGGCCTAGACGAAAAGCGCTGGCCTGCGCGCCAGCTCGCCGGCATGATCGACCGCTGGAAGAACCGGGGCTGGACTCCGGCGCAGGTCGATGCGGGGGAAGCCGAAGCGTTCGGGCCCGGCCGAGGGCGCGAGCTCTACGCCGCTTACCAGGAGCGGCTGAAGACGCTCAACGCCTGCGACTTCGGCGATCTTCTGCTTCACATGCTGAGCATTTTCCGAACCCAGCCGGACGTGCTCGCCGGCTATCGGGAGCGGTTCAAATATCTTCTGGTCGATGAATATCAGGACACGAACAGCAGCCAGTATGAATGGCTGAAGCTTCTTGCCGAGCCGCGCCGCAATCTCTGCTGCGTCGGCGATGATGACCAGTCGATCTATTCCTGGCGCGGGGCCGAGGTCGCCAACATCCTCAAATTCGAGAAGGACTTTCCCGGAGCCAAAGTGATCCGGCTGGAGCAGAATTATCGCTCAACCAGCCACATTCTCGCCGCCGCCGACGGGCTGATCGCCAATAACGCCGGCCGTCTCGGCAAGACGCTTTGGACGGAGGCCGGGGACGGCGAAAAGGTGCGGGTGATCGGGGTCTGGGACGGACCCGAGGAAGCGCGCCGGATCGGCGACGAAATCGAAGGGATGCAGGCGCGCGGCCGGCCGCTCAGCGACATCGCCATCTTGGTCCGCGCTCAGTTCCAGACCCGCGAGTTCGAAGAGCGGTTCATCGCGATCGGCCTCTCGTACCAGATCATCGGCGGCTTCCGCTTCTACGAGCGAGCCGAGATCCGTGACTCGCTGGCCTACCTCCGCCTCATCCACCAGCCGGCCGACGATCTCGCCTTCGAACGGATCGTCAACACGCCCAAGCGCGGCCTCGGCGACAAGGCTGTCGCCACCATCCACGCCGCTGCTCGGGCGCAACAACAGCCCCTTCTGATTGCGGCTGCATCAATGCTCGATTCCGACGAGCTCCAGCCGCGGGCCCGAAACTCGCTCGCTCGCTTCATCGCCGACGTGGCGAGGTGGCGGAAAATGGCTGGGGAAATCCCCCACGCCGAACTGGCGCGCACGGTGCTCGAAGAGTCGGGCTACACAGCCATGCTCCAGGCCGAGCGAACCGCCGAAGCCTCCGGACGGCTCGACAATCTCGCCGAGCTCGCCCGGGCGATGGAGGAGTATGAGAACCTCAGCGCCTTCCTCGAGCATGTCAGCCTGGTGATGGACAATGACGAGGACCGCTCACGCGACAAGGTGACGATCATGACCATCCATGCCGCCAAGGGGCTGGAGTTCGACACCGTCTACCTTCCCGGCTGGGAAGAGGGGATTTTCCCGTCGCAGCGATCACTGGACGAGGGGGGGCTTGCAAGCCTCGAAGAGGAGCGCCGCCTCGCCTATGTCGCGATCACCCGCGCCCGCCGCCGGGCGACCGTGATCCACGCCGCCAACCGCAGAATCTACGGGCAGTGGACGAGCTCGATCCCAAGCCGCTTCGTCGCCGAGCTTCCGAAGGCGAATATCGAGGAGGAAACGACCATGTCCGGCGGCGAGAGCCTGTGGCGGGCGCAATGGTCGGAGCGCGCCGATCCCTTCGCCCACGTTGCCCGCGCAAATACGCGAGGACCCGGATGGCAGCGCGCGGCCTTTTCTTCCCCCTCTCCCCAAAGCGGGAGAACGATTGGGGTGAGGGGGCAACTCAACGATGCTTACGCCCGCCCCCCAATCGAAGCCCGCGCCAGCGCCGTCAGCCTCGGCAACCAGGGCCGAACCGACCTCGTTCTCGGCCAGCGGGTCTTCCACCAGAAATTCGGCCACGGGACGATCGCCGCAATCGAGGGCAACAAGCTCGAAATCGATTTTGAGCATACGGGGCGAAAAAAGGTGCTCGACAGCTTCGTCACCGCCGGGTGATCGCTGTGCACTCGCGAAATTGCTGTCCTAC
>Ga0068852_100002362_pt1 | contig 13003 bp, 16 predicted proteins | sample KBSCornC22_FD_66594 | JGI IMG/M metagenome (GOLD analysis project Ga0068852, IMG submission 66594) | Corn rhizosphere microbial communities from Kellogg Biological Station, Michigan, USA - KBS Corn C2-2 | ecosystem: Host-associated > Plants > Roots > Rhizosphere > Soil ... | reverse complement strand
GCTGCCAACGAGTTGAGCGTTCGCAGGCTCGCTCAGGATGATCTTCGTGTCCGGACGCTCGCGGCGCAGCACGCGCGCAACGCCCGTCACGGTTCCGCCGGTGCCGTAGCCCGTCACGAAGTAGTCGAGCCGCTCGCCTTCGAAGTCGCCGATGATCTCGCGCGCCGTCGTCGATTCATGGATTTCCGCGTTCGCTTCCGTCTCGAATTGATGCGCGAGGAACCAGCCATTGGCGTTCGCGAGCTCGACGGCCTTCTGATACATGCCGAAGCCCTTTGCGGCGCGCGGCGTGAGAATCACCTTGGCGCCGAGAATGCGCATCAGCCGGCGGCGCTCGATCGAAAAGCTGTCCGCCATCGTGACGACGAGCGGATACTTTTTCTGCGCGCACACCATCGCAAGGCCAATGCCCGTGTTTCCGCTCGTGGCCTCGACGACGGTCTGTCCGGGCTTGAGCGTCCCGTCGCGCTCGGCAGCCTCGATGATGTTGAGCGCCAGGCGGTCCTTGACCGACGACGCGGGATTGAAAGCTTCGGCTTTCACATACATGCGCACGTTCTTCGGTGCGATGTTGTTGATGCGGATACAGGGCGTGTCCCCGACCGTGTCAAGAATGCTGTCGAAGAGACGACCGCGTCCGCGGGTCGTCCTCACATGCGAGCTTGCATTCATCGAAATCTCCCAAGCGCCCGTTGGCGGATCGCCAGTATTTTGGCGATCGCCCGCGAAGTCAATGCGGATTAAATGGCGTCACGGCAGGCCGCGCCACTGGGCCCGCGGCCGGTCGAGTGCGGCACGGTCCCACCGGGCGAGATCGGCCGCAGCCTCGTAGGTGGACTGCAGGAACGCGAGCAACGTCTCGTCGGGGTTTGCGGCGCTGCGCACGGCTTCGTACGGCAGCACGAATTCGTGCAGGTCGGGATGATAGTAGGCCACGTCCGGTTCGACTCTATGCCGAGAGTAGCCCAAGGGCTCGGGATACGAATATGCGTAGAACGCCGCGTCAGCCACCAGTCCGCCACCCGGCCAGAATCCGAAGCTCGCGCATTCCTGCGAGTACGCCTCCACCATCACGTAGTCCGGACAGTTCGGGGCACCTCCCGGATGGCGCGGCGCGCTGCGTCCCGAAAAGCGCGTCGTTGCCAGATCGAAGCTGCCCCAGAAGAAGTGCACGGGGCTCGCCTTGCCGACAAAACGCGAGCGAAAGACCTCGAATATTCGGTGCACCTGCAGCAGGATTTGCCAGTGCCGTTGCACTGCGTCGGGGTCGTACGTCGCATGCGCGAAATCGCGTTCGAAGGGGATCGCCGTGACGATCTCGACGGGGACCGGATGCAGCCTCGCGTCGACACCGAGGGTGCGCAAAGCGCTCACGTAGCTCGCAAAGAATTGCGACACGGATGTCGACGTCAGCGACAGCACTTCATTCCGGCCATCGCTGCAGCGAATCGCGAGCACATGGTCGCGAAAATCGAACTCGATTTCGACGGTTCGTCCATCGCACGGCATTGCGCCGGTCGAGAGTCCGCGCACCGTCGGGTAGAGCGCCACCTGCCACCAGTGATTCTGCAGCGGAGCGAGCGCCAGACGAGTCTTGCCGACGATCTGCGTCCACATGTGCAACGTCTCGTAGGTCGGTTGCCACGCCGTGAGCGGCAGCTCGGGCCACGTCGTGGCAGTCATCGCCTGTCTCCTGAAGTTCGATTCCATCCGCATTGGCTGACGAGCTAGCGTGAGGGCCACTTCATCGTCCGAGTAAACTTCATTATGCGGCGCCAAGGATTGCTTATATGACGAGAGACAACAAATCGCGCGGTATCGCTCCGGAGGCCGAGCCGCGCGAAGAATCGCTTTTGGACGATGCGATCGAAGACACGTTTCCGGCAAGCGATCCTGTCGCGCACGGTCAGCCGGGAAGCATCGTCAATCTTCGCTATGCAGCACTCGAAGACGCGCAACGATCCCAGCGCAGCGGTCGGACAGCGGGAAGCTTGTTACTGATGGGTGCCGCGTGCGCGTGTGTATTCGTGCTCGCGCGACGACGAAAACGCTGAAGCTAGGTGCTCGCTGTCTCGATGTTGTATTGATCATGCCATGCACCTAGGCAACGACCGGAGTTTGACATGAGCGAACTCGTTCGAATGCCCGCTGCATTCATTGGCCACGGCTCGCCGATGAACACGCTCGAGCGCAATGATTTCACCCGTTCGTGGCGGGCACTCGGCCAAGCGCTGCCTCGACCGCGAGCCGTGCTCGCGATCTCCGCACATTGGTTCATCCAGGCGACCGCCGTCACCGCGATGGCGCGGCCACGCGTGATTCACGACTTCTACGGCTTTCCGAAGGAACTGTTCGCGTTCGATTATCCCGCCCCCGGGAGTCCGGAGGTTGCGCGTGAAATCGTCGACGTCGTTGGACGTGAAGCCGTCGGACTCGATCACGACAGCTGGGGACTCGATCACGGCACGTGGTCCGTGCTGGCGCACGTCTTTCCCGCTGCCGATATCCCGGTGGTGCAGCTATCGATACATGGCGGCGCCCCGCTCGCCTACCACCTCGAGCTGGGCGCACGGATCGCGCCGCTGCGCGAACGCGGCATCTTCATTCTCGGCAGCGGCAATGTCGTCCATAACCTGCGTCGGATCGACTGGTCGTATGGTGATCGCGGCTTCGACTGGGCAGACCGATTCGACGTGGATGTTCGCGGCGTGATGACGTCACAGCCCGCTGCTTTGGAACACGTAGAGCGACACCGCGACTATTCGCTCGCCGCACCCACGCCGGATCATTTTCTGCCGCTCGCTTACCTCGCCGGACTTTGCAGCGCCGCGAACGAAACGGCGCGACCATTCGCGGATGCGCGAACGCTCGGCTCGCTCAGCATGACGAGCTATCTGCTTGGAATGGAAGTGCCTCCGTTCCGCGAACGCGCAGAGCACGAACAATCACTGCCGACCGACGTACCTCCAGAGCAGACGAATACCTGAAGCGGCGCTCTAGCCTTCCATGGCCCGCAGTGGCATCACCTCGATCGTCGCCTGGGGAATGCCGAAATGGGGATGGCCTACAAAAATCTTCGCCGCCTCATCGGCAGAGCTCGCCTGAACGATCTGATACATCATGATGTCGTTGCGAGCATCCTTGACGCCCGATTCCGAGACGACTTTGGGCTTGCCCGCACCGGCACCCTTGTCGCTCAATTTGCTCGCGTTCGCGCTCATCCACTTCTTCCACGCGTCCATCATCTTGGTCTCTTCGGGCTTCCGCTCCTGCTCGGGCTTCTTCATCCATTCATCGACGACCGCATTCGGCGCCCTGTAAAGCACCAGGAACTTATCCATCGTTGCCTCCGTTGTTGAGCTCGACGAGAGCGTGAATTGTGATTGTCGCCGAACCTACCGTGGCTCGCAAACGTGGATGATTGCAGCATGTCGGAACACGTGTGGCCGACGCCTCGACGTTCTCGACAGGAAGGGCGGGTGTGTGCGCCTGGTTTCTTTTCGCGCGCTGACCGTTCAACCAGTCAATCCTAGTTGATCTCGGCCGCCGTCCCCGGCGCAGGCGTGAAGCCAAGATCACCGCGCGCGAGCGCCTTCTCCCGTCCCCCAAAGGACGCGAGCAACTCGGCTTGACGGGACTTGGCGCGCGCATCCGTTCCTTCTGGATCTAGCGCCGCCCGCAATAACCGCTCGCCTTCTGCCAACATGGCCGCATAGTCCGGATCGGACGCGAGATCGATGAGCTCTTCGGGGTCTTTCGCAAGGTCGAAGAGCTGCGGTCGATATTCTACGTAGTGGCAGTATTTGAAGGACCCGAACCGCAGCATGTAAGCCGCTGCGGTTGAAGCGGTTGCGTGGTATTCGGAAATGACGGGCCGCATGGGTTCGGCGCCGCTCGCTACATCGAACAGTGATGCACCGGGCAACTGGCGTCCGCCCACGCACGGCGGCTCCCCAACGGCCTCGAGGATCGTCGGCGCACAATCGATGTGCGACACCGGCGTATCGATCACGCGACCGGTCGGGATATCGGGGCCAGCGATGATCAACGGAACGCCTGCGCTTTCTTCGTAGAGCGTCGACTTACCCCAGAGTCCACGCGCGCCCACGTTGTCACCGTGGTCGCTGGTATAGAGAACGCGCGTGTTTTTCGCAAGACCTGTGTCGCGCAACGCACGCAGGACGTTGCCGACATTCTCGTCCATCATCGACACGAGTCCGGCATAGCCTGCGAGCGCGCGCTTGACGTCCGCCTCGCTCGAGAAATGCGCGTCGTAGTCCACCACGTGCTCGTATTGATCGTGGTACGGATGGCGGGGGCGCGACGGTTTCGCATACAGCTTCGGCATCGGCAGGTTCTGCTGCCAATAGCGATAGAACCAATGGGGTGGCGCCGTCAACGGAAAGTGCGGCAGCACAAACGACACGAACAAAACCCACGGCCGGTCGTCCCATTTCAGCGCCTCTTCATGCAACCAGATCTGCGCGCGCGACGCAATATCGCGGTCGTACGCAGCATAGGAAGACTCACCGGGGCCGGCGCGATGTGCCATCTTGTCGCCCCCCTTGCGCTTCGGAATGTCTTCGCGGACGAGTCCCTTGACGTCGCCGATTCCGTCGACAACATGCATGGGCACGATCTCCTCGGAAAAACCGTGGTCGTCGTCCGGCCGCCCGCGAAAGTGCAGCTTGCCGATGGATACGACGCGATGGCCCGAATCGCGCAAGGCGTGGTGCCAGCTCGGCACAGCGCCGTCGTAGGGGTCGCCGTTGTCCCAATAACCGATCTCGTTTACGTACCGGCCGGTTGCGAAAGCAGCGCGCGCAGGCACGCAAATCGGACACGTCGTATACGCCGAAGTGAAGCGCGTGCCCCGGGCGGCGAGCGCATCGAGATTGGGCGTCTCGATGTAGGGGTGTCCGGCGCAGTGGAGAAACTTGGGATTGTGCTCGTCCGACATCAGTACCAGCAGGTTTCGGGGTCGCATCAAGTTATTCCACTATTGACATGTTTCATGTCTTGCTATTCTATCGCGGAATGCTGGACAGCGTCCGCCCGATCGAGCTCGAGCCGCTCCGTTTGTTCCTCCACGTCGCCGCGACCGGAAGCTTCTCTCGCGCCGCCACGTTGACTTCGTCGACCCAGTCGGCAGTCAGCAAGCGTATCGGCGCGCTGGAACGGCGGCTCGATGCGCGTTTGTTCGAGCGCACGGGCCGAGGCGCGCGGCTGACACCCGCCGGTCGTCGCCTGCTACCGCGCGCGGAGGCCTTGACCGCCGAGATCGACCGTCTTCCCGAGTTCGTCGCCAGCGACGAACGCAGTCCCGCAGGCGTCGTTCGGCTGGCGCTGCAGCCGTCCGTGAGCTGGCCGCTCGTTGGCGATCTGGTGGCCGCTGTCCGGCTGCAGTACCCGAATCTGCACTTGCAGATCGCCGAAGGGCCGACGCGACAGATCGAGGAAAGTCTCGTTGACGGGCGCATTGACCTGGGTGTCGTTTCGGTGCCGCCCGCTCCCGGAGTCGGCGAATCCGCGCCCCTTTTCGAAGTACCGCTTGGCTTGGTGGCCAAAGCGGGCGACGCGCAAGCGCGGCGCGCAACCATCCCCTTCAAGCAATTCGCGCGATTGCCGCTCGTGATCGCGACGATGCCGAACGGGGGTCGCGTGCTCGCGGAAGAGGAGGCCCGCAACGCAGGCATCGTGCTCAATGTGGTGGTGGAGCTCAACTCGATCCACGTCATGAAGAAGCTCGTCGCACGCGGAGGTCTTTACTCGCTGGCTTCACCGAGCGCCGTGGCTGCCGAGGTGGCGGCGAAGGAGCTCGCGCTGTCACGCATCGTGTCGCCTGAGATCAGGCAGACGTTCCACCTCGTCGTTGGAGCGCGCCGTCACGCGAGCGCCGCCGTGCAGGCGGTCGCGGCGCTCGTCAGGAATCTTGCCGGCCCACGCGGCAAGAGGTTCGGCAACTCGATATAGGAAACCGAAGGAGGCCTGATGTCCACCATTCATCTGTGCGGACGACTGCTGTGCGCATTCGCGTTGTTGACCTTCGCCGCCGGCACCCATGCGCAGGGGTACCCGAACCGGCCCGTCCGTCTCGTCGTTGCCGATGCGGCAGGCGGCGCTCCCGACCAGTTGGCACGGCTTGTTGCGCAGAAAGTGTCGGACACGCTCGGCCAGCAGATCATCGTCGACAACCGGCCCGGCGCCGGCGGTGCGATTGGTGCGGACCTCGTCGCAAAGTCGCCGCCCGATGGCTATACGCTGCTGCTGACGACGACTGCCATCTACGCGATCCTGCCGAACCTGCGCAAGGATCTCCCCTACGATTCGTTGCGAGACTTCATCCCGGTCGCGCGCATTGCGACCGCGTCGAACGTGCTAGTCATCAACGATGCCCTCCCCGTCCGGGACGTCGGCGAGCTCGTCAAATATGCCAAGGAGCGGCCCGGCATGCTCAACTACGCATCAGCCGGCGTAGGCACACCCGCGCATCTCGCCGGCGAGATGTTGAATCTGCTGGCCGACATCAAGGTCGTCCACGTGCCATACAAGGGCGCGGCACCCGCCCTCCTCGACGTGATCGCCGGCAACGCGCAGTACATCATCACGTCGCCGATCGCCGCCGGAGCGCACATGAACGCGGGACGTGTGCGAGCGATCGCATCAACCGGAACGGATCGAAATCCCGCCTTGCCCAACTTGCCGACCGTCGCCGATACCCTGCCCGGCTACGACATCTCGCAGTCCTGGGGCATTGTCGTGCCCGCTGGCACGCCGGGCGACATCGTGAAACGCCTGAGCGACGAATTCGGCAAGGCGCTCGCGAACAAAGAGATCCGAAGCAACATCCTCAAGACCGGCGCCGTCCCCGCGAGCAACGATTCGCCAGCGGCGTTCAGCGACTTCATGGCGAAGGAGCGCGCACGTCTTGGCGAGGTCGTTACGCGTTCCAAGATCGAGCTCAAGGAGTAGCCCGGCGATTACCCGGTCCGGCGATGCGCCCGATCGGCGATTCGCAATGCCCGTGCATGGTCAGCGCGTAGGAGCGCCTGAACGGCGAGCAGTGCGCTCGTGTCAGTCGAGCAAGTGAGCGTCAACGAGACCGCTGCCGCGCTCGACATTCCAACGGCGACAGCAGGTACGCGACAATGCCGCGCGCATGCTCTTCTGCGCGAATTGCTCCGGCGCGACATCGATGTCGCGACGGTGTGCATCTTAGGCGACCACCAACTCCGCTCGATCCGACGTCGACGATCCTCACCGATGGCGACGCGATGCTCAATGGCCAGTCGTCGATCGTGCCGCCAGCTAGCGGACCGGCGGCGTTGCCTTCGAAGACTCCGCCGGCGCAGCCGCCATTGTCGCCTCGTCGAGACGCAACCCGTGCCTCTGCTCGATATAGCGAGCAAGCTCCGCGCTGCTCACGCTGTCGTTGCGGTCGATATCCATGTCGGCGAAACGCGGCATGAAGTTGACGTCGCCTTCCGCTTCGATTCGCGTGACCGCACGGTCGTGGTCACGATCGAGCCACTGGAAGAGCTGCACGAGATCGGCGGCCGCGCGCCGGTCGTATTCTGCCTTGCCATCGGCACCCGCCGCCGTGCTCGACACAGCGATCGCGAACGCTAACGCCATTGATAGGGACAAAAGCTTCATGTGTGTCTCCTTTGCGTAGGATTGTTGTCGACGCGTTCGTGCTTCGGTGCAAACGCCGGACTACCTGTGCGCCATCCAGGATTGCACCATCAACGGTGCTTCGAAGAACACCTTCGCAGCCAGCCCGCGACCCGCGTCCCCACGATCGCCGGAAGCGGCGTCGCTGCTGCGATGAACAAGAAAAAGCCCGCCCGCGCGTAGCCCGCGGCAGCTGCCAAAAGCGCGACTGACAACAACACGAGCATCGAGGGGAGCGCGATGCGTTCCTTCGTGGTCGACAATGACATCATGTGACTTCCCGATCAATTAAATTCCGCAACGCATAGATCACTGCGCACCGCCCGAGCCCGCGGCGCCCGCCCATCGTGCGCATCCAGGACAGCGTCGCCGCGCCCCGCGCGAGACAGCTCGTCGCGCTGACCGATCAGCGCTGCCGCAGTGGGCGAATTGATGATCGTCACAGGCACCGTCGCAAGCCGCAGCACCTTGGCCGCCACCGATCCGCGGATCAGGTCGTGGAGCTGAAAACCGTTCCGACCGATGACAATGCCGGTGAAGCGACCCTCGTCGGCAATTCGACAAATGGTCTCGGCGGGCGCGCCAAATGCAACCTCGCCGGTCGTGGAAATACCGTTTCCCTCGAACGCCTCGCGGGCGAGGGCAATGAGCCGCTGGCCAGCCGCCTCGCGAAGTGCGTCGACCTTCGCGACGCTGACCGGCGGCGCGACCTCTCCCGTCATCTCCCGGCTCTGGACGTTCACAAAGCGGACGCCGGCGACGTGATAGCCAAGCTCCACGATGTAGCGCAGCGCATCCAGCGCGCGTAGCGACGAGTCAATGGGAACGAGCAGTCGGTGCAGTCCGCGGTTACGTGGCGCGATGGTCCAGTGAGGCGCCCCATTGGGAATGGCGACCAGAATCCGTTCCGGCGTGGGTCCGCGGGGCGCTAGCGCGTAACGTTGCATGATTCCTCTCCGAGTTGCGCACGCTCCGGCACATTGCCGAGCCGTACCAACTCAATATAGGGCCGTGAGCGCGCGGCGATAAGACGTCGGAGCGAAACAGACTGTTTACCGTTCGCATTCGCGATCTCGAGAGCGGCACCTCGCGTAGCGATCAGGACTCGGGCGTGATCGTTTGCAGTGTTGGTATCACTGAGGAAACAAACATGTTCCGGGCGCGTGATTGCCAAGTACGGTAAGCGTCACGACCATCGGTTGCGTGGCCGCGAATTCCGTGAGCCAAGTTGAAGAGGAGCCGAGCATGAACCGAGTCGTCATCGCCGAGCACGATTTCGCGCTGCTTCGCCAGCTGGAAGGCGACGGCCTGCAGCAGGAACTCGATTGGGCCGAAGTGGTTCCCGCGGAAAAGCTCCCCGGGGATGTCGTCACGATGCACGCGAGAGTGCGCTATTTCGACGAGACCGCCGGCGAGCGACGTCGCGTCACGCTCGTGTACCCCGATCAGACGAACCTCGATCGCGGCCGTATTTCGGTGTTGGCGCCGGTGGGCGCCGCATTGTTGGGCCTTAGTGCCGGGGCAGCAATCGACTGGCCGTTCCCGCATGGAGGGCACCGACGGCTGCGGGTCGAGAGGGTCGTGCAACCGTCGCGCTTTCGGCGCGCTGCCGCGCGTCCCAATCGCGACGCGCTCGCCAATCGCACGCGCTCCTGATGCACGCAATGTTCGCTTTCACGGAACCCGGCTGCCGGGGGTCGTACCGGGAGCGACCTGATTGCGCGAGAGGTTTTGCGCATGCTGCAGCACTGTGCATGTTCCAGCGGGGAGTCGAGTAATGCTACGGCGCGTGGTAGGCGTTGAAGCGGCCCTGACCCACTCCGTTTAGGCGGCTGCTATTTGCTGGGTTGTACTGCGCTTGCACCGCGCACACCTAAGCGACGTTCCGGCATTTTTGGCGACCAGTCTCGATCCCAGTAAGGCGGAGCGGCAAAGCGAGCCACCAGGAAGTCGATGAAGACGCGCACCTTTGCGGAAAGATGCCGATTCGGCAGATAGAGCGCGTGCAAGTTGCGTTCTGACGGCACGTACTGCGCGAGCACAGCCTGCAGTCTGCCCGCCTGGAGGTCCTTGCCCACGATGAACGTCGGTAGCAGCGAGACCCCGAGGCCGCCGAGCACCGCTTGCCACAGCGCCTCATCGTCGTTCAGGGTTAGGTTTCCCCGCACCGGAACATCCACCGCGGTGCTTCCGGCTCGGAAGCGCCACACCGAATCCGGATTGGCGTGCGTATAGATGACACAGTTGTGCTGAATGAGATCCTGCGGTGTTTCCGGCACCCCATGTTTGTCGAAATAGCCGGGCGTCGCACATACGACGCGATTGATCGAAGCGAGGTGGCGCGCAACGACGTTGGGCGGCAGTTCTCGCGCGATGCGGATCGACAGGTCGTAACCTTCCTCGGCCAGGTCGAAGGAGCGGTCGCTGATCGTCAGGTCGATGGTCACGTCCGGATACTGTGCAAGGAATTCCGGCAGCACCGGCGCGATGTGCAAGGTCCCAAAAGCCACCGGCGTAGTTAGTTTGAGCACACCCCTCGGCTCGCCGTGAAGCCGACCCACCAGCAGTTCCGCTTCCTCGGCCTCCTGCACAACGCGTGCACAGTGCTCGTAGAAGGCAGCGCCAATCTCGGTGAGGCTCAGCTTGCGCGTAGTGCGGTTGAGCAGCCGCGCGCCAAGGGCCTTTTCGAGTTTCGCCACTTCCTTGCTTACCATCGACTTGGATAGACCAAGCCGGCGCGCTGCTTCGGAGAAGCTCTTCGCTTCCGCAACCCGAGCGAATATCGCCATCCCGACGAGGTTCTTCATAGGCGCTCTCGGATGTCCGCGCCCCCGCGCGGCCGCCTATTCTCTGCTAGACGTCAACTCGACGCCAGCCGCATACAGGTCAGCGTGCTCGGCATACCCGCGCAGCGGATTGAAGACCAGCTTCGCACTCGCGTTCGGGCTCGAACGCAACCGCATGACGAGCAGGAGTCGGACGCAACCACATGATCCCCGGAGCGCCGACTACGCGTCGTAGTTATGTTCGTCGCAATACGGAAACGGTGTTGTTCCACCGCGCCTCTTACTGAACGGATGAATCGGCCCCATCATCGAAATGGAACGAATGCGGCACAGCGTGCGCCGTGCGCGCGGCCCGCCGTCGGCCTTACAGAGGAGGTGTTATGGATAACGTTGCAACAGTGGTCATATTGTCCGTGCTGGTGCTGCTCGCTTCGTTCATGGGAACGATACGCGTGCTGGTATTTGCGAAGCCCTCGAACGCGCGAGAAGGTCTGGTTCGCAAGTCTTCATCTGGGTACGAGTAGCGGATCGCAGCGCGTCGTGTGTCATTGCAGCAGGACTGCAACGCCGCACGGTTCATCATCAAGTCAGCGCATTCCTCTGGAGGAGCGTCGTGTACTACCATCCATCCATACTGCCCGCGTCGACCAACGATCGCGCGTTTAACAATAAAGCGTTGAAGACGTTCCGCGCCATTGCGGACGTTTGGTTCGCCGGTATCGAGCGCCAGCGTGTCGTGCACGCGAAGGCTGCGGAAGACTTCCGCAGCGCTCAGCTGGAAAACGCTCGTAAGCTTTCGGATAGCCAGGACAGCGCCGATTTTGCGATTCATCTGTGCGCATTTGCCGCATCCGAGCCACTGAAAGTCATTGCGGTCATCTCGGAGCTCGGCGCGATCGCGATCGACACTCACCGACAAGCCATTCAGCTCATCGAGTTGCACACCGAAGATCTGAGGAAGGTTCGCGCGATTCTCGGCCCCGAATCCGACGCAACGAAGGTGCGCGCCGACAAACCAGGCTCAACCAGCCGTAAGCAGCAGATGACGGCGTAATCGCGGCCACGCGCAAACGCCTGAGCGACGGGTGGACTACTATCAGGTCGTCCCTCGCTACTGCGGAAGATACCTGTGCTCACGCTTTTGCTTGCCGTGGACGGTTCGCCCGCGTCCGACCGCGCCGTAAATTGGGTCATCAAGGTCTATCGCGAGGTCACGCCACTCCGGGTTCATCTCCTGCATGTCGTGCTGCACGAGGATGGGATCGACTCGCGATCGACCGGACCGCGTGCGGGCTCTAACCAAGCTCCGGGCAACGGCGAACGCGGTCTGTCGTCCGCGCGTGGGCTGTTAGATGATGCCCACATACCCTACGTGAGCGATGTGAGAACAGGGTTCGTGCCCTCGACGATCGTTGAGTACGGCCGCCTGATGGAGTGCAACGGCATCGTGATGGGCACACGCGGCATGGGATCCACGGACGCGCTCCTCGGCTCGATTGCACGGCAGGTCATTCATTTCAGCGATGTTCCCGTGACACTCGTGAAGTAGATGCGCGAGGTCATTCGGGCACATCAGTGTCGTATCCAGACACTGTTTGTCGAAGCGCAACTTCCGCCGGCGGATAGGTGATCTGCAATCCGTCTACATGAGCAAACGATGTAAGCGTATGGGGCTTTCGTTTCCCAGGTCCAATGATGTTCTCGACGCGAATACCTCGAAGGAGAAGTGCATCGCCGATCAGCGACCGATGGCACCGCCAGGGGACCGCTTCGGCACACATTAACGCGCAGCGCTCGCTGCTTGCCAGTTCCGCGACCCGTTGAACGTTCTCGGCAAACTCCGACGACTGCATGTAATCTGCATAGCCGCGAAACGAGAGATTGTTCCAGCCGGTATTAGCGGAATCGGCTAGCGCATGACGCAATCCCCCAAGACCCGGAAGATGCGCATAGCCAATATATAGCGCGCCCAGGGATTCCGCGAGTGTGTCGCGGTTGAACTGCGGATTGTGACGTGATCGCGGCACGGTCCTCACATCGAGTACCCGCACAATCTTGTTGGCCTCCAGCAACTCGATGAAAGTGCCAATCGACCGATTCGAGTGCCCAATTGTGCAGACCAGTGGCGTGTCCATCAATTCCCCTTGCCGTGAGCCGAGCTGGGAGGAAGCCGGTCAGGACTGTGCAAGAGCAAGGTGATCAGGACAGAGCAGTCCGTGGGCGAATATCGGAGCTCGCCTGGACGACCTCACACATCGCCATCGGTCTCGTCACACCACCGGTGGGCGTCGTGCTGAACGTGGTGGCCAGGACGGAGCGAATGTCGATGGACAGGTGACGGGAGTCGATCTATCACAAAGCAACGTCTCCCTCGCCGCGACGGGCGTCATTTGCGGGCTCGGTCCGTTCGGCTACGAGGCGGCCCTGGCGTTCCTGGCGAAGCGCCTTCGTACCGACCTCTCTCGAAACTGAGCTTGGACGGTGACCGAACCACGGGTGGGCTGCGCGAACGAGCTTGCCAGCGCTGCGTGGGGCAGCGACCT
>Ga0068852_100002352_pt1 | contig 13021 bp, 18 predicted proteins | sample KBSCornC22_FD_66594 | JGI IMG/M metagenome (GOLD analysis project Ga0068852, IMG submission 66594) | Corn rhizosphere microbial communities from Kellogg Biological Station, Michigan, USA - KBS Corn C2-2 | ecosystem: Host-associated > Plants > Roots > Rhizosphere > Soil ... | reverse complement strand
CAGCAGCCCGCCTAACGCGGTCACGACGCCACCAATGCGACGGCGGTGAGCCGTCCTCAAACTCCAGCCGCCTCGCATCCGTCCGGCGTGCCTTCGCCAAAACACCCACGGACGTCGGCGTCGTCGCGGTGTCATCAAGGACGCACCCAGCGCCACAAGAAGAACCGCAAGTACCATCAGCGTCGGGAGCGATGTCGCGGTGTCCGGCGCGAGCGCCCCGACCGCGAGCTCCCGCTCACCTGTCAGCGCGTTCGCGGGACCACCTCCCGGGATGTCTCGAATGTCGATGACATCCGACAACCCCACCGGCCCGGGACCACCGCGAGACATCGCAACCGGCAAAAACCCGAGGCCGCCGGCCAGTGGCAGAAGCCACTTCGGCTTTCTCGATGCCGAACTCGCAGACTTAGGGCATCCGCACGCAGCGACCTGCCGCCCGGAAGCGGACTGGCTCTGGGCAGTGGCCACCGGCAGAACCGCCAGTAGCAGAAGCACGATACGTTTCACAACGACAGCCGCCTCATTTCGTGACGTTTTCGCGGTGCTACGAGGCAGCGACTGTGCCGGACTCGTGCTTTAAACGACCCGGAGGCGCAACCACCTGGGCCCTTAGGCTCACGGCTCGTGGCTTTCGGCCCAACTTCGTGGGACAACTGCCACTGGATTCGTCACTTCCGCAACGAACGTCAGTCAAGCGCGAACGAATGGTTCCCCCTGCGATTAACCAATTGGGCGAACTCGACGATTGAACGCAGCCTACGATGCGTGCAATCGGACTGTAGCGCCAGTACCACGCAACCTTGCACCGGCGCCTCGCCTGTGGCTCGGAAGCAGCGATCACACGAGCGCGAAAGCAAAATCGGCCTGACGGAACCCCGTCAGGCCGATTGAAATAGTGCCGCCGCAAAGGCGGCAATGCACTCGGAAGGAGTCGAACCTTCAACCTACGGATTAAGAGTCCGCTGCTCTGCCAGTTGAGCTACGAGTGCAATCGGTAAAATGTACCAAGCCGGGAGGCGCGCACCCGCCTAACGCCGGCCCGAACGACGCACGCGAACCGCTCGTGCGACCATTGCAGGCGCTTACAGATGGCGCGCCAGGAGGGACTCGAACCCCCGACCCACAGCTTAGAAGGCTGTCGCTCTATCCAGCTGAGCTACTGGCGCAACTGCCGGATCGGCGCTCCTCCTGCCGAGCGCCGCTAGTCGGGGCGCCCGGATTTGAACCGGGGACCTCCTGCTCCCAAAGCAGGCGCGATACCAGGCTACGCTACGCCCCGCTGCGACCAATCTTAGTTGGCTCGATAAACCCGGTCAACGCCCTGACTTGATACGCGTGAGCAACTCTCGAAAGGCGCGTCCCCGATGGCTCACCCGCTCCTTCTCGGTTTGCGTGCTCTCGCCGAACGTCCGGCCGAGCTCGGAGGAGAGAAAGTAGGGATCGTAACCAAAGCCGCCTGCTCCTCGTGCCGCGCGCGTGATAGATCCTGATGTCTCTCCACGCGCCGTGAGCTCGAGCCCGACCGCCACATACGCGGCAACACACACGTACCTCGCACTCGTGTCGGCTATCCCATCGAGCGACGTGGCGAGCGCCCGGTTGTTTTCGAAATCCAGATCCGCGCCCTTCAGGTCTTCCCGCCCGGACCATCGCTTACTTCGAACCCCGGGCTGACCACCGAGTGCCGCGACTTCCAATCCAGAATCGTCCGCGACGGTGGGGATCCCGCCACTGATCTCATAGAAGTATCGGGCCTTCGACAGGGCATTCTCCTCGAACGTTGCGTACGGCTCGAGCTCGTCTTCCTCCTGGGATTCTTCGATCTCGAGCTCGTCGAGCGAGACGAGCGTCAGCCCCGCAGCAGCAAAGATTGGCCGAATCTCTCGCAGCTTGCCCTCGCTCCGCGTGGCGACCAATAGTGCAGTCGCGCTCATAGGCCCAGCGCGGTCTGCTGCGCGGCGTCGAGGGTTGCGATTCCGCGAGTCGCCAAGTCGAGCAGCCGATCGAGCTCGGACCGGTCGAACGTGCCGTGCTCGCCGGTGCCCTGAACCTCGACGAAACGGCCTTCGCTGCTCATCACCACGTTCATGTCGACTTCGGCACGAACGTCAAGGTCGTAGTCGAGATCCAGCCAAAGCACGCCGTCGATAACGCCAACGCTCACTGCGGCAACACGTCGTCGCACCGGCGACTTCGGCATGTGTCCCTGTCCAACGAGCCAGGTGAACGCGTCGTGGACGGCGACACACGACCCAGTGATCGCCGCGGTGCGTGTCCCGCCGTCCGCCTGGAGGACGTCGCAGTCCACGCGGATCGTGAACTCGCCAAAGCGGAAGTCGTCGACCATCGCTCGAACGCTGCGCCCGATCAACCGCTGAATCTCTTGCGTCCGGCCCCCGAGCTGCGCGCGCTCGCGGGCGGTACGCGTACGCGTCGCGCGCGGGAGCATGGCGTATTCGGCGGTGATCCAGCCTTCGCCACGTCCTTTTTTCCACGATGGTACGCCGAGCTCCACCGACGCGGCACATAGCACCCGCGTCTCGCCGAACGAGACGAGACATGAGCCCTCGGCGTACGGAACCGCGTTCCGTTCGAGCGCGATCGGGCGAAGCTCTGTCGGGCGGCGGGTTTCGTTAGGCGGTGTGTCAGCGGCCACGGAGGCGATCGATGGTTGATGTCGTAGAGTGCCCGGGCGTCAAGGGAATGATGACGACCTCTCCCCCGCGTCCTCGCACCTCATTGGCGCCGACCACGGTATCGGGTGAGTAGTCGCCCCCTTTCACGATCACGTCGGGCTGGAGGAGTTGAACGAGTTGCAGCGGCGTGTCCTGTTCGAACAACGTAACGGCGTCGACTGCCTCGAGGGCTGCGAGGACGTAGGCACGTTCGCCCTCGGAACGGACAGGCCGATCGGGGCCCTTCAGGCGTTTCACCGACGCGTCGCTGTTCAGGCCGACGACAAGAACGTCGCCTCGCGCCCGCGCGCCGATGAGCACATCCACGTGTCCCGGATGAAGGAGATCGAATACGCCGTTGGTGAAGACCACGCGACCGGGCTGTCGCGCGCGCCACTCGGCGAGCGAATGCCACGACATGACTTTCCGGCGTGGATCGCAGTCGTTCAGCGCGCCCACTCGACGTGCGGAGAGAACGGGATGTCGCGCACGATGAGCGGCATCTCGACGCGCTCGTTGTACGAACTCGAGAGGGAGATCCGATTCGACTCGCGCCGAACGCTCACTTTCCCGGCTGCCTCGGGGAGTCCCAGCGAATCAGCGAGCGCGGCGAGCCGCGTTTGAATCTGCTCGTCAGTGAACTGCGACGAGAACCGGGCTTCCTGCTTCATGCCGTCGAGGAAGCGATAGTAGCGGAAATACGGCTCACCGACGTTGACGCCGAAGTAGACGGCAGTGACGAGCAATAGGACGCTGAACAGGCAGCCGAAGTTCGTGCGTCCCCGGCGGCGTGCTACCACTGCGATTGTGCCCCGTCTATCACGTCGTTCACGATTCGCTCGAGCGCCTGCCGACGGCCGTCGGGCTCATTGCGCTCCGCATATTCGCCTTCGGCGGAGAGTCCTTTGCGCTGCCACAACGTTTTTCCGTTCGTCTGATCGACGATTTCCACGTCGACACTGATCTGCAGGCGTCGTCTCGCCGACGTCGCTTGATTGGGGTCCGAGCTGAACGCAACGGGAACGTCCGGCTCGTACTTGGTAATGGTGCCCCGAACGACCGCATTGGCTCGCGCCTCGGACGCATCGCGAAGTCCGAGGCGCGACTGCATGGCTTTTCGCAGCGCGTCGGACAGCTCCCGAGTAACCTCGGCAGCCGCGGTCTGATTTTCGAAGGGCAGTACAGCTACGGTCCGAATGTGGCTCGGAAAGCCGCCGCCGGAGAATTTGTAGAGACAGCCGGCGAGCAGCAGAAGGCTAACGACGCCAAATCGCCGAATCGAACGGTGGAGCGTCATTGCTGCTGGAAATCTTTAGCGTGAGCGATCGCGCGGATCGTTCGTTCTGGTAGCGAATGTCTGCGCCGTCGCGGGCGACCCACTCGAGCCGGCGGCCATCGACGATCCGCTCGAGGCGCGTGAGTCGGTCGCCTACGAATGTTACTCGCCAAGCAGGATCATGCCCAATGTCGGCGCGCAATGTGCCTCCGTCAACCTTTGCGACGGTGTCCGGGACCGGCGGCACAGCCAGCCTGCCCAGCGAGGCCCAGAGGAGCGCGACCGGCGGCAGATACCGACGAACCTGATCGCCACCCGGCGTCGAAACGGAATCGCCAATCACGATCGCGTACCCGCCACCGAGTCCACCGTCGAGGAAGAAATCCAGCCGGACGCTGTCGGGTGACGAAATGCGGGCAACGCCTTCTCCCTTCGCGGCCAGCGCCTGGTCGACGTAATCCCAGCGGAAGACGATACGCTGATTGCCGCGCGGCAGCTCTGTGGCAGGAAAGCGAGCCGGCGCTGGCGTACCAGCGAGCTTGCCCGCGCGCGGCGCGCATGCGAAGGCAGCAAGGGCGGAAACCGCGAGCCATTGCGGGAAACGTGTCGAAGCGATCGTGTGATTCACTGACGGTCCTTTCCGACCGCGCTTTCCATGAGCGCGCGAACCTCAGGTGGCATGGGCACCGGTTTGCCGGACGAGTCGAGCGACACCAGCAGAGTTCGCGCCGTCGCCAGCCGATCACCCGTGTCTCCATTGCGAATGAGGTAATCGAAGGTGATCGCGCGGGAGCGGACCTCCACTAAACTCGTCTCGACCCGGATCAGGTCATCGTAGCGCGCCGGCGAGTGGTAGCGAATGGACGCTTCCGCGACGGCGAGCGCGGTGCCTCGCCGCTCCAGTTCCGCGTAGGGCAACCCCAGACTGCGGATGTAGTCCGTTCGACCCACTTCACACCAGACGAGATATTCGGCGTGATACACCACACCCATCTGGTCGGTTTCGGAATATCGCACCCGAAACTCGCTGATCCGTGGGGCGCTCACCGGTCGAGGATGCCTAACGCCGAAGCCCGATCGCGAGCACTCGGCGTGAGCAGGGCGTTCGCTGGAATGCGCGCGCCCTCTCGCGCGAGGCGCACGACGTCACGTTCCGTGATGAGCGGGCGTTTGGCCGGCCCTGCGGCATGCCAAGCGACGACGGTTGCGGTATCGCCTGTCGCGACGCCGACCGCGCGGGCCTCATCGCTGTCGAGATGAAGCTCGGTGGCGTGACCTACGCCGGCCCGGACGACCACGTCGTGGACCGTCGCGGCGCGCGCGCCCGCGCCGCACCGAACGTCCAGGCGATCGCCGTCACGGAGTCCCCATCGTTTCGCGTCGGTAGGCGAGAGGTGCAGATGCCTTGCCGCGACGATCACCCCTCGACGCAGCTCAACCCGGCCGGCCGGTCCGACGAGCGTTACGCCGCCGATCGAATCGGCGAGCGATCCGCTCGTCGCGACCGGCGGCGCAACGCCAAGCACCGCAGCGTCAGAGAGGGCAATCTCGAGCTGCGTCTCGGTGCGTGCAGGGCCGACCACGCGGATACTCTCGAGACTCCCCTTTGGTCCGTGCGCCGCGACGGTCTCCGCTGCCGCAAACTGGCCCGGCTGGTTCAGCAACCGCGCAACGCTGAGCGGCCCGCTCCCAAACAGCGTGCGTGCGTCAGCCTCGGAGAGGTGAATGTGACGGTTCGAAACGCCGACGCGGACGTCGAAGGCAGGCGCGTTCGCGGGCCGCTGCCGCGTTAGGCGACGCTCGGGCGCGTGCGCGTTCCGCTCCACTGGCGGCCCCTTGCCGGCGGCGGCCGCTCGCGTGGCGCGCGTCAGGTCAGCCGTGGCTGCGCGGAACCGTGGCGACCGGTCCCGATCGCGCGAGGGCGCAACGTCGCCCAAGTCCTGGGCGGCGCCCGACCAGCTCGGGGGCTCGCCCCCTCGCGCGGGCGGCATCGGGCGCACCGGAGTCGGAAGCCAGGTGGTCGCACGGCCAGTATCGTCGGAGGCGTGTGGCCGTTCGAGCAGCGCTCGCGCGATGATCTCGGCCAGCCGATCGAGCTCGGCGTCGGTCATGGTCGCCCGCTCCGGAAGTCCGCGAGGAACTGATCCACGATGCGCTGCACTTCGCTGGCGGCGAGTGGCGCTGCGGGCAGCGCAGCCGCTCCCGATGCGACCGCGTGCACTGGCGCTGATGGCGCGGGTCTGGACGGAATGGCAGTGCGGAGCGGGTCAACGTAAGGTCGGATCTCCTCGCCTAGTCGTTTGATGTTGAGGAGGTGCAACGGGGTCACGTTGTCGGATGTAATGCTTCCTCCCCACGACCCCGGCCCCAACGTCATCGCCGGCGCGAAACCCGTCGTATAGCCGACGGCCCCGATGGCCACGTTCGAGTTGACAATGATGCGGAAGGCAGGTTTCTCGGCGAAGAATCGGTCGATGACGTACGGGTCACGACTGTGGATACCTAACGAGTGTCCGAGGCCCCCATAGTTCAGCAGCTCGATGGCTCGTTCGCAGCAACGCTCCCAGCCGTCCTCGACGAAGAATCCGAGCACGGGGCACAGCTTCTCCCGACTGAGGGGATCTTCACGACCGACGCTCGACAGCTCGACGATCATCAACTTGGCGTCGGGCGCAATGGAGAACCCGGCCTTCCGAGCAATCGTCTGCGGCTGTTGGCCCACGATGTCCGGATTGATCCCCTTCCCCGACGGCGGAATCATCAGGCGTTCGAGCGCGCGCTTTTCCTCTGGCGTACAGAAGTGGGCACGCTCCCGTCGAAATGCATCCCGCACCTGACGCTCGACCGGCGCATCGCAGACCACGGAATTTTCCGCAGAACACAGGACGCCGGCATCGAATGTCTTACCGTCGACAACGTCGGCAACGGCCTTATCGATGTGCGCCGTTCGCTCGATGATGGCCGGTACGTTGCCCGGCCCCACTCCGTACGCCGGCTTTCCGGCTGCGTACACCGCGCGCACCATGTCCGCGCCGCCCGTGGCCAGGATCACCGCCGTCAGTTTATGGCGCATGAGCGCATTCGTGCCCTCGAGCGTCGGCACCGTCATCGAGTTGATGAGGCCCGCGGGCGCCCCAGCGCCTAGCGCCGCTTCCTCCAACACCCGGGCGGTCTCCACGACGCTGCGCGCCGCGCGCGGATGCGGCGACATCACGATCGCGTTGCGTGCCTTGACGGAGATCATCGCCTTGTAGATCGCCGTGGACGTGGGGTTCGTGGTCGGGATAATCGCCCCGACGACGCCCATCGGCACCGCGAGCTCGCGGACCTTTCGCACGCGATCCTCGCGCAACACGCCAACGGTCTGCATCGGCAGGATGTAGTCGGCGAGAAAGTCCGACGCGAAGCGGTTCTTGATGATCTTGTGCTCGTAGACGCCCATTCCCGTTTCGTCGACCGCGAGGCGGGCAAGACGTTCGGCGTTTTGCGATGCAGCCGAGGCCATCGCACGCACGACGCCATCGACGGTTCGTTGGTCAGCGCTCGCGAAACGGCGCTGCGATTCAGCTGCCCGGGCGACCAGGTCGCGCGCCTCCTGAACGCTTCGCAGGTCAGCGTCCACGGGCACGCGCTCAGCCGTTCAGTGTCCGGAACGCAGCGAGCAGCTCATCTCGGCCGGCGCGTGCGACGTCCCGGCCCTTGATCGGGAAGTTGTCGAGGCGGCGCGCCATGGCTCGCAGATCGACGACGCGCGCGTTCTCGAGCGTCGCCATGTCGATCCGCCCACCCTGCATCGGAACCGTCGGTGCCGGGTCGTCGGTGTCCGAAACGACAATGGTCATCTCCGGGTGGGGTCGCGGGATGACGTGTGCCGACACGAGGTGACCGACACGCTCCGCTGCCGCAGCACCAGCATCGACGCTTGCTTTCACCGCTGCGACTTCGCCAACGAATTTTACGGTGACGAGACCAGCGTCGGCTCTTTCGGTACCGAGCAGTCGAACGTCAGCCGCCTTGAGACCGGCGTCGGTCGCTTCAATGGCGCCGACGAGCCCGCGCGTCTCGATGAGTCCAAGCGCGCCGTGGGCCCAGGGATCAGCCGGCGTCACCCGCGGGGCCCTGCGGGAGAATCGCCTCGAGCTCGGCGTGTGGCCGTGGGATGACGTGGACGGAGACCAACTCGCCGACCCGTTCGGCTGCGGCGGCGCCCGCGTCTGTCGCGGCTTTCACTGCCCCGACGTCACCTCGAACCATCACCGTGACGTAGCCACCGCCAACTTTCTCCTTCCCAACGAGGCGAACGTTGGCCGCCTTGACCATCGCGTCGGCTGCTTCGATTGCGCCGACGAGTCCTTTCGTCTCGATCAGGCCAAGTGCGTTCTGTGCCATCAGTCCTCCGAACGACCGGTGAGTGCACCATCGGCGCCGCGGCACCGATGCTGGAGCATCGGGCGCGAAAATGAGTGCTCCTGGATCGTTTGTAAAGAGAGCGGGAGCGGAGTAGACTGTGCGCGTGCTCCCGAGTCCGTGCTACGTCTTTTCCGACACGCATCTTGGCGCAGCGCCGGATGACGTGGAGCGGAAGCTCCTGTCATTCCTGCGCCATCTGGGCGGCCGCGCGGGGTCGCTCGTCATCAACGGTGACCTGTTCGAGTTCTGGTTCGAGTGGCGATCCGTCATCCCTCGACCTGCGTTCCGAGTTCTCGCCGCGCTCGCCGACCTCGTGGAGTCCGACATCCCAGTCCTCTGGGTAGCGGGCAACCATGACTGCTGGGGTGGCAACGTGCTCCGCGACGATGTCGGCGTTGACTATCACGTTGGGCCGTGGATCGGAGCGCTCGCGGGCTGGAAAACCGTCATCGAGCACGGCGACGGGCTGCGCAAGGTCGAGGATCGAAAGTACCGACGCCTTCGCACCGTGCTGCGCCATCCCGCATCGATTTGGGCCTTCCGCCACCTTCTGCATCCGGATTTCGGCAGTCGGCTCGCGGCGGGGTCATCGCACGCAAGCCGCACGTACCAGGCACGCGACGGTGGGCGCGGGCTCCGTGAGGTCGCGATGGCGCAGCTCGCCGCGGACCCGTCGGTCGACCTCGTCATCTACGGTCACTCGCACGTGTCCGCACTCGAGCGGTCTGGCGCGGGTAGCGTCTACGCGAACGCCGGATCGTGGATGACCAGGCCGACGTTTCTCCGCCTCGACGAACGACGAATTGCGCTGATGGAATGGACCGGGTCAGCCGAGGGTGACTGTCTCGACACACTCGATCGCCGAGCCGAGAAAGCGCTGACCTAAGCGAAGGAAGTGGTCCGGCGCGTCGGAGGCCACGAAGCGGTGGTCGACCTTCGCATCTCGTCGCCACCCGTGCCCGTTCGTCGGTGCGAGCAGATCACGCGCGCGCAGGACGCGCGCTGTCTCGGCCGCGGTTTCCTGCGCGCTGTCGATGAGCGCCACGTCTGGGCCCAGCAACTCCGCCAGCAGCGGCTTGAGGAGCGGGTAGTGCGTGCAGCCGAGGACGAGCGTGTCGACCGCCGCGGCTTTCATCGGAGCGAGGTACTCGCGCGCAATGAGTCGCGTCGGCTCGGTGTCGAGCCACCCTTCTTCGACCAGTGGCACGAACAACGGACAGGCGCGCGCCATGATGTGCGCGTTAGGCGCGATGTCCCTGATCGCCCGCTCGTACGCACCCGACCCGATGGTGCCTGCCGTGCCGATGACGCCCAGCTCCCCACGACGCGACGCGGCGACCGCGGCCCGCGCTCCCGGTTCGACGACGCCAATCACGGGCAGCGTGAACTCGCGCTGCAACATCGGAAGGGCATGCGCCGTGGCGGTGTTGCAGGCAACGACGATGGCCTTCACGTCCTGCGACCGGAGGAACTGTGCGATCTCGAGGCTGTAGCGCCGAACGGTGTCGGGACTCTTCGGCCCGTACGGAACGCGAGCCGTGTCACCGAAGTAGATGATCCGCTCGTCAGGAAGCTGCCGGATGACCTCGCGAACGACCGTGAGACCGCCGATCCCGGAGTCGAAGATGCCGATTGGTGACGATGGAGTGCTCACGACCTTCTGACTTCGACAGCGCGCGCCACGTCACCACCGGAACGACGCGACCAGCGCGGGTCCGAAGGGGAGCGCCCTGATCGACACGTGCTCGGGCACATCCCACAGCTGCGCCGAAACAAACGCTTCCGCCCCGGCGAGCAGGTGGTTCGCGATGAGCAGCGCGTAATAGTCTTCGAGATGTTTCCGGCGAGCGGCCACACGGTCCGATGCATAACGATTCGGGGCGTACGTCGCGCCGACCAGTCTGCCGAGCGAATCCCGCTGGACCGCGCCGGTGGAGTCGAACGCGTAGGCCACGACGAGACTGTCCTTCTGATGCGCGCGAGCGTATCGCAGGTCGAACGCCGATTTCGTCGCGAGCGCAATCCACGTCACCTCAGCGCCGAAAAACAGGCTCCCGGCGATGGGACGGTTCATCACTGACTGCCCGTAGCCAGGGATGAGAAGCGAATAGAAAAACGCTCGCTTGGGGGAGATCGGTGGCTTGACGGTGTCGGGCGCGGGAGTTCGAGCCGGCGTCTTGTGCCGAGCACCTGCCCGTGCGCTGTCGACCTGCTGGGCATGCGCTCGCACGACCGGGACGAGCGCGAGCCCCATGAGAGCGGCAGCGACCAGCAGTGCGTTTACGATTGCAGCGCGACGACGAGCAGCCACGTGGGATTCAGGAAACAGAGTGGCGGGAGCGTGTGGGAATCGAACCCACCCAACCCGACGGCGTCGGGTCGCATCAGTTTTGAAGACTGAGGGGACCACCAGACCCCAGCCGCCCCCACGCGTCACCCGAGAACGATCGCGGCCCGACTTCTCGGCAGCACTTCGCCGATCTCAACGGCGCGCGGGACTTTTTCAAGATAGTCAAGCAGCCGAGACGGGGGGACCGCCACGACGAGACCACCCGACGTCTGCGGGTCGGTGAGCAACGCACGCTCCACTTCTGTTGCGGACCCCCAGTCCACCATCTGCTGCACGTAGTCGAGGTTTCGGCCCCCTCCGCCCGGGCGTGCGCCCGAGCGCCATGCATCGATGGCACGCGGGAGAATCGGCACGGACGCGATCCGCACTCGTATCGTGACGTCGCTCGCCCGAGCGATGTGCGAGAGGTGGCCGAGCAAACCAAAGCCCGTGATATCCGTTGCGCATCGGGCACCGACGTCGAGGGCCGCACGACTGGCCGTCGCATTCAGGTCGCACATCAGAGCGATGACCGCCTCCACGGCGTTGGCGTCGAGCGTTTGCTGTTTCAGTGCGGTCGCAAGAATGCCGTTGCCGATCGGTTTCGTGAGAACGAGCCGATCACCGGGCTTCGCATTCGCGTTCGTGAGCATCGACGCCGGGTCGATGCGTCCAGTCACAGACAGGCCGTATTTGATCTCGTCGTCGATGACCGTGTGGCCGCCGATAATGTGCGCGCCAGCCTCGTGGACCTTGTCCTGACCGCCACGGAGAATCTCGGTGAGAATCTCGAGGGGCAGGCGCCCCGTGGGAAAGGCGGCAATGTTCAGCGCGGTAAGCGGCGTCCCGCCCATCGCGTAGATGTCCGAAAGCGCGTTCGCCGCCGCGACCTGTCCAAATTCGTACGGGTCGTCAACGATCGGCGCGAAGAAGTCGACCGTCTGCACGATCGCGACGTCATCGGATACGCGAAAAACCCCCGCGTCATCGAACGTTTCGTGACCGATGAGGATTCGCGGATCGGACTTTCGCGCGAGCGGCGCGAGCGCGGAGGACAGGTCGCCCGGACCCATCTTGGACGCTCAACCCGCGCAGCGCGCGAACTGCGTCAAGCGGAAGATGTCCTCGCGAGAGTTCGTCATAAAACCCGTCCGGCGACCTACCTAACGATTGCGATGACGTCGATTTCAACCAGGACGCCGCGTGGAAGGCCCGCAACCTGCACGGTCGATCGTGCGGGGCGCGCTTCACCCATCACGCGACCGTACACTTCGTTCACGCGCGGGAAGTCGGCCATGTCCTGAAGGTACACGGTCGTTTTCACGACATCGGACCAACTCGCCCCGGCATTCTCCAGCACGGCCGCCAGGTTGCTCATGACGCGCTCGGTCTGCGCGCTGACGTCGCCCTGCACGATCTGGCCGGTGGCCGGGTCGAGCGCGATCTGCCCCGCGGTGAACAGGAAATTGCCCGCGACGACGGCCTGCGAGTACGGGCCGATGGCGGCCGGGGCATTCTCGGTGTGGACGATACGAACGCTCACAATGTCTCCTCAGAACAGCCCGACGATCGAACCATCGGGGCGAATGGCCATTCGTTCGGCTGCCGGCTCTTTCGGAAGCCCGGGCATGGTCATGATGTCACCCGCCTGCGCCACCACGAAGCCCGCGCCAGCTGCCGGGTACACCTCGTTAACGGTAATACGGAATCCGCGCGGCCGACCGAGTCGGGTCGCATCGTCGGTGAGCGAGTACTGCGTCTTGGCCATGCACACGGGAGTGTCGCCAAGCCCAATCGACTCGAGGTACTGGATCGAGCGCTCAGCCTTCGCCGAATAGTCGGCGCCTTCACCGCCGTACACCTTCTGCACGATCGCGTCGATCTTCTGACGGATCGGCGCCGTGGTCGGGTAGATCGGCGCGAAGCAGCTGTCACCGGCAGCGAGCATGGTCATGATCTCGCGCGCGAGCTCCATGCCGCCCTCGCCTCCCTTCTCCCAAACCTCGTTGAGCGCCACACGCGCACCAGCCTTCGCGGCGCAGTCGGCCACCATCTCGAGCTCGCGGTCGCTGTCGGTCGTGAAGCGATTCACGGCGACGACGACCGGCACGCCGAACTGCCTAACGTTTTCGATGTGACACTCGAGATTCGGCAGCCCGCGCTCGAGAGCCCCCAGGTCTTCCTTCTGCAGGCTGCTCTTGTGCGCGCCGCCGTTCAGCTTGAGGGCGCGAACGGTCGCAACGAGCACCGCGGCCTTCGGGTCAAGCCCGCCAAAACGGCACTTGATGTCGAAGAACTTCTCGGCGCCGAGGTCGGATCCGAATCCGGCTT
>Ga0068852_100002350_pt1 | contig 13023 bp, 11 predicted proteins | sample KBSCornC22_FD_66594 | JGI IMG/M metagenome (GOLD analysis project Ga0068852, IMG submission 66594) | Corn rhizosphere microbial communities from Kellogg Biological Station, Michigan, USA - KBS Corn C2-2 | ecosystem: Host-associated > Plants > Roots > Rhizosphere > Soil ... | reverse complement strand
GCCTGCTGCGGCGGCCCGCCGAAACGTCTGTCGATTGGTCGAACTAAAGTGGCGCAGCGGCGCTCACCCTAAGAAGGCTCGGCGCAAATCAAAGGGGATGAGCATGTCGCGTCGGCTTTTGATGGCGAGCGTAGGCATGGCGGCGCTGCTCGGGTCCGGCATTGCGCTTGCTCAGGCACCCGTCGTGCCGCAGGCCGCACCCCCGCCCGCGCAAGGTTCGCGGACAACCGCTTACGACGCAGCTTTCTTCGGAAAGTATGCGCCACGGACCGCGCTCGACATCGTCCAGCGGATTCCGGGCTTCACGCTCGACCTCGGGAACACCGCGGCAACCACGGGTCAAGATGTGCGGGGTTTTGCCGGAACCGCCGGCAACGTCGTCGTCAACGGTCAGCGCCCGAGCACAAAGTCGGAGCCGCTGGACGCTTATCTCAGCCGCATCCCGGCAAGCCGGGTGAAGCGCGTCGAAGTCGGGCCAGGCGATCTTTTCGGTGCCGATTATGCAAGCAAGAGCCAGGTCGCCAACCTCATTCTTATCGAGGGCGGGCGCGGCGGGCTGAGCGGCAATGCCAGCGTAACCGCCGAGCGTCATTATACCGGCCGAGTGACTCCGACCGCGAACGGAAGCATCAGCCTCAATCGCGGGCCTTCGACCTTCAACGTTGCCGGCGATACCGCATGGATCGACGAGAGCGAGGAAGGGGCCGACGTCGTCACCGATCCGACAACCGGACAGCTCATCGAATTCCGGCGCAAGAAGAACGTCACCAACAATTACTCGCCCTTCGTCTCCGCGGGCTGGTCGCTCGACCAAGGCCCGACCGATTCGGCAAACCTCAACTTCCGCTACCATTTCGATCGGTTTCACCTCTTCCAGACCGCCCACGTCTTCCCAGTCGGTGCGCCGGAGCATGACGACACTCTGGTTGAACATTATCCAACCAGAAGCTTCGAGATCGGCGGAGACGTCACTCGGCCGCTCGCCGGCGGCGCAATCAAGTTCGTCGGCCTCGCCACGCGCCAGCGGCGTCACACGCTCGACGAGCTGGACACCGGCAATCTCGGCCACACCGAGGTCGTCGGCGGCTTTCAGCAGCTCTCGCAGTCGCAGCGCAACGAGACGCTCGGGCGCCTCACATGGAGCAATCCCAAGCTTCTGGGTTTCCAGTTCGAGTCCGGAGCCGAGGTCGCGTGGAACACGCTCGACTTCAATCTCAACCTGTTCAATTTCGACGAGAACGGCAACAAGACCCGAGTCGACCTTCCGCTCGACAATGCGCGGGTGACCGAGCTTCGCGGCGAGTTCTGGGTCAATGGCAGCAGGCCGCTGACCAAGACGCTGCGGATGGATCTCGGTCTGAACTATGAGACATCCCGTCTCCAAGTGAGCGGCGATGCGATGGCTGACCGCAAGCTCAGTTTTCCCAAGCCGAGCATCACGCTCGACTGGCAGCCCGGCAATGGCTGGGATGCCGAAATGATCCTTAGGCGAACAGTCGCACAGCTGGACTTCTTCGATTTCATCAGCGTTGCAGACCTCGCCAGCAACCAGGTCAGCGGCGGCAACGCCAACCTTCAGCCGCAGCGCAGCTGGGAAGGCCGCTTTTCCGTCGAGCATCCCTTGTTCGGCCAAGGCAAGGCGCGGCTCGAGCTCGGCTACAATCTCATCAGCCTTCTCCAGGACCGAATCCTGACGCCCGAAGGGTTTGACGCACCGGGCAATATCGGAACAGGCCGCCAGGCATTTGCCGACCTCACCCTGGATGCGCCGCTCGACCGCTTTTGGAAGGGCCTTCGAGTCAAGCTGCACGGCAATGTGCAGCGGACCCGCGTGGAGGACCCGGTCTCGGGAGATTTGCGCGACTTCAGCGGCTTCTTCCCCACTTGGCAATGGGACGCCGATGTCCGTCGCGATCTCGGAGGCCTCTCCTATGGGTTCACTGCAAGCGACAGCGCGCGGACGACGATCTTCCGTACCGACGTCCTCGATACGAGGTGGAATGCCGGCATCTATGCTAGCGCGTTCGTCGAGTATCGGCCCGGGCCAAGCCGAGCGCTGAGGCTTGACTTCAACAACATCTCGAACGTCGGCGGTGGCCGCAATCTCCTCGAATTCTTCCCCAACCGAACGGCAGGCCAACCGTCGGTGCTCGATCACCGGTTCCGCAACAGCCACGTCCGTGTCGCCTTGACTTTCAAGCAGAGCTTCGGCGGTGGCGGCGGGGTGGCGAAGTCATAGCAACAGGTCTAAAGACGGCCGCGATTTCTGACATCGCGGGGACCGATTTTGGCGACTTCACGCATCGCGGACGTACACGAACATCATGAGCCCACGCCGCTGCCGTTTAACTGGGAAGATCCGTTCGACCTCGATCGCCAGCTGAGCGACGAGGAGCGGCTCGTCCGCGACACCGCGGAAGCTTATGCGCAGGAGAAGCTCCAGCCGCGCGTCACTTCGGCCTATCTCGACGAACGCTTCGACCGCGACATCATAAACGAGATGGGCGCGCTCGGCCTCCTCGGCGCAACGATTCCAAACGAATATGGCGGAGCGGGCCTCGGCTACGTCAGCTACGGCCTCATCGCCCGCGCCGTCGAGCGGGTCGACAGCGGCTACCGCTCGGCGATGTCGGTCCAGTCGAGCCTCGTCATGTATCCGATCCACGCCTATGGCTCGGAGGAGCAGCGGCAGAAATATCTTCCCAAGCTCGCCACCGGCGAATGGGTCGGCTGCTTCGGCCTCACCGAGCCCGACGCCGGCTCCGATCCCGGAAGCATGCGCACCCGCGCGGAAAAGACGGCGAACGGTTATCGCCTCTCCGGCACCAAGATGTGGATCACCAATTCGCCCATCGCCGACGTCTTCGTGGTCTGGGCAAAGTCGGACGCGCACGGCGGCAAGATCCGCGGCTTCGTGCTCGAAAAAGGCATGCCCGGCCTCTCCGCGCCCAAGATCAAGGAGAAGCTGTCGCTCCGCGCCTCGATCACCGGCGAAATCGTGATGGAAGGCGTGGAGGTGGGCGAAGACGCGCTGCTGCCGAGCGTCGAGGGCCTCAAGGGGCCGTTCGGCTGCCTCAACCGCGCCCGCTACGGAATCGCCTGGGGATCGATGGGCGCGGCCGAATATTGCTACGCCGCGGCCCGGCAGTACACGCTCGACCGCAAGCAGTTTGGGCGGCCCCTCGCCTCCAACCAGCTCGTTCAGCTCAAGCTCGCCAATATGGCGACCGACATCGCTCTCGGCCTTCAGGCCGCACTGCGCGTGGGACGCCGGCTCGAGGCGGACGAGCTGGTCCCGGAAACGATCAGCCTGATCAAGCGCAACAATTGCGGCAAGGCGCTGGAGATCGCTCGAACCGCCCGCGACATGCACGGCGGCAACGGCATTTCGGCGGAATTCCAGGTGATGCGCCACGCGGCGAACCTGGAGACGGTCAACACCTACGAAGGCACGCACGACGTCCACGCGCTGATCATGGGCCGCGCGATTACGGGGCTGAGCGCGTTCTAAGGCGAGCAGGCCTAAAGTCTGCTTTTAGGTGGAAAGCTGACATTAGCGAATTGCCGTTACCAGCTGCGTCATGATTGATCACAGCGCACGACCTTTTCGCTGGGTTCCTGGAGAGGGTCCCGATGAGGCTGCGCTTAAGCGCATGTGCCGCGAATTTCCGAAACCGAAGACGCCGATGGGTGAGGCCTGGTTTTTAGCTCCCAAACGGGAAATGTATCCGGAGCTGCTTGGCGACCTCGATTGCTTGACCGATGAGCAAATCTATCGGCCGCTCCAACAGATCGCGAGTGGCCCCAGTTGCTTCGGGCAACTCGATGAATGGACTGAGTGGTTTCACTATCTGCTTCCTCGCGTGATACGGCGCCATTGGGGCTCGACGGTCTACCACCCGATGGAAGTCGTTATCTCCGGCTTCATGGCACAGCATCCAGAGAACGGACGACGATTCCCCTATCCGGAGCTCGGCGCAGATTCCCTTCGCACGCTTGGCCGATGCATAATGTCGCCCGCGTGCTGGCCTGATGGGTTACTCGACGCGACGGATTGCCTGAAAAAGTACCGGCGGGTGGATGGAACAGTTGGTTGGTACGACTGTGATGGTTTGCTCTCGGCGTCCTTGTTCTTTTGCCTCAAGTATCTTCCCGAAAGCGACATCGAACCTTGGTTCGAATCCGTCATGACAATTCCGAATCCCTACTGGAAAGTGCAGATTGTCGTATGGCTGATTGGCGCAAATTCCATTTTGACGGGCGATATCGGTCAGCCAGACAAGTTCCCGGAGACCGGACCAAATCACATCGGCTGGGACTGGTCCTATGCGCTGGACGGAAATTACACTGGCAATTTTGATCCGCCGATCAGGCTCAGCCCGTTCATCAGCGATGAGAACCGTGAAGCCTTCCTCCGGGCTATCCAAGGGACAAATCTGACCGAGTTTCTAGAAGAGTGGCAGACCGATCCTCAGCTCGAGGAACTGGCAGCGGAAACGGCAGGAATGCCCGACCGCTTTCTGGAGTTGTACGGTAGCCATTCCGCCATCGGCTAATGGCGGGAATGGTTCGAAAACCGACATTGGGCATCGGTCCGTCCTTGCAACCTCCGCTTGTCCCGCGACTCACGGCTAGGCGGCGGTTCTAATCGGCCTTATGGTTCCTTGCGGGCAGATGGGGGAAATCGAATGATCGGCTGGATCGTCCTGGGCGTCGTCGTCCTGGTGCTTCTTTACTTGATCGCCATCTACAATCGCCTGGTGCGCCTCCGGGCCTTGGTGAAAGAGGCGTTCAGCGGGATCACGGTCCAGCTCCGTCGCCGAGCGGACCTGATCCCCAATCTCGTCGAGACCGTCCAGGGCTATGCGACGCACGAGCGCGAGGTCTTCGAGCAAGTGTCGAAGGCGCGCGCGGCATCGGTCGGCGCCGGCAGCGTCGCGGCCACGGCGCAGGCCGACGCGCAGATGACCGGGCTGCTCGGGCGGATCTTCGCCGTTGCCGAAGCCTATCCGGAGCTCAAGGCCAACCAGAACTACCTCCAGCTTCAGGACCAGCTATCGGGCATCGAGACCGAGCTGCAGGGCGCGCGCCGTTACTACAATGCGACTGTCCGCGATCTCAATTCGACGATCCAGAGCTTCCCGCCGTCGCTGATCGCCCGCCCGATGGGCTTTGCCGAAGAGCCTTTCTACCAGGATGACGATCCGGCGATCCAAAGCGCCCCGAAAGTCTCCTTCCCTTCTCCGGCGGCCTGAAATGCGTGCTGCTTGGGGCGCCGCTGCGGCCCTTCTCTTGCTCCCGACGGGAGCGCAGGCCGATGAACGCATTCTCCATTATCTGAGCGACGTCCAGATCCAGAAGGACAGCTCGATCGACGTCGCCGAGACGATCGACGTCCGGGCGGAGAACGACCGGATCAATCACGGCATCTATCGCGATTTTCCGACGCGCTACCGCGGCCGCAACGGAACGCAGTTCCATGTCGGCTTCACGTTCGAGGGTGCGACGCTCGATGGCAGCCCGGTCAAAGCGTCGGTCGAGCCGAACGGAAACGGGGTCCGAATCAAGCTCGGCGACCCGAAAAGCTACGTCTCGGTCGGCGAGCACGAATATGTGATCCGCTACCGTGCCACGCGCGAAATCGGCCGGTTTCCAGGCTTCGATGAGCTTTACTGGAATGCCACCGGCACGGAGTGGATCTTCCCCATCGATGAGGCGGTGGCGCGCATTCGCCTGCCCCAGCCGGTAAAGTTCGAACAGCGCGCCGTCTACACCGGTCCGCAGGGCTCGACCGCCTCGGATGCCGAGGTGATCCAGGAGAGTCCCGGCGACATCATTTTCCGAACCACGCGACCACTCGACTCTTACGAAGGCCTCACCGTTGCGGTCGCTTTTCCCAAGGGCGTGGTCGCCCAGCCCTCCTCCGGCAGCAAATTGGTCGATGCGCTCGCCGATTATGGACCACCGCTGGTCGGACTGCTCAGCCTCTTCGGCCTTTGCGCTTTTTATTATGTCGCCTGGCGGCGCGCAGGCAGAAATCCCCGCGCGGGCACCGTCGTGCCGATCTTTGTGCCGTCGGACGACCTCAGCCCGGCAGCCATGCGCTATGTGACCAAGATGGGCGCGGACAACCGCACCTTCGCCGCCGCGCTCGTCGACATGGGCGTTCGCGGCCATATCCGAATGGTCGAGGAGAAAGAGGGCTGGCTGTCGGGCAAGAAGATCAGGCTCGACCGGCTCCAATCGGACAAGCCGCTGCCGGAGGAAGAACAAGCCGCGCTCAGCGATATCTGCGCCGCGGGCGATTCGATCCTGATGGAACAAGAGAACTACAAGAGTTTCATGAGTGCAAAGAACAGCCTGGAAGCCGTTCTCAAGAATCGATATGAAGGAAAGCTGTTCAAGCGCAACCTCGGTTGGGCTGCTGCGGGCCTATTGCTCTTCGCGGCGCTCTTCTGGCTGACCTGTGCCGCCGTCGCGGCCGCGACCTACGGTGCGGTGCTGTGGCAGATCGGTGTTGTGGTGGGCAGCCTTTTGGTGGCCGCCTTCCTCTGGCTGGCTTTCCACGAATCTCCCGGCGGCAAATGCCTGCTGACGCTTGTTGGACTGGCGGCGTTCGGGATCGCATCCGGCGTTGGGATGCCCATCCTCAGTGCGGCGCTGAACAGCGGCTGGTGGCTCCCTCTCCTGTTCCCTCTGCTTGCCGCCCCGCTCGTGATCTCCGCATTCTGGTGGATTGCCGCGCCGACTGCGGATGGACGCAAGGTGCTCGACCATATCGCCGGCTTCAAACAATATCTGTCGATCGCCGAAGCCGAGCGGCTCGACCGCATGACCCCTCCCAAGGATACGCCCGAGCTGTTCGAGAAATATCTTCCGTTCGCGATCGCGCTCGCGGTTGAGAACCATTGGGCCAAGCGCTTCGAGGGCGTTCTTGCCGCTGCGTCCGCGCAGGGACAGCAGGGCTTCGCCTGGTATTCGGGATCGAGCAGTCCGTGGAGCAATCCCACGAGCTTCGTCGATACTGTCGGCTCGTCGCTCTCAAGCGCGGTCGGTTCGGCCTCGACGGCGCCGGGCTCCAGCGGAGGCGGCTCCTCGGGCGGTGGCGGTGGCGGAGGCGGTGGTGGCGGCTGGTAGCTAGACCCACGCGGGACGGCGAAAAACTAGCGTTGGGTCATTGTGATAAGACGTCTCGCCGACCCTTTCGAAACCGAGCTTGTGAGCGAGCTTGATCGATGGTTCATTCGCCGGAGCGATGATCGCCCAGATGGGCGTTGACGCGAGGTTGCTCTCCGCCCAGTCTAGGACCGTTCGGCAAGCCTCCGATGCGAGCCCCTTGCCATGTGTCTCGGCGGCCATAATCCAGCCCATCTCCGGTTCCTCTCCGAATTCGGGCTCCAGATCTCGCCAGGAATTGAATAGCCCGACAATGCCAACCAGCTTGCCGCTCGCTCGCTCCTCGACAGCCCACATGCCAAAGCCGAGAAGCTGCCAACCGCCGACGAACGAGGTCAGCCGCCGCCACGCTACTTCCGCGTTCATAGGATTGGGGCCGAAGTGCTTGTGCACTTCGGGATGGCGCAGGATCGCATGATAGGGACGGAAGTCCTCCTTCCGCCAAGGTCGTAGGATCAGCCGCTCGGTTTGGAGCCGGGGCGCTTCGTGGAGGGTCACTGGGCTGGATCCTGAAACAAGTTCAGGATGACGAATCTGCGTTCGTCACTTCTTGCCGAGAGAAAGGCCGCCGAAGCGCTTGTTGAAGCGCGCGACCTGTCCGCCTTCCTGGACCTGGCGAGTGCCGCCGGTCCACGCCGGATGCACCTTCGGATCGATGTCGAGATGGAGGGTGTCCCCTTCCTTCCCCCAGGTCGAGCGCGTCTGGAACTTGGTTCCGTCCGTCATCTCGATATTGATCATGTGGTAATCGGGGTGGCTACCGGACTTCATCGTGATTTTTCCTTGGCTTAGCTGCTGGTTTCCGACCAGCAGCCACAAGTTGAGCGGCGCCTCTACAGGGAGGCAGCCGAAGTTGCAACTTAGGCGGGTCGCAGCAGCTCCCCTGCCCTCAGCCGCGGCACGAAATGCTCGGCCAGCGCGAAGCCGCCGAACAGGAGCGTAGCGTAGAAGAGATCGCCGGCGACCGTGTTTTGGAAGAACGGGATTGCAGCCAAATAGCAGGCGCCGAGGCCCGATAGCGTATGCGCGTACATCCCGCTCACTGCCCATACGCCGAAATTGCTGACGGCGAAGAAAAGGGCCGAGGCGACAAGCGCGGTTCCGGCAAGCCGCAGGATGGTCACTCGTGAGAGCGCGAGCATGCCGAGGAGCACGATCACGACGACCGCACCGTACTGGAACAGCATGCCGGGATAGAAACCGAGGACCAGATCGCTCAGCAGCAATGCGGCAAGTGGGGCGGCAAAGGCGAGCAAGCGCCGACCGACATAGGCGCCGCTGAACAGCGCCATGGCGTCGATCGGCGAAAAGTTCGGCGGATGCGGGACGAGGCGCAGGGCGGCGGCTGCGGCAATTGCGGAGAGGAGCGCGATCAGGCGGGTCATGGTCCGCTCAATAATCGGCTTGACCGCAATTTGACAGCCCGACTAGCAAGGTCAGCGACCAGGGTGCCGCTCACGAGCGCAAGCTCGGCGGGGGCGGTTCAAAGGGAAGCCGGCGAAATTCCGGCGCTGTGCCCGCAACTGTGAACGCCGACCAACCGGTCAGCGAAGTCAGGAACCTGCCCCGGTCCGTCGTCCGTTTCCCCGGCCGGGACCAGCCGCGGGGCGTGGAGCCGCTCGGCCACCGCCGTGCAGCGCCTCCGAGACGACATGTCGTGTCGTCTTCAAACGGGGGTTCTGATGATCGTCTCATTGCTGCTTATTTCATCTGCGGCCGCAGCTCCGGCCGATGCTCAACCGTCGCCACAAGATATCGTCATTACCGCTTCGCGTGTCCCGCAGAAGAAAAACAAGACCGCCGTCAGCTCGACGGTGATCGACCGGGAGACGATCGAGCGGCTCGGCGACCCGCAGATCGCGTCCTTCATCCGCCTGACGCCATCCGCGGCGGTCGAGATCGGCGGGCCCGCCGGCAACTTTACCGAAGTCCGCATTCGCGGCGCCGAGGCCAACCACACTTTGCTCTTCATCGACGGCATTCGCGCGAACGATCCTGCCGCGGGCGACGCGCCGCGTTTCGAGCTGTTGAACGCCGACATTGTTTCCCGGTTGGAAGTAGTTCGCGGGCCGCAGTCGGCTCTTTGGGGATCCGATGCTATCGGCGGAGTCATCGCGGTGAACGGCGTGCCCGAGGCCTTCCCTGGATATGCGGCGGGAAGTGAAGCGGGTTCGTTCGGTTTCGGCCGCGCAAACGCTTCGGCTTCTGCCGTTTCTCACAGCACCAGCCTCGCCGCGGCGGCAGGCTGGCAGCGTGCAACCGGCATCGACAGCTTCAACGGCCATGGCGACAAGGACGGTTTCAATAATTTCGCCGGACGCGTGCGTGGAACCTGGGACGTCGCTCCGTCGGTCGAGCTCGGCGTGGCCGCTTTCGACTTGGCTGGGCACAGCGAGTTCGACGGGTTCGACCCCGTGACCGGCGTGCATACCGATACGCTCGACAACACAAAGAACCGTCTGGCCGCCGGCCGGGCATGGGCGAGCTTCGGAAGCGATCAACCCGGCTTCAGCGGGACGATTGCTGCGTCACTTCTGGGCTCTTCCAACCGCAACTTTCTCGCTGACGAGGAGATCAACCGCACGAGCGGCACGCGCTGGAATGGCGAAGGTCAGTTGCAATATCGTTTCACGACCGGAGCCATTACGAACACCGGGATCGTCGCCCTGGAGCACGAGACCGAACACTTTCGTGCCCGTGATACAGTCTTCGGCGGCGCCAGCGATCAGGATCGGCGTCGGACTCATGACTCGGTCACGGCGGAGTGGCGGTCCGAACTTGCTCCCGTCGTCGTCGATGTCGCCCTTCGCCATGATATGTTCAGCAGCTTCAAGAATGCGACGACTGTGCGCGCATCGGCGCTCGCTGACATTGGCAATGGGTTCTCGGTTGCGGGCTCGTACAGCGAGGGAATCGCGCCGCCGACTTTCTTCGATCTTTTCGGCTTCTTTCCGGGCAGCTTCATCGGCAATCCGTCATTGAAACCCGAAAGCTCGCGCGGGTTCGAGGCATCGCTTCGGTACCGCAAAGGCGTATTCGACGCTGCGCTCACCGCCTACGAACAGCAGCTCCACAACGAGATCGTTGACGTGTTCGACGCCACGACGTTCCTGTCGAGCACGGTCAACCGCTCCGCGATCAGCCATCGATCAGGGATCGAGACGGAGCTCGGCTGGTTCCTCGGAGACCATCTGCGATTGACAGCGAATTATGCGTTCCTGCATGCGACCGAACCGAATTCCAGCGACACTGGGCAGGTGGGCGAAGTACGGCGGCCCAAACACAGCAGCTCGATTGCGGCCGACGGGTCAGCAGGCCGGTTCACCTACGGTGCTTCGATCGCTTATGTCGGCAAGCGCTCGGACACGGATTTCGACGTGTTTCCCGCCGCTCCGGTAACGCTCCACGCCTACTGGCTGGCTGGAGCGCGCCTCGCTTATGCGCTCAGGCCGGGGCTCCAGCTGTTCGCCCGCGGGTCGAATTTGCTCAACCAGCATTTCGAGGACGTGTTGGGATCGAGGACCGAGGGACGCGCGGTTTACGCGGGGCTGAGACTCAGCCCTGCGGAGGGTCCGCGACCATCGCGGTGAAGCTCGCTTCGGTCGCAAGCTTGCCGTCGATCGTGGCGCGGCCGGCGAACTTGCACACGGTCGCACGCTTCTGGACGAACTCCACCTCGAGGCGGAGCAGCACGCCGGGCTCGACGGGCATCCGGAACTTGGCGTTCTCAATCGCCATGAAGTAAACCAGCTTGCCCGACCCGGCGAGCCCGAGCGCTTCCACTGCCAGGATCCCCGCGGCCTGCGCCAGCGCCTCGACGATCAACACGCCCGGCATGATCGGGCGGCCGGGAAAATGGCCCTCAAAGTAGGGCTCGTTGATCGTGACCGCCTTGATTGCAACAATCCCCTTCTCGGGATCGAGGCTCTCGACGCGGTCGACGAGCAGCATCGGATAGCGATGCGGCAGCGCGGCCATGACCCGCCTGATATCCAGCGGGCCGACAGTGCTGCCGCTCGCCTCGCTCATCGCCGTTTAGCGGCCCTGCGGCTGCTGCTGTGCGGGCGCGGTGGTGATGAGCGTCGGGAGCGCGGCATTGAGCGCAGCGAGCACATCGTTGGTCACATCGACATTCTGAGCGGTCGCCAGAGTGGTACCGACTTCGACGAGCAGGTTCGCGCCGCGGCGCTGCATGACCTGCTGATAGATCGGGTTGAGCTTGTCCTGCACCTGCTTCTGAATGTACTGCTGGTTAGCCTGAATTTGCTTCTGCTGCGCGGAAAGTTCCTGCGCCGCCTGCTGCTGCTTTGCCTGGAAGGCCTGGACGCGCGCTTTCAACGCCGCATCAAGCTCCTTGCCCTTCAGCGCATCGATCGCGGTCTGGATCGACTTCTGCTCGGTTTCGATCGGCGTCGCGAGCGCCTGTTCGCGCGACTGATAAGCCTGCACCTGGCTGCGAAGCGAGGCTTGCGCGGTCTTGCAGGCGTTACACTCACTGGTAACTCGGTCGAGATCGACGACCGCGACGACGGCGGCTGGCAGGGCCTGCGCACTGGCCACCGAAGGCGCGAGGAGAGCGGCGGTAAAAGCCGCCGTAACGAGCATAGTCTTCATCAGAATTGTGTCCCTACGTTGAAGGTGAAAAGCTTGGGATCGTCACCCTCTTGGGTGAGAAGCGCCTTGGCGAGGTCGAGGCGCAGCGGCCCGAAGGGCGAAATCCAGTTCACGCCGATGCCCACCGAAAGGCGCGGCTTCGCCGAATTGCCAAGAAAGACCTCTTTGAAACCCGGCGTGGCGCTGAACAGCTTCGGATTCGTCACTGGAGTGCCGTTCAGGGTCTTGCTGCAATCGGGAGTCGAGCTTGCGAATGAAGGCAGCGTTGAGGTGATGTCGATCGGAGCGCAGAAGGCGACGACCGAATTCAGCTGAGGTGGCGTGACATCCCACAGAGAGCCGGCGTCGACATAGATCGACGGGCGCAAACCATAGCTCTTGATGCTTGCGCTAACGGGAATCTCAAGCTCGATCCGCGCGAGATAGAAGGCTTTGCCGCCGAGAGCGTCGTTGACCTGCTTTTTGACGTCGAGGGGCACCAGATTGCCGCTGGCGTCAAACGGAATGCGCACTACGCGTGGGCCAATTCCACGAATGTCGAAGCCGCGAATGTCGGAGTTGAAGAACCGGTCGGTGATCCGGATCGGGTCTTGGCCTGGTCCCGGCGATTTCTGCAACGCCTTGATGTATCCGCCTTCCCCGTGAAGCGAGAGGATCCAGCTGCCGAAGCTATGGTATTTGGTCGCATAAGCCTGGGTGCGCAGGTAGCGCACGTCGCCGCCGACACCGGCAAAGTCTTCGGAGAAGGTGAGCTGCTGTCCGCGGGTGGGGTGAATCCCGTCGGTATCGTCGTAGACGGTGGAGGCCCCGATCAAGGAGGTGGTCCGCGTCCCGACCTGGTCGCAGAGGAAAGACCCGGCCTTGAATGGATCGCAAACTCCGTTGGTGAAGAATGTGCTCTTGTCGAGGCTGATATTGTCGCGGCTGAGCTGGTAACGCGTGCCGAAGTTCCAATAATCGCTGAGCGGGAAGCCCAGTCTCAACCGGCCGCCCGTGCTGGTCTGTTTGTAAGTCGTGTTGCGGTTGTTGTCGATGAAGTTGAAGCTGCTGTAATCGCTGCGAAACACCTCCGCTCCGAAGAGGATCGACTTGTCGAGGAAGTACGGATCGGTGAAACCTGCCTGGATCGATTTGGAGAAGAGCGACCAATTGACCTGGGCGCTGAGGATCTGGCCCTTGCCGAGGAAGTTATTCTGCGACAAGCCGAGCTGGACGACGAAGCGCTCGAGACTC
>Ga0068852_100002347_pt1 | contig 13030 bp, 15 predicted proteins | sample KBSCornC22_FD_66594 | JGI IMG/M metagenome (GOLD analysis project Ga0068852, IMG submission 66594) | Corn rhizosphere microbial communities from Kellogg Biological Station, Michigan, USA - KBS Corn C2-2 | ecosystem: Host-associated > Plants > Roots > Rhizosphere > Soil ... | reverse complement strand
AACGGCAACTGTCTGTTCTCAGGCGCGTTCGAGGGTCCTGGAGAGCGCCTGATGCAACAACCCGAACCCAACGAGCCGCCGACGAAGCCGTCGCCGCCGATGCCCGAGCCGTCGCAGCCCGGCCAGCCGACCGAGCCGCCGCCCGGCATTCCCACGCACGCTCCCGATGTCGACGTGCCCTCGCCGCCGTCGCCGGGAACCACGCCGACGGGGCCGATCTCCCCGGTCGGCTAGCCTAGGAGCAGAAGGCCGGCGTGCCTTCGAGGCAGCGTCCTTCGATTCCCGCGGGGATTCCGATGAGGACGGCCAGGGTCTTTTGAAGGTCGGCCGGAGTGACGGGCGCATCGACCGCCGCGCCGCGGAAGCCCGGACGCCACATGACCACCGGCACCTGCCCCTCCCCGCGTCCAGTAAGCGCGACGGCATAGTCGATGCGCCGATTGTCGAGCAAAGCGAGGAAGTCGCCGATCTCGCGGTCGAGCTCGGTCAGCTGCAGGCACATCTGCTCGCTTTGCGCGCCATAGGCGTGCGCGACATTCCCGGTCGCGGAAAGCCCGATCGCGAGCATGTCGGGCACCGCGCCCCGGCCCAGTTGCATTTCATCGACGAGGCCGGCGGCGAGGCCGAGCGTGTCGCCGTCGAGCTCGGGAGACGCATCGAACGCCGCAGCATCGCCGCCGCGCCGCGCGAGCTGGCCGGGAGCGCCCGCGGCGCCCTTCGACTCGCAGAAGGGCGTCGGCTCGAGCGGCGGCCGCGGCCGCGCCAGCGCTTCGGCCACCGCGGCGTTCACCTTCGGAACGACCTTCGGCACCCGTGCTGACGGCCGGTCGGTCTCGAAGCGGGTGCCGGTCCAGAACCAGCGCTGGTCGGCCCCGGCGCCGCTGAAGCGCGGCATCGCGCCGCGCGCGCCCGCGACCGCGACGTCGCGGCTCGCCGGCCACTGCGCCTTGATCGCGTCGCCGAGCGCCTGCCCCGCCCCTGCCGGCGGAGCGACGTCGCGGAACTCGGTTCCGGACGCGAGCTCGGCAAAGCCGCCGCTCGACTGCCCGCGATATTCGTCGAACAGGGCCGTCGAGAGCCCATCGACCGAAATGACGACGAGCAGCTTGGGAGGCGAAGGTTGCTGCGCCGCCGCAGGGCAAGCGAGACCGGCCGCCGCGGCGAGGAGAACCAGGCGGCGGATCAATCCAGCTTCGCCCGCAGCCGTTCGTTGACCAGCTTCGGGTTCGCCTTTCCGGCCATCGCCTTCATCACCTGCCCGACGAAGAAGCCGAACAGCTGCGGCTTGCCGCTCTTGTACTCGGCGACCTTGTCCGCGTTGGCCGCGAGCACCTTGTCGACCTCGGAGTCGATCGCGCCGGTGTCGCTGGTCTGCTTGAGCCCGCGCTCCTCGACGATGACCCCGGCGCCCTGCCCGGTCTCGAGCATGATCTCGAACACCTGCTTGGCGATCGTGCCCGAGATGGTCCCGTCGGCGACGAGCCCGAGCAGCTCGGCCGCCTGCTGCGGCGACACCGGGCTCGCCTCGATGCTTTCGCCACGGCGGTTGAGCGCTCCGAACAGCTCGGCGACGACCCAGTTGGCGGCCTGTTTCGGCTCCGCGCCGGCGTCCAGCAACGAGTCGAACCAGCGCGCGGTCTCGACCTCGGCGGTCAGGACGCTCGCGTTGTAGGGCGTGATTCCGAGCCCTTCGTAGCGCTTGCGCTTGGCGCCGGGCAGCTCGGGAAGAGTCGCCCGGCACTGCTCGAGAAACGCGTCGTCGAGATCAAGCGGAAGCAGGTCCGGGTCGGGGAAGTAGCGGTAGTCGTGCGCGTCTTCCTTCGACCGGAGCGACCGCGTGACGTTCTTGTCGGGGTCGTAGAGCCGGGTTTCCTGGACGATCTGCCCGCCGCTCTCGAGCACCTCGACCTGCCGCTTCGCCTCATGCTCGACCACCGCCATGACGAAGCGGACCGAATTGACGTTCTTGGTCTCGGTCCGGGTGCCGAACTCGTCGCCGGGCTTGCGCACGCTGACGTTGACGTCGGCCCGCATCGAGCCTTCTTCCATATTGCCATCGCACGACCCGACATAGCGAAGGATCGACCGCAGCTTGCGGAGGTAAGCCCCGGCTTCGGCGGGGGAACGCATGTCGGGGCGCGAGACGATCTCCATCAGCGCGACGCCGCAACGGTTGAGGTCGACGTAGCTCATCGTCGCATGCTGGTCGTGCATCAGCTTGCCCGCGTCCTGCTCGACGTGGATTCGCTCGATCCCGATGGTCTTGGCCGAGGCGTCGTCCTTCTCGTCGACCAGCACCTCGAGCGCGCCTTCGCCAACCAAAGGATGGTAGAGCTGGCTGATCTGGTAGCCCTGCGGAAGGTCGGCGTAGAAATAATTCTTCCGGTCGAACCGCGACCATTTGTTGATCTGCGCTCCGAGCGCCATTCCGGTGCGCACCGCCTGGCGGATGCATTCGCGGTTGGGCACCGGGAGCATCCCCGGCATCGCCGCGTCGACCAGGCTCACCTGCGTGTTCGGCTCCGCGCCGAACGTCGTCGACGCGCCTGAGAAGAGCTTGGCGTTGGAGACGACCTGCGCGTGGACTTCGAGGCCGACCACGACCTCCCACTCGCCGGTTTCGCCCTGGATGCGATAATCGCTCACCACCACTTCTCCGGTCTCGCAGTGAAGCCCGCCCGCTCCTCGATCGCGAGGCCGGCGTTGAGCACCGTCTGCTCGTCGAGCTCGTTGCCGATCAGGTGCAGGCCGAGCGGAAGGCCCTGCCCATCGAGGCCGCCGGGAACGCTCATCGCCGGAAGGCCGGCGAGGCTCGCGGGCACCGCGAACACGTCGTTGAGGTACATCGCCAGCGGGTCGGTGGTCTCGCCGATCCCGAACGCGGCGGACGGCGCGGTCGGGGTCAGGATCACGTCGCACTGCTCGAACGCCTTGCGGAAGTCCTCCTTGATCAGCGCGCGGACCTTCTGCGCCTTGGTGAAGTAAGCGTCGTAGAAGCCTGCCGAGAGCACATAGGTACCGATCATGATCCGGCGCTTGACCTCGGCGCCGAAGCCTTCCGCGCGCGTCGCCGAGTACATGTCGTCGAGCGACTTCACGCCCTCCACGCGGAGGCCGTAGCGGACGCCGTCGTAGCGGGCGAGGTTGGACGAGGCCTCGGCCGGGGCGATGATGTAATAGGTCGGAAGCGCGTATTTGGTGTGCGGAAGGCTGATCTCGACCGGAGTCGCGCCGGCGTCCTTGAGCCACTCGATCCCCTGGTCCCACAGCGCGTTGATTTCGCCCGGGACCCCGTCGATCCGATATTCCCTGGGGATGCCGACGCGCTTGCCGCTGAGATTGCTCGACAGGTTCGCTTCCCACTGCGGCACGGGGACGTCGAGCGAGGTCGAATCCTTGGGATCGAAGCCGCACATCGCCTCGAGCAGGATCGCGCAGTCACGGACGGTCTTGGCCATCGGCCCGGCCTGGTCGAGCGAGCTTGCGAACGACACGATCCCCCAGCGCGAGCAGCGGCCGTAGGTCGGCTTGATCCCGCAAATGCCGGCGAAGGCCGCCGGCTGGCGGATCGAGCCGCCGGTGTCCGTCCCGGTCGCACCCGGCGCGATATCCGCCGCGACCGCCGCCGCCGAGCCGCCCGAGGAGCCGCCGGGGGTCAGGCCGACGTTGCTGCCCTTCCTCCGCCACGGGCTGATCACCGGGCCATAGGCGCTGGTCTCGTTCGACGAGCCCATCGCGAACTCGTCCATGTTCAGCTTGCCGAGCATTCCGGCGCCCGCCTTGCGTAGGTTCGCGCTGACGGTGCTTTCATAGGGCGGCCTAAACCCCTTGAGGATTCGGCTGCCTGCGGTCGTGTCGACGCCCTTGGTCGCGAACAAATCCTTGATTCCGAGCGGGATGCCGGCGAGCGACCCGGTCGACTTGCCAGAATCAGCCGCTTCCGCGGCCGCCAACGCATCGTCGGGCGTTTCGACCGTATAAGCGTTCAGCGTCTTCGCCGCCGCCACCGCCGCGTTGAAGCTTTCGGCGATCTCGCGCGCGGTGAACTCGCGCGCACGGAACCCGTCGCGCAGCTCGGCAATGGTCTTTGCAGTGAGCTCGGTCACTCGATCACCTTCGGCACCGCAAAGAAGCCGTGCTGCGCCTCGGGCGCGTTGGCGAGGATCTCGTCGCGGATATTGCCTTCGGTCACGACGTCGTCGCGGAGCCGGAGCTTCTGGTCGATGACGGCGGTCAGCGGCTCGACTCCGTCGGTGCTCACCTCGGCGAGCTGCTCGACCCAGCCGAGGATGTTGTTGAGCTCGGGCGCCAGCCGCTCGATCTCCGCGTCGCTCATCGCGATGCGCGCGAGCTTGGCGATGTGGCGCACCTGTTCTGTGGATACGGGCATGGGCGCGCGATAGCGACGGTGCCCAGGAGCGGCAAGCGCTCCTAGCGGCCGAGCAGCGCCTTCACCTCCCCGCTCTTGAGCGCGCTCCACGCCGCCAGCTGCCGGTCGGCCTCGCCCTTGAGCTGGACGAACTCCTGGCTGTCCTGGACCGTCGGCGGATAATCGCCGTCGTCGACCAGCGAGCCCAGCGCGGCGATCATGTTGTTGAGCTGGATCGGATAGTTGAGCGCGTCCTCCGAGGCATGCGCGCGCGGCTGGACAAGCACTTCCTCGATCGCGGTCATCCGCGCCACCACCGGGTCAATCCGCGGCGCAAGCGCGGGCTTTGCCGCCTTGAGCGCGTTGAGCCGGTCGCGCTGGACGCGGATGTCGAGGACCGCCTTGTCGACCGCGTCGAGCTCGGCGTTGATCAGGCGGTGAAGCTCGAATTGCGCGCGGAGCGCCTCGGGCGTGGCGGTGCCGCGCGGATCGGGCTCGATCACCAACGGCCGCGTCTGGCTCACGCCGTCGACCGTCAGCCGCACCTGGTAATTACCGGGAAGCACGCGCGGTCCCTCGACGCTCCCGCCCCACAAGGGCGAATGCGGGATCGCGGTCGCGCTCGGATAGCGCATGTCCCAGACGAAGCTGTTGAGCCCGGCATAGTGGGTGAGTTTGGGCTTGGGCGGCCCTTCGTCCTCTTCCTCCTCGGCCGCGGCCTGCTCCTGCTCGCCGGGCACGGCCTTCGCCGGGGCGTTGGGGCGTGGGCGCGCGGGAGCGGGCATGCCCTGCTCCTTCGGCTCCGGCTCCGGCACGGTGGCGATCACGTTGCCTGCCGCGTCGAGGATCTCGAGCTTGAGGCGCGACGCGAGCGGATCGGGCGCCTTGTCCTTCTTCTTGTCGGCATCGTCCTTCTTCGCCTCGTCGCTTTCGCGAGCCGTGCCGAACGACGGCGACAGCCAATAGTCGATCACCGCGCCGTCGGGCGGGTTGGCGCCGCCGAAGAAACGCAGGCCCCTGAGGCGCGTCGGGAAGGTGGTGTGGTTGGCCGGCTGCGGCGCGAACAAATAGGCCTTGCTCGCCTCGACGGCCGGCGACCACTGCCGCACCGGCGCGAGGTCGTCGAGGATCCAGAAGGCGCGGCCATGCGTCGCGAGCGCAAGCGAATTGCCGTGAATGGCGAGGTCGTGCACCGGCACCACCGGCAGGTTGAGCTGCAGCGGCCGCCAGTTGGCGCCGTCGTCATAGGAGACGAACACGCCCTTCTCGGTTCCGGCGTAGAGCAGCCCCGCCCGAGCCGGATCGACCCGGACCGCGTGGACGTAGGCGTCAGCGGGAATGCCGTTGGTGATCGGAACCCAGGTGCGGCCGTAATCGGCGGTCTTGAACGCGTAGGGGCGGAAGTCGTCGAGCCGGTGCCGGTCGGCCGCGACATAGGCCGTGCCCGGGTGCGCGGCGTCGACCTCGACCTGGTCGACCGTCGCCCATTCGGGCATCTCCGGCGGGGTGATGTTGGCCCAGTGCGCCCCGCCGTCGCGGGTCAGCTGGATCAGGCCGTCGTCGGTCCCAACCCAGATCTCGTTCGCGTTCGCCCCGTCGGCGACCGAGAAGATCGTGTCGTAGATTTCGACGCTGGTATTGTCCTTGGTCAGCGGCCCGCCCGACGACAGCTGCTTCGACTTGTCGTTGCGCGTGAGGTCGGGCGAGATGATCGTCCAGCTCGCCCCCTGGTCGGTCGACTTGTAGAGCACCTCGGCGCCGAAATAGAGCGCGTGCGGCGCGTGGCGCGAGACCATGATCGGCGCGGTCCACTGGAAGCGGTGTGGAAGGTCGACCGGCGCCCAGCCCATCGAGTTGCGCGGCCATGGCGTAATCTCGCGCGTCATCCCGGTGCGGTGGTCGTAGCGGGTGATCTCGGCGTCGTAGCCACCGGCGTACACAATGTTCGGATCGGTCGGATCGGGGACGATGTAGCCGCTCTCGCCGCCGCCGACCTCGTAATAATCCTCGATGCCGACGCCGCCGCCGCGGCCCGCGCTGGCAATCGATACCGAGCTGTTGTCCTGCTGGTCGCCGTAGAGCCGGTACGGGAACTGGTTGTCGGTCGCGATATGGTAGAATTGGGCGGTCGGCTGGTTCATCTCGCTCGACCAGGTCTCGCCGCCGTCGACGGTGATCGTCGCGCCGCCGTCATTGCCGTTGATCATCCGCTTGGGGTCGGTCGGGTCGATCCACAATTCGTGGTCGTCGCCGTGCGGCGTGCGCAAATTCTTGAACGTCTTGCCGGCGTCCGTCGAGCGGTAGAGCGCCGTGTTGAGGACGTAGACCGTGTCCTTGTCCTTCGGATCGGCGAACACCGTGTTGAAGTACCAGGCGCGCTGCCGATACTGGTTCTTGTCGTTGATCAGCTTCCAGCTCTTGCCCCCGTCGTCTGTGCGAAAGAGCCCGCCCTTCTTCGCCTCGATCATCGCATAGATGCGATTGGGGTCGGTGGTCGGCGCGACGTTGACGCGGCCGAGGATTCCCTCCGGAAGGCCGTTGCCGGTCAGGCGAGTCCAGGTCGATCCGCCGTCGGTCGACTTGAAGAAGCCGCTGCCGGGGCCGCCGCTCTCCATGATCCACGGCTTGCGGTAGGCCTGCCACATGCCGGCATACATCACTTGCGGGTTGCCGGGCTGGAAGGCGACGTCGACTCCGCCGGTCTTGTCGTCGACGTAAAGCACCTTGCTCCATGTCTTGCCGCCGTCGGTCGAGCGGAAGATGCCCCGCTCGGCGTTCGGCCCGAAGATGTGGCCGAGCGCGGCGACGAACAGGCGGTTCGGGTCCTTGGGATCGACGATGATCCGGCCAATCACCTGCGTGTCGCGAAGGCCCGCGAAGCTCCAGGTCTTGCCGGCGTCGGTCGATTTGTAGAGCCCGTTGCCGGTCACGACATTGCCGCGGATGTTGGTCTCGCCGGTGCCGACGTAGAGGATGTTGTGGTTCGACGGAGCGACCGCGATCGCGCCGACCGCGGGCGAGGCCTCGGGGAACTTGTCCCACAGCGGCTTCCACGTCATCCCGCCGTCGGTGGTCTTCCACAGCCCGCCCGACGCGGCGCCGAAATAGAAAGTGTTGGGATCTTCGGGAACGCCGGCGACGCCGGTCGCGCGGCCGCCGCGGAAGGGTCCGACCAGCCGATACTTCAGTCCCTCGAGCGGCTTGACCTGGGCCGGAGCCGCGGCGGTCATCGATGCCGCCGACGCGGCGAATGGAACGAGCGCCGTGCAGGCGAGCAGCGCAAGCGCGAGCCGCGGAGCGGAATTCATGGTCGTTGGGTCCCCTTCCCAGAGATGCCGAGCCGCGGGCTTAACATTCGACAATGGGGCTGAACAGGCTCCCCCGCGCCGCTGTCCGGTCGCGCTGCGGAAGCCCGCTTAAGCCGCGCTGTCCTGCAGCTTGTGCCGCTTGAGCGCGTGGCGCAGCTGGTCGTAGCTGAGGCCGAGCGCGGAGGCGGTCGCGCGCTGGTTGAAGCGATTGCGCTGCAGCGCGTCCTCGAGCAGCTGCCGCTCATAGGCGGAGACCGCCCCGCGGAAGTCGCCGGTCGACGGCGGCGCCTGAGGCGGAGGCGCCGCTCCGTTCGAAGCGGGCGCCGTCTCCTCGTCCTGCGCTTCGGCCGCAGCGGAATGCGCCTCCCCCGACGCAATCGCGGCCGGCGCCCACGGGGAATGGAAGGGGTTGAAGTTGATCTGGTCGATCGGCCGCTCCGGATCCTCGTGGCGATAGACCGCGCGCTCGACGACGTTGCGCAGCTCGCGCACGTTGCCGGGCCACCCATAGGCTTCGAGGTCGGCGAGCGCGCGCGGGCTGAAGCCCGGCCAGTTGGGCCAGTCGAGCTCGACCGCCATCCGCCTTCCGAAGTGCTCGGCGAGCAACGGCACGTCGCCCTGCCGCGCCCTTAGTGGCGGAAGCGTGACGACCTCGAACGACAGGCGGTCGAGGAGGTCGGCGCGGAACTTCCCCTTGTCGACGAGCGCCGGAAGGTTCTCGTTGGTCGCGGCGACGATGCGGACGTCGACGCTGATCGGCTTGGACGCGCCGATGCGGGTGATTTCGCCATATTCGGTCGCACGCAGGAGCCGGTCCTGGGCGGGCATCGAGAGGGTCCCGAGCTCGTCTAGGAACAAGGTCCCGCCGTCCGCTTCCTCGAAGCGGCCGTGGCGGGTCTTGGCGGCGCCGGTGAAGCTTCCCGCCTCATGCCCGAAGAGCTCGGCCTCGATCAGGTTTTCAGGAAGCGCCGCGCAGTTCATGATGATCAGCGGCCCGGCCCAGCGCGAGGACAAGTGGTGAAGACGTTCGGCGATCAGCTCCTTGCCCGTCCCGCGTTCGCCGATCACCAGGACCGGGCGGTTGAGCGGCGCCGCGCGGCTCGCGCGCTCGACCGCGTCGAGAAACGCGAGGCTCTGCCCGATGAACTGGTCCGTCCGCTCCATTCGCCGACTGTTGGTGGCAAATCCCACCATTTGGCAAGGATTTTCGCCTTGTTTTCAGGCGGAAAACTGCGATTCTGGCGGAACATTGAAGTTTCCGGAAAAGTGGCACGGCTCTTGTATGGTAGAAAGCAGGTTTAGGCGCCTAATGATCGAATTCGGAGTAACTGAATGAGTATCTTTTCCCGAACACGGGACATCTTCGCGGCGAACATCACCGAGATGCTCGACCGGTCCGAGGACCCCGCAAAAATGATCCGGATGGTGATCCTCGAAATGGAGGAAACGCTGGTCGACGTCCGCGCGTCGGCGGCGCGGTGCATCGCGGACGGCAAGGAGATGCGCCGGGCGCTGAGCCGGCTCGACGAGCTCCAGCGGAACTGGACCGAGAAGGCCGAGCTCGCGCTGTCGAAGGATCGCGACGACCTCGCCAAGGCGGCGCTGCTCGAACGCCAGAAGGCCGCCGACATGGCCGAGGGCCTGCGCGACGAAATCAAGGGCATCGACGACACGCTCAAGGCTTACGAGGGCGACATCGCCAAGCTCCAGGCCAAGCTGCGCGAAGCCCGCGCGCGGCAGAATGCGATCGCCAACCGGTTCGAAAGCGCGCTGACCCGGGGCCGCGCCCGCGAGCTGCTCAACGGCAGCCGGACCGAGGACGCGTTCTCCAAGTTTGAAATCCTCGAGCGGCGTGCCGACTTTGCCGAAGGGCGTGCCGACGCGCTCGGAATGACGGGACCCAAGAGCCTCGAAGAGGAAATCGCCGAACTGAAGGCCGCGGAGTCGGTCGACAAGGAACTCGAAGCCATGAAGGCCGCACTCAAGGCCAGGGGGAAATAATCAATGGATCCGGACAATCTTCCAGGGATCATCGCCATCGTCGCCCTGTTCATCGGGCTGCCGTGGCTGATCTTCCATTACATCACCAAGTGGAAAACCGCGGCGACACTGACCAGCGGCGATGAAAAGCTGCTCGACGAGCTTCACGAAGCGGCGCGCCGGCTCGACGACCGGCTGTGCACGATCGAGCGGATCATGACCGCGGAAAATCCCAACTGGCGTCAGCAATGCATGCCGGGCCGCGACCGTGAAGAGCCCCACCACCTGCTCGCCGACGGGGAGTAACATGGCTTACGACCGCTATCCGACCCGCGCTCGGCGCTCGAACCAGCCGCAGGTCCGCTCCAACGAGCCGCAGTACATGCCCGAGGACCGGCGAGAGTGGGACTATGGCGGCCAGCCCGCCAGCCGCACCCGCTTCTACCGCGACAAGCAGAACGGCAAGGTCATGGGGGTCTGCGCCGGAATCGCCGACTATACCGGGTTCGACGTCGCGCTGGTCCGCATCTGCTTCCTTGCCGCGGTGTTCATGAGCGGCGGCTCGGTCCTTCCCTTCTACTTCATTGCCGGCTGGGTCGCGCCGACCAAGCCGCGCGAGCTCGACTATCGCGGCAGCGAAGACCGCCAGTTCTGGCAGGGCGTGCGCGCTTCGCCGGCGCGCGCGGCGAAAGACATCCGGTCGCGGTTCAAGGACATCGACCGCCGCCTCGCCGACATCGAAAGCTACGTGACGACCGAAAACCGCTCGCTGGCCCGCGAAATCGAGCAGCTTCGATAATATAATCAGGGGGAATTTGAATGGATCCGCAGCTCGCTCAAATCATCGACCTGCTCCGTGTCATCATGCCGGCGACGGCAGTGATTGTCGTCGTCGCGGTCGCCGGTTCGCTGTTGAACAACTGGCTCAAGATCAAGAACGGCTATCCGCTCCAGAACTCCTGGGGCCTGCCGATCCATCCGAAGAACGACCGCGAGACGGTCGAACGAATCCGGCTGCTGACCGGCGAGAACGCGCAGCTTCGCGCCGAGCTCGGGTCGATCAAGGACCGCCTCGAAACGCTCGAGCGGATCGCGACCGACCAGCCGTCGAAGCTCGCCCGCGACATCGACGCGCTGGCGATCGACAAGGGAGGGAATGCGTAATGAACCCGGGTGATGTGATCGCATTGCTGATCACCGTACTGCTACCGACGGTGCTGCTCATCTACGTCTTCCGGCGCTGGTTTTCGTACAAGGAGAAGCAGCTCGAGGTCGAGGCGCGAGTGACGGCCGAGAAAGCGGCGCAATATGCGACCAGCAACGCCGAGCTCGAGCAGCGCGTGCGGGTGCTCGAGAAGATCGTCACCGACGGCGGCGCGCAGACCGCGGCGCAGATCGAAGCGCTTCGCTCCGCTCCGTCATTGAATCCCCCGGTTCCAGCACGCACATCTGTCGTCACCGAAAAGACCGACCAATGATCCGAGCGAAGGACGATAACCAATGAATCCCTTTGAGTTCGTCCTTGCGGTCCTGATCCTGGTGTTCGCCTTCACGATCATCAGGCACAAGCTCGGCATCCCTGTGCGCTCGATGCGCGAGATGCGCGGTGACCGTCTCCCCGACGATGGCGAGAACCAGCGCCTGCGCGGCCAGGTGCAGCAATTGCAGGAGCGCATCCGCGTGCTCGAGCGCATCGTCACCGACCGCGGCGCCGAAACCGCCGCGCAAATCGAGGCGCTGCGCGACCGCGACCGGATCGCAGAGGAGGACCAGGCCTGATGGACCATGGACAGATTACCGCCGTCCTCATCGTCGCGATCGTCATGATCGCTTCGATCGTCCGCGCGGGTCTCCGCGGTCCGCGGCATCCGGTGGTCTGGAACCACCAGCAGGGCGAGGCCGAAAACCGCCGCCTGCGCGAGGAGGTGCAGGAGCTCAGGGAGCGGCTGAAGGTGCTTGAGCGCATCACGGTCGACAAGGAGAACAGCCTGTCGCGGGAAATCGAGTCGCTCCGCGACCGCTAAGGCGTTACGGGACGGTCATGGCCGGCCTCCCGCCTTTGTCCGAAATCCTCGAGGAATATCAGCTGGTCGATGCCGAGGACCGCTACCGGCTGCTGATCGACCTCGGCCGCCAGCTCGAGCCGATGCCCGACGCGCTCAAGACCGACGCGACCAAGGTCCGCGGCTGCTCGGCGTCGGTGTGGGTCTATCCGACCGCGAACGGCGGCCGGCTTCACTTCCTCGCCGACAGCAACGCGGCGATCACCAAGGGAATCGTCGCGCTGATCCTCTCGGCGGTGCAGGACAAGCCGGCGGCCGAAGTCGCGCAGTTGGACATCACCGAGGCACTCGGCCCGTTCGAGCTGGGCAAGCACCTCAGCGCCAACCGAACCCAGGGCGTTCCGAACATGATCGCGCTCGTGAAGCAGACTGCGGAGCGCTACGCCGACGCCTAGGCGCGGGTACCGCTCTTCCGCTCTTCCGACTTCTTGAGCACGTCGTAGGCGGCCTGGACCTGCTTGAACCGCTTCGCCGCCTCCTCGTCGCCGGGATTGGCGTCGGGGTGCGTTTCCTTGACGAGGCGGCGGTGCGCGGCCTTCACCGCGGTGAAGTCGGCGTCGGTCTCGAGCTCCAGCGCATCGAGCGCGCGCATCTCGTCGCGGCTTCGGCTGCCGTCGCCGGGGCCGGCCCATTTCCACTGCGCCGACTGGCGGAAGCCGGAATTGCCCAGCTCCTCCTCCGCAGCGCGGCGCGCCGCCTCTTCGGGGCTGAGGCCCGCGAAATAATTCCAGTTCTTGTTGTATTCGGCGGCGTGGGCTTCGCAGAAATACCAACGCTCGGGACTGTTCGGCGCCTTGGGCGCGGGCCGGTCGCCGACCTCGCTGCAGCCCTCGCGGTCGCACAGCCGCACGCGCGCGGCCGAGCGCCCCTTGTCGGCATAGGAGCGCCAGCGCGGGAATCCCCAGTCGTCCGATCTCTTCTGCTTGGCCATCAAGCCTCACTAACCAGCGGGAGCTGGGAATAAAATGGTTCACGCGAAGGCGCGAAGAACGCGAAGGTCGACCTGAGCGCCTTCTTCGCGCGCTTCGCGTCTTCGCGTGAATCAATTGCCAGAGGGCCTGTAAGCCGGGTTCTGTCCTCCGCCATGGCCCGAAGGCGACGGCGGATGTGCGGCCATTCCTCTAGGAGACGGGTCGCCCCGCCCCTCAAGCAACCAACCCGGGCGACGAGCCGGAACCTGGCCCATATGTCGCCCCTATTCGGTCTTGCACCCGGTGGGGTTTACCGTGCCGGTCCTGTTGCCAGGACCGCGGTGCGCTCTTGCCGCACCCTTTCGACCTTACCCGTCCGAAGCCGGGCGGTGTCCTTTC
>Ga0068852_100002345_pt1 | contig 13033 bp, 15 predicted proteins | sample KBSCornC22_FD_66594 | JGI IMG/M metagenome (GOLD analysis project Ga0068852, IMG submission 66594) | Corn rhizosphere microbial communities from Kellogg Biological Station, Michigan, USA - KBS Corn C2-2 | ecosystem: Host-associated > Plants > Roots > Rhizosphere > Soil ... | reverse complement strand
GCGGCGATCAGGCGATCGACCGGCTTCACCCGATCCATTCCAATCAGGAGATGCGCGCCGGCACCCAGCAGGTCGCGGAACTGGCGCAGCAGGTCGGTCGCGCTGCGCGGCACGAAGTTGCCGATGGTCGAGCCGGGGAAGAAGCCGAGCTTGGGCAAATGCTCGATGCCTCCGGGGAGGCCGAACGAGCGGGCGAAGTCGGCGACCACCGGGATGACATTCAGCCGCGGGAACCGCTGCTGCAGATCGCTTGCGCTTTGCTCGAGATATTCGCCCGAAATGTCGACCGGTACATAAGCTTCGGGACTGATCGCATCGAGCAGGATCGGAGTCTTGGTCGCCGAGCCCGCGCCGAACTCGACCACCGCCGCGCCGCGCGGGATGTGGGCGGCAATGTCGGGCATCACGCTCGTCAGCAGGGCGGTCTCGGTGCGCGTCGGGTAATAAGACGGAAGCCGGGTGATGGCGTCGAACAGCTGCGATCCGCGATGGTCGTAAAGCCAGCGCGCCGGAACGGACGGGATGGGCGCCGCAAGTCCGGCGAGGACGTCGCGGCGAAACGCCTCGGTCTGGAGATCAAGCGTCGCGAGCAAGGCGAAGCCCCGTGAATTGCCAGCGCGCATGTGGCGGGAAGAAATTGCGGTAGGACGCGCGGCTGTGCCCGCGCGGCGTCGCGCAGCTTGCGCCCTTGAGCACCATCTGCCCGCTCATGAACTTGCCGTTATATTCGCCGACCGCACCTTCGGCCGTGGCGAAGCCGGGGTAGGGCGTGAAGGCGCTTTGCGTCCATTCCCAAACGTCGCCGAAGATGCCGCCGCCTGGGCGCGGCATGACCGCCGCGGCTTCGTCGAGCTGGTGGCCCGCGGACGGGTCGGCGGAGGACGCGAAGCTTTCCCACTCGGCTTCGGTCGGAAGCCGCGCTCCGGCCCAGCGGGCAAACGCATCCGCTTCGTAATGACTGAAATGCGCGACCGGCGCCGCCCGGTCGATCGGGCGGCGGCCGGCGAGGGTGAACTCGGTCTCGTCCTCGCGCCAATAGAGGGGTGCGGCGATGTTTTCCCGCTGGACCCACGCCCAGCCGTCCGACAGCCAGAGCGTGGGCGTGCGATAGCCGCCATCGGCGATGAACTCGCGCCACTCGGCGTTGATAACGCGACGGCCGGCGATCGCGTGGGGCGCGAGGAAGGCGCGATGGCGCGGGCCTTCGGCGTCGAATGCGAAGCTGTCCGCCGGCGCGCCGATCTCGACGATGCCTTCAACCCCGCTCACCCATCCGTCATTGCGAGCGGACCGGAGCAGTCCTGTATCGGGCCTGCTGGATTGCTGCGTCGCCTTCGGCTCCTCGCAATGACAGTAAATTGGCTCGAGCGGGTTCTCGGCGAATGTCGCGAGGATGTCGGTGAGGAACAGCTCCTGGTGCTGCTGCTCATGGTGGATGCCAAGCTCGACGAGTTCGAGGGCGGCGCTTGGGAGCGACGGGAGAGCAGTGCTCAGCGCCTCATCGACGTGGCTCCGGTACTCGCGGACCTCGTCGAGCGCCGGCCGGCTGAGCATCCCGCGCTTCGGCCGTGCATGCCGAACCCCTTCTGTTTCGTAATAACTGTTGAACAGATAGGCGAAGCGCTCGTCGAATGGCCGGTAGCCAGGAACATGGTCGCGAAGCACGAAGGTTTCAAAAAACCAGGTCGTGTGGGCGAGATGCCACTTGGCGGGGGACGCATCGGGAAACGGCTGGATGGTTGAGTCGGCGTCGGTCAGCGGCGCGCCAAGATCACGGCTCAGCTGCCGCGTGGCGAACAGCCGCTCGCCAAGCGAGCTGCCTGAATTGGCCGGGCGATGATCGAGCGCGAGCTTCACTTCTGGTGCGGCACCCCTGGATAGGGATGCTGCTGTAGCAGCTTTGCAAGGTGAGCGGCATTGGCCGCGAGTATCCCGGCGAGGCCTTGGACATTTTCCGGCACTTGCGGGAGATCCTTGAAGTCCGTCTTGTGCATGGCTTCGCCGACCCAGTAGCACGCCGCCTGCGCGGGAACGGTCCAGCCGGTATCGTTGAGCGCCTGGAGCAATTCGGCGGTCACATGGTGCGCGCCGTCTTCATTGCCGACGATTGCGATTACCGCCACTTTGCCGAAGCTCGGCATCCGTCCGCGATCGTCGGTCTCGCTGAAAAAAGCATCCATGCGTTCGACCACCCGCTTCGCGAGGCTCGATGGCTGGCCGAGCCAGATCGGCGTTCCGAAGATCAGGATGTGGGCGCCGAGGATGCGTTTGCGGATATCGGGCCAGGCGTCCCCGCCCCCTTCGTCCGAGCTGACGCCAGGCTTGATGTCGTGGTCGGCGATGCGGATGGTTTCGCGCAGCTCGACCCCGTGCTTGCCGAACTCGCCCGCGACCAGGCCGATCATTTTGTCGGTCGACGACGGGTCGCCGCCGCTGCGCTTCAAGGTGCAGTTGATCGCGATTGCGCTGAGCGCCACGGCCCGCCTCCATTGCCTGTCCGGAATCCAGGCGAGAACGGCCATCCGCGGGGTTTGTGCCCGCCCGCTATCGGCTTTGGGTCAGCTCCGGCTCGCGCCCGGCGTCCACAAGACGTCGCCGCCCTCGCTCGAAGCAACCAGCCTGGCCGCCACGAACAAGTGATCGGACAGTCGATTGAGGTAGGCGAGGAGCTGCGGGTTCAGCGCTTCCACTTGATGGAGCGCGACCGCCGAGCGCTCGGCGCGCCGGACGATTGCGCGGGCGACGTGAAGCGCCGCGACCCCGGCCGAACCGCTCGGCAGGATGAAGCTTGTGAGCGGCTGGAGCTGCGCATTCATCTCGTCAAGCTCCTGCTCGAGCCGTTCGACCTGCACGGCGGCGATCCGCAACGCGCCGTCGACTTCGCCGGGGGTGGCAACGTCGGCGCCAAGATCGAACAGATCGTTCTGGATGGTCAGCAGGCGTTCGCTGACTGCACCCTGCCCGAGGGCCGCGATGGCGCTGCCGATCGCGGCATTGGCCTCGTCCACTTCGCCGATTGCCGCCATGCGCGCGCTGGCCTTGCTGATACGGCTGCCGTCGACGAGTCCTGCGCTGCCGGCGTCGCCGGTGCGCGTGTAGATCTTGTTGAGCTTGACCAAGGCCCGGAGCGTCAGCGGCCGGACGAACCGGCGACGAGCAGCAGAATGACGATGACGATCGCCAGCCCCTGGAAAAGAACGCGGCGCTGCATCCATTGCTGCGACTTTTCGCCGGTCAGGTCCTGGCCCGAGGCCATGTTCACGACGCCGCGAACGAGGACATAGAGGGTCGCGCCCATGGCGAGGACGAGCAGGATGAGGAGCGGCCAGCGCATGGCCGCGCCTTAAGCGTCCGCGAAGGCGAAACCAAGCGGAAGCTTGCCGGCGAGCAGGTCGGCCGCAAGCGGGCGGCCGTCGAGGTCCGCTTCGCGCATCGCCGCCAGAGTCGGCGCAAGATCGCGCTTGGCGAGGCGTCTTCCGTCGGCGTGGGTGACGATGGGGTGATGGAGATAGCGCGGTTCGGGCAGGCCGAGCAGTTGCTGGAGCAGACGCTGGACCGGCGTCGAGGAGCGCAGGTCCACCGCTCGTACGACCAGCGTCACGCTGCTCGCTGCATCATCGACGACGCAGGCGAGATGATAGGCCGCCGGAGCGTCCTTTCGGGCGAGGATCACGTCGTCGAAGTCTGACGCTTTGGTCGTGAAGGTGCGGCCATCATCCTCGGTCCAGGAGGGTAGCCCCGCCGCGCGGATGGCCTTGGCGGCGTTGAGGCGCCAGCTGTGCGGAGCCGTGTCGCGGCGCGCGGCATCGTCGGGCAGGTCGCGGCAGGTGCCGGGATAATGCGCGGCGGGCGCATGCGGAGCTTCGAGCGCGGCGGCGATGTCCGCGCGCGTGCAGAAGCAGGGATAAACGAGGCCGCGCCGGCGCAGATGGTCTAGCGCGCTCTCATATTCCGCGCCGCGCTCGGACTGGATCAGCGGCTCTCCGTCCCAATCCAGCCCGAGCCAGCGAAGGTCTTCATAGATGCCCTCGACGAACTCGGGCCGGCTGCGCGTCGGGTCGAGATCCTCGATCCGCAGCCGAAATTGCTCGCCGCGGTCGCGGCCGATGACCGCGCTGTACGCGTGACCCAAATGCAACCGTCCGGTCGGCGAAGGCGCGAAGCGCGTGATGTTCACCTTCGCCCCCCTTGACGGCGACTCCGCAATCCTCGATTCTTCATCCTGTCACGCCGGGTTGGCATCCGGTGCGTCTAGCGTTTTGAGAAGACTGGGGAAGACGGGCCGAGGCCCTCTCCTCCCTGCCTGATGTGTTCGGGCGTGCGACGGGGCCGGGGAGCTGGAGTTCGGACCGACCGAACGAGAGGCTTGAGCGTCGACGTGTATCATCCTGAGCTGATCCGCCATCCCGATAGCTGCCCGGCGCTGGTGCTCAACGCCGATTATACGCCGCTGTCTTATTATCCGCTGTCGCTGTGGCCGTGGCAGACGGCAATCAAGGCGATGTTTCTCGAGCGGGTCGACGTCGTCGCGCATTACGACCGCGAGGTGCACAGCCCGAGCATCGCGCTCAAGCTGCCGTCCGTCATCGCGCTCCGCGACTATGTGCGGCCCAACGAATATCCGGCGTTCACGCGGTTCAACCTGTTCCTCCGCGACAAATTCCGCTGCGTTTATTGCGGGACAGGGCGCGAGCTGACGTTCGATCATGTGATCCCGCGCGCCCACGGTGGCCGGACGACCTGGGAAAATGTCGCGACCGCCTGCGCGCCCTGCAATCTCAGGAAGGGCGGGCGCACGCCGAGCGAAGCCCACATGCACCCGCATCGCGAGCCGATTCGTCCGACGACCTGGCAGCTGCAGGAGCACGGCCGTGCCTTCCCGCCAAATTACTTGCACGATAGCTGGCGCGACTATCTCTACTGGGATGTCGAACTGGAGCCTTAAGCTCCGGCAAGGAATTCGCGCACTTTCGACCCGACATCTTCGCGGCGCATCGCGACCGCGACATTGGCGATGACGAAGCCCGCCGCGCTTCCGCAATCGTAGCGTTCGCCTTCGAAGCGGTAGGCATGGAAGGGCTGCTGGCCGATCAGCTTGGCCAAGGCGTCGGTGAGCTGGATTTCGCCACCGGCGCCTGTCTCCTTCGCGTCGAGGACTCGCATCACTTCGGGCTGGAGGATATAGCGGCCGGGCAACATCAGGTTTGATGGCGCCGTCCCCTGCGGCGGTTTTTCGACGAGGCCACGGATTTCGGTGAGACGGCCGTCCGTCGCACCGGGATCGATCACTCCATATTTATGCGTCTCGCTGCCCGGCACTTCGAGCGCGGCGACGATATTGCCGCCGACCTTCTCATAAGCCTCGATCATCTGAGCGAGGCAATTGGGCTTGCCCATCATCAGCTCGTCGGGGAGCAGCACCGCGAAGGGCTCGTCGCCGACGATGTGCCGTGCGCACCAGACCGCGTGGCCGAGGCCGAGCGGCTGCTGCTGGCGGACGGTGATGACCTCGCCGAACTTGGCGTTCGAGGGAGCCAAGACGTCGAGGCTCTTGCCCTTCGCGCGGAGCGTTGCCTCTAGCTCGAACGCCTGGTCGAAATAATCGACGAGCGAGGCCTTGCCGCGGCCGGTGACGAAGATCAGCTCCTCGATCCCCGCCTCGCGCGCCTCGTCCACCGCATATTGGATGAGCGGCCGGTCGACGATCGTGATCATCTCCTTGGGAATGCTCTTGGTCGCCGGCAGGAGCCGGGTGCCGAGGCCGGCGACGGGGAACACCGCCTTTCGGACGCGGGTGGGCATGCGGGTCCTCAGTCTCCGGGCGTTGAAGGGCCGGTGGTCTTATCGACCGGCTGGGGATCCGTGCCGGCCGGGGCCCCCGGGGCCGGGCCGCCGGTCGCCGGCGGAAGATTGAATGGATCCTGTGGCCGGGGTTCGGAGCGCTTCACCAGCTCGTCGACCCGGTCCGGCTTCGCATAAGTCGGGATGGCGAGCAGATCCTGCGGCGTCGGGGTGGAGCGAGCCATCAACGGCCTGACAGGGAGCGGCTGGCCAGGGGCGGGTTTGAGATCCACCACGCGCCCGCAGGCTCCGAGCGCGAGCAGGGCGGCCGCCGTCATGATGCGCGTCAACTTCACTGCTTCCGACTAGCCGTTCGCCGGAGCTTAGGCTAGCGGCCCGGCATGCGTTACCTCGCCATCAGCTGCGCGCTTCTCGCCCTCGCCGCCTGCCACAAGCCCGCCGCTAACCAGCAGAGCGAGGCCAATAGCACCCAGCCTGCCGAGGCCGGGCCGGTAAAAGGCGTCGACCGCAGCCACAAGGGCCAACCGTTCCCGAAGGTGAAATTTCTTCAGGACGACGAGGATGGAGTGGGTCAGATGGGCGCCGACTCTCTCCTCGGGGAACCGACCTTGGTCAATTTCTGGGCCAGCTGGTGCGCGCCGTGCATCAAGGAACTGCCGACCCTGAAGGCGCTAAACGCGAGCCATAAATTCCCGGGCCCGATCATCCCGCTGAACCAGGATTCGGGTACTCAGGATTCGGTACGTGCCTTCATGGCCAAGCATGGCGTTGAGGACCTCGGCAACTACCAGGATCCCAAGACGGCCGTCAGCGCGGCGCTGGGGGTCGAGGTGCTGCCGACAACGATCCTGTTCGACGCCCAGGGCAAGGAAGTCTGGCGGTACGTTGGCGATATGGATTGGACCAGCCCGGAGGCTGCTAAGCTGCTTGCCGAAGCCGGCGGCGTCGCGAAAGCTTCGTGATCAGCCTCCCATCGATTGCCGCCAGGCCCAGCGCGATCAGCGCCAGCCCGGCGAAGTCCTGCGGAGCGAGCGTTTCGCCGAGGAACAGGCTGCCAAGAAGGATCGCGACTGGCGGCACGAGTAATGTCACCAGCATGGCGTTGGTCGCGCCCGCTCCGTCGATCAGCTTGAAATAGAGGACATAGCCAAAGGCCGTGCAGACCACAGCAAGCGCGCCGATCGCAGCCCAGGCGGTCGCTGGCGGAAACGCGCGCGTCCAGGGATGCTCGGCAATCATCGAGACGGGCAGCATGACGACTGCGGCCGCAGTGAGCTGGCCCGTGGTGATGCTGAGAGGCGAAATGCCGAGGCGCTTGAACCGCCGCGCCCAAACACCTGCGAAGGCATAACTGAGTGCAGCGGCGACGCAGGCGAGCTGGGCCAGCGCGCTGCTTCCGATATCGCTCAAAAGCGACGGCCCGATCATGGTCGCGACCCCGCCGAAACCGAGCAATACGCCAGCGATCTTGCGAGGGTTCATCCGCTCGTCTTCGGTGAAGAAGTGGGCGACGAGCACGCCCCAGATCGGGGTCGTCGCGTTGAGGATTGACGCTAGGCCGCTCGCAATGTGCGTCTGTCCCCATCCGAACAACGTGAATGGAAGCGCATTGTTGAGGATCGCGAGCAGCACGATCGAGCCCCACACCTGCTTGGGCAGGTCGAGCCTTCCGCCGCGCGCCTTCACGAAGATCCACAGGGCGACCGCGGCGATGGTCACGCGCAGCCACACATAAGTCAGCGGCGGGACATGTCGGACCGCAACTCCGATGAAGAAGAAGGCGCCCCCCCATATCAAGGCGAGCACCGACATGATGAGCCAATCGCTGCCATTCATCTGCGCACGAATCATGGGCGCCTTGTCGGTGACAAAGGCGTGACCTGCTTCCGCGTGGTTGCGCTCAAACGCCTTCGGATTTTCGGGCTTCATCGCCCGATTTATCTAGGTGCCGCCCCCTTTCAGCGCCAACAAATGGACGATTCGACCCAATAAGCTGGGCTTATCAGTCGCGAAGCAGCTCGTTGATGCTCGTCTTGGAACGCGTGCGCTCGTCGACCCGCTTCACGATCACCGCGCAGGCGAGGGAAGGCCCACCGTCACGCCCAGGCAACGTGCCGGGAACCACAACGGAATATGGCGGCACGCGGCCATAGAAAATCTCGCCCGTCGCGCGTTCGACGATCTTGGTCGAGGCGCCGAGGAAAACACCCATCGACAGGACCGAGCCCTGCTCGACGATCACGCCTTCGGCGACCTCCGACCGGGCCCCGATGAAGCAATCGTCCTCAATGATCACCGGCGCCGCCTGAAGCGGCTCAAGGACGCCGCCGATGCCGGCCCCTCCCGAGATATGGACGCTCCTGCCGATCTGGGCGCAGCTTCCGACCGTCGCCCAGGTGTCGACCATCGTGCCTTCGCCGACATGGGCGCCGATATTGACGAAGCTCGGCATCAGCACCGCTCCTGGCGCGATGTAGGCGCCGCGGCGTACGATCGCGCCCGGCACGGCCCGGAAGGCTGCCGCCGCGAATTCCTTCTCGCCCCAGCCCGCGAACTTCGACGGCACCTTGTCCCACCAGTGCGCTCCGCCTGGAGCGCCCGAAATCGCTTCCATCGGGTTGAGACGGAACGAGAGCAGCACCGCCTTTTTCAGCCATTCGTGCACGACCCAACCGTTCGTCGTCTTTTCCGCGATCCGGGCTTCGCCGCGATCCAGCGCCGCGAGCGCAGCATCGACCGCGCTACGAACGTCGCCGCGCGTATCCGCTCCGATGCCGTCGCGTTCCTCCCAGGCGCGTTGCACCACGGCCTGAAGCTGCTCAATCATTCTCCGCCCCCAGGATCGATTCCAGCCATTCGCCGACGTCGGTTATTCGCTCGTCGACGATACGCTCGTCATAATTGTGGTTGCCGCGTTCGGACCCGTTGTCGACCCAAATGGTGGTCATTCCGAGCGCTTTCGCGGGTGAGAGATTCTGGGCCATGTCGTCCACTAGCAAAGCCGTGGCGGGATCGATTCCGAAGCGCTCGCACAGCAGTTCGTACCCGTGCGGGTCGGGCTTGGCGCGGTAGCTGCTCGCGTGAATGTCGTGGAGGTCGTCGAAATGCTCGGCGACTCCGATCTGGTCGAGCACCCGGCGGGCGTAGGGCGCATCGCCATTGGTGAACACGAACCGGCGGCCCGGAAGAAGCGGCAGCAGACGCGACAGGCGCTCGTCGCATTGAACCCGATCCAGCGGGATGTCGTGGACGTCCAGTAGGAAGTCGTGCGGGTCGACCTCATGCTCCTTCATCAGGCCGGCGAGCGTGGTCCCGTGGTCATGAAAATGCGCCTTCTGGATTCGCTTCGCCTCTTCGGGCGGACAGTCGAGCAGGCGCTGGACATAAGCCGCCATTCGCTCGTCGATCAGGTCGAATAGCCCGGTCGAGGCCGGATAAAGGCAATTGTCGAGGTCGAAAATCCAGTTGCGGATATGAGCGAAACGCGGTTCCATGCCGCTGAAGTCCCTAGTCGGGCCAACGGCTTAAGCAAATTGAAAGGTTTTCGTAACCATAAGCTCAGTTCGGGAAGCCGTGCGTTTTCAACGGCTTGAGTGGAGACGGGGAATGACCAAGCGGTTCATGGCGACGACTGCATGCGCGGTCGTGCTCGCATTCGGCCTATCGGCATGCGGTGGAGGCGGTGGCGGTGGCGCTCAGCCGATCCCCCCGCCACCCCCGACTCCGACACCCACTCCAACTCCGACGCCGACTCCCACCCCGACTCCGACTCCGACTCCGACCCCGACGCCGACCCCAACGCCGGGTACGAACTTCGACACGGCCGAATATCGCGCCTCCAATTACGCCGTCGCCGCCAATGCGATCGCAGCCTACAACGCAGGCGCCACGGGCGCCGGGATCAAGATCGGAATCGTCGACAGCGGCATCAATCCAGCCCTCAACGAATTCACGGGCAGGATCGACCCGGCCAGCGGCGACGTTGCGGGAAACCGCGGAGTCAGCGACGAGGGCGGGCACGGAACGGCGGTCAGCGCGGTTGCTGCCGCAGCGCGCAACAATCTGAACACGATGGGAGTCGCCTTCAACGCCACCATCATCAGCGAGCGCGCGGACGATCCAGGGAGCTGCGCGACGACGAAGGGCTGCAGCTTCTTCGATGGTCCGATAGCGACCGGGATCGACGATGCGAGGCTGGCGGGGGCGAAGGTCATCAATCTCTCGCTCGGCGGCTCGACACCCGGCAGCCAGTTGCTTGCCGCGATGCAGCGCGCCGTGAGTGCCGGAATCGTGATCGTCATCGCGGCCGGCAATGACAGCACAGCCGATCCCGATCCGTTTGCGCTCACTCCCGCTCAGGCTTTCCCCGGTTCGGTGATCATAGCTGGCTCGCTTGGCGGGGCGGGCGGCGACACCGTCATCTCCGACTTCTCCGACAAAGCGGGTGTTGGCGCTTCGTCGTACCTTATGGCCGTCGGCTTCGATGATCGCGCGCCGGACGAAACCGGGACCCAGTTCCTGTGGTCGGGCACCAGCTTCTCCGCGCCCACAATCTCCGGCGCTGTCGCCTTGATGGCGCAGGCCTTCCCGAACCTCACGGGCCAGCAGATCGTCCAGATCCTGTTCAACAGCGCGGATGATCTCGGAGCGCCAGGCGTCGACAATATCTACGGCCATGGCGCGCTCGACATCGCGCGCGCCTTCCAGCCGCAAGGGCAGACGAGCCTCGCGGATAGCAAGGTCCCGGTCAGCGGCTCCAACGGCGACCTGCCTTCAGCGGCCGGTGACGCCGGCGCCGGCGGCAAGTCGATGGGCGCAATCATCCTCGACGGCTACAACCGCGCCTATGTGCTCAACCTCGCAAAGACGTTGCGCACCGCGGCCGTCGACCATCCGCTGTCGCGCTCGCTTCAGAACGACGTGAAGGTATCCGGCGGCGATGTCGGCCCGATCAGCATCGCCATGACCGTTCGCGAGCGGCACGATCTTGCACAGGGCTACGAGGTCGATCGCATGACGATCGGCCCGCAGGATCTTCGAAAGTCGAAGCTTGTGGCGGGATCCGCCGTCGCCAGGATCGACAACAAGACCGCTGTCGCCTTCGGCTTCGCCGATGGTGCGAAGGCGATGGAGCGGCGGCTCACCGGCGCGTCCGAGGGCTCATTCCTCATTGCGAACGACGTGACCGGCAATCCTGGCTTTCTCGCGAGCCGGCACAGCAGCATGGCCGTCCGACATCAGTTCGGATCGACCGGCCTCACCGTTTCCGGTGAGACGGGGAACGTCTGGCAGGAAATCACGACCGGTGCGACCGGATCGCCCTACCGCTGGAGCAGCGTGGCGGTTGACCACCGTCTCGGGCCGACGTGGCTCCAGGTCGGCCTCGGCCGGCTCGACGAGAAACAGACCCTTCTCGGCGGGCGCATGAGCAGTGCGCTCGGCGGCGGCGGAGCGACCACCACATTCCTCGACGCCGAGGCAAGGCACGATTTTGGAAGCGGCTGGAGTGCGACCCTGACCGGCCGGCGTGGATGGACCAGCTTCAACGGCGGAAATTTCCAGACGGACGCCTATGCGCTCGACCTCGCCAAGCTCGGCATTTTCGGCAACGACGACAAGCTCGGGTTCCGGATCGCACAGCCGCTTCGAGTCGAGCATGGCGGGTTCGCGATGATGCTGCCGACGTCGTATGATTATTCGACCCTTAGCGCGACGGATACGCTCAGCCGCATGTCGCTGACTCCGAGCGGCCGCGAGGTCGATGGCGAGCTTAGCTACGGCGAGACGCTGCTCGGCGGGAACGCCTGGTTCGGCGGCAACCTCTTCTACCGCCGCGATCCGGGCCACATCGCCAATTCGCGGGACGACGCGGGCGCCGCGGTTCGTTTCAGCCTGGCGTTCTAGCGTCGGCCGAGGCCTGCGGCAGAACTTCAAACCTCCGCCGCCCGTATCGTGACAACTAGCGCCGGTGGGGATTGCGATAGTCGACCATCGTCAGCGGCGCCTCGCAGCCGCCGATGTGCCTAAAGACGGCCATATAGGTCGTCGCCGGCGGAAGCTCGTCGAGATGGCGCGGTTTAAGCTTTCCTCCGCGCCGCGCCGCTTCATAAGCGGTGGGCGGCGGACAAGATTGCGGTGATGGCAAGTTCGGATTGATGACCGGCATCGATTTGGCCGGGCCCGGAATGAGAATCACTTGGGCACCGAGGCGGTCGCTGCGGCGCTTGCGGCGAGGATAAGGAGCAGCATGGGCACTCTCCCTTCGCGGCCCGAAATAGCACTTTGGAGCTAGACGGTGAAGCTTTCGCCGCAGCCGCAGGCGCCCTTTGCGTTCGGATTGACGAAGGTAAAGCCCGCGGCGAAATCGTCCTCGGTCCAGTCCATGGTGGACCCGATCAAATAAAGGACCGAGGCGCCGTCGACGTAGAAGGTGCCGCCGGGCGTTTCGATCTTCTCGTCGAACGGTTGTTCCTCGGTCACGTAATCGACCGAGTAGGCAAGGCCCGAACAGCCGCGGCGGGGCGTCGAGAGCTTGACGCCGATCGCACTTTCAGGGGCGCGGCTCATCAGCTCGGCGATTCGCTCTTCCGCGGCCGGGGTGAGGATGATGGCGGCCGGACGCGGGCGGAGTTTCGTTTCCTTGTTCACAGCATTCCCAATTCTAGACGCGCCTCGTCGCTCATTTTCGACGGGTCCCACGGCGGGTCCCAGACGAGGTTGACGACCGCGTCGCGGATGCCCGGCACCGAGAGAACGCGTAGCTCGACCTCGTTCGGAAGCGATTCCGCGACGGGGCAGTGCGGCGTCGTCAGTGTCATGGTGATCGTAGCGTCGCCATCTTCGGAGATATCGACGCCGTAGATGAGGCCGAGCTCGTAGATGTCGACGGGGATCTCGGGGTCGTAGATGGACTTCAGCACCTCGACGACGGAAGCCTGGAGGTCGCTTCCCGCGCCGCCCGTCGGCTCCTGTTCCTTCTCCCCCGAAAGAAATCCGGCGAGATAGTCGCGCTTGCGCTCGAAGTCTGGCGTCACTCGAGCGCGCGGCGGTGGGGCCACCGAATCGACCTCTTCGGTCTCGATCTTGCGTTCTTCGTTCACGCGAACACCCGTTTGACCTGCTCAATCCCGCGCACCAGCGCATCGATGTCGGAGCTGTCGCTATGCGCAGCGAAGCTCGCCCGCGCGGTCGCCTCGACACCGAGCCAGCGCATCAGCGGCTGCGCGCAATG
>Ga0068852_100002342_pt1 | contig 13038 bp, 9 predicted proteins | sample KBSCornC22_FD_66594 | JGI IMG/M metagenome (GOLD analysis project Ga0068852, IMG submission 66594) | Corn rhizosphere microbial communities from Kellogg Biological Station, Michigan, USA - KBS Corn C2-2 | ecosystem: Host-associated > Plants > Roots > Rhizosphere > Soil ... | reverse complement strand
TCGTCTTCTGGGGCGGGCATGGCGTGGTGGACGACTTCGATGCGTCGAGATACCTCTACGCCGAGGATGCGGTCGAGGGCAGCCCGTATTGCATCTCAGTGGCCGACCTCGTGAGCGCACTGCATGGCGAACGCTTCGAGCGCTTCGGCGAGCAGGTGCTGGTGATCGACACCTGTGCGAATGCCTTTTCCGACACCGGCGAGAAAGCCAAGGCGGCGCTCGGGCGCTTCACCGCCACGCGGCTGAGTGCCGACATCAAGCAGTTCCAGATGTATGCCGCCTCGGCCGGGCGGCTCGCGGCCAATGAATCGAGCCGCGAGACGGGCCTGTTTTCCGAGGCCTTGTTCAAGGCCTTCGCGGACGACAAGAACGAGGGCTGGCCGGATTTCGACGCCGCCTTCGACCGGGTGTGGAAAGAAGCCGAGGAGGGCCCGCTGTCGCAGCAGCAGCCTTACCTGGTGGATGCGTGGCCCGGCCGCGCGAGCCGCCAGCTGGGCAAGCCGCCGGGCAACTCGCCGGCGGTGCGCAGCCTGCTGGCCCTGATCGCCAAGACGATTGTTTCGCCCAAGCGGCTTCAATTGCTCTACCAGCGTTCGCTGCCGGACCCGATGCGCTCCATCGGGCGTGCGGCCATCCAGAAATGGCTGCGCGACCTGGACGACAAGCGGCCGCGCGACGAGAACCATCCGCCACCACTTGTCCAGTTCGCGGAGCGGCTCGGCCGCGATCTGCAGAACCCGGATTTCATCGCCTGGGTCGACGACCGGACGCGTGACAACCTGAACGCCCGCCAGGCCATGCGCGACGCGCTGGATGAAGAAGAGCGCGCCAAGCGCAAGCGCGCCACCTTGTTCATCGAAGGCAACATGGCGACGCGCACTGTCCGGTCGTGGATACACACGCCCGACACAGGCGTGTGCTCGCTGAAGGACCCGATCGACAACATCGACATTCGGCGTACATCGGAGTTCGCCGCCGCGATCGCAGGCTTGACGGCCGCGGCGGAAGCATTCGTGGCCGATCGCTACGAACTGATGGTGGGACTCATCCTGCCGGAGGTGCTGCTGATGGACGATCTCGCCTCCGTCGAAGTGCCGTTCGAGGACGAGGGCCTGCTCAATCCCCAGCCGCTGAACAACCGCTACCCCGTCACCTTGCACTGCCCCGTCCGCGCGCGTGCCAAGCAAGAATCGACCAGCAAGTTCGTCAATGCCTGGCGCAAGGTGCTCGACGTGCTCGGCCCGCGCATCGCCGGCAAGGGCACCGCCGACGTGCTGTGGCTGGAGCAGACGAGCAACGTCGTGGCCGTGGCGCGTGAGTTGCTGAAGGACGGCATCTGCATCGGGCTCGGGCATGTGCCACCGCTGGGCGATGCGGCCGCGAAGATGTCCTTGCCCAAGGAGATCCAGGCCTGCCTGACCGAGGGCGTGCCGTGCTTCTTCTGGCTGGCGCATCCGCCGGAGAAGGCGGCCGAGGCGAAGGCGGAGCTGTGCCGTGTGTTCGCCGGCCAGGAGGCGCGCGAGGCGCCCTTGTCCATTGGGCAGCTGCTGCGCGCGGCGTCACCGGGCGACCCGCTGTCGTCGGTGCGCATCGTGTGGGACGAGCCCTGCCATCTGCCGCCGAACCAGGCTTTCGAGAACCCCGTGCAGGCACCAGGAGGAAGCTGAGATGAGCAAGAACAGCGGTGACACCACCACCAGCGGCGCCAGCAAGGACGACTGGCTGATCTACCGCGGCGACAACCAGCAGCACGAATGGAAGGTGCCGCCGCCGCCGTCCTGGCGCCCGCGCCGCGCGAGCGTGGCCGATGCGCGCGAAGGCGACGGCGTGCGGGAGAAGCTGTCGGAGAACACCATCGCCAAGGGCAAGACCTACCAGGTCGATGCGCGGCTGGACGACGTCATCCGCCGCATGGTGAATGCCGCCTTGCACCTGCGCCGGCCGCTGCTCGTGACCGGCGGGCCAGGCACCGGCAAGTCGTCGCTCATCGATTCGGTGGCCTATGAGCTCGACCTGGGCGAGCCCTTGCGCTGGTCGGTGACGTCGCGCAGCACGCTGCGCGACGCGCTGTACAGCTACGACGCCATCGGCCGCGCGCAGGGCAAGGAAGCGGTGACCGGCGCCGACAAGAACCTGGACGTGGGCGACTTCATCGAGCTCGGGCCGCTGGGCACGGCCATGCTGCCGGCGCTCAAGCCGCGCGCCTTGCTCATCGACGAGATCGACAAGGCCGACATCGACCTGCCCAACGACCTGCTCAACGTGATCGAGGAGGGGCGCTATCACATCCCCGAGCTGAGCCGCTTGAAGAAGAAGGAGATGTGGGTGCGCGGCTTCGGCGGCGAGGAAACCATCCGCATCATCGACGGCAAGGTCGAGAGCTACGAGTTCCCGCTGGTGGTGATGACGAGCAACGGCGAGCGCGACTTTCCGGCGCCGTTCCTCAGGCGCTGCCTGCGCATGACCATGCCCGACCCCTGCGACAACGCCGACCGATTGAAGTCCATCGTGCAGGCGCATCTGGGCGAGGCGAAGGTGACGCAGGCGGCCGACCTCATCACGAGCTTCGTGTCGCGCGCCAAGGAAGGGCAGGTGCTGGCCACCGACCAGCTGCTCAATGCCATCCAGCTCGTGATGGGGGCGTATTCGATGAGCGACGCGGACCGCGACAGCATGCTCAAGAGCCTGACGACGGAGCTCGGCAGGAAGGCCTGATGGAATACGCCGACGTCGGTGGCGAGGGCGGCTGGACGGCCGCTGGGCAGTCCAGCGAGGACGGCTTGACGCTGTTCAAGCTCGCCAGCGGCATTCGTGCGGCGGGGCTTGCGATCTCCGCGGAGGAAATTGCAGACATCCTCTGGCTGAGCGAGCGCCTGCCGCTGGCGATGCCCGACCGTGACCAGCCCGCGCCCAAGCCGATCGGCGACACCTCGGGCAGCAAGGCAGACACCGGCGGCCAGCGAGGCGAGCGCGAGGACACGGCGCCCGACGATGTCCAGACGCTTGGCAAGCAAGACAGCGCCGCCAAGACCGGCCCAGCTGCCGGCATCTTCACGCCGCAGATGGCCGGCACCATCAACGCATCGACCCTGCGCGTGCCCGGCGTGGCCGCCACCGACCACCCCGAGGACATGCGCCGTGCCTTGCAGCCCTTCGCGCGGCGCGTGCCGTCGCGCTGGCACCGCGTGCTCGACGAGGACGAGACGGCGTCGTTCGCCGCGGAGACCGGCGTGTGGAGCCCCGTGTACCGGCCGGTGCGCGAGCGCTGGTTCGAGCTGAGCGTGGTGGTGGAATCTTCCGCGTCCATGGACTTGTGGGACGAGGCGCTGGATGAATTCATGCGGGCGCTTCGCAACCAGGGGGGCTTTCGCTGCGTTGCCGCGTACCGGCTCGACGACGTCGATGGCCGCACGGTGGTCACCGCCGATGGCCGTCGGCGCCACCCCGTGTCGCACCTGCTGTGCGGCCAGCGGCCGCACCTCATGCTGCTCGCCAGCGACGCGACCTCCGCGCAATGGCGCAACGGCGCGGCGCATGCGTTCTTGCGGCAGGTCGGCCGTGCGGCGTCGGTGAGCGTGCTGCAGCCGCTGCCGCGACGGTCGTGGCGGCACACCGTGCTGGGCGAGCCGGAGCTGTCCTTCTTCGCAGAACGTGCCGGCGATGCGAACGCCCGCATGAAGGCCTTGCTGCCCTGGTGGCTCGATGAGTCGGACCTGCACGCCAGCGTGCGCGTGCCGGTGGTGGGCATGGACGCGGCGAGCATCGGCGATTGGGCTCGCACGATGACGGCCCGCGGCGGCGCGGCGGTGCCGGGTGTGCTGCTTGGCCCGCCGGCCAAGCCCGAGCCCGGCGCGCCGCCACGCCAGACGCCGGCGCAGCCCACGCCTGCCGAGCGGCTGGCCCGCTACCGCGGCATGGTGTCGCGCGCAGCCTATGAACTCGCGGTGTTCCTGTCGGTTCCTGATCCGCTCACCGTCCCCGTCATGCGCCTGGTGCAGCGGACGATGCTGCCCACCACCGGCACGGCGGAGCTGGCGGAGTTCTTCGTGGGCGGGTTGATGCAGCGCGTGGATGGCGCTGAAGACGCGAAGGACTCGAGGGATGAGAAGGACACCCAGGCCGCGGCCGCCGGGGCCGCCGGGGCTGCGAAGGGCGAGCCTTGCTACCGCCTGATCGACGGCGTGCGCGATGAACTCACCCGTTCACTGCGCTACAGCGAGGAAGGCGCGATCAACTACCAGCTGCGCTCGGTGGGCCGCTACCTGCTGAAAGAGGGCCGCGAGGACAGCAGCTTCAACGCGGTCTTCCCATCGCCGACGGGGCGGCATCGCATCACCGAATGGAGCTTGCCGTTTGCGAGTGTGTCGAGGGAGGTGTTGACCGCGAAGGTGGCGCCTTCCACGGCGCAGTCCGCCGTGCCGCAGCCTGAGCCTCCACCCGACGCCATCGTCGCATCGAATGCGTTGCTGTACATCCGGTACGAAGCGGACCAAGGTGTGCTCACCTACAACTTGCACGATGGCGGCCCGCGTGACACGTGGCGCATGCCGCTTCCCATCGAGCGAATCGCCGACATCGGCCGCAGCGCCGCCTCGGACCCGGATCAGTTGCAGTACTACGGCGACCGCCTCGCGCCCCTGGAGCTGGCCGAGGAACTGCATGGCGTCACCGGCACGGTCGGCTTGCTCGTGGATGCGCAACTGCAGTCCGTGCCGTGGGAGCTGCTGCTGTGGACGCGCCACGAGCGCAGGCGCGAGTTGCTGTCGTTGTCGAAGCCGGTGATGCGGCTGCCGCGTGCGATGTCGCCGCTGCCATGGCGCGGCGAGCATCCAGTCATGTGGGTGGTCGGCGACCCCTATGGCGGCCAGGCGCCGCTGCCCGGGGCGCAGCGCGAGGCGACCGAAGTGGCTGAGACATTGGGTGCACGGCTGCCTGGGCACCAATTGCGAACCGACATCCGCGGCAGCTCGGGCGACTTGCGGCAGCAGCTTCGGCGCGACCCGTTCAAGCTGTTGTTCGTTTCCGGGCACGGCGTGCGCCGCATGGGGCCCAGTGGTGGGCAGGTGGCCGGCATTCAATTCGGGCAGAACGACCTGCTCACGGTCGATGACGTCCTATTTCATGAATCGCCGCCGGAACTGGTCTTCCTTGCGTGCAACTACATGGCCGACATGGCGATGGAGCTGCTGTCCGCCGGCGTGTCGGTGGTGATCGCGGCTTATGACGTGGTGGATGAGCATTCGGCCTTTCCTTCGCAATTCTTCAATGCGCTGACGAGCGGGAGCACAGTGGCGCAGGCCTTGCTCGAGGCGCGCCTGACTTGTTTCACCGCGCGCGCCAGCGACCATGACCTGCGCTGGGCGCAGTACGCATGCTTCGGGAATCCGGCGTACGTCCTTGCGGATGATCCGGCCGGTGCAGCCGCCGCGCAGTCATCTGCGGCAGATGGAGCCGCAGACCCGGCAAGCGCCGATCCGCCTGTCCAAGCGCAGACAGACCTCGATCGCGAGGCACAGACGCTGCTTGCTGCATGCAGCGCCGTGCCCAACCACCACATGCCTTCCGGCGTCCACACGGCGGTCTGGTTCGGCAGCGACATGGCGCTCACGATCGCGTCGCGGACGCAGGGTGACCGCTACCACTGGGACGAGGCGGATTCGACGAGCCTGCCTTTCAGCGTGAGCGACGTGTGGGGGCATCTGCTCGGCCTGGCTGATGATCTTGGAGGCATGGAGCGACTCATCAACGACGAATCGCTCGCGCGCATCGCCAACCGCGAGTTCGCGCTGTCGCATCAGCCGCAACTGCTGCTGATGATGGACAACGAGGGCTCGCACTCTCCTCGTCGTGTCATGCCCCTGGCCGGCGATGACGAGGTGACGGGTCGGGTGCAGGCGCGGGTGCTGTACTTCGTCGGTGAGCAGGGCATGAGCTTCGATGTGGATGCGGTGGCCCATCGCGACGAAGGCACGCTGCAAGTCACGCCGCGCGACAGCACGCAAGCCTGGCCGCTGCCGCCGGAGGCCCACGGCGCAGCGCTGGTTGCGGACGGACGATGCATTGGCATGCTGGTGTACACGCGCATCGGCGACGGGCATGCCTTGGCGAAGGATGCACGCACGCTGCGCGCCGCCTTGCGGGCGGCGTGGCGAATGCGGCTGCAGGCCGGGCTGGAGACGCATCGCGCCTGGGTCGACAGCAAGGGTCGATCCGGTCAGTGCTTGTCGCTCGCCGGCGCGGACTTGAGCGGCTGCGTCCTGCACGATGCCGATCTGCGCGAGGCAGAGTTGCCGGCCGTGCGCTGGACTGGAAGTGTGCTCGACGGCGTGCGCTTCGATCGCGCGCGCATGCCGCGCTCACGCCTGGAGCAGGCGTCCGCCATCAAGGCCACCTTCATCGACGCGGACCTCTCGTCGTCGAGCTTGCGCGGAGCCAGGCTCGACGGCAGCGTCTTCGAGCGGGCACGCTTGCGCTCGACCGACTTCGTGGGCGCATCCATCGCAGCCTGTCGATGGGCCGACGCAGACTTCACGGATGCGAAGTTCGATCGATCGCATGTGAGCGATGCGGCCCTGCGCAAAGCCTTGGGCCTCGGCCAGGACGAATTCATTCGACGGATGACGGACGGCCCGCCGGACGATGCGGTCACACCCATCACCGTCATCGCCGCGCGCGACTTTTCGCGGCCCAAGTACCAATCGGTTCGCGAGGGGCGGCTGCGCTTTGTCGCAGCCGGTGATTCGTGGTTCGCGGCCGGTTCGGGCACGAGCCTGCTGCATGCCATGGCTTTCTCCGGGCCCACGGTGGCGCTCGATTCCACGCTGCCGTGGTCCCAGCCCGCCGTGGACGCGCCTCGGCCGTCGAACATGGAGCTGTTCGAACTGCTCGGCCCGTCGTGGAGCGCGACCGCAGTCGACTTCGACGCCGTGCTGTTGTCCGCAGGCGGCGACGACCTCATCGAAGCCGCGAGCGTGCGGCCCACGCTGTCGAACGGCGAGCCCACGCCGCGCGAGCAACGGCTGCTGCTGCGGCGCGACGAGTGGAAGGAGGACGCGGGTGGTGGCTACCGCTACATCAGCGAGCAAGGCGTGAGCGCCCTCGAAGTGTTCCTCCAGGCCCACTTCGAACACATCGTGCGCATCCGCGACCAAGGGCCGATGCGCGGCAGGCCCATCTTCGTCCATGGCTACGCCGACCCGGTGCCCCGCCCCGCGCGCACGCCTGACGGGCGCGGGCCGTGGTTGCAGCCTGCGATGTCGGCCTATGGCATTCCGATCGAGGACCACCTCATCACTGCGCAAACGCTGATGTTCTGCCTGCGAGGGCTGCTGCATGGCATCTGCAGCGATTCGCGGCGCTTCCCCAACGTGCACTTCTTCGACAGCTCACGCGTGCCGCTCGAGCGCGCGGGCGCCAACCAAGCGGGCGACGATGGCGACTGGGCCAGCGAGTTCCATCCGAACGCGCACGGCTACGCCAAGCTGGCGCGCGCCTGGAGCGAATTCATCGAATCCGTGATGCGCCCGAGACAGAGCGCTGCGTGAGGCGAGGAGCTGGCCGCTGAGGACCGGCCCTACAACGGCATCGGTGCCGTGTTGCGTCGCCGCTTGCGGCTCGGCTCCGGCTTCAACAAGCTGCGCACCCGCGTGCGCTTGGCCACCGCCGGCGGCAGTGGCGTGGCCGAGGTCGCTTCTGCCAGCTCGGACTCCGACACCGCGCCTTGCTCGCTCGGCGTGAAGCTCGCCTCTTCCTCGAGGCTGTAGCGCGGCGGCCAGTTGCGGATGCTCGAGCGCCGCAGCAAGGCCACGCCGGTCGCGCTGAAGCTGCGCTCCAGCACGTGCGTGACGAGGTGGCGGTTGACCTTCTCGGTGATGATGAGCGTGGAGCAGCGCGTGCCGTAGCCGCCGTCGGGCGTGCGGATGAAGGCGGACGACAGGCGGCGTTCCACTTCGAGCGGCACGCCGGTCTCGGGCAGCTGGTCGTCGCTCGCCTCGCTGCGATCGGCGAGCGCCGCGAAGAGCTGCACCGACAGCGTGTCCACCGACGAAGACGAATCCATCGCCTGCTGCAGCCGCGACTTCAGCGTCTCCACCTTGGGCCAGGGCGTGTCCAGCGACGCATTCGACAGGCCATGCACGCCGCGGTCCAGGCGCAGCGGGAAGTTGCCGTTGTTCGATGCGTAGAAGCATTCGCCCTGGCGGAAGTCGAAGGCGACGAGGTTGAAGCCGTTGTAGCCCGAGAGCGCCGTGCGCATCCAGAAGCGGTCGGTGCGCTCGCGGCCTGAGAGCCAGTCGAGCACGATGCGCCCGCGCGAGGGCGCGTCGGCGTCCATGCGCTTGGGGTCGCGGATGTTGGTGACGAGCGCGAGCCGGCCTTCGGCGGTGAGGCCCATCCAGGTGCCGCCGGATTCGAGGTCGCGGCCGCCGAGGATGGCGGGGCCGCCGGACTCGGGCGTCCACCACGACAGGCGGGCCGCGGCGCGGCGGAAATACTCGTCGCGGTTCGCCGCGATCACCAGCGGGAAGCGGCGGTTGTGGTCGATGGCGAGTGCTACGAGGCACATGGAACGAAGACCTCGGTGTGGCGGGTGCCGACGACGAAGGGCACAAGCACCGAGGCGGCTTCTTCGATCTCGGCCTGCAGTTCGGGCGTCACGCCCGTGCCATCGAACGAATAGGTTTCCATCCAGGTCTGCTGCGTCGGTGTGTCGTGGGTCGGCGAACGGCCAGGTTCGTCAGGGCGGCGCCACAAGCGCGCCGCAAGTTGCGGATGTCTGTCACGCAAGCCTTGCTGCATGGCCTGCGCGGCTTGCAGTGCGGAGGCCGCACTGCCTGCGTCGATTCGATAGTAGATGAACAGCTCGCGCACGACCGGGCCGTTTTGGTGAACTCTTGCCTGCCGAGGGCGGTTTCGAGCGGACCGGGCGCGTCAGGCCGGCTGGTCGGCGGCGTCGACCGGCACGGCGTAGGGCAGTTCGCGGCGGTGCAACACGGCGCCATCGGGCGAACCGATGTGCAGCGTGCCCTGCGTGAGCGACGCGAGCTTCACTTCGACGAGGACGCTCGCGCCCTGGCCGTCAGGCCGCGGCGCCGCCGTGGCGATGAGGCCCGCCGGCTGGCCAGGGTCGGCGCTGTGGAACACCTCCTGCCCGGCGGCCGCTTGCGCATCCACGTCGAAGAGGAAGGTGCGGCGCTTGATGGTGCCGCGGTACTGCGAGCGCGCCACGATTTCCTGGCCCGGGTAGCAACCCTTCTGGAAGTTCACGCCGCCCACCAGCTCGAAGTTGAGCATCTGCGGCACGAACTGTTCGACGGTGGACGCTTCGATGGTGGGCACGCCGCTTTGCACGTCCAGCCACTGCCAGGCCGACAGCGAAAGGTTGGTGGGCTGATCAAATGAAGGCGATGCGACCAGCGCGCGCACGACGCCGGCCGCATCGGGCAGGCGGATGACCTGCGTGGCGCCGTCGTCGCGCTTGCCCCAGGCGGGCAGGCCGGCCACGAGCGCATCGTCGCCAGCGACGCCGTACAAGGGCAGCTCGGCGCTCGCGTCGCTCAGCTTGCACTTGGCGCGCAGCACGAACATCGACAGACGCTTGAGCGTGGCAGGCAGCACGCTCGCGTGGCAGGCGAGGAGGATTTCTTCCGGCCCCGACTTCCAGGCGATGAAGCTGGCCAGCAGCCGGCCCTTGGCGGTGCAATAGCCCGCCAGCCGTGCCTGCGTGGCACCGAGCGAGGCGAAATCGTTGGTCAGCTGGCTGTGCAGGAAAGTCGCGGCATCGGCGCCCGACGCGCGGATGACGCCCCAGTGCGAAAGGCGGACCGCTCCACGGAGGGGCGGCACCGCCGGGCTGGTGGAAGACGAGGGGTTGCTCATGCGGCGATTATCATTCCCGCCCACCTCACGTTGCCCTCGCAGGGTTGTCCCCGTCGATGAAGTTCGTGCGCTTCCTGTTCGTGCTTGTCGTGCTTGCCGCGCTCGGTGCTGCGGGCGCCGCCTACCTGTGGGTCAACAAGCCGCTGGAGCTCGCCTCCGACTCCGTGGAAGTTGACGTGGAGCAGGGCACCTCGCCGCGCGCCATCGCGCAAGCCTGGGTCGATGCCGGCGTGCAGGCGCCGCCGGTGCTGCTGTACGAATACTTCCGCTGGTCGGGCCAGGCCAAGAAGATCCGCGCCGGCAGCTACGAGATCAGCCGCAACACCACGCCCGCGCAACTGCTGAACAAGATGGTGCAGGGGGACGTCACCTCGGCCATCGTGCGCATCATCGACGGCTGGACCTTCAAGCAGGTGCGCGCCGAGCTTGCCAAGGCCGACAGCCTCAAGCCCACCACCGCGAAGATGAGCGACCTGGAAATCATGGCCGCGCTCGGCCAGCCGGCGCTCGCGCCCGAAGGCCGCTTCTACCCGGACACCTACGCCTACAGCAAGGGCAGCAGCGACATCGCCGTGCTCAAGCGCGCCTTTCGCGCGATGCAAAAGCGGTTGGATGCCGCCTGGGCGCAGCGTGCAGCCGACACGCCGCTCAAGTCGGCCGACGAGGCGCTGATCCTCGCGTCCATCGTCGAGAAGGAAACCGGCATCGCCACCGACCGCGGCAAGGTGGCCGGCGTGTTCGTGAACCGCCTGCGAATCAACATGCCGCTGCAGACCGACCCGACCGTGATCTACGGCCTGGGCGACCAGTTCGACGGCAACCTGCACAAGAAAGACCTGCTCGCTGACGGGCCCTACAACACCTACACCCGCACCGGCCTGCCGCCCACGCCCATCGCCATGCCGGGCAAGGCATCGCTGCTCGCGGCGGTGAAGCCCGAGCAGACCAAGGCGCTTTACTTTGTGTCGCGCGGCGACGGCAGCAGCGTGTTCAGCGACAACCTGGCGGCGCACAACAAGGCCGTCAACCAGTACCAGAGAGGCAAGCCGTGATGCCGGCGCGCTTCATCAGCTTCGAGGGCATCGACGGCGCGGGGAAGTCCACGCACATCGACGCGGTGGCGCAGCGCCTGCGCGATGCCGGTGCCACGGTGCTGTGCACGCGCGAGCCGGGCGGCACCGAGCTGGCCGAGAAGCTGCGCGAGCTGGTGCTTCATTCGCCGATGGATGCGCTGACCGAAGCGCTGCTGGTGTTCGCCGCCCGGCGCGACCACCTGCAACAGGTGATCGTGCCGGCGCTCGCGCGCGGCGACACCGTGCTGTGCGACCGCTTCACCGACGCGACCTTCGCCTACCAGGGCGCCGGCCGCGGCTTCGACCCCGGGGTGCTCGGACAGCTCGAGCAGTGGGTGCATGGGAACCTGCAGCCCGACCTCACCATCTGGTTCGACCTTCCCGCCGCGATGGCCGCGCAGCGCCGCGCCGCCGCGCGCGAGCCCGACCGCTTCGAGCAGCAGGCGCTGGAGTTCTTCGAGCGGGTGCGCAGCGGCTACGAAGCGCGCGCCAAGGCCGCGCCGCAGCGCATCGTGCGCATCGATGCGTCGGTGTCGAAAGAGCAGGTGGCCGCGCAGATCAGCGCCGCGCTGGAGAGCCGGCAGTGGTAGGCGCCGACGGGCTGCTTCCCCTGCCTTGGCTCGAAGCGCCGCTCACGCACGCGCTGGCCACCCAGCGCGCGCACGCCTTGCTCATCCACGGCCCGCAGGGCGTGGGCCAGTGGGATCTGACGCTCACGCTCGCCCAGGCCTGGCTGTGCGAAGCCACCGATGCATCGGTCCGCAAGCCCTGCGGCACTTGCGCCAGCTGCAAGCTCGTGCAGGCGCATTCGCACCCCGACTTGCTGGTGCTGCTGCCCGAGGCCTTGCGCGAGCCGCTGGGCTGGGGCTCGGACGACGAGGGGGGTGCGGACGACAAGGCTGGCAAGCGCAAGCCGAGCAAGGAAATCCGTGTCGACGAGATCCGCCAGGCCATCGCCTTTGCGCAGACCACCTCGGCGCGCGGCCGGGGCAAGGTGGTGGTCATCCACCCGGCCGAGCGCATGAACGGCGTCTCGGCCAATGCCCTCTTGAAGACACTGGAAGAGCCGCCCGGCGATGCGCGCCTGCTGCTGAGCTGTTCGGCGCCCGATGCGCTGCTGCCCACCATCCGAAGCCGCTGCCAGGCGGTGGCGCTGTCGTTGCCCGACACGGCGCTTGCCGTGAAGTGGTTGGCAGGCCAATCGATCGACCAGCCCGAGGTGCTGCTCGCGGCCACCGGTGGCCAGCCGCAGGACGTGCTGGATTGGGTGCAGGAGGGCATCGACGCCCGGCTGTGGCTGGGCCTGCCCAAGCAGCTGGCGCGCGGCGACGTGGGCAACCTCGCGAGCTGGCCGCTGCCGCGCGTGGTGGACATGCTGCAAAAGCTCTGCCACGACGCGATGCGCCTGGCCGCGGGTGGGGAACCACGCTACTTTCCGGCCGCGTCCTTGAACACGGCGGCCGCCTTGCCTACGCTCACCGCGTGGTCGCGCGAACTGGGTCGGATTGCACGGCAGGCCGAACACCCGTGGAACGCCGGCTTGTTGGTGGAATCTCTCACGCAACAGGCTCGCACGGCGCTCGCTCCTCGCCCTTGATGCCGCTTTGCAGCAACACCATTCGCTACACTGGCCCGCCATGAACGACCCCATCCCACGCAACGTCCTGCCGTCCGCACCCGCGGCCTCCGCGGCACGGCCGAGCGTGATCCAGCTGGTCTTTCGCGAGAAGGGCGCGCTGTACGCCGCCTACATCCCGCTGTTCACCGAAGGCGGCCTGTTCGTGCCCACCACGCGCGAGTACCGGCTGGGCGAAGACATCTACCTGCTGCTGTCGCTGCCCGATGACCCGCAGCGCTACCCGGTGGCAGGCAAGGTGGCCTGGATCACCCCGGCCAACGCTTCGGCCGGCCGCACCCAGGGCGTGGGCGTGCGTTTTCCGAACGACGACAAGACACGCATCCTGAAGCTGAAGATCGAGGAATTCCTCGGCACGTCGATCTCGTCGACCAAGCCCACGCAGACGATCTAGGCACCGCGGCGAGGAGTGGCGCGTCATGCGTCTACCATCGCCCGATGTACGTCGACTCC
>Ga0068852_100002338_pt1 | contig 13045 bp, 13 predicted proteins | sample KBSCornC22_FD_66594 | JGI IMG/M metagenome (GOLD analysis project Ga0068852, IMG submission 66594) | Corn rhizosphere microbial communities from Kellogg Biological Station, Michigan, USA - KBS Corn C2-2 | ecosystem: Host-associated > Plants > Roots > Rhizosphere > Soil ... | reverse complement strand
CGCACGACGAGGCTTGTACCCCTGCGTTGAGACGTACCGAACGACGCGGCTGGACGGCTCAGCCACTCTGCTCCTCCTTCCGGTTCCTGCACCTTCTCCGAGCGGGTGCGCGACGGTTGGGCCGGGGAACTATAGTCGCGAGCTCCGATGGCCTGCACGCTCGCGGTTCTGTCACAGAAGGGGGGCACCGGCAAGACGACGACGGTGCGCACGCTGGCCGATGTCTTCACGCGCGTGGGACTACATGTACTCACCGTGGACCTCGACCCGCAGGGCAACCTCTCGGACTACTTCGACGTGCCGCCGGACGCCTCGCCCACGATGGCGGACGTGCTCGCCGGGCAGGCCAAGGCGTCCGAGGCGATCTATGAGGACACGATCCTGCCGGCCAACCTCGGGCTCGCCGAGTCGGAGCTCGTGCTGAGCGGGAAGATGGGCCGCGAGATGACGCTGCGGCGCGCCTTGAAGGACGTCAAGCGCCGCTACGACGTGGTGCTGGTGGACTGCCCGCCGTCGCTCGGCCTGCTCACGGTCAACGCCGTGGTGGCCGCCGACTACGCACTGCTCTCCACGGAAGCCCAGTACTTCTCGCTGCAGGGAGTGGAGCAGGCGCTCGAGGTGATCGAGCTGGCGAAGGACAGCCTGCACCCCGAGCTCGAATGGCTCGGAGTGGTGCTGAACATCGCCGATCTGCGCACGATCCACTCGCGCGAGGCACTGCAGTCGCTGCGCGACCGCTTTGACGACAAGGTCTTCGACACCGCCATCCGCGCCTCCATCCGCTACGCGGAGTCGGCCGAGCGCGGCGTGTCGATCCTCGACTACCGGCCGGAGCTGGGCGCCGACTACGTGGCACTGGCCGCCGAGGTGCTCCAGCGGCTGGGGTTCCAGGCCGAAGGCGAGCGCGCCGGAGCGCTCGCCCGCGAGCTTGCGCCGGTGGCGCCACCGGCCTAGCGGTAGTCTGTCGCGGCTGTCTGGCCAGCCGACCAGTGTCCACGCGCGACCTCACAGACCTCCTCTTCCGTCCCGCCAGCGAGCTTGGTGCGCTCGTTCGCTCAGGCGAGGTGACCGCCCGCGAGCTGGTGGAGGCGTCGCTCGCGCGCATCGACGAGGTGGACGAGCGGGTGAACGCGTTCACGCTCGTGGATCGCGAAGGCGCGCTGGCCACGGCCGACGGGATCTCCGCCGGCGACAAGCGCCCGTTCGCCGGTGTGCCGGTGGCGATCAAGGACCTGGCCACCCCGGTCGCCGGGATGGTGATGTCGCAGGGCATGGAGCTGTTCGGCGACTACACGCCGGATTACGACGCATACGTGGTGCGGCGGCTGCGCGAAGCGGGCTTTGTGATCATGGGCAAGACGAGCTCGCCGGAGCTCGGCATCGTGCCGGTCACCGAGCCGCGGCGCTACGGGCCCACGCGCAACCCGTGGAACCTCGACCGCACGCCCGGCGGCTCTTCCGGAGGCTCGGGCGCGGCGGTGGCCGGCGGCATGGTGCCGATCGCCCACGGCAGCGACGGCGGTGGCTCGATCCGCATTCCGGCGGCGTGCTGCGGGCTGGTTGGCCTGAAGCCCAGCCGCGGGCGCATCTCGCGCGGGCCCGACCTGGGCGATGCGATCCTCTCGACCGACGGCATGCTCACGCGCACGGTCGAGGACTGCGCGCGCACGCTTGACGTGCTGGCCGGCTACGAGCCGGGCGACGCAACCTGGGCGCCGCCGCCGGACGAGCCGTTCGCGAACGCGGTGGGGCGCGACCCGGGCAAGCTGCGCTTCGGGCTGATCACCAAGCCGCCGATCAAGGCCGAGATCGATCCGGTCTGCCTGCAGGCGGTGCGCGACGCCGCGGAGCTGCTCACCGGGCTCGGTCACGAGGTGACCGAGGTGGACCCGCCCTGGGGCCGCGAGAACGACACCCACATGCTCGCGCTCTTCACGGTCCTGTACGCGGCCAACATCGGCCTGGGCGTTGCCTTCGGCGGCATGGTGACCGGGCAGGAGCCGAAGCCGGAGCAGATGGAACGGCTCACGTGGGAGATGTTCCAGCGGGGGCTCGGCCAGAGCTCGATCGAATACATGGCCGCGCTGGCGCAGTTGCAGAGGTACACGCGCGAGCTGATCGACTTCGCCTCCGGGTTCGACATGCTGATGACGCCGGCGCTCGCGCAGCGCCCGCTCGAGGTCGGCGACATCAAGACCGATGGCGACGACCCGCTCGGCGAGTTCGCGCGCACGGGGCGGTTCACGCCGTTCACCGCGGTGTTCAACGTCACGGGCCAGCCCGCGATCTCACTGCCGCTCTTCCACGGCGAGGATGGTCTGCCGGTGGCCGTGCAGTTCGCCGGCCAGCCTGTCGGCGAGGCGGCATTGCTCAGTCTGGCCAGTCAGCTCGAGGCCGAGACCGGCTGGGCCGGGCGGCGGCCCGAGCTCTAGGCCGGCCGGCGGCGGGCTACACCGCGGGTCCCGCGAACGGCCCGAGGGACCGCTGCGGCGCGGTCCTCAGCGGGCGGAGGCGCTCGCGCGCGAGCTCACGCTCGACCAGGGCGGGCACCACGTGCTGCACCGGGCAGTCCGTGAGGCGGGTCACGCGATGTGGCAGGTCGTATTCCAGCCAGCGTGACGCCTCGCCTTCGAGGGTGGACACGACCACCTCGTCGAACTCGCCGGGCTTCCATATGTCCGCCACGGCGACGATCGGGTCCGGGTCGCCGACCATCCCGGTGACCTCGAGCCCGGCGTCTTTCAGCCGTTGCAGGCCCTGCTCGAGTTGCGAGCGGGCGATCTCCAGTCCGTGCGGCCTGTCGGGGCCGCGGCCGCTCGCCGGAACGAGCAGCGTGAACGTGGCGTGTGCCGCGTCCGGTCGATCAGAGAGAGCCTTCGCGAGGCCCTCCGAGTCGGCAGTCCGGTTGGCCACCACCAGGACGCGTGTCCTGTAAGCCATAGGACCTCCTATCGCCGGGAGAGAGTTGTCACTTCAAAATTACCCCTCCGGCGCTGTTGGCCTTCTTACCTCGTGGTGAGACTGCTCTTAGAGTGGCGAGCCGTGTTTCGCCGCTCCCCCCACGACCGCGAGATCTTCAGGCTGGCCCTGCCGGCGCTCGGCGCGCTGGCAGCGGAGCCGCTCTACATCCTGGTCGACACCGCGATCGTCGGTCACCTGGGCACACCGCAGCTGGCGGCGCTGGCGCTGGCCGGCACCTTGCTCACGGGCACGTTCACGATTTTCAACTTCCTCACCTACGGGACCACGGCCCAGGTGGCCCGCTACCACGGCGCCGGGCGCGAGGACGTTGCGGGCTCGATGGCCGCGCAGGGCTTCTGGCTGGCCACGGCGATCGGGACGTTGCTGTTCGTGCTCGGACTGGCGCTGGCGGTGCCGGCCGTGCACGCCCTCGGCGGCTCGCACCACACCGGCAGCCTCGCCGTCCTGTACCTGCGGATCGGCGCGCTGGGACTGCCGTTCGCGCTGATCGCACTGGCGGGCCAGGGCTACCTGCGCGGCCTCTCGGACCTGCGCACGCCGCTCGTGATCGTGGTGATCGCGAACCTGGTGAACGTCGTGCTCGAGCTGCTGTTCGTGTACGGCTTCCACTGGGGCCTCGCCGGCTCGGCGTGGGGAACCGTCATCGCGCAGGCCGGGATGGGCATCGCGTTCACGATCGAGCTGATGCGCGCGCCCGCCACCACGCGGCGCCCCCGCCTCGACCTGATGCGCCCGCTCGCGCGCGTGGGCAGCGACATCTTCGTCCGGACGGCCTCGCTCTACCTCTCGTTCCTGGTGGCGAGCGCGGTACTGGCACGCATCGGCTCGGCCTCGCTCGCCGCTCACCAGATCGCGTTCCAGCTATGGGCGTTCATCGCGCTGATCCTCGACTCGGTCGCCATCGCCGGGCAGGTGATGGTCGGGCGCATGCTCGGAGCCGACCGCCCGGACGACGCGTGGGACGCCTCGGTGCGGATGCTCTGGTGGTCGGTGCTCGTGGGCGTGCTGTTCGCGCTCCTCATGCTGGCGCTCACCGAGGTGCTCCCGCGCGCCTTCACGAGCGATCCGCGCGTGATCAACCGGGTGCACGCGATCTGGCCGATCTTCGCCCTCATGCAGCCGGTCAACGCGATCGCGTTCGCGCTCGACGGCATCCTCATCGGCGCGAGCGACACGCGTTTCCTCAAGTGGTCGATGGTGTTCTCGGCGCTGGCGGTGTTTGCGCCCATCGCGCTGCTCTCGCTGTCCTTCGACTGGGGAATCATCGGCGTGTGGTGCGGCCTGCTCGGCCTGATCGTCGCGCGCGTGGTCACGTGCGGCGCGCGCTTCGCCGGACGGCGCTGGGCAGTCGTGGGAGTGCCTGGTTAGACGGTTTGTCGCACGCCCCAAGCCACGGCGCCGGCTCGGCTACTTGAGCGGCTTGCGCATGAACACGCGCGCCAGCTCGCCCTCCACCCGGCGCTCGTACTCCACGTATCCGATGCGCGCGTAAAGCGCCTGGTTCTCGGTCATCTTCTCGTGGGTGAACAGATAGATCGAGTCGAACCCGGCGCCGCGCGCCTTCGTCTCGGCCAGCTCGAGCAGTGCCCGGCCGAGCCCCTTGCCCTGCTGCGACGGATGCACCGCCACGTTCTCGACCACGAAGCCCTCGTCGGTCGGGCCCACGATCAGCAGCCCGACGATGGCGCCGCCTGACTCGGCCACGGTCGCGTCCCAGTCGCGGATCATCTCCGCGTAGTCCCACGTCATCGGGCCGGGCTTGCGCCCGATGCGCGCGACGTAGTGTCCGTACGCGTCGTTCACGAGCGCGGCCACTTCGTCCGCATCCGCGGGAGTGGCGGGCCGGAGGGCGGTCACCCGCCGACGGTACCGCGCCGCTAGACCTTGGCGCGGCCTCGCCGCCCGGCGGAGGCGCTCTTGTTCGCCGCCTTCTGACTGCTGCTGAATGGCTTTTGCAGCCAGCGTCCAAGCGGCCCCGGAGCGTGCGAGGCGCCTCGCTGTCCGCCGCCCAGCACGCGGTTGACTCCCCTTTGGGGATGGCGCGACAGCCGCGGCGCGAGGAAGCCCAGGATCAGCAACACGATGCAAATTGCGACGACGCCTGCGATCAACATGGCTCAGACATACCCGAGCCATGCCCGGCGATGCGCAGATTGGCGCGCCGACAGGCGCCCTGCTCAGTGCCGGCGCAGTATCCGGAAGCTGTGACGCGCGGGCCTGCCCACGTTGCCCGCCGCGTCGCGCGGGGTGGCCACGAGGCGGTAACGGCCGGGGCTCAGCTTGTGGCGGCGCAGGCGGCCACGGAACTTCAAGTGGTTCGCGCCGGCCGCGTCCTTGTGGGTGAAGCTCCCGCGCAACCGCACGTAGCGGGTGCAGCGCTTCCCGCCGCGCTTGCCCTTGCCGGGCTTCACGCAGCGCTTGCCGCGCTTCACGCCGCGCGCGGGGCGCTGCACGGTGAACGTTGTCACGGCAGCCTCCGACGATCGATAGCGCACCGTGGTGCCCACCTTCACCTTCGATGCGCTTGGTCCCGATGCCGCGGCGGCGAACGCGCTCGGCCCAAGGGTGAAGCGGCTGAGCCTGGGCCGGGTGGTGTCCTTGGTCGCGACCTGCTGTGAGGTCCGCGCCGCTGGGGTGCCCGAGCACGACGCCGTGTTGCCCGTAAAGACCATGGCCGTCGAGCAGCCGATCTCATCGGTGACCGTGAGCGTGACCGTGTAGGTGCCGGCCCTGGCGTACACGTGGGTCGGATTGGGACCGCCGTTCGGCGCGCTCGTGCCGTCGCCGAAGTCCCAGTCGTAGCGGGCGACCCTGCCGTCGGAATCGCTCGAGCCGGAACCATCGAAGCGGGTGGCCGCGCCAGGACGTCCCGGCGCGGCGGAGAAACGAGCCACCGGCCCCTGGTCCGGCGAGATAGCGATGCCCTGATACGGCTTCGTCCCCGCGGCCGCGGTTCCCGGGCTCTTCGGGCTGAGTAGCCCGCCGGCACCGATATCGAGCTGCGACACGAAGCCGGAGGTGGCGTAGTTGGCCACGTACACGCTGAGGCTGTCCGGGCTCACCGTGGCTACCCCTGGATTCTGGAAGCCGCTGACGCTGGCCGGCACCTTCGTGCTGAGCACACCGCCGGCACCGACGTCGTACTGGGAGAGGGTGGTGCCGCTGAACTCGGGGACGTAAAGGTTGCGGCCGTCCGGTGAGATCGTCAGCCCCACCACCCCGCTCTGGGTGTTCACAGTCGGAGGCGTCTTGAGGGTGAGCTGTCCGCCGGGCGCGACGTCGTACTGACTGATCGTCGCCGTCCCGAAGTTGGCCACGTACACGCTACGGCCATCGGGTGCGATCGTGATCCCGTCCGGGTCGTTTCCCGCCGCAGCGGTGGGCGGAGTCTTCGGGGACAGCGTCCCGTCCGGCGCGACGTCGAACTGCGAGACGGTCCCCGAAGCGACTTCGTTGAGGACGTAGACGCTGTGGCCGTCCGGGCTCATGGCAATGCCCTCGGGAGAGGATCCGGCGGGGACGTCGGCGGGCGCCTTGGGAGTGAGCTTGCCATCCGCGGCGATGTCGTACTGGGACACGAAGCCGCTGCTCGCCGCGGCGTACAGGCTGCGGCCGTCGGGGCTCACGGCGAGCCAGCCCGGAAGACCCGCGCTCGGGACGCTTGCCGGGCTCTTGGGCGTCAGGTCACCGCCCGGCCCGATGTCGTATTGCCACACCGACGGATCGCCATACGCAGCCACGTAAGCGCTGCGACCATCGGGCGTGATCACGATCACGTGTGGATCCGAGCCCGTAGTCACCGCGGTGGGCGTCTTGGGACTGAGCAGGCCGCCGGATCCCACGTCGTACTGAGAGATGTTGTCGCCGCCGCTGTTGGTGACGTAGAGGCTGCTCGCAGCGGATGCCCCGCCGCACAACGCCAGGCACGCAAGCACGATTGCGAAAACGGGGAGATGACGCCGCGAGCCCATGTCCGCGTGCGACTCTAAGGGCAGAGCGCTGCCCAGAGCAACAGGTCAGAGCCGCGCGAGTATCTCTCGGTCGCGGTCGAAGCTCAGTTGGGCCGCGGCCTCCTCAGGCGGGAGCCAGCGCAGCTCGCTCACCTCGTTGTTGGGCGCGAACTCGCCCTCGCACACGGTCATCCGCCAGTAACGCACGACCTTGGGCCGCCCGTGACGGTCTGTGTAGGACACGCTGCCCAGCTCTTCTCCCAGCTCGCACACGAGTCCCGTCTCCTCGGACACCTCGCGCACGGCGGCCTCCTCCCACGTCTCACCGGGCTCGAGCTTGCCCTTCGGCAGCGTCCAGTCCTCGTACTTGGGCCGGTAGACCACGGCGATCTGGCCCGCGTCGTTCACCACCACACCGCCCGCGGCCTCCACGTTGCCCGCGGTCATGCCAGCGCCCTCACGTCCGCGCCGCTCGGGTCGAACTGCACACGGCGCACCTCGCAGTCGGGGGCGGCAGCCTTCAGCGCCTCGAACAGCGCGCCGGTCTGCTCGAAGTGCGACCAGAAGAGCACCGCGGGGCCCGCGCCGCTGATCGTCGCGCCGAGCGCGCCGAGCTCGCGGGCCTGCCCGAGCAGTTCCATGGAGCGCGGATAGAGCGCGGCGCGCCGCGGTTGGTGGATGTGATCCCGCAGCCCGCGCGCCACGAGGTCAAAGTCCGCGCGCGCCAGACCGAGCACGAGCAGCGACGCGTGCGCGATGTTGTCGACGGCGTCGGCCAGCGGCACCTCGTCCGGCAACGCGGCGCGAGCCTCGGAGGTCGGCACCTGGTGCGGCGGCATGGCCAGCACGCCCTCGAGCTCGGGCGGCGGATCGAAGCGCTCGGCGCCGCCGTGCGAGCAGATCACGAAGCCACCGCGCAGGGCCGCCGCCACGTTGTCCGGGTGCCCTTCGAGCGACGTCGCGCGCGCCAGCAGGTCGGCGTCCAGCTCGTACATGTGGTCCGCCGCGGCCAGCCCCGCCACGATCGCCGCGGCGCTCGAGCCGAGCCCGGCGGCCAGGGGAATGTCGCTGCGCACGCGGAATGTCACGCCGTCGGCCGAATGGAGCTGTTCGAAAGCGCGCACGCACAGGTTGGAGCGGTCGAGTGGCAGCCCCTCGAGCTCGGTCTCGACGGCGAACTCGCCCGTCTCCTCCACCTCGAGCTCCAGGTGGATGGCCAGCGCGGCGGCAAGCACGTCGTAGCCCGGCCCGAGGTTGGCGGAGGACGCCGGCACCCGCACCACGCGCGTCCGGTTCATTAAGCGTGACCCCTCTCGTCGGTGCGCCCGCCGTTCGGGGCCACTACCCGAACACCGCCTTCTCCACCGCGCCGATCTCCGGCGCGCACGGAATCACCGAGCTGGCCTGCCCCATCGCGGTGGTCGGATCCTTGAGCCCGTGGCCCGTGAGCACGCACACCACCTTTCCCTCGGCGCCGTGCTTGAGCAGCCCCGCCACCGACGCGGCCGACGCCGGCTCGCAGAACACGCCCTCGTGCGCGCCCAGGAACGCGTAGGCGTCGAGGATCTCGGCGTCCGACACCGCGCGGATCTCGCCGCGAGAGCCGGTGACCGCGTCCATCGCGTCCTCCCAGCGCGCCGGGTTGCCGATCCGGATCGCGGACGCCACCGTCTCCGGGTTCTCTACCGGCGCCCCGTTCACGAGCGGCGCCGCGCCCTCGGCCTGGTAGCCGTGCAGCTTGGGCGCCACCTCGTACTCGCGGAACCCCTTCCACCAGGCGGTGATGTTCCCGGCGTTGCCCACGGGGATGCACAGCACGTCCGGCGCCTCGCCCAGCTCGTCGCACACCTCGAAGGCGCCGGTCTTCTGACCCTCGATCCGGTAGTCGTTGACCGAGTTCACGAGCGCGATCGGCTGGCGCCGCGCCAGCTCGCGCACGAGCGCCAGCGCCTGGTCGAAGTTGCCCTGGAGCGCGATCACCTTGGCGCCGTGCATCAACGCCTGGGCCAGCTTGCCCGCCGCGATCTTGCCCTCAGGCACGATCACCGCCCCGCGGAGCCCGGCACGCGCCGCATACGCCGCCGCGCTGGCCGCGGTGTTGCCGGTGGACGCGCAGATCACTGCCTCCGCTCCCTCCTGCACGGCGGCCGACACCGCCACGGTCATGCCCCGGTCCTTGAACGAGCCGGTGGGATTGGAGCCCTCGAACTTGAGCCACACCTCCGCGCCAGCGCGCTCCGACAGCGCGGGCGCCGGGATCAGCGGAGTATCCCCCTCCCCCAGCGTCACGAGCGGGTCCACCGGCAGCCGGTCGCGGTAGCGCCAGAGGCTCAGGCCGACTTCTCCTCGAAGGTCTCCTCGATCACGCGCAGCGTGCGCGGCCGCGCGCGCACAAAGTCGAGCCGCCCGAGCAGCTCCACCGCCGCGCTGAAGCGCGACTCGAGCACCGGGTGCATCACCATCACGAGCACGGCGTCGTCGCCGAGCCCCTTCTGCACGACTGACTTGATCGACACGCCCTGCAGCCCGAGGATCTCCGCCACCTGGGCGAGCACGCCGGGCCGGTCCGCCACCTCGAGGTAGAGGTAGAACGCCGACTCGACGTCGGACACCAGCTCGATGTCGAGCGCCGGGGGCGGCAGCGTCGGCGGCGGGATCATGGCCGAGATCACGTCGCCCAGCACGGCCGACGCGGTCTGCGTCCCGCCGGCTCCCGGGCCGGACAGCGTGATCTCCGTGATCGCGGGCGACTCGATCGTGACCGCGTTGAACGAGCCGTTCACGGACGCGAGCGGATGCCCCGCGTACAGGAACGCCGGATAGACGCGCACGGCCAGCCCGGAGTCGATGCGCTCGGCGCTTCCGATCAGCTTGAGCGACAGGCCGAGGTCCTTGGCGTAGGTGATGTCGTCGGCGGTCACGTGGTCGATGCCCTCGTACGGCACGTCGTCCAGGTGCACCGCCGCGCCGAACGCCAGCCGCGCGATGATCGCCATCTTGGCCGCGGCGTCCTTGCCCGTCACGTCCTCGGTCGGGTCCGCCTCCGCGAAGCCCAGGTCCTGGGCCTGCTTGAGAGCGTCGGCGTAGGTCGCGCCGGTGCGCGCCATCTCGGACAGGATGAAGTTGGTCGTGCCGTTCACGATCCCGGCCACACGCTCGATGTGCGCGGCCGCCAGCGTCTCGTGGATCACGCGGATCACGGGCACCACGCCACCCACCGCGGCCTCGAAGCGCAGCTGCACGTTGGCGGCGCGCGCCGCCTCGTACAGCTCCTCGCCGTGCTGCGAGAGCACCTGCTTGTTGGCCGAGACCACGTGCCGCCCGGCCTTCATCGCGCTGAGGATGTACTCGCGCGCCGGTTCGATGCCGCCCATCAGCTCCACGACCAGGTCGCTGCGCTCCACGATGTCCTCGAACGAGCCGCGGCTGCGCGTGAGCACGCCGGTGATCTCGGGCCGCAGCCCGGTGCTCGCCTCGATCGCCTCCGCGCGCTGGTCGAGCAGATCGTGGAACGCCGCCCCGACCGTGCCGTGGCCCAGCAAGCCGACCTTAAACGTCACGCCGGGCCAGATCCTCGTAGGTCTCGCGGCGCACCACCACGCGCGCGTCGCCGCCGGAGCAGAAGATCACGGGCGGGCGCGGGACCGCGTTGTAGTTGCTGGCCATCGCGTGGCCGTAGGCGCCCGTCGCGGGCATCACCAGCACGTCGCCCGGCCGCGGATCGTCCAGCACCGCCTCGGGCAGCAGGATGTCGCCCGACTCGCAGTGCATCCCCACCACGCGGCACTCGGTGGAGCCGCCGAAGCGGTCGGCCAGCGTGGCCTCGTAACGCGCGCCGTAGAGCATCGGGCGCGGGTTGTCCGCCATGCCGCCGTCCACGGCCACGTACGTGCGCACGCCGGGCACCTCCTTCACGGTGCCCACCGTGTAAAGCGTCACTCCCGCGTTGCCCACGAGCGACCGCCCCGGCTCGCACAGCACTGTCACGCCCTCGGGCGCGCGGGCCAGCAGCGCCTCCACGTACTCGTCCACCTCGGGCGGCCGCTGGTCGCTCGTGTACGCGATCGCAAGGCCGCCGCCCAGGTTCAGCAGCGGATAGTCGCCGAGCGACGACAGCACCTCGGCGATCCGCTCGAGCGGGTCGAGGTCGAAGATCTGCGAGCCGATGTGCGCGTGCAGCCCGCGCACCTCCAGCGTCTCGATCCGCTCGAGGGCGCGCGGCAGGTCGTCGATCTGGAAGCCGAACTTGGAGTCCACCTGCCCGGTCTGGATCTTCTCGTGCGTGTCTGCCTCGATCCCCGGCGTGACGCGCAGCAGGATCCGCTGGCCCGGCGCGATCCGCTCCAGCCGATCCAGCTCGTCGAACGAGTCGGCCACGATGTGCCCGATGCCCTGCTCGACCGCGTAGCGCAGCTCGGCCTCGGTCTTGTTGTTGCCGTGGAAGTAGCAGCGCTCGGCCGGGATCCCTCCCTTCAGCGCGAGGTACAGCTCGCCCCCGGACGCCACGTCAGCGGAGATGCCTTCCTCCGCCAGCAGCCGGAACACCGCCGTGCAGGGGAACGCCTTGCTCGCGTACACAACCTCGAAGTGCTCGGTCCGCGCGCGGAAGGCATCCAGATACGCGCGCGCTCGCGTGCGGATGTCGTCCTCCGCGTACACGTACGCCGGCGTGCCGAACTCGCGCGCCAGCTCCACCACGTCGCAGCCGCCCACCTCTAGCCGCCCCGCCTCGTTGATGCGCGAGCCGATCGGATAGACATGTGACACGGCAGCCGTGTCCTGGGTCATGCGCCCTGACATAGGTCGGCGACTCTAGTTGCGCAGGCCGCGGCGCGCCATGTAGAGCATGAGCGCGAAGAGGATGATCGCCACGACGGCATAAGCCATGGACCGCCAAGTATGAACCACCCGATTCCGGAGCTGGGCGAGCACGACGGACTCGCCTACGCCTACTTCGCGCCCGCGGGCGAGCCGGAGGCGGGCGTACTGATCCTGCACGGCGCCGGCTCCGCCAAGGAGAGCCACTTCGACTTCGCGCGCGTGTGCGTGGCAAACGGGCTCTCGGCGCTGGCGTATGACGCCCGCGGGCACGGCCGCTCGAACGGGGCCTGGTCCCCCGCCGCGATCGACGACGCGTCTGCCCTGCTCGACCTCCTGCGCGAGCGCGGCGCGCCCGCGGTGGCACTGCGCGGCTCGAGCATGGGCGGCTTCAGCGCCATCCTGGCCGCCGCCAAGGACGGCCGCGCCACCGCCGTGGCGGCGATCTGCCCGGCGCCAGAGGACCTGCTGCTCCAGGGCTTCCGCGCGGGGCGCCTCGACGGCTTCGAGGCGGACGTCGCGGTGCTCATCCCCTGGCTCGAGAACGAGGTGAGCCTGCGCGACGCCGCCGCCTCGCTCGCGCCGGACACCGCTCTCATGCTCATGCACGCCGAGGGCGACGAGCAGGTGCCCTACACGGTGTCCCAGGAGTTGTACGAGGCGGCGGGCAGGCCCAAGCGCCTGCTGCTCCTGCCGGGCGGCCACCATCGCTCGCTGCAGCACGACCCGGAGATCCAGGCCGAGTCGATCAGGTTCATCACCCGCGCGGTTCGCGGCGAGCTGGGCTGAGGGCTACCCGCCGCCGGTCAGCAGGCCGACGACCTTCTGCGTATCGATCACCGGCTGCTGCGAGTCGGCCGGGCTCTGGATCACCGGCAGCTGGATCTGCGGAGCGCCGGGCAGCACCTGAGTGCTGGGAAGCTGCGGCGTGGTCTGCTGCACCGGCAGCGCCTGCCGGCTCTGGTCGCTGCTTGTGGCGGGCGCCTGAGCGGCGGGGGCCTGGGTCGTCGGCGCCGACACGCGCCGGTGCTTGATCAGGCCGGTGCTGGCCGTCGGGCCCGCCGCGCCGCGCGCGTCCGTGCGGTGGCGGTCTGCCGCCTGGGTGGTGGCGGCGTTGCGCGTGGGTGCCGCAACCGTCACATCGGGCACGCTGACCGGCGCGGGCCGCTCCTGCACCACCAGGTTGCCGATCGGGCTCTGCACGTCCTGCCCCGGGAAGCCGTTGAACGCCACGAACGCGCTCATCACGAAAAGCGTCATGAAAGCTGCCGCTATCAGCAGCCCGCTCGTACTGA
>Ga0068852_100002332_pt1 | contig 13056 bp, 12 predicted proteins | sample KBSCornC22_FD_66594 | JGI IMG/M metagenome (GOLD analysis project Ga0068852, IMG submission 66594) | Corn rhizosphere microbial communities from Kellogg Biological Station, Michigan, USA - KBS Corn C2-2 | ecosystem: Host-associated > Plants > Roots > Rhizosphere > Soil ... | reverse complement strand
TGTTGAAATTGGCAATAACCGTGTCGATTTCGGCCACCGGCGTGCAGGCATCAAAGCGGTCCCAGCAACAGGTAACCCCGCATGTCCGTCACGTGCAGATCCTTATCCCTCCTGACGCCATTCACCGACGTGATGATCAGCTTTCCATTTCCCCACGGACCATGAATGGGCAGCGTCATCTTTGCCAAAGGCATAAACGTACCATATTCGAACGTTTTGGTGGAATCCTGGAACAAAGGTAGTAACGCGACGACAGCGCTGTCTTTCGCGGACGCCTGTGCGCCTCCGGAGAAGATGACATGCAGCTGGTTCAGGGACGAATCCAGAGAAATGGCAACAGAATGCTTACCCACATGGTACCGTTGATCCCCGGCATCATTCCCTATTGCAATATCCAGATCAGGTATCAGATAAGGTAATCCCTCCGTTGACAGGGCCGTACTGTCTCCATGTGTGTACACGGAAAAACCGCTACCCGTTACAGAGTCTTCATAACGCGAGGCATAAGATACATGCATTATCCGCAGCACAGCCTCCGCCCTTTCCCTTTCCTCATATTTTCCCATCAGCGAATCGCGCCGCATCATGGAATCCAGGTTCTCCCGAAACCATGGCTGCAGACTCTCATATCCATGCGTCACCACGATGTATTCCGTAGTGGAAGAGATTTCCTTTCTGTCCGCAAAAGAGAGTTTGGCCGGTCTGTTCACCACCTTCCCCTCTTTAAAAAGACCGTTCTTTTCCAGCAGCCCCTGCAGCCTGTGCAGCTGGCTGTATTTGCTGACGCCAAATACGCCCCAGGGACCAAAGGAAGAGAAGAAGGCGAAGAGACACAGCGACAGAGGTATCAGCAGAATATTCTTCTTCCTGCTGGCGAGAAAGTATACCGCCGTCAGCAGCAGCCACAACCCCAGTAGCAATACAAAATAGCGCAGCTCGGTGATACCATACGCCTTTATCCTTTTCGAGATGGCAAACCCCAGCATTACCAGCAGCGGCAGCAAGGCAAAATAAAAGAATCGGGAATAGCCGTTGATCCATTTATTCTTCTCGTCATTGCCAGAACGGGCCGGAGGCTCGTTGTCTGTAACCGAGGGATCGAAGGTTACGACCGAGGTAACTGAGGCGGGTCCAACAGTGTTGGAACCAACGAAGGTTATGAGCGTAGCTCCGTGACGAAGCAGGTCCTACGAAGGTCTCAGAATTAGCCCTTTCCGGAAAACGAGCCATATTTCCCTGGAGGCTCGTTTTTTGGACATATCGAATCGGGTAGATCAGCAGCAGCGCCAGTATGCCCGCCACCGAGAAACCCAGTACCAGGTAGGCCACCCAGCCCGAAGGCCAGTGCGCCGTAAGGATGATCTTGAAAAGGTAGACGTACAATATCCCCATGTACACCGTCAGTATAGGCAGCAATACATACTGGGTAAAGATCTTCAGCCCCTTGGGATAATCCACCGTAGTGATATCCCCATAGTTCGAAGGGAAGCCCGACAAAAAAAACCAGGTGTTGAAAACGCCCACAAGCACGGCCCATGTATCCGCGTACCATTTGTAGCTGAGGTCTATGTTGAAGAGATGCTCGATAGCTTCCAATGCCAGCGCAAGCCCCAAATATAGTACGACCGTATACAGCAGGCTGGTAAGTATCCGTATGAACAGGTCCTTATTATACTGCCAGAAGGCGTCGATACGATGACTGCCGGCAAATGCGATCACGGCTATCAGCCAATGCAGACCCAGGGCATAAAGCACCCACCGGATGACCGTCTTCTCCTCGAAATGGTCCGGCATTAAAAAAAAATACAGCACCGTCAGACCCAGCACCGCCAGTTGGGCGCCGGCAGCGACCTTCCGCCCCCATCCCTTGCGCTCCGCCCATACCGTTGTAGCCACCGACAGCAACATACCCAGGTAGCAGCTGACGATGCCATTACCACAACGCGCAAGGAGGGCATCATCGAAGTGGTTTTCGGCGTTCAAAAGAAAAATGGATATCGTCGTCCCCGCGATAGCCAGTAAAATAGCCAGGGGGAATCTTAAAAAACTACGGCCGGCCTTGTCGCTCAGGGAGGATAAAGAAGGGAATTTCATGCAAATGGTTTAGAATGAGGGTTGTATACTAATAAACGAAAACCAGGTCAAATTGGTATACAACCCCCTTAAGCACAGGCCGGCCCTTTCCGCCGCCCCAGTTACCTCCCCGCCGCCCCCGTTCTCGCCCTCATTGCCGAAAGCTCATCGCTCATCGCTCTCTCCCACCCCGACAGCCTTCCGCTCGATGGCATGAATAGCCCGCACCGTCTTGATCACCGAATCCGGCGTCACCGAGATGCTGTCGATACCCTCCTCCACCAGGAACTGGGCAAAATCCGGAAAGTCCGACGGACCCTGCCCGCAGATGCCGACCTTGACCCCACACTCCTTCGCCGTACGGATCAGCATGCGCAACAGCGTCTTCACCGCCTCGTTACGCTCGTCATAAATATGCGCCACCAGCGAGCTGTCCCGGTCGAGACCCAGCGTCAGCTGCGTAAGATCGTTACTTCCAATAGAGAACCCATCGATATGCTCCGCGAACTGCCGGGCCAGAATGATGTTCGAAGGCAGCTCCGCCATCAGAAATATTTCCAGGGGCTTCACCATCGCGGAATGCCCGTTGCCCTTGACCTGTTCATGGTTCAAAGCCCCCAGCTCGCCGCTCTCTTTACCCTGCACCAGCCCATACTCGTTCATCACCTGCTTCACCTTATGCAGCTCCTCCACCGTCCGGCAGAATGGGATCATCACCACTACATTGTCCAGCCCCATCTCCTCACGCACCCGCCTGATCGCACGACACTCCATTCCAAACGCCGCCTTGTATTCCTTCGAATAATAGCGCGACGCACCCCTCCAGCCTATCATGGGGTTCTCTTCATGCGGCTCATAATATTTCCCGCCCAGCAAATTGAAATACTCATTGCTCTTAAAGTCGGAAAATCTTACGATGACCTTTTCCGGATAGAACGCCGCCGCGATACGCGCAATGCCATACGACAGCTTGCGGATAAAATAATCCTCCTCATCCGCAAACCCCCGTATCTTCTTCTTTATCGTATCCGATAACACCTCATCATTCAACGTTCGGTGGGTCAATAACGCCACCGGATGTACGCCTATGTAATTGTTGATAATAAACTCCTCTCTGGCCAGACCTACCCCGCAATGCGGCAGATGAGAGTAATGAAAGGCCATGGCGGGAGTCCCCACATTCAACATGAGGGGCGTACGTATCTCCGGCAGCCCCTTCAGATCCGTCTCAGTCTTTTGGAAATTCAGCACTCCGTCATAGACCATGCCTTCATCGCCCTCCGCGCAGGAGGCCGTCACCAGCTGGCCGCTGGCAAGCAGCTCCGTAGCATTCCCGCAACCTACGATGGCGGGAACTCCTAGCTCACGGGCTACAATAGCCGCATGACAGGTCCGTCCGCCTTTGTTGGTGATGATGGCGGCAGCTTTTTTCATGATAGGCTCCCAGTCCGGGTCCGTCATGTCCGTCACCAGCACATCGCCCGCCGTGAACTCATGTCCCTCCGTCACCCGCTTGTCCAGCGAATGCATGATACTGACCCTTCCCGCGGCGATCTTATCGCCTACGGCAATCCCTTTTAGGATAGGCTTGGCTGCCTTTGCCGCATCCGATAGCTTATATTCCGTCAGCGTACCATGCTCCTTGCGGGAATGGATCGTCTCCGGCCGGGCCTGCACGATGAACAGCTCCCCCGAAAGACCATCCACCGCCCATTCCACATCCATCGGACACCAGCGCTCCTTCACATGGGAATAATATTCCTCTATCAGGCTGACCCATTGCGCCAGCTTCAGGATCATCGGCTCCTCCAGGCAGAATCGCTGCTGCATCTGTCTTTCCGTTGGTATGACCTTTACCCGCTCATCCGGGTCGTCTCCATATACCATCAGCTTGTCCTTGGAACCCAGCTTCTTTTCTATGATGGAAGCAAACCCTTTTTTCAGGGCGGGCTTGAATACGATGAACTCATCCGGCGATACCGCACCCTGCACGATCATCTCTCCCAGTCCATAGGACCCATTGATCACTACCGTATCGCGAAACCCTGACTCCGTGTCCAGCGAAAAGGCAACTCCCGATATTCCCAGATCGCTGCGCACCATCTTCTGTATACACACGGACAGGCCAACCTCAAAATGGTCGTACTTAAAATTCTCCCGATAGCTGATAGCTCTGTCTGTAAAGAGAGAAGCAAAACAGTTACGTACCGAATCCATCAGCGCGGCAGGACCGCGTACGTTGAGATAGGTTTCCTGCTGACCGGCAAAGGATGCATCCGGCAGGTCTTCCGCCGTAGCAGAGGAACGCACCGCCACATCTGTATCCGACTGGCCATACTCACCCGAAAGATCATGATACGCTTTGATGATGGCCGCACTGAGGGACGGAGGGAACTTGCTGTTACGGATCAGCGTGCGTATCTGCAGACCCGCACGACGCAGCGACTCGACACTGTCGAAATCGATGGACTTTACCAGCCGCCGGATCTCGGACTCCAGTCCGCTGGATTCGACAAACTCACGGTAAGCATGCACCGTAATCACAAATCCGTCCGGGATCTTTATTCCCAGATCATCCAGGTTGTTGATCATCTCCCCAAGGGAGGCATTCTTTCCGCCGGCAATACCAATGTCAGATAAGCCGACCTGCCGCAATGGCAAAATGTAAATAGGTGTTGTCATATGTGAATCGTTTATCATTGGCCGACAGGCCATATTTAATGAGGCAAAAACTCGAAACGGTGGTCTACAGGAATTTGAAAAATGGTCTACTGGGAGATATGGGAGATGTAAGCCGCCAGCATCTGCATTCGCAGGCAGTAACGGGTGCGTTTATCAGAGAATATTTTGAATGGATAGTCAGGTCTCATTACAATACAAAGATAGCACGCTTACTGATATATTAAAATAATTCAGCTTATGTAAAATGTACATGATAAACCGTTTTAGCACAGAACGAACCAGGGGTTCGTTGCCGAAGGCCCTACATTAGCCCCAATGGCTTATTCACGCAGTGAATGAACACATGCCTTATCTTTACGTTCTAATGAAAAAGCTGATCTGCCTGTCGGTGCCCATCATCGCAATTGCCATCATCTCCTTCACCCATCGTCCTCTCACCTGGGTCGCCATCGGAGATTCCATCACCTACCTCAACGACCATACCAACGAGACAGGCGATCGTGTTACAAAGGGATATCTCTCCCGCGTCACGGAGAAGCTTTCTTATATACAATATGTGAACCAGGGACACAATGGATGGACTTCCCGCAGGATCGCCGACTCCATTGACAAGCTTGGCATCCCCAGGGCCGACATATACAGCATATTCCTTGGCACCAACGACTGGTGGCATGGCGATCACATCGGGACCTGGAAGGATTATGCCAATGCCACCGGAGACACCACCATCTATGGCGCCTTCCGCACCATCATCGATAAGATCCGCTCTCTGAACCCCGACGCCGCCATCGTTCTTATCACGCCCCTGCAACGCAGCGATTTCGTCTATATCAACGACGCGAAGAACCATGCATATGGCTCCTATAAGGACAAGGACGGACAAACCCTGGAGCAGGTGGTGAACGCCATACGGGACATTGGAGAACATGAACACTTCAGGATCGTGGACCTCTACCACACCAAAAAGCTTTCCATCCCCCATCTCGTCCAATACAAACGGCTTCGTGACCCGCAGACGGGGGAATACAGGAACTATACCTATCCCGACTACACCACGATCCCCTTCGACCCTGTAAAGGACGAGTACCCTTATCCCGTGGATGCAATAGGGATGACCTATGATGGATTACACCCCTCTGATAAGGGGAATGAAGTGATTGCGAAGAAGGTCATCCATGTGATGAAGGCGGTAAAGTAATACTATTATTCAATGACTGTAAAAACGCTGTCCAATAAGAATGTAATACTAGCGGGTGTTATCATTATCACCATTGTCTTTTTTACGTCCGTCCGTATAAGTCCTTATTTCTTTAATGTCATCACCCGGAGCTTCTCCAGGGTACATTATACCGACGACAGCGATACGACGGATGCCATATTGAATAACGTTCTTCTTTTATTTATCTTTAGCATCGTCACATTTTATTGGAATGTGCGCACGCTTAAGAGCACCGGCAGGCTGACGGCCGCCCGGCTGAGCCTGGAATGTCTGTTGGATCTGGCGGCCCTGCCAGTCTGTATCCTGATAATGGTGATAAAGTACAACGGCCGGAAGAATATGCCAAGCCTGGGCTCGCTGCTCAATCCGCTGGCCCTGGCGATATTTCCCCTATGCAAACATCTCATCATTGCGCTCGCAGCGCGAAAGAAATAAGTATTACAGTGAGTCTGAGAGTAGTCGTCTGTCAAGCTCGTCTTTATTCATAAGCGCATAATCAATGGCAGTCCTTACAAAATCGTTCAGGCTGATATTATGCATGGCCGCAAAGAGAGCTGCCCGTTTGTGCAGGTCTGTGGTGAGCCGTACGTTGAAAGTCCCTTTATAGGTTTTATTGGGTTCTTTTCCTAGTTCCCTACAAGTTTCGAGATAGTCGTCCACTGCCTCATGAAAGGCTTTTTTCAGCTCTTTTACAGAAGCGCCTTCAAAATTCACCAGGTCATCGATACCCAGGATCTTGCCGTAAAACACCTCGTCCTCCGAGCTGAAGTGCAGTGAGGCATAATAACCTTTGTATTCCAGAATGTCATTCATCTTTTATGTGTCCTTTTTCATGCAAATGTTCGATCACTTGCCGAATGGCGTATTTCTTTACAATATTGCCGGGATGAGGTTTGTGCAGCATGATAATGTTGTTCTTTTTATCTGCCAATTTGCGCCTCGATCCGCCGGTCTTTCCTTTTTTGAGCTCTTCATAGCCAAGCTTCGTTAGAAGGGTGATCAACTCTTCCCAGGTGAAGTCGCTGGGGATGGATAACAAACGGAGCAGTAGTTTCTCGTGCTTCGACATCGTACAATGTGATTGACGTTAAATAATGTGGGCTGCCTCATTCCATAATGTTTTTTAATGTTTAATGCTGATAACATAACTGCGATATCCAGATAAAGGTCAACGGCATCTGCAACTATATTTCAGTTGCAATTTAGAAAAATATCCTGGAAATCCATCTTTTATTTCACGCACTCTCTTACTCGTTGTAAATGAGCATCTTACGACGCCTGCGCCAGCGGCAGCTTCACCGTCAGCACACACCCATCCCCCGGCTTCGACAGTATCTCCACCTTCCCCTTGAACAGCTCCGTCCGGCTGATGATATTGGTAATCCCCACCCCTTTGCGATGCCGGGACATATCGAATCCTATCCCATTATCCACCACCGTCAGCACAATATCCTTCCCTTCTATGGACAGCCGGATCATGACCTCCGTCGCGCGGGCATGTTTCATGATATTATTCAGCTGCTCCTGGATGATCCTGAACAAAGTCAATTTGCGTTGCTCATCCACCTCCGCCTCGATGATATTATGAATATCCAGCTGAATATGGATTCCCTTCGCCAGCTTCATATCATCCGTAATATCCTCGATGGACTCCAGCAATCCTATCTCCCGGAGGCCGGGTGTGATCAGTGATTTCGATATCTTTCTTATCTCGTTGATGGCCTTGCTGATCAGCTCCGTACTTCGCTCCAGCAACTCCTGCCGCATATCCTCCTCCGTCATCGCTGTATTGACATAAAGATTGCTGGCCCCCAGGATCTGGTTTACATTGTCATGCAGCTCTTTGCCAATCTCCGTCCGCTCCTTCTCCTGCGCCACGATCACCGCCTCCGTTATCTGCCGCTGACGCATCATCCGCTGCTCATTGAGCTCATTCTCCAGAACGATCCGCTCCGTCACATCGTTGGCCACCGCCAGGACGGCCGGATGACCATTATAGTCGACATTATGCCAGACCATCTCCACGAATATGAAATCCCCATTCTTCCGTACATGCTCCAGCAGGCCCTTCTGCTGTATAGCCCCATCTCGCTGCAGATCCAGTACCTCCCGTTTCAACGCTTTCAGGTCCCCATTCCGTCGTATGTCTGCCAGCGTTAGTCTAAGGAATTCCTCCGACGTATATCCATAATGTTCCACCGCCGCCGCATTGGACTCCAGAAAATGCATCGTCTGCGCGTCAAAGACCCACATTGGCATCGGATTGTTATTGAACAGCTCCCGGTATCGCACCTCGCTCTCCCGCAGCCTTTGCAGATTGCGCTTACGTTCCAGACTGTAACGAATGGCTCGCGACAGCAGCTTTTCGTCAAAATCGCCCTTGATCAGGTAATCCTGCGCCCCCATCGACAACGCCTGCAGCGCGACGCTTGTGTCCGAAAGCCCTGTCAGCAGGATGACAGGCAGGTGCCCGGCCTCTGCGCTCAAACTCATATAAGAATCCAGCCCAAAGCTATCCGGCAGCGACAGGTCCAGGAATACCAGGTCGATCGGCTGTTCCTTCAATATTCGTTTGGCTTCGCTGAGGCGGTCTACCTCAAAGATCTTTCCGATATCCAGATCCGTGGCATGCAAAAACTCCTTTAACAAAAAAATATCCCCTGGATTATCTTCCACTACCAGAAAAGTAAGTTGTGTATTGATACCCGACATCTATGCGGATTTTGGAAGTTTGACAATGCTGATCCAGAAATCCTCTATCGTACGGACCACGTCCATAAATCTTTCGAGGTCCACCGGCTTGGTGATATAGCAATTGGCATGATTGTCATAAGAGGTCAGTATGTCCCGCTCGGAAGACGAGGTCGTGAGCATGATCACGGGGATACGCTTCAGCTCCGGGTCCTTCTTGATAATACCCAGCAGTTCCGTACCATCCATGCGTGGCAGGTTGATATCCAGCAGGATCAGGTCAGGAGAGTCCTGGTGCATAAAAGGCGGCTCTTTTTTAAGAAAGGTCAGGGCCTGCACCCCGTCATAGGCCACCGATATGCGGTTGACGATCTTTGCCTCTTCCAGGGCTTCTTTGGTAAGGAGGATATCACCCTCATTGTCGTCTACGAGAAGAATATGGATCTCTTGCATAAAAAGGAATAGATTATGGTTGAGTTATTATCGTGAAATGAAATGTGCTCCCCGCTCCCGGCGACGACTCCACCCAGATCCTGCCACCATGCCGCTCCACGATCTTTTTGCAGATGGCCAGCCCGATGCCCGTACCCGAGTAGTCGCTCTTATTATGCAGCCGCTGAAAAATGATAAATATCTTGTCGAAGAACTGGGGATCGATACCGATGCCGTTATCCTTCACCGAAAACTGCCAGCCCCCGTCTATCGCCTTCGCCATCACCTCTACACGGGGCGGAGCCTCGCCATGATATTTCAACGCATTGCTTATCAGGTTTTGCATCAATTGCGTCAGCTGCACCTTGTCCCCCATGACCACCGGCATCTCCCCGATATCAATCTGTCCCCGGCTGGCAATGATCTTGTCATGGAATATTTCGCTCACCCCCTTTATCACTTCGCACATATTCACGGATTCAAAAGCTACCTTACCCGTACCCAACCGTGAATATTCCAGCAGATCGAGAATGAGCGACTTCATACGTTCGGCCCCATCCACGGCATATCGTATATACTGATTGGCCTTTTCATCCAGATGATCAAAGTACTTCTTCTGCAGCAGCTGCAGGAAGCTGCTGATCATTCGCAAAGGCTCCTGCAGATCGTGCGAGGCGATATAGGCAAAACGTTCCAGCTCCGCATTGGACGCCGCCAGCTCCGAGGCACGTTTTTGCAGGTCCGCGTCGAGCTGCCGCTTCAGTTCCTCTGATCGCCGCCTTTCCGTAATATCATTGATGATGACCATGCGCGCCTTCCGATGCCCGTATTCAATGGCATGAGCCGTCAGTTCCACGTCAATGACCTCCCCGTTCTTTTTGAGATGCCGCCAGTTATTATCCACATAGGTGGCTCTCGAAGACCGCACGTCTTCCACGTCCTCCATCAGCCTGGGTATGTCTTCCGGCGGCCGGATATCGCTGAGGGTCATATTCCTGAACTCGTCCTGGCTATACCCATAATGGTGTATGGCCGCATCGTTGACCTCCAGGAACCGAAGGGTTTCCTGGTCGTATATCCAGTTAGGGAGAGGACTCTTGTTAAATAGGGTCTTATATTTTTCTTCGGAGGCCGCCAGGTCGGAAGTCTGCGACCGGACCGTCTCTTCCAAAGCCTGGTTAAATTGACTGAGCCGTGTTTTTAGCTGCCTTTCCCGGAGCATGTCGGCGCGGATCTTTCTCACGACAATAAAGACAAGAAGGAAGGTTGCAGCAAGGAGTCCCCATAGAATATATTGAAACTCCGATGCCCTGCTCCGGTTTACCAGCCGGCGCGCATCCAGCAGCCTGTTTTCTTCCGCCTGGAACCTGTCCGCCAGCATTTCGATCTCATTGGAATAGCCCTCGGATGCCTCCCTGGTCACTATCCTGCCGGCTCCGACAATATCGCCATGCCGGCTTAAAAAGATAGCGCTGTCCAGCAGCACTTGATTCGTGTTCGCATATCGGATCAGCGTGTCGACGCGTTGTTGTTGAATGGGGTTGTCGCTTGTCAGCTCTCTCAGCTCCGCCAGCCGGCTGTGCAGCCGGGAAGTAAGTTCGGCCGAGCTGTTTAGTGAGCTCGTGACGCCGGTAAGCAGGAAGTTCTTTACCGCCAGCTCATGTCTCAGGTTCAGGTCCAGCACATCCTCCACAACCCTCAGGACCTGGTTGGTATGCCTCACCCTGGAAGTAGTATCCTCCAGGCGCCTGGATTGCCAGAAGGAGACCAATACAAAAGCCGCCACACATATTGTCACCGCAATAAGACCTCTCACCGGCGTGATTTCGATGGTTTGTTTTTCTTTCATGGTTATTTGCGACAGAGGGTCAGGAAATATACAACATTTTCATCAATGGACCATTCCCAATGAATGCATTGCCAAAGAAAAAGCCCGCTCGTTTTCCGCAAGGATCAGCAGCCGGTCGTCCCCCCTTAGCACCGTCGACCCTACGGGCGTAATATAATCCTTGCCCCGTATCACCAGCAGGATCTTGGCCGTCTTGGGAAAATTGATCTCCACGATGCGCCGGCCGTTGACAATGGCATGATGCGGCAGCAGCACCTCCTCCCGCACCGACATGGTGGGATCGATAAATTCCAGATCGCTGCCCGTTCGCCGCTTGGCCCTACCGGGCACGATCAGGTGTAACATTTTTGCCACGGCCGGCAATGTGGTGCCCTGCACAATGACCGAGGACACCGCGATAAAAAAGACCAGGTTGAAGATCATATCGCTCTGAGCAATACCCGCAATTTTAGGATAAGTGGCAAATACGATGGGAACCGCACCCCGAAGCCCCACCCAGGAGAGAAAAAGCTTGCTGCGCCGGTTGGCCTTGTGGAACGCCAGGCTCCCGAATACCCCTATCGGCCTGGCCACCAGTATAAGAAAGGCGGATATCAGCAGCCCCTGCCAGCCCACCGCCAGCACCTTGGACGGAAATACCAGCAGCCCCAGCGTTAGGAAGAGGATGATCTGCATCAGCCAGGCCACCCCGTCATAGAATTGGATAAGACTCCGCTTATGTATAAAATTGGACGAACCCAGGATCACTGCGCAGATATAAATGGCCAGAAAGCCATTACCGTCCAAAAACTCAGTGGCAGCATAGCTGAACAGCGCCAGCGCCATCAGCAGTACGGGGTAAAGACCCAGGCTGTTAAGATTTATACGATTGATCAGCCAAAGACTGAACTTTCCCGTACAGTATCCCATCGCGCCCCCGATGATAAAGCCCTTTATAAAAAGGATCAGCAGGTCGCCGACGGGAAAATGTCCCTCCTTTACCACCGCCGTGAGCGAGATGGTAAGGAAGTAAGCCATGGGGTCATTGCTTCCACTCTCCAGCTCCAGTACGGGACGCAACGATCCCTTCAATCCGACGCCCCTGCCCCGCAGGATAGAGAATACCGCCGCCGCGTCCGTGGATGAGACGATGGAGCCAAGCAACAGCCCCTCCGGCAGGCTGAACCCAAAGAGAAAATGTACAAATATCCCCACCGAGAAGGCCGTCAGCAGCACCCCCACCGTCGACAGGGCCACCCCGGTGCCCAGCACCGGGCGGATCTCATGAAAGTCAGTGCTGAGACCGCCGGAAAAAAGAATAAAGATCAGCGCCGTGATCCCGATGAAATGGGCCGTATGCATGTCGTCGAAGGGAATGCCACCCACCCCCTCGGAGCCGGCCAGGATACCCACCAACAGGAAAAAGATCAGGGTAGGGACGCCCCATTTGCTTGTCGTCTTGCCTCCGATGATACTCAAAAGCAAAAGGACTGAGACTACCAGTAAGCCATGCTCGGCGGTGATATGCATGACCGCAATTTAGGAAAAAGTTGCCTGGTTGGCGGGCAGGCTGGCGGGCAGGTCGGCATAAGAGATAGTATAACGATGGTCGATCACAGGACGCAGCTTTCGCTGAAGATCCTTTCCATCCTTGTCGATGAGGTCGCCATATTCATCCAGCACAGGATGGACCGCGATCTCGATGTATTTTCCAGCAGGACGCCGCTTCTCCGGCAGTTTCAGCCAGTCGCAGACACAACCCGAAAGGTCGGGGCCGCAGATACCCGGGTACCTCGCAAGGAGGCCGTTGAACCATCGCCGGTAATGCCCGCCGATGCCACGCATCACGGGGCCCATGCTGCGGGAAAAACGTACCCGCTGGATCCCATATTCACGCGCCAGCGATGCCACCACTGTTGCAATGGGCCATTGCCGGTGCAGAGAGTGATGCATATCGAGATGCGTCGGATGTATACCCGCCAGCAGGGCCATCTCCAGCTGCGCCTTCATTTCTTCATAGACTGCCTGTTTCTCACGTTTGTTCAAGGTCAGCAGCCGGCTATTCTCTTTCAGAATAAAGAATCCCGATTCATGACAGAAGGAAGTACAGTCACGGATGGCCGAAGTGAGC
>Ga0068852_100002307_pt1 | contig 13116 bp, 12 predicted proteins | sample KBSCornC22_FD_66594 | JGI IMG/M metagenome (GOLD analysis project Ga0068852, IMG submission 66594) | Corn rhizosphere microbial communities from Kellogg Biological Station, Michigan, USA - KBS Corn C2-2 | ecosystem: Host-associated > Plants > Roots > Rhizosphere > Soil ... | reverse complement strand
AGGTTCCGGTGCTGCGCCAAAACGGTCAATGAAGGAAACGATGCAGCGCCCGCCGATGACGGAGCGGCAGCGGCGGTTGCGGTGTCATCGACACGTGCTTCATGCAGTGCATCCGGGCGCACGACGCGACGAGTCCGGCGAAGGAAGCGTGTGCGCGGGAACGAACGGCCCGATGGTATCGGAGACGCTACCAGAAGCCCGGGAATCACGCGCTGCGCGATGCTTTCCTCGGCCTGCGTCCGCTCGCTCCTGTCTTCAACGACGACCGCTTCGGCGGCGGATGCGATGACCCCGACGGCGTGCGCGAACGCCTGCTGCACGATCATCGCAAGGTGACGGAACTGACCAGCCCCTCGGGCCTGCGCGCCGCGCTCGACGACAACGGCACGCTGCACACCCTCGCCCTCGGCGACATCGTCGTCAACCTGTTCGTCGGCAGCGCCCTCGAGGGCGGTCCGACGAACCTCGTGTTGCGTCGGCACGCAACGCGCATCGAAGGCACGCCACTGCTCGGGCCGCGCAGTCCGACGCGCTGGCATCGCGATACCGGGCCGGACCGTCTGGAAGGCGCAGGCATCTGGCAGGGGCTGCGCTATCGGCTGGCGCTTCAATTGGCCGCGCAAGCACCGGCCTGGTTCTGGCACCTGCGCGTCGAGAACGCCGGCGCGGAGCCGGTCCGGGTCGATCTCCTGCTCCTGCAGGACCTCGGGCTGGCGCCGTACGGCGCGCTGCGGATGAACGAGTACTACGTGAGCCAGTACCTCGATCACACGCCGCTCGAGCACTCCCGGTGCGGCGTCGTGATCGCCTCGCGGCAGAACCAGCCCGTCGGCACGCGCCATCCGTGGTGCGTCGTCGGGTCGCTCAACCGTGCCGTCGGCTACGCAACCGACGCGCTTCAGGTGCATGGCCTCGCGTCTCGCGCCGGCGCGCCAGCTCCCGTGCTGGCCGGCGGACTGCCATCCCTGCGCCTGCAACACGAGCACGCGATGGCCGCGTTGCAGGACGGCACATGCGATCTCGCGCCGGGCGCTGCACGCGACCTCGGGTGGTTCGGCCGGGTGCAGGCCGATCACCCGCAGGCGACGTCCATCGACGATCTTGCTGTCGTCGATGCGACGCTCGCGCTGAACGAAGCGCAGCCGCCGGCGTGGCGCACCGAATCACCGACGAGAGCACCTGCCGCGAACCTCTTCACGACCGCTCCGCTGCTGGCGGCCCTCGACCTCGAGGATCCGGACCTCGACGTGCACTTCAGCGACGTGCGCCGCCACGTCGAGCGCGATGCGCAAGGCCGACCGCTCGGCTTCTTCTACGGCAGCGACCGCCACGTCGTCCTGCGCGCGAAGGAACTCGCGGTGCTGCGCCCGCACGGCCAGTTGCTGCGCACGGGCCGGCAGCTCGTCCCCGACGAAAGCGCTCTGACGTCGACTGCCTGGATGGGTGGCGTGTTCCATTCGATGGTGACGCAGGGCCACGTCAGCCTCAATCGCTGCCTGTCGACGGTGCGCGGCTATCTCGGCCTGTTTCGCGCGCAGGGCCTGCGCATCTTCGTCGAGGTGGGTGGCGCATGGCATCTGCTCGACGAGCCTTCGGCGTTCGAGATGTGGCCTGACGGCTGCCGCTGGCTCTACCGGCACGCCGGCGGCGTGATCGAGGTTCGCAGCGAGGCGCGCAGCGACCCGCACGCGCTCGGCCTCGACATCGATGTCGCCGACGGCACGCCGCTCCGCTGCCTTGTCTGCCTGCACGTCGCGTTCGATGGCGACGACGGCAGCGCGCCGGGGCGGGTGCGAGCGTGGCGGGACGGGCGCGCCGTGGTGTTCGCGCCGGCGCCCGGGAGCGATCTGGCGAATCGCTTTCCGAACGGCCACTGGCGAATCGAGGCGTCGAGCGACGACACGATCGAGCGCCTCGGTGGCGACGAGCTGCTGTTCGCCGACGGTGCGCCGCGCGAGCTGCCGTACCTAGTGCTCGCCACTGCGGCGGCGCGCACCGCTCGCTTCACGATTGTCGGACGCTTCGTCGAGCACGGGCCCGACGTGCCGGCGCCCGACCGACCCGGTTTCGTCACCGGGCGCTTAGGGCCAGTGCTGAGCATTGCCCCGCGTGATGACAACGTCGCGGCGGCAGGGCTGCGGCGTCTCGTCGAGCTGCTGCCCTGGCTGCGCCAGAACGCCCTCGTGCATTACCTCGCCCCGCGCGGGCTCGAGCAGTTCTCCGGCGGTGGCTGGGGCACGCGTGACGTCTGCCAGGGCCCGATGGAGCTGCTCCTCGCGGAGGGCCATGGACCCCCGATTCGCGACCTGCTGCTGCGGGTGATGAAAGCGCAGCAGACCGACGGCGACTGGCCGCAATGGTTCATGTTCTTCGAGCGCGACGCCACCATCCGCGCCGACGATTCGAACGGCGACATCGTGTTCTGGCCGCTGCTCGCGCTCGCCCAGTACCTGATCGCGACCGGCGACGCGTCGATCCTCGAGGAAGCGGTCGCGTTCGCACCGGAGCGCGCCGCGCGGCCCGGCCGGCGCCACTCGGTGTGGAAGCATGTGCTGCGCGCGCTCGCGTTGACGCGCCGCCGCAGGATCAGCGGCACCGCGCTCGCCGCCTACGGACACGGCGACTGGAACGACGCGCTTCAGCCCGCCGATCCGGCGATGCGCGAGCACATGTGCAGCGCCTGGACCGTGACGTTGCACCACCAGACGCTGACGACGCTTTCTCGCGCCCTGCGGCAGGTCGGCCGCAAGCCGGCAGCACGGCGGCTCGAACGGGAGGCCGAAGCGGTGCGGCGCGATTTCCTGCGCCTGCTGCTGATCGACGATGTGCTCGCCGGCTACGCGCTGTTCGAACCGCGGCCAAGCGCTGGCGCCGGAGTCGACACGGCCCCCGACGATCGTGAACCGCACGTCCGCTATTTGCTGCACCCGCGCGACGAGACGACCGGCGTGCACTACAGCATCCTTGCGATGATTCATGCCATCCTCGAAGGCCTGTTCGATCGTGCCCAGCTCCAGGACCATTTGCGCCTGATCGACGAGCACCTCACGGGCACCGACGGCGCGCGTCTGTTCGACCGACCGTTCGCCTACCACGGCGGGCTGCAACGCAACTTCCAGCGCGCCGAGACCGCGACGTTCTTCGGACGCGAGATCGGCCTCATGTACATGCACCTGCACCTGCGCTACGCGCAGGCGCTCGCGCATGTCGGCCAGTCCGAGCGCTTCTTTCGCGCGCTCTGCCAGGCCAACCCGATCGGCCTGCGCGAGATCGTTCGGACCGCGACGCTGCGGCAGTCGAACTGCTACTACTCGAGCTCGGACGCGAAGTTCGCCGACCGCTACCAGGCGAGCGCGGAGTACGAGCGTGTGCGCCTCGGGACGGTCGATCTCGATGGCGGCTGGCGCGTCTATTCGAGCGGAGCCGGCATCATGTACAGCCTCGTCGTCGGCCGCTTGCTCGGCCTGCGGCTCGAAGCCGACGCGCTGCTCATCGACCCGGTGCTGACGCCGGCGCTCGACGCGCTGTGCGTCGAGGTCGCGCTGCTCGGCCAGACGTTCGAGATCAGCTACCACGTGCGTGGTGCGGGCTGCGGCGTCGTCGCCTTGCAGATCGACGGCGCGGCGCTTGCGTTCACGGCGGAGGTCAACCCCTATCGCCGAGGCGCCGCGCGCGTGCCATTGGCGAGGCTGGCTGAAGGCGCTGACCGCATTCGACCGCGGCGGCTCCGGATCGAGGTGGGCGACGTCGCTGCCTGAAGTCCGGAGACTCGCGGCACGTGCTTCGCGGCGCCAGTCCGCGCGAGCTCCATGGGTTCGCCCTGCCTGATCCATGCGCGGTCGGCGAATGAGGTCTCAGCGACCCTGGGCCCGCAGAAGTCCGATCGCGTTCATGTCCTGCCCGCGCTTCGCGCTACCGGTTGGTCCACCGGCGGACAGACGCAGGCAGCGAACGAAGACAGACTTGTCCTCGAGCAAACGAGGAGTGCCACGATGCGAGTGCGCGAACTGATGAACAGTGCGGCGGTCTGGCTTGCCGAGACCATGCCTGGCCGCGCCGTGCGATCGAGCGGCGACGACTCGATCCGGCGCGCACTGCTCGCCCAGCTGAGCTCACAGCGTTGGTGGGATCCCGATCGCTGCGACGTGGCGGTCCGCGACGGGATCGTGCAGATCGCCGGCGCGGCGGCGTCTGCGCAGGAGAAAATCGCGACGCGGGCAGCCGCCGAAAGCATCGCCGGCGTGCGCGGCGTCAACGACCACAGGTCGTATGGGGTCCCGGAAGGCGGCTTCCACTAGGAAACGACGGTCGCCATGCCGCCGACGTGGCGAGGGCGGATCGGCGAAGGAGGCGGTGTCGCGACCATGAACGACTACGAGTTGAGGATGCACGACAACGTCGACTTGCACATGCTGCTCGATCGACTCCATCGAAACGAAGTTGATCTCCGAGAGCGGCTTGCGAAGCGCGCTGAAGTGCTGGAAGGTCTGGACGCCATCAGCGATCCTCTCTACCAGAGGCACTACTTCGCGGTCGAGTCGCTCAAGGCGGAGCGCGCCGCAGTGGAGGACGAGCTCTATCGTCGAGAGAGTTCTGTCGAACCGAGCGTCCCGCGCTGGTTCGATCGTCTCGCCGGATGGATTCCCGACCGGTGGCGGCGACCGGTGTCGCAGGGGCCTGCCGTCGAACCTGGCACCGGTGCGGGCAGCGCAGCGAGCCGCGTCACTTGACGACCATGACCGGCACCGACGAGAGCTGCACGACCTTCATTGCGACGCTACCGAGCACGAGTTTGGCGATGCCGCTGCGTCCGTGCGAGCCCATGACAATGAGGTCGGCGCCCGTCGATGCGGCAGCCGAGATGATTCCTGCCGCAGCCTGTGCATGTTCAATGACCAACGCCTCGCATTGCACGCCCTTCGCACCGGCGGCCCGGACGATCCCATCGAGGGCCTGGGCTGCGGTTTGGCGCGATGCCGCCATGTAGTGGTCGAACCCTTCTCGACGGGCGAATCCGACGTCCGTGAAGGGATAGGGCTCCACGACGTAAGCCGCGTGCAGAGGCACGCCGGCCATCTTGGCGATCGCGATCGCCGCGTCAGCCGCCGCGATCGAAAGGTCCGAGCCGTCGGTCGGCACCAATACTCGGCGGAACATCAGCGTTCTCCTTGGTAGCAGCGATGGTGGTGCGTGGTGCCGCGGCGCAACTTCGTCGAAGAAGCACCGCGGCGCCGCGGGAGTCGACACACGACGGCTGCCTAGGTCGTGTAGTCTCCGCTCGCCTCTGGCTGAAAGACGATGTCGGCCAAGTGCGCGCTCCGCACTGAGCCGTCCGGGGACTGCCAGTGGACCGTCGCGCCGACTTGTTGACCGAGCAGGCTCAGCCCGATCGGCGACATGACCGACACCAAACCGAACTGAGGTTCAGCGTCGTGCGGGTAGCACAGCGTCAGCTCGCGCTCGGTCCCATCGTCAAGGTGCAGAAGCACCTTCGAGTACATCGTCACGACGTCCGAGTCGACCCTTCGCGACGGCACGACACGAGCGTCGTCGAGCACAGCGTCGATGCTTTGCGACCGCGCCAAGCGATCTCGCGAGCCTCGACGGGAGAGCGTCGCCAACCGCACATGATCCAACTCGGTGAGAACACGCTCACGCCCCTGAATGTTCATTGCCAATCCTTTTGCATGGTGCGAAACCCGATCGCGGGCGCCGCATGTCGCGCAGGCTTAGTGCCCGACGACCTCAATGCGCTGGAATGGAGGGGGTCGTCGGGCTCAGGGGTGTGCGGCGATCACAGGGCGAAGTAGTCCTGCGGGCGCCGGCGATTCCCAAACCCACGAGCACCAGCAGGCCGCGACGTCGGCGCAAAGCGCACGTCGCGGCTGAGGACCCTGGGTCGGAATCAGCGTGAACATGCGTCCATTTTACCGCGATATCGTCATCGCGAGGACGGTATCGGCAACGCGCGCAAGGTCATTGCGGTCGCGTGCCGACAGCCGCACGAGCCATCGCAAGAGATGGCAGCGTGACCGTGAATTGCAACGGGCACAGTCGCGTGATGCAGGATCGGAGCTCCGCGGCCTGTTCCGCGCGTGTGAAATACGCTGTCGGCGCTCGACTCGGCGCAGGTCAAACGCAGCGTCGTCTAGCCATGGAAATCGAATGAATTGCGCGCTTCGCCGCCTCTCGTGCGTCGCGGGGTTGGCCATCGCTGCGGTCGTCGGCGGTTGCGCCAGTCTTCCCGACACTCGTCCGTTGCCTACGACGGCGGCCATCGCGGTGTCGGACGAGACCGAGCTGGGTCGGATGGCGCTTGCCGCTCAGCCCGATCGCGATCTCACCGGCTTTCGCCTCATGCCCAGTGGCGACAACGCGCTGACCACGCGGATCGACCTGGCACGCCGCGCTCAACGTAGCCTCGACGTCCAGTACTACCAAGTCGACAACGACGCGTCCGGCCGCTTTTTTCTTCGCTCGCTGCGCGACGCCGCACTGCGCGGCGTGCGAGTGCGCCTGCTCATCGACGACCTCTCCACCGCCGGCGAGGACCCGCTGCTGCTCGGCCTGGCGGCGACGCCCAACCTCGAATTGCGGCTGTTCAATCCATTTCCTGCTGGAAGAGATCGATTGGCTTCCCGCTTCGCCTGGTCGCTCTTCGACCTCGGGCGCCTCAACCGCCGCATGCACAACAAGCTGTTCATTGCCGATGGTGCGGTTGCCGTCGCCGGCGGCCGCAACATCGGCGACGAATACTTCAGGCAGGCCAACGACGAGAACTACCTGGATCTTGACGTCGTGGTCGTGGGCGCTCTGCTCGCGCGGATGGGCGCGCTCTTCGACCTCTACTGGAACAGCCCGCACGTGCGAAGAATCGAAGACGTCGCGCGCTCGTCGGCAGTCGGCGACGAGCTCGCGCGCCGCTTCGAAGAGGCGACGGCGGGAGCCGATACGCCGCCGCCGCGGCCGCCCGCTCCCAATGACGTCCTCGGCTACGGCCCGTTCATCGACGAGCTCCGGTCGGGGCGCCTCGGCCTTCTTTGGGCCACCGGCGAAGCGTATGCCGACGACCCTGGGCGGGTGGTCGGAAGACAGGTGAGCTACGGAGGCGTTCCGCTGCTCGACGTCGACAGCGTGCGCTACAACGTTCGCGAGCAGATGCGCCGCGCTCGAAACGAGGTCACCCTCGTGTCACCGTACCTGATTGCAGGGCAGGAAGGGCGGGAGGCCATCGGCGAAGTCGTCGATCGCGGCGTTCGACTGAGCCTCGTGACCAACTCGCTCGGGTCGACCGACGCGCCACTCGTCTACGGTGCCTACCGACGCCAACGCGCGGATCTGCTCAGGCAAGGCGTTCAGATCTGGGAGCTGAGCTCGTCACGGTCGAGCGACAGCGTGCGCTTGGGCGTGCTCGGTTCGAAGGTCAGCCGACTGCACTCCAAGTCGGGAGTGTTCGACGGCCAGACTGTGTTTCTCGGCTCGATGAACCTCGACCCGCGTTCCGACAAGCTCAACACCGAGTTCGGGCTCATCATCCGCAGCCGCGAGATCGCTGCTCAGCTCAACAGGCTCATCGATTCGCTCAAGCAGCAAGGGACGTACCGAGTGCGTCTTGCCGCGGACGGGTCCACGATCGAGTGGGTCAGCGGCAGCGGCGACACCGAACGCGTGCTGACCACCGAACCGGATACCGATTTCTGCGACCGCCTGAAGGTCGACTTGCTGACGCCGTTCGTACCGGAGAGCCTGCTGTGAACCGTTGCGCTTCGGCTCAACGCGGCTGCCATGCGATGGCCTCGACCTGAACCAGCAGCTTCACGTTGTCTTCGAAGCCGAAATTCAGTCCCCAGGTGATGCCGAACTCGCTTCGCTTGATGGTCGTCTCGAAGTCGCCGCCGCAGACCTGGCGATTCGCCACCGGGCTGACATAGCAGTTGAAGCGGTTCGCGCTCAGAACGACCGTGCGCGCCTTGCCTAGCAGCGTGAGGATGCCCGATGCCGACCGAACCTTGTCACCTTCGAACACCAGCCGGTCGGCCACGAAGCGCGCCGTGGGATAGAGGGCGACGTCGAAAAAATCCTTGCTTTGAAGGTGACGGTCGAGCAGGTCGACCCCGGTATGGATGGTGGCGATGTCCATCGTCACGTCGACGCTGCCGCCATTTCCGCTTGGCGCGATCTTGATCGACCCTTCCTTCGTGCTGAACCGGCCGCGGTTGGTGGTCGTGCCGTAGTGGCCGATCTCGTAGATGACGAAGGTGTGCGTCGGGTCGACGACGTAGGTCGCGCCGGCCACGGGCCCCCCTGAGGGCAGCGCTGCAGCCTCGGGTGCTTGCTGGGCCAGGGAATTCGCAGCAGCAAGCAGCCAGCACAGCGCCGATGAGATCCGAATCTTGTTCATGACTGTTCGGCCGCCCGGAGCATAGACCGAGCGAAGCACAGCCGGCGGGATTCCGGAGCGCGATGCTAGCGTGCTGCCTCAGGGTCTACATCCGAGGACAGAGTCGTCACTGCGTCGGAGGAAACGGTCGGCATCAGAGCGACTTCAGATATTCCACAAGATCCACGCGCTGAGCGTCGGTCAACCCGAGGTCGAGTTCGTTCGGGTCGTTGTAGCGGTTCACCAAGCAGGCGAGATCGTGTCTCACCCGATCGCTCGTCCCGGCCAGGCTGCCGATGTCGGATCCATCCATGCACTTCCCGGTCGTGGGATTCAATGCACCCGAGCCGTCGTGGAGATAGGGCGGGTGCTGCCAGATGCCCTTCAGCGGTGTCGCGCGCCATTGCTTCGTCGCGGAGAACTGGATGTAGTTCTTGTCGAGCGCGACGCTGGCGCTCGGCGGGTGCAGGCCAAAGGTGTTCACATCCGTGAACGACGACCCGCTGTGACAGCCCGAGCATCTTGCTTGCCCTTCGAACACGGTCTTGCCGCGAGCGACTGCCCGTGCGTCGAGGTCGGACGCGACGGCCCACTTCGCTCCGTCCGTCTCCAGCGCGGGCGCCGCGATCGACCATTGGTACGCCTCCAGCTGAGGCAGGATGGCAGTGACGAGATCGTCTCCCACGCGGTGATCCACGTTGAGCGGCTTGCCGTTGATGATGAGCCGTTCGTCGAAGAACGTGCCATGACCGTGCATCTGAACCACTGCGACATAGCGGTTCCAGTACGACACCGGGCCCGCCGGTTCATGCGCGGTGTCGCCGTCACCGGTGAAGATCGCCTTGCTCAATCCAGCCAAACCGAAAGCAGGCGGAATGACCACCGGAATTCCGCCCGCGGCCTTGTAAGCCGCGATGTTGGCGTCGATATCAGGGCCGAGCGCAGGATTGCTGCCAGGGTCCGTGTGCACATTGATGCGCGGGTCGTAAAAGCCGGGCCCGAACAACCTGGCCCAAGACGCATATTCGGTTGCCTGCTTTTGCGTCAGCGCCGGAGAAAGCGAAATGATGGTCCCGGGCTGCAAGTCGCGATTGGGCCAGCCGTCCAGGCGGTGACCGACGATTCCCGCAAGGTTGATCTTCGCGCCGCCCGAACCGGGCGCGGCAATCTGCAGATCCCTGGAGACAGTGGAGTGGCACAACGCGCACGTGATGCCGACGCGTTCCAGGTGAAGCTTGCCGTCATCACCCCTGCTGACCGTCCCCTTGACGCCAACCACGGCATTCAGGCTCAACAATGCAAGTGTCGTCTGCGGATCATCGAGCGGAATGGTGCCGTCGATGACACCGTCGACGACCTCCGCGGGCAGTGCGGCGGCGTCGATCTTCAACCCGACCGATGCAGCGGTGAGCGGATCGACTGCCGACTCGATCACCGTGTGCATCTTCAATCTGTCGGTCCAGAATGTCTCGTCGCCGAACGTGTCGAAGCGAAAGGTTTGTTGACCCGACGCGACCAGCTGCGGATCGAGCGGCAGTTGCGGCACCTGGCTGACTGCAGCAGCGTCGTCAGAACCACCGCAACTGGCAAGGCTCACCGCGACCACGACCGACACGGTGGTCGGAAGCCATGCGTTGCGGATGAAACTGCTGATCGGGTTTCCTCTTCGATTCATGATCGTCTCGGTTCAAGCTTGACCGTCAGCATCCGGCGCACGCCGGCGTCGCTGGCCTGTGGACATCAGGGCAGGGCAGCTACTCCACTTTGAGAGTTCCCTTCATGTTGGGGTGGAAGGTGCAGATGTAGGCGTATTCGCCGGCAGCCTCGGGCCTGTATTTCCACGACGCGCCGGCGGCGATGCTCTTCGAGTCGAAGACGCCTGCCGCAGTGGCGGTGTGCGGGAACGGATCCTCGTTGCGCCAGACGACCATGTCGCCCAGCTTCATCGTCAACGCCAGCGGTGCGTAGCTCGTCGCCCGCATGACGACGGTGTGCGTGACGGGCGGCGTTTCGGCGGCAGGCGCCATGCCGGCCACCGACGCAAGGGCCAGCACTCGAAGCCATGCCGGCTCGGCGGCCCGGCGCAGCACGTCGCCGGTTGTCGCCACGGCGCGGGCAATCTTGGTCGACACCGTCAGAGTCACTTCTTGCCGAGGTCGGCTTGAATCTGCTTGGCGTGCTCCAGGTGGCCGACGAACGCCGGACGGACCGAAACGAGCAATGCCTTCAACTCGGCGTTCTTCGCGCTCGGAATCAAGGTCTTGTCGATCGCGTCAAGCACCTGTTGGTGATAGGCCACCTCGTGGTCGATGTAGGCCTTGTCGAAGGCAGCTCCCTTGAGCGTCTTCAGGCTCTCGAGGTTCTCCTCGCCGCCCTTCTTGAGGCTTTGGCTCGTCGGGTTGTCCTCCGGCACGACCCCCAGCTTCTTGGCGAGAGCGACTGCCTGTTTGTTGACGCCGGTGTGGTCGGTGACCATCTGCTTGCCGAAGGCCTTCACCTCCGCCGCGCTCGCCTTCGACTCGGCGAGATGGCCAGCGTCGATGTCGACCTGGTTCGCGACGACCACGATCGAGGCGATCTGCGCGTCGCTCGGCGCCTGGGCGGCAACTCCCGCGCTGGAAACGATCAACGTCGCGGCGAACAAAACTCTGAGCAGGTTCATCTGTGTGGCTCCGGTCATGGGTTGCAAACGCTGCGCACCCGACGAAGCGCGATCAATCGCGGTTCGCCGAGCCTCGCGCTCGGACCCACTATGAAGAGCCCCGGGCGGGTTGTCTGTCCCGGATCGAACGTACCGGCAGCGCCGTCTCCGGATCGCGTGCCGCCGCGAGAGACGGCGGCGAGCGGCTCGCGCGTTCGCTCAGCGACGAGCAGATGGCATGCTCATGCCTTGCTCAACGCCTTGCCGGTGTGATGCACGATCGCCGGCTCGCCGGGATGGTGGTCATGCCGCTCGACGTCGTACGACGTATTGGCTGCGGTGGTGCCCATCCTGTGCACGCCGACGACGGTGCCGTGGCCGATCGCGCTTCGGTAGCGCCAGGTCACGCTCGTCCCGACAGGAATCGTCTTGAAAGCCTTCTTGGACGTTGCCATCTGGCTGTGCTCCTGATCAGCGCCGCGCGATCACCTGGGTGCAGCGCGATGTGGTCGCTCTTGTCGCTGTCGATCTCGCACTCCGGCCTGCACGCTCATTGATAGCACTCGCACGCGCTTTGCTCGAGCGTGGGTCGATCGAGGATGCGGATGCGGCCGCGGCTGTATTCGATCGCGCCTCGCCGCCTCAGCCTGCCCGCGGCCTCGGTCACGCCCTCGCGCTTGACCCCGAGGGCGAGGGCGATCAACTCGTGCGTCATCCGCAGGTCGCCGCCGGGCACCCGGTCGAGGCTGAGCAGGAGCCGGCGGCACAGCCGCTGCTCGAGCGTGCCGTGGCGGTTGCACGCGGCGGTCTCGGCCATCTGGCCGATGAACGATTGGATGTAGCGCAGCAGGACCGCCATCAGCTCGCCGCCGCGCGCGAACTCGGCGCGCATCTGTCGGACAGGCAGGCGAAAACCATGACCGGAGGTTTGCACCGCGATCTGCGCGATCGATTTCTCGGCTCCGAGCAGCGCGCTGAGGCCGGTCATCCCCTCCCGCCCGATCATGGCGACCTCGGTGCAATGGCCGCTCGGCATGACATACATCATCGAGACGATGGCGTCGGTGGGAAAGTAGACGTGGCGAATGCAGGCGTCGGCCTCGTACAGGACGTCGCCGGCGCGCATCGCCATCAGCTCCAGGTCGGGCCGGAGGCGCTCGCTCACCTCGTCCGGCAGCGCACGCAGCAGGACGTTCCGAGAGGTTCGATTCAGTTCGGACATGTGCACTTCCCCTTGACTGCAGGCGCTCTGCCGGTGGGCCGGCGCGCATTCCGTGCATTCACGCAGCGGACCCGGGGAATCGTAGGAGTGACGGCGCTCTCTGAGTAGTTGGCGAAGGCGAACTCGACTGTTTCCGCGGCGGAAACACGCCGCCGATGTGCGCCGTCAGCGCGCGCGAACGCTAGTCGTCCTCATGCGATGGTGCGCGGACAGAAGCGCCAACTGCCGGTCGCCATGCTCCGGGCCAGCTCCGGGCCATGACAGGGCTCGGCCGCGCGCTCGCGATCATCGTGTCAATCGATTGCAGCGATCCCGCGCCGCTCGCGCATCGCCCGCCCGATGCGGTCGAGATCGTCATTCCCGACGAGGCGCGCGGCCATTGGCAGCAACTCCTGCTCTTCGCATTCGATGTGACGCGCGTAAAGGCCCGCGAAGGCGTCGACCTCCTCGCGGGTCAGCGTCGCAGGTGCACCTTCGACGACGCGCGTCAGCACGGCCCGAAGGCGCCGCCATCGGGCCTCGAGCTCGCGGTGCTCGGCGGCCAGCCGCGCGGTCAACTCGCGCACGCAGACCGGGTCCGAGCCGGCCATCGATTCGAGGAGCGCGGGGAAGAGATCCTGCTCCTCGTCGTCGTGATGCTGCTTCGCCGACACGTCGAAATAGCGCATGAGCGCCGCCGCGGCGGCGCGCGCCTGCTCATCGGAGCCATGGCCGGGCAGGTGCGCTTGCAGCCGCCGCAACGTCGCACATTGGTGTTCGATGCGGCCGTGGCAGGCCGACAGCATTTCCAGTGGCGCCTCGAAACCGGCCGTCGGAGCGGAGTGACCCGGAATGGTGTTGCTCATTCCTTCACCTTCGATGTCCCGTGTCTTG